>Ga0302263_10000306_pt1 | contig 18852 bp, 16 predicted proteins | sample II_Fen_N1_4_FD_194564 | JGI IMG/M metagenome (GOLD analysis project Ga0302263, IMG submission 194564) | Peat permafrost microbial communities from Stordalen Mire near Abisko, Sweden - II_Fen_N1_4 | ecosystem: Environmental > Terrestrial > Soil > Wetlands > Permafrost | place: Sweden: Abisko... | reverse complement strand
TGGAGCGGAGCTCCAGGACGAGCAGCCGCCTAGGATGAGCAGCCGACGCAGTCCTCGACGTGGAGGCCCAGCGCCTCGCGGGCCTTGCACTCGTCGTCCACGCAGAACGCCATCTCGATCCTGCCGGGCTTGCGGCCCGCCTCGATCACGCCGGTCACGACGACGCCGGCGTCGGCCAGCTTCTGGGTGACCACGCCCAGGCTCCCGGGCTCGTCCGGGACCTCGACCATGACCGGCTCGCCCTCGATGAACGGGTGGCCGAGGCCACGGAGAACGGAGCGCGCGGCGTCATCGTCGGTGAAGGTCACGAACATGCACTGCAGTGGGCCTGTCCCCGCGCACGCAGCGTGGTGGATCTGGACGCCGCGCTGCGCAAAGGTCCGCGAGAGCTGTGCGAGCTCACCGGGGTGGTTGTCCAGCTGGACGACGAACTGGCGGGCCATGGAAGCCTCCAGGGCGGGTTCCGCCCGAGTCTGAGGACGCCGGTCGTGGGACGAGACCGGCCGGCCACCGACACCGCCTTCCGGTAGGGGCAGCCTGCGGACCGGCAGACGGGCGGGACAGTGCCCTTCGGACGCTCCGGACCCGCCAGACGGCGCATCCGGGACCATCTTCCCGGCAGGTGCCATCGGGCACCGCGTGGCAACGATCCGGCCTTGCCGCCGCACTCCCCCATCGCGGTGGCCGCCAACCCTGCGATCATTCAGTGCGTCCACCCGCCAGGGAGCCAGCCATGTTCGTCACCCTCGTCTTCTGCCACGTCAAGCCGGACCACATCGACGAGTTCCTCGACGCGACGCGGGCCAACCACGAGGCCTCCATCCGGGAGCCGGGCAACCTCCGGTTCGACGTGATCCGTTCCGTCGAGGACCCCGACCGCTTCGTCCTGTACGAGTGGTACGTGGACGAAGCCGCAGCGAGGGCCCACAAGACCACGCCGCACTACGACGCCTGGCGGGAGGCGACCGCCGATTCGTTCGCGGAGCCCCGGTACGGGGTCCGCTACGACGGCCTCTTCCCCGAGACGGCCGCGGGCTGACGGCCATGACCGCATCGTTCTCCCTGGGGCGGCTGCCCCGGATCACGTTCGGGTCGGGCGGCTTCGAGCGGGTGCCGGAGGTCGTGGCGGGCCATGGCCGGCGCGTGCTGCTGGTGACCGGCGGCCGGTCGCTGGCCGCGTCCGGGCGGCGCGAGTCGCTGCTCGCGGGCCTCGCCTCGGCGGGCACGGTGGTTGTCGGCGAAGCCGTCGTGACGGGCGAGCCGTCGCCGGAGGTGGTGGACGGGGCCGTGGCGGCGAGCCGGGACGCGGCAGTGGACGTCGTGCTGGGCGTGGGCGGCGGCTCCGTCCTGGACGCGGCCAAGGCGATCGCCGGGCTGCTGCGCACCGGGGCAAGCGTCGTGGACCACCTGGAGGGCCTGCCCGGGATGCGGCCGTACGACGGCCCGTCCGTGCCGTTGGTCGCCGTGCCGACCACAGCCGGCACCGGCAGCGAGGCGACCCGCAACGCGGTGGTCACCGCGCGCGGGCCGAAGGGATACAAGCGCTCGTTCCGTGACGAGCGGCTGGTGGCGGCCGATGCCGTGGTGGACCCGGACCTGCTGGCAGGCAACGACCGCGCCCGGATCGCGGCGAACGGGATGGACGCGCTCACCCAGCTGCTGGAGGCGTACACGTCGCTGCGGGCCGGACCCCTGACCGATGCCCTGGCGCTCTCCGGGCTGGAGGCGGCGCGCGACGGCCTCGTCGCCTGGCACGCCGACCCGGATGGGCCCGCCGCGCCGGAGGCGAGGTCTCGCATGGCGTATGCGGCCCTGCTGTCGGGCATCTGCCTGGCGCACGCGGGGCTGGGCGCCGTGCACGGCCTGGCATCGCCGCTGGGCGCCCAATTCCCCGTGCCGCACGGCGCCGCCTGTGGGGCGACGCTGGCCGCGGTCACCGCGGCGAACATCGGGGCGCTCGTCGAACGCGATCCCGGCTCGTTCGCGCTCGAGCGCTACGCGCGGCTCGGGCGCCTGGTGGCGCGGCTGCCGGAGACGACGGGCGACGCCGAGGCACGGGGCGCGCTGGTCCTGACGCTCAGCGACTGGACGGCGGTGCTGGAGGTCCCGCGGCTGCGCGCCTTCGGCATCGGGGAGGTGGACGTCCCGGCCATCCTGGCGGACGCACGTGGCAGCTCGATGCGCACGAACCCGATCGTGCTCACGGACGAGGAGATCGCCGGCATCCTGGCAGCCGTGATCTGACCGGGGGTCGCGATTTCGAGGGCGGGGCATCCCGCCGGCATGGCAGACTTGCGCCCGTGATCGCTCTCCGAGTCGATGACTGCCGTCGCGCCGGTCCGGCCCCTGACTGCCGCCTCGCGCCGCCGGCCCGGGAGCCCGAACACCGATGAGCGATCGGCTCCTCACCTTCGCCAACACACACGAGGCCGCCGATCTCGTCGCCGCCCCGGGCGACGTCGTGGTCCTCGAGCCATGGTGGACGCCGGCGCCGGGGACGGCCCGGCCGATGACCGCGGCGCGCCCGGTGGTGCAAGCCATCCTCGAACGGATCGACCTCCAGGCCGACTCCCTCGCGCGCCTCGACGCTTGGGCGGAAGAGGCCGGGCTCCCACGGCTGTTCCTGCTCGACGAGGTCGCGTGGTGGGACCGCGTCCGGATGGCCGTCCGGTGGGACCTCCAGGAGCTCATGTTGTGGCGACACGTGCTCGCGGCGGTCGCCCCCGCGGGCCGGTATGACCGCATCGTGGTCCCCGGGGACCGGCCCGCGCTCGCGTCCGCCGGGCGTGCCCTGGGGTTCGACGTCGAGATCCGGCCCATCGTCGCGGATGCGGAGCCCGTCTCGCCGGTCGCGATCGCCGTCCGGATCGCCAGGGGCGTCCGCCGTCGCGCCGCACGGATCTACCGCCGGGTTCGCCCGAGGCCGCGACCGGGGGACGTCCGGGCAGGCATCCTCGGAGACCGGTTCGAGGCCCTCACGGCGTCGCCCGGGGTGCTGTCCATCACGTGGGCCGGCGCCTTCCAGGTCCTCGAGACCGAGGGGCGCCGGCGGGTCGCCGACCCGTATCTCGCCCTGGTCCTCGATCGCCTTGTGGCGGAGGGCTGCCCCGTCACCACCGTCGTCATGGGTCCCAGCCACCGGCGGGAAGCGGACTGGGCGGCCATCGAGGACGACCCGCGGATGCTGCCCACGTCGATCGTCCGGGAGCGCTGGCACCGGCCCGAGGACGATGCCCTCGATTCCGAACCTCTCGCATCGGCTTTCATGGACGCTCCCTGCCCGCCGCTCGAGGTGGACGGCTGCGACCTCGGGCCACTCCTGCGGGAGTCCGTTCGCGGCTACGTCGGCAAGTGGCTCGACGACCAGCGGCGGTGGACGCGCTGCGCGGAGCGGTTCCTCGCCGAGCTGCGACCGCGCGGCCTGTTCATCGACCGCGAGGGGACGCGCATCTCGTGGATCGCTGCCGCTCAGCGGCTCGGGATCCCGGTGACATCGATCCAGCACGGGATGATCTACCCCGGCAATCCCGACTTCTGCCGGCCGCGCCACCCGGGCCTGGTCCGACCCGACCGCACCTGCGTGTTCGGGCCGTACGAGCGGGACATCCTCGTCACGCAGGGTGGCTACGCGCCTGACGAGGTGGTCGTCACCGGCTCACCGCGGACCGACCTCGATGCCGTGCTCACCAGGGATCGTGCGGCAGATCGCGAGTCGGTGCGCCGGGAGCTCCGTGTCGCCCAGGGCGACCGTCTCCTCGTGGTCTCCGTCGCGCACAACACCATGGGTGAGTTCCACAGCGCGGGCATGATCGCGCGCGTCCTGGGCGGGCCGCTCCCGGGCGTCCACGTGGTGATCAAGCTCCACCCCCAGGACCGGGCCGCCAGCGGGTATCCGGAGCTGTTCCGTGGCCTCGCGTCGGCCGGCGGCTACGAGCCTCCCACGGTCAGCGTCGTCCGGGACCTCGACCTGTACCGCCTGCTCGGGGCCGCCGACGCCCACCTCGGGCAGAGCTCGACGGTCCTGACCGACGCGGTCGTCGCCGGGTTGCCCAACATGATCGACGTGGGCCAGGCGCACACCGACGTCATCGGATACGTCGCGGCGCGGGTCGCCGTCGGGGTGCGGTCCGTGGACGACGTGCGGACGTTCATGGGCCACCCGCGCCCGCCGGCTCCCGCGGACCGGGCGGCCTTCATGGACGCCCACTTCCGGACCGGCGACGCCATCGGCCTGATCGCCGACGTCATCCGGGCCGCGATGACCGGCGACGGCATGGGGCCGGACCCGACCCGATGAGGACTGTCGCGATCATCCAGGCAAGGACCGGGAGCACGCGGCTCCCCGGGAAGGTGCTGCTTCCACTCCTCGGGGAGCCACTGCTCGTCCACGTGGTCCGCCGCGTGGCCATGGCGACAACCGTCGACGCCGTGGTCGTCGCCACCACCACGGCGCCGGGCGACGACGCGATCGCCGACCTGGCCGGCCGCGAGGGATGGCTCGTCGAGCGCGGCAGCGAGATGGACCTCCTCGATCGCTACGTCTCCGCGGCGCGGGCCCATCGGGCCGGGCGGGTCGTCCGCATCACGTCCGACTGCCCGCTCGTCGATCCGGATCTTCTCGACGAGGTCGTCGCCGCCCTCGCCTCGTTCGGGGCCGACTATGCGAGCAACACGCTGGAGCCGCGCACCTACCCGCGCGGGCTGGACGTCGAGGCGATGACGATGGCGGCGCTCGAGCGGGCCTGGCGCGAGGACCGGGACCCGGCCTCTCGCGAGCACGCGACGCCGTATCTCTACCGGCACCCGGAACGATTCCGCCTCGCGGCGGTTCGCGGCCCGGTGGACCTCTCCGGCCACCGCTGGACCGTCGACACACCGGAGGATTACGAGCTCGTGCGGCTGGTCTACGAGGCGCTTGGCCGGGACGACTTCGGCTGGCACGATGCGCTGGCCGTGGTGGAGGCGCATCCGGAGTGGCTCGCGCTCAACCGCGGCGTGGTCCAGAAGCGACTGGCGCCGGAATGAGCCGCCGGGCGAAAGGGCGGTGGTGCACGTGATCCGCCTCGTCGCGTTGGGTGGGCCCGCCATCGGCCACGGCCACATCGCCCGCGCCATCGCCCTCGGGGGCGCGCTCGCGCGACGAGGGGCCGTCGTCGAGCTCGAGCTCCTCGCGGGCACGCTCACGCCCGGCGAGCTGTCACGGGCAAGGACGGCCGGACTGGTGGTCGTGGAGGGAGGCGCGTCCCAGGGGCCGGCGGAGTTCGTCGTGCTCGACGTCCCGAACCCCACTGCCGAGGCGTCGCGGTATGCGCCCGACCGGCTGCTCGTGTTCGACGATCGGGACGCATTCGCTGGCCGGGCGGCCGTCGTCGTCCAGCCGTCGCAGCCTGCCTGGAGCGGACCCGGAGAGGCCGGGACGGTGCTCGCCGGCTACCGGTACGTGCCGCTCGACGCTGCATACGGGGAGCGCCGCGGGATGGCCGCGCCAACACGTGTGTCCGACCCCGTCCGCTCGAGGGTCGTGGTGTGCTTCGGCGGCAGCGATCCGGCCGACGTGACGAATCGGGTGGCAGGGGCGCTGGCGGACGCGACGCCGTCCCTCGAGGTGGTCGTCGGCGCGAGCTACCACGGGACCTTCGCCGGCGGTGCGGCTGCGCTCGTGCGGGACCCGGTTGACCTGCCCGACCGGCTGGCCGCGGCCGACCTTGCGATCGTCGGGGCCGGGACGATGAAGTTCGAGGTCGCGTGCCTCGGCCGGCCCGCCGTGCTGCTGGCGGTCGCGGACGACCAGCTGCCGGTCGGACCGCCCTACGCGGCGACGGGCGCCGCGATGTACCTGGGCGACGGGCGCACGATCTCCCCCGCCGTGGTCGCCGAGGCAGTCACGGGGCTGCTCGCCGACTCCGTGCGACTCGAGGCCATGGGGCGCACCGCGGCCGGGCTGGTCGACGCGCGCGGTGCCGGCAGGATCGCGGAGGCCATCCTCTCGACCGCCCAGCCGGGCTCGACTCCCGCGGCCTGACCCGGCCCGGAGAGCGCGCGTCCCGGCCAGGCCTGCCCGGCCGAGGTCGAGCCCGAGCGAGACGTCACCGGCCGTCGGCGCGGACTTCGAGGAGGAGCACCCGGCATGTGGTCCCGGCGCGCTCTCCGGAGCCCGCGTCGCGGAACCCGGCGCCGCGGAACAACCTGATGGAGACCGCATTGTCGGGCCGGACGAGCGCGACGAAGACGGTCGCGCCGAGCTCCGCGACGGCGGCCGCGATGCCGGCCAGGAGCAGGGGGCGCGCCAGCCCGCGACCGCGAGCGTCCGCGGCGATGCTGATGCCGACCTCCCCGCGGCCCGACTCGTCCAGGTCGACCCGCACCTGGCCGATCGGGCACCCGTCCACCTCGCCGACCCAGGTGCGTCCTCTCCGGTCCGCGAGCCGCCGCGCGAACCATGCGTCGTGGGTCGCCGCGTCGATCGGGGCTGGATGGAACGAGGCGGCGCGCGTCGCGGGGTCGTTGGCCCACGTGAACAGCAGGTCGCGATCGCCGGGGCCGATCGAACGCATGTCGACCGCCCGTCCCGGCGAGCCGAGCGCGCGCGAGGAGGCCTGGTCCATCGGGGCCGATCTCCGGTGCAGTGGGGGGACGTGCGCGCATGCTACGTCACGCGCGGATGCCGGTCCGGGTACGGCGGATCGGCCCGCCCAGGGTTGGACATCGCGTCGGCCGCCACCGATGATGTGGCCAGCGATCCTCGATCCAGGGGCCCCGGCCGCGTCGCGCCGGGATGACCCCTCCCAGTCACGGGGTGGCGAAAGCATGACCGCCGACTTCTCCATCGCCGGCCGGCCGATCGGGCCAGGCCATCCCGTCTACGTGATCGCCGAGCTGTCGGCGAACCACGGGCACGACGAGCGGGTGGCCATGGAGATCGTGCGGGCCTCGCACGAGGCGGGGGCCGACGCGGTCAAGCTGCAGACGTACACGGCCGACACCATCACCATCGACAGCCGAGCCGACGCGTTCCGCCCCGGCTCCGGGTCGCCCTGGGAGGGCACGACGCTCCACGACCTCTACCGGGATGCGTCGATGCCCTGGGACTGGCAGCCCCGGCTGAAGGCATATGCCGAGTCGCTGGGCATGCACTGCTTCTCCAGCCCGTTCGATCCAACGGCCGTCGACTTCCTCGTGGGCATGGACGTGCCCGCCTTCAAGGTCGCCTCGTTCGAGCTCGTCGACCTGCCTCTCATCCGCCTCATGGCCCGGACGGGGCGCCCCCTGGTGATGTCCACCGGGATGGCGACCGAGCCCGAGATCGACGAGGCGGTCACCACGGCGAGGTCCGCCGGAGCGAACCAGATCGCCCTGCTCAAGTGCTCGAGCGCGTATCCGTCGCCGCCGGAGGCCATGAACCTGCGCGCCATCCCGATGATGGCCGAGCGCTGGAAGGTGCCCGTCGGCCTGTCCGACCACACCACGGGCGAGACCGTGCCGATTGCCGCCGTCGCCCTGGGGGCGTCGCTCGTCGAGAAGCACATCACGCTTTCTCGCCGGAACGCGACGCCGGACGCCCCCTTCTCGCTCGAGCCCCTGGAGTTCAAGGCGATGGTGGAGGCCATCCGGGTCACCGAGCGAGCGCTGGGCACGGCCCGGCTCGATGCGACCCCGCAAGAGGCGGAAAGCCGCCGTTTCCGCCGGTCGCTGTTCGTGGTCGAGCACGTCGCCGAGGGTGAGGTGTTCACGGGACGGAACGTCCGCTCCATCCGGCCGGCGGACGGGTTGCACACCCGCCACTACGAGGAGATCCTGGGCCGTCGCGCCGCGCGGGACATCGAGCGGGGCACGCCGCTCAGCTGGGACCTGGTCGCTCCCGCCGGGTAGCCGCCCGCACCACGACCGGAGGACGGTCGCTCAGCCCGCGCTGTAGGCCGTAGTGACCTTGTCGAGCGCGGCGACCACGTCGTCCACGTCGTCCGCCGTCATCCCCGCGTGGAGCGGCAGCGTCAGGAGCCGCTCGTACGCCGCCTCCGCCACCGGGAACGACAGGCCCGGATACCGCTCCCGGTAGAACGGGTGCAGGTGCACCGGGATGTAGTGGACGTTGACCCCGATCCCCTCGGCGCGCAGCGCGTGGAACACCGCGCCGCGATCGACACGGAGCGTGCCCAGCCGCAGCCGGGCGAACGCGAAGTGCCACGCCGGGTTCGTGCCCGGATCGACCTCCGGCACCTCAAGGTGCGAGTGACCGGCGAGGCGCTCGAGATAGCGGGCGGCGAGCGCCCGGCGGCGCTCGAGGAAGGACTGCAGCCGCGACAGCTGGGAGCTGCCGAGAGCGGCGCCGATGTCCGTGAGCCGGTAGTTGTAGCCGAGCTCGACCATCGCGTAGGTCCAGTCCCGGCGCGCCGACAGCTCGGTCGCGATGCCGTGGTTCCGGAAGCGCTTCAGCCGCGCCGCGAGGTCGTCATCGTCCACGAGGACGGCACCACCCTCCCCGGTCGTGAGGATCTTGGCCGGATGGAGGCTGAGGACCGTCATGTCGGCGAGCGTCCCGACCGTCCGTCCGTCCCGGGTCGCCCCGAGAGAGTGCGACGCGTCGGCGATGATCGTGAGCGGCCCGCCGGGCGCCGCGTCCGCGATCTCGCGCAGGGCCGCGTAGTCGGCGGGATGGCCCGCGTAATCCACGGGCAGCAACGCCTTCGTGCGCGGGGTGACCGCGGCCGCGACGCGCTCCGGGTCGACCAGCAGCGATCCCGGCCTGACGTCCACGAAGCGCGGCTCCGCGCCCGCGTACAGGACGCAGTTGGCGGTTGCGACGAACGTCATCGGCGTGGTGATCGCCTCGTCGCCCGGCCCCAGGCCCGCGGCGACCGCGGCGCCGTGCAGAGCCGCGGTGCCGGACGAGAACGCGACCGCGTGGCGTGCACCGGTCGCCGCGGCGAGCTCCGCCTCGAACGCAGGGACCCGCGGTCCGGTCGTCAGCCAGTCGGACCGGAGGGCGGCCGTGACGGCGGCGACGTCCTCGTCGGAGATCTGCTGGTGCGCGTAGGGCAGGAAGGCCGACCGGACCGGCGTGCCACCGTCGATCGCCAGTGCGCCCCGGCGCGTCGTCGTCATCGTCGTGCCCTCATCACGCGACTGGCAGGCCGGCAGCAAGCCGCCCCGACATCCAGGAGCGCGTCCGCGCGAGGCCGTCCAGGAGGGACGTCGCCGGCCGCCAGCCGAGCACCTCGCCGGCGAGGCGCGGGTCGCAGCGCAGGACGGCGATCTCGCTCTGGGGATGGATGTGCGCGACGTGGACGATCCTGCCCTGATCCGGCTCGATCGTCCCGGCGAGCTCGTTGACGGAGACGTCCACGCCGGTCCCGGCATTGAGGATGCGTCCGGTCGCCCCGTCGGAGAGCAGGGCGTCGGCCACGAACCGCGCGCAGTCCTCCACGTACAGCAGGTCCCGGGTCTGGGTCCCGTCACCGTAGATGCGGAGCTCCTCGCCAAGGAGCGAGCGCCTCGTGAAGATCGCGACCACTCCGCCCTCCCCCACCGACCGCTGGAACGGCCCGTAGGTGTTGAACGGCCGGACCACGGTCGTCGGCAGGCCGTAAGCGTGGAAGTAGGAGAGCGTCAGCGCCTCGCCCGCGATCTTCGACGCCGCGTACGGCGACGCCGGCTTCGTCGGATGGTGCTCGCCGATGCCCTCGGGCGTCATGGCGCGGTCATAGACCATGCACGTGCTCATGAACAGGACTCGCGCCCCGGCCGCACGGGCGGCCTCGAGCACGTGGAAGGTGCCGACGACGTCGTTGTCGAACGTGGTCGCCGGGTCGTCGATCGAATCCTGGACGGAGATCGACGCCGCGAGGTGGGCCACCGCGTCCACGCCGGACGTCCAGCGGCGGCAGGCCGCCGGGTCGCGGACGTCACCGGTCTCGAGCGGAAGGAAGCCGGGCATCCCGGCAAAGGCGTCGAGATTCCCCGGATCGCCGGCGGCGAGGTTGTCCACCGGCAGCACGGTGTGTCCGCGCGACAGCAGCTCCGCGACGACCCAGCGGCCGATGAAGCCCGCCGCACCGGTCACCAGGATGCGCATCGCTAGCGGCTTTCCGCGAACGCCTGGGTGACGAGCCCGAGAACCTCCTCGTACCCGATGGGGGCGACGGCGTCGGACCGGTAGGCGCCGATCTCCGGCCGTGGTGCGTCGCGGTACGCGTCGAGCACGTCCTGGTGGGACTCGATGGCCGGCAGCACCGCGTACATCGCGCCGATGTCCCGGGCACGGGTCGACTCCTCGGCCGTCATGAGCTCCTCGTACGGCTTCTCGCCGGGCCTGACGTCGATCGACCTGGTCACGATGGAGGCCGGATCCCGGCCGACCTGCCGGGCGACCACCTCGATCGTGGCCCGGACGAGGTCCGCGAGGGTCGCCACCGGCATCTTGAACACGAACACCTCGCCCCCGCGGGCGAGGAACGCAGCCTGGAGCGCGAGGTCGACGGCCCGCGGGGTCGTCATCACGAAGCGGGTCATCGCGGGATCGGTCACCGTGACCGGCCCGCCGGCCTCGACCTGGCGCGCGAACAGGTCGAGAGCGGATCCGCGGGATCCGAGGACGTTGCCGAATCTGACGGTGGCGAACGTCGTCCGGTGTGCGCCCCGGTAGTTCGTCGCGGCCGTCATCAGCTTCTCGCCCAGGAGCTTGCTCGCCCCCATCACCGACGTCGGGTTTGCGGCCTTGTCGGACGAGGTCAGCACCATGGTCTCGACGTCGTTCGCGAGGCAGGCATCGATGACGTTCTGGGTTCCCTCGACATTCGTCTGGGTCACCTCGAACGGGTTGTACTCGCCCGACTCGACGTGCTTCAGCGCCGCGCAGTGGAACACGATGTCGACGTCCTCGGTGGCCCGCAGCAGGCGATTCCGGTCGCGGACATCACCGATCAGGAACCGCAGGTCCGACCGGGATCCGAGGCGATGGCGCTGGTGGAACTGCTTGCTCTCGTCTCGCCCGAACACCCGCACGACGGCCGCATCGGCCCTGAGCAGCTCGTCCACGAGCGCCGCGCCGATCGTCCCCGAACCACCCGTCACGAGGATGCGACGACCGCGAAGAGAGTCCAGGTGCCCGATGATCCGACCTCCTCCGCCGCTTCCCGGGGCGGGTCGCTGCTCCCGTTCCGGGAGCGCCGAAAGGCTAGCACGGCTCCCCCGGCCGGGACGGGCCCGACGCCGCCGGGACGCGGTCACGCGGCGGCGCGGGAGACCGGCGGGCTCGGCGATGCCGGCGGGGGCGGTGCCTCGAGATGGTGCCCTCAGATCCGGGGTCGATCCTCGGGGTTCGGCCATGTGAGCTCGGCGTCCGGCCCGTCACGGGCGGCACCATCGCCGCCACCGGCGCCATCTCCTCCGGGTGAGACGCCGCGGCGCCGGCGCCGGACCGCCCCTCCCGCGGCGAAGAGGCCGGCCAGGACGAGCGCGACCGCGGCGATGACGATGGAGACGACCTGTTCCATCCGCAGCTGGCCGACCACCGCAGGATCCCGCCAGGTCGAGGCGACAGCCGCGCGAACCGCCGCCCAGAGCGCGATGCCGAGCAGGAACGCGGTGCCCGTGCGCCGCGAGAAGGCCCCGAGCGCGAGCAGGCACATCATGACGAGCAGGACGCCCGTGGTGGCCAGGGCCTCGTACACCTGCGACGGGTGCGACGGGACCGCGGGCGCAAGCGAGCCCCACGGCCCCGGGCCCAGGTACGCGGTCGCCCAGTCCCCGTCCCACGGGAGGCCCTGTCCGCTGCCACCGAGCGCCATCACGAGCTTCCCGCCCGCGAGCAGCAGCAGGAGCGGCAGGACGAGGGCGTGCATCCACCGCCCGACGGGCGCCCCGAGGAGCCCGGCGACGATCGACGCCGTCAGGATGCCGCCCACAACGGCCAGCGACAGCGAGAGGCTGCCCTGCGTGACGTCGAGCAGCGCGGAGGAGTGCCCGGTGTAGTAGTCCAGGTGGTCCAGCGCGTACCCGATTCGTCCACCGACGACTGCTCCCGGCAACGCTGCCACGGCGACGTACAGCAGGTCGTCCGCGCGGAGGCGATTGCGATCGTCGGGGTCGGGTCCGGGATCCTCGGTGGAGCGGGTCGTGTCGACGGGCGTCCGGCGCGCGATCCGGGCCGCCACAATGAGGCTGGCGAAGATCACGACGGCCAGCGCGATCGTGTCGATGCGAACGGTCATCTCGCCGACCGTCACAATCGGCGAGAAGGCGAGCTCGATGACGGGAAAGACGGGGATGAACGGCAGCACGACGCGGGCAGTCTACCGGCAGGCGCCGGTCCCGCGGCGACCCGGTTGGGGCGGCCCCGATAGAACTGCGAACCCCGCGGGAACCGGAACCCTGCCTTCGCGCGTCAGGGGGCCCATGAGCTTCGCCCGAACCTCCCCTTCGCTCCGGGTCCTGCTCGTCCTCGTGGCGGTCTCGGCGGTCGCCGCAGCGTGCACGGGCCTCCCCGCAGCGACCCCTGCGTCGACCCCCGCGACGACCCCGGCCCCCGCGACGGGCGGCGCCGCCCCAACGACGACGCCGGCACCGGCCACGGAACCGGTCCCGACTCCCCTGCCGTCCGCGACACCGGACCGGATCATCCCCCGTGTCTCGATCTCGCCCGTCCCGGGCGACGGCGCCTCCGTCCCCGCCCCGGTCCTCGCCGCCGTCGTCGCCGACGCGGCCCGCCGGACGGGAACGGCGCCCGCGGATGTCACGGTCGTGACCGCGAAGGGCGTCACCTGGCCGAACGGCGCCCTGGGCTGCCCGCAACCCGGGTTCATGTACACGCAGATGGTCCAGCCCGGCTACCAGGTGGTGGTCGAGGCCGGCGGGACGAGGCTCGACTACCGCGTTGGCATGAGCGGGGCGCCGCAGCTCTGCGAGAACCCTCCCGGCCCGGGCTGATCGCGATCGTCGCGGGCATCGCGACACCGGTCGTTCACCTGCGAATCGACGAGCCCCCGGCCGCAGGGCCGGGGGCTCGTCTGGTTGTCGGCCGGTCGCGGAGCGACCGGCATCGGGATCAGTGGTGGCCGGCGGGGAGCTTGACGATGTCGGCCTGTGCCGCGCCGTTCCGGTCGTCGAGCGAGACGACGAGCCAGCCGCTGACACCCGCGACCGAGGTGTCGGCCCAGGCCGGGACCGACACCCGTGCGTGGGCGCCGACGGCCACGAAGTCGCCGGTGGACTGCGCCGGCGAGAAGGCGTCGAACGCCCCCGCCTTCGCCGTGGTGTCCGCGAGGCCCGTGAGGCCGTCGTAGGCGACCGCCCAATAGGTGAAGGAGCCCTTGCCATCGGCCAGGCCGAGCTCGCTGGCGAGGGCCGGCAGGATCAGGGTGGAGCCGTTGAGCGGTGCGTCCGCGAGCCAGCCGTCGATGACGTTGAAGTCCGCATCGAAGGTCAGGCTGACGTACAGCCCGTCATAGACGCCGCCGGAGAACAGGCCGTTGTCGATGCCGACCACGTAGCGGTCGGGAGCACCGTCGCCGTTGGTGTCGACGGCGACGTCGACCTCGTGCGGCGCCGCGGTGCTGAACCGATCCCACATGTTGACCGCGAACTGGACGCCGCGGTCCGCGGGATCGTCGGCGCCGGTGAGGACCGATGCCGGGATCGACTGGACGCCGATCGCCCGGATGTCGGTGCCGTTGAGCCCGTCGCCGCGGGCATCCTTCGTGCCGAAGGCATACGTGTCGGCGTAGCCGGCGTGCACGCCGTTGTTCTTGACGTTGAGCGTCGCATCCACGCGGGTTCCGGTGGTCTTCGCCTGGTCGAGCCTGCTATCGATCCCGGACACGCCGCGCGGGACCAGGAGGTACGGGACGCGCAGGGCGTAGTACCCGGCGCTCTTGGTCTGCGGGGTGGCGACGACGACGCCGGCCATCGACTCGAGGCTGCCGAAGTCGCCGGTGATGAACTGGTCGGCGGTGGGGAGCGCTGCCACGGCGGAGCGCGACAGCGAGGCGCGGACGCGGACGGACACCGAGTCGTGTCCGCGGACCTTGACCTTCGACGGGTAGATCGAGACGAGCGGGGACGATGCCGTGAGCTTGTACCAGACGTCATGCGATCCGCTGTTCGTGATCTTGATCGTCTTGGTCTCGCTGTAATAGCCGTCCATCTGCTCGTAGCCGAAGTTCAGGCTCGCCGTGCGGTCGCTGGTCGTCGCGACGGCGAGGGTGGCGACCGCGCGGTCGACCTGGATCACGCCGGAGCCGGCCCGGAGCGGGTCATAGCCGTCGATCTTGGCGGAGGAGGCGTCGGCGGTGTTGGCAAGGGCGGCCTTCACCTTGAGCGGCGACCAGCCCGGGTGCGCCTCCCGCACCAGCGCAGCGGCACCGGAGGTCATCGGGGCGGCCATCGACGTGCCGGAGTAGGTCGTGCCGTTCCAGCCGCTGCCATTGAGGGCGGAGAGCAGGTTGACACCGGGGGCGGCGACGTCCGCCTTCAGCCAGCTGTCACCCCAGCGCGGGCCGGATGAGCTGAAGTCCGCGACCTGCTTGTAGGTCGGGTTGGGGACCGTGCCGTTCGCCTTGAGCGTGACGGTCTTGCCCTCGTTGGCGACCATGGTGGGCCCGAGGGTCCGGTTGACGCCGATCATCGGGATCGAGAACGACTCCGGGTTGTAGCCGATGAACGTCGGCAGGCTGGAGTCGGTCGTGTCGCTCCCGGACCTGTTGACGTCGATGATCCCGATCGCTCCGGCTGCCTGGGCCGCGGCACCCTTGTCGACGAAGACGCAGCTGCCGCGCCGGATCACGACGATCTTGCCAACCGAATCCGCGTCATAGTCGGCCTTGGTGCAGCCCCACGAGAGGCCGTCGTTGGGGCCGGCAACGACATGCAGCTTGCCCGTGACCGGCAGCCCCGGGTAGGCGTTCTGGTTGTTGCCGGAGATGTCGGCGCCTGCCGGCAGGTCGATGGTGGCCATCGGGATCGCGGGGAACGCATCGAGCGCGGCCACGCTGATGGCCTTGGTTGCCGCGGCAGGAGCGCCGGTGATGTACGGGACCGAGTTCTCGTTGCCGGCGGACGCGACGACGACGACACCGGTGTCCACGAGCGCGTTGGTCGCGACGGCGTCCGGGTCCGTGTTTGAGCCGAACGGCGCGCCGAGCGACATGTTGACGACGTCGATGCCGTCCGCGTGCGACGCGTTGTAGGAGGCGACCCATTCCAGGGCATCCACGACGAGGTTGGTGGTCCCATCGCAGCCGAAGACCTTGAGCGCGACGAGCTTCGCCTCGGGGGCGACGCCCGGGCTCACGACGAACGCGGCCGGGTCGCCCAGCGTGGCCTTGTTGTAGGGGCCTGTGAACGTGCCGTGGGCCGCGGTGACGCCCTCGCCGGCCGCGGTGCCGGAGACGTGCGTCCCGTGGTTGCCGCAGTCGAGCGGGTCAGCGTCGGGGACAGGCGTGGCCGAACCGACCTTGCCGTCCGCGTCGTAGCCGTTGCCGGCGAAGTCGTAGCCGGCGATGACCTTGGCCGTCGGGAAGGACCCGCTCTCGATCACCGTGGGATCGTTCTTGGCGTAGGCCTCGGGGGTCCCCTTGCCGCCGAAGTCGGCGTGCGTGTAGTCGATGCCCGTGTCGATGACCGCGATCGTCTCGCCCGCGCCCGTGGCGCCACCGGTCTGCCACGCGGTGGGAGCCCCGACATACGGGACCGCGTTCGCGTTCGTCAGCTCGTAGGTGCGCAGCGGCCGGATCGCGACCACGCCGGGGATGGCGGCGAGGGCCGCGATGTGGGAGCCGGTGGCCCTGACCTTGATCCCGTTGTAGGCGTACTGGTACCGGGCCTGGACGCGGCCGCCGGCCTTGGTGATGCGCCCGTCGAGCGCCTTCTGGCCGGTGCGGATCTCGCCGGCGCGCGTGCGCTGCTGGTCCTTCGTCAGGCCGGCGACCGCCAGGGCGGGATCGGCCGCGAGCTGGAGCACGACGGTGACCTGGCGCTTGGAATCGGCCATGTACGGCCGGAAGGATGGATCGATCTTGGCCAGCTCGGCGCGCTGGATGTGGCGGGTGGGTGAGTCCGCGAGGGCCGTCGCGGGTACGACCGCGGCGACGATCATCGCCGACGCCGCGAGTGCGGCCAGGAGCCTCCGGTACATGGTCCTCCCACAGGCGATGCCTGTTTCATTCGCGCCTGGGGACCGACGCGATCGCATGGATCGGATCCGCGCGCGGGGCGAATCGCGGGATGACGAGGGCCGGCGGAGTGGCCACCGGCATGGCCAGAGCGTACCTGCGCTCGCCTGACATCGACCCTAACATTCCGGGGACGCTGCGCCGCGAAGCCGGTGCGCTCGCGCACCGCGGGTCTGGTTCGGTCAGGCCGGGAGCGCGGCCACCAGCCCCTTCACCGCCGCCGCCGATCTCTCGAACGCGGCCCGCTCGTCCGCCGTCAGCGTGATCTCGAAGACACGCTCCAGCCCATTCCGCCCGAGGACCGCCGGCACGCCCACGAACAGCCCGTCCACACCGAACTCGCCCTCGAGATGGACTGCACACGGGAGCACGCGCTTCCGGTCCCGGAGGATGGCATCGACCATCTCGAACACGGACGCCGCGGGGGCGTAGAACGCGGACCCCGTCTTGAGCAGCGCCACGATCTCCGCGCCACCGTTGGCCGTCCGGTCCTCGAGCGCCTTGACGCGCTCGGCGGGGAGCAGCTCGGTGATCGGCACGCCGGCCACGGTGGAGTAGCGGGACAGCGGCACCATCGTGTCGCCGTGACCGCCCAGGACGAAGGCGTGCACGTCCGCGACGGACACGTCGAGCTCCGTGGCGATGAACGTCCGGAACCGGGCCGAGTCCAGGACGCCGGCCATGCCCAGGACGCGCTCGCGCGGGAAGCCGGAAGCGGCGAACGCGACGTGGCACATCACGTCGAGCGGGTTGGTGACGACGATGATGATCGCGTCGGGAGAGACGGCGGCAGCAGCCTTCACCACTCCGCCGACGATCCCGGCGTTGGTCGCGATGAGGTCGTCGCGGCTCATGCCCGGCTTGCGCGCGATCCCCGACGTCACCACGATGATGTCCGAGCCCGCGGTGTCCGCGTAGTCGTTGGTGCCGATGATGCGGGCGTCGTGCCCGACCACCGGGGCCGCCTCGGCGAGGTCGAGGCCCTTGCCCTGCGGCAGGCCCTCGACGATGTCCACGAGCACGACGTCGGCCAGGCCGGCCTCGGCGATGCGCTGCGCGGTCGTCGCGCCGACATTACCGGCGCCGATGACAGTGACCTTGTTGCGGGCCATGCTGCGTTGCTCCTCGGATGCCGCTGGCCGGCGCGCGACCGGCGCCGGATGGTGGGAAGTGGCGGCCATTCTAGACCGCGGGACTGCGCGCACCGCCGGTGTTTCGCGATCCGGACCTCTCAGCGGGCGAGCAGGCCGCCGTCGACGACGAGGACTGTCCCGGTGAGGTACGCCGCCTCTGCCGATGCCGCGAAGCACACGACCGCCGCGACCTCGCCCGCAGTGCCGAGGCGGCCGAGGGGCACCGAGGCCTCCAGGCGGGCGCGTCCACCATCATGGTCGCCCGAGAGGCGCACCGTGGGCGTGTCGATGACGCCCGGCGCGACGGCCACCACCCGGACCCCTCGCCCCGCCCATTCCACCGCCATCTGGCGGGTCAGGCTCGACACCGCCGCCTTGCTCGCGCGGTACGCGCCGGACTGCGCCACGGTGCTGCCCTCGAACGCGGCGACGGATGACAGGTTGACGATCGACCCCGGACCCAGGCCGGCCCGGACCGCCGAGGTCGCAACCAGGAACGTGCCCCGAAGGTTGATCGCCAGCACCTCGTCCCATTCGGCGAGGGACGTCTCCAGGAGCGGCCGGACGCTGTAGACGCCGGCGGCGTTGACGAGCACGTCGGGTGGGCCGCCCAGCACCTCGATCGCCTCTCGAATCGCCGCCTCCACCGCCTCCGGGTCGCGCACGTCGGCCGTCAGCCGGACGGTCAGCCCGGGGTCGTCGGCCTGGCCGTCCCAGGCCCGGTCCAGCCCGGCGACGCCCGCCCCCTCGTCCACCAGCCGCATCGCGACGGCCGCTCCGATCCCCGATGCCGCGCCGGTGACGAGCGCTCGCCGGCCGGCGAACCGGCCGGCGATCGGGCCGCCCGGCCACGGGACTCGTGCGTCTGCGCGCCTCATGGCCACAGGATCCGCCGGCCGGCCGGGTTCGGCAAGAGCGGGCCGGAGGTCAGACCGCAGACATCCGGTCCTGCGGCGTCCCTCGTCAGGCATCGCCCGCCACGATCGGGCCGGCGTTGCGGACCACCTCGCTGACGCCATCGGCGTACTTGGCGAAGTTGTCGTGGAACATCCCGGCGATCTTGCGGGCCGACGCGTCGAAGGCCGCCTTGTCCGCCCAGGTGTTGCGCGGGACCAGGACCTCGTCCGGGACGCCCGGGACGGCGACCGGGACGGCGACCCGGAAGACCGGATCCATCTCGGTCTCGACGCCCTCGAGCTCGTCGTTGATGGCCGCCCGGACCATGTTCCGGGTGTGGTTGATGTTCATCCGGTGCCCGGTGCCGTAAGGCCCGCCCGTCCAGCCCGTGTTCACGAGCCAGACCGGGACGTCGTCCCTCTCCAGGTGGTCCATCAGCATGTGGGCGTACTCGCCCGGGTGGCGGGGCAGGAAGGGCGCGCCGAACGCGGCGCTGAACGTGACGCTTGGCTCCACGACCCCGATCTCGGTGCCGGCGAGCTTGGCGGTGTAGCCGCTGATGAAGTGGTACGCCGCCTGCTCGCGGGTGAGCCTGCTGATCGGCGGCAGGACCCCGAAAGCATCGGCCGTCAGGAAGACGACGTGCTTCGGGCCGG
>Ga0302263_10000302_pt1 | contig 19093 bp, 15 predicted proteins | sample II_Fen_N1_4_FD_194564 | JGI IMG/M metagenome (GOLD analysis project Ga0302263, IMG submission 194564) | Peat permafrost microbial communities from Stordalen Mire near Abisko, Sweden - II_Fen_N1_4 | ecosystem: Environmental > Terrestrial > Soil > Wetlands > Permafrost | place: Sweden: Abisko... | reverse complement strand
CCTCGGCACCGGCAGCTTCAACGGTGAGATCAAGGGCATCGACGACCTGCGTGCCGAGTACAAGACGACGTACGGCTCCGACCCCGGCCGGGCGTACTACTCGCCCGGCAACTACACGCCGACGATCTGGGCCACCTACTGGAGCTTCCGGCTGATGATCGGGCTCGGCCTCCTGTGCGCGGCCGCGGCGATCGCCATCCTCTACGTCACCAGGAAGGGTCGCGCCCCGACCAACAAGTGGTGGGGACGGCTCGCGATCCTGGTCCCGCTGCTGCCCGTCGCGGCCAACTCGTTCGGCTGGCTCTTCACCGAGCTGGGCCGGCAGCCTTGGGCCGTCTTCGGGGTCATGACGACGGCGAACGGTGTGTCACCGAGCGTCGGCGCGGGCCTGGTCGCCACCTCGCTGATCACCTTCACCCTGCTGTACGCCGTCCTGGCCGTGATCGAGGTCAAGCTGCTGCTCAAGGCCATCAAGGCCGGACTGCCCGACGAGCCGCCGCCGCCGTCCGACGACGTGGACGACGCCGACCGACCTCTCGCCTTCGCGTACTAGGAGACTGCTGTGGAGCTCACCACTGTCTGGTTCGCCCTCATCGCCGTCCTCTGGATCGGCTACTTCACCCTCGAGGGCTTCGACTTCGGAGTCGGCATGCTTCTGCCCGTCCTGGCCAAGGACGAGACGGAGCGCCGGGTCATGATCAACACCATCGGCCCGGTCTGGGACGGCAACGAGGTGTGGCTGCTCGTCGCCGGCGGCGCCACGTTCGCGGCGTTCCCGGAGTGGTACGCGACGCTGTTCAGCGGGTTCTACCTGCCTCTGCTGCTGATCCTCCTCGCGCTGATCGTGCGTGGGGTCGCGTTCGAGTACCGGGCCAAGGGCCACTACCCCCAGTGGCGCAGCCGCTGGGACGCCGCCATCGTGATCGGTTCGTTCATCCCCTCGCTGCTGTGGGGTGTCGCCTTCGCCAACATCCTGCGAGGCGTCCCGATCGACGCCGCGAAGGAGTACACCGGCGGGTTCTTCAACCTGCTCAACCCGTACGCCCTGATCGGTGGTGTGACCACGCTGATGCTGTTCCTCACCCACGGGGCGATCTACATCGCGCTGAAGACCGACGGTCCGATCCGCGTCCGGGCACGGGCTCTGGCCGTCAGGCTCGGCCTGGGTGCTGCGGTCGTCGCGGTCGTGTTCCTGCTCTGGACCCAGCTGATGACCGGCAACGTCGGCTCCGCGGTCTTCTTCGTGCTCGCGGCGGTGTCGCTGCTCGCCGGGCTCTTCGCGGTCCTCAAGGCCCGTGAGGGCTGGGGCTTCATCGGCACCTTCGTCTGCATCGCGCTGGCGGTGGCCGGGCTGTTCATCGCCCTGTTCCCCGACGTGATGCCGAGCTCGACGGCCGCAGCCTTCAACCTGACGACCAGCAACGCCTCGTCGACGCACTACACGCTGACCGTGATGACGATCGTGGCCGTGATCATGACCCCGATCGTGCTGGCCTACCAGGCCTGGACGTACTGGGTGTTCCGTCAGCGGATCACGGTCCAGCACATCCCCCAGGAGCGCCTCGAGGCGCCCGTCGGATGAGACCGACCGACCCTCGGCTGGTGCGGCGCCTCGCCCCGGCGCGGCGCCCGCTGGCCGGGGTGATCTCGGGCGGGGTCGTCACCAGCCTGCTCGTCATCGGCCAGGCCTGGCTCGTCACCGGTCTCATCGTGGCCGTCGTCGACCACCACCGCGTCCGGCCCTGGGCGCTGGCGGTGGTCGGCGTGTTCGTGGCCCGAGGCCTGGTCGGGCTGCTCACCGAGCTCTTCGCGGCCCGCGCAGCCGGCGTCGTCGGGACCGACGTACGCCGTGAGGTGCTGCGAGCGGTCCTCTCGTCGTCGTCCGCGGACTCGCCGCAGGCGGGCGAGACCGCGGTCCTCGTCACCCGGGGCGTGAGCGCTGCCGAGCCGTACCTCACCCGGTACCTGCCCGCCCTGGTCCTCGCCTCGGTCCTCCCGCTGCTCACGGTCGTCGTGATCGCCACGCAGGACGTCACGAGCGCCGTGATCGTCCTCGCCACGCTTCCCCTGATCCCGGTCTTCGGAGCGCTCGTCGGTCTGGCCACCCGCGACCGGGCCGAGCGCCAGTGGCGTGCCCTGTCGTCGCTCTCCGGCTACTTCCTCGACGTGATGCGCGGCCTCCCCACGCTGGTCGCCTTCCGGCGGGCGGAGGCGCAGACCTCCCGCATCCGCGAGGTGACCGAGCGCTACCGCAAGGCCAGCCTCGAGACCCTGCGCATCGCCTTCGCCAGCTCGGCCGTCCTCGAGCTCGTCGCCACTCTGTCGGTCGCGCTGGTCGCGGTCACCGTCGGCGTCCGCCTCGACGGCGGACACCTGGGCCTGAGCACGGCCCTGGTGGTCCTGCTCCTGGCGCCGGAGGCGTACTGGCCGCTGCGTCGTGTCGGTGCCGAGTTCCACGCCGCGGCCGAGGGCGTCGCGACGTTCGAGCGGGTCGACGAGCTGCTGTCACGACCGGTGCCCGACGCGGCGCTGAGCGGCGGCGGGGACGGCGACCTCGTGGTGGACGACGTCACCGTCACCTACTCCGGCCGGATCGTGCCGGCTCTCGACCGTGCCTCCCTCGTGGTGGGCCGGACCGGCATCACGGCCGTCACCGGGCCCTCGGGGGGTGGCAAGTCCACCCTGCTCTCGGTGCTGGCCGGTCTGCGCACCCCCGACAGCGGCCGGCTCACGATCGACGGGGTCCCGGTCGGTGGCGAGGCCTGGCGCTCGCGCGTGGCGCTGCTCCCGCAGCGGCCGCTCTTCGTGGCCGGCAGCATCGCCGACAACGTGCGCCTGGGTGCACCCGCCGCCGCCGACGCCGCCGTCTGGGAGGTCCTCCGCCGAGTGGCGCTGGAGGAGCGGGTCCGGCAGCTCCCGCACGGCCTCGACACGCCGCTCGGAGAGGACGGCACCACCCTCTCGGCCGGTGAGCGCGCCCGCCTCGCCCTGGCCCGGATCGTGCTCAGCGACCGGCCCTGGGTCCTGCTCGACGAACCCACGGCCCACCTCGACGCGCTGACCGAGCACGTGGTCGCCGACACCCTGGTCGAGCTCTCGCGCGACCGGGCCGTCGTCGTGGTCGCCCACCGACCGGCCCTGGTCGCGCTCGCCGACCACGTGGTCCACCTGGCCGCACCGACCGTCTCCGTGCCCGAGCATGCCGAGCCGCGCCCCACCCCGGCGGGCGTGGTCGTCCCGCTCACCCCCGCGGCGTCGTACCCGCGCACGCGGATGGTGCTGCCGACCGTCCTCGGCGGCCTCGCCTCCGCGGCCGGCGTCGCCCTCACCGCCACCTCGGGCTGGCTGATCGTGCAGGCCTCGAGCCAGCCGGCCGTCCTGACCCTCCTCGTCGCCATCGTCGGAGTCCGAACCTTCGGCCTCGCCCGTCCGGTGCTGCGCTACGCCGAGCGGGTGCTGTCCCACGACTCCGCGCTGGGCCTGCTCGCCCGCCGCCGCGCCGAGGTGTACGACGCGCTCGTCCCGCTGACGCCCGGGCGACTCGGCCCACGCCGCGGCGACGTCCTCGCCTCGGTCGTCGACGACGTCGACAGCGTGCTCGACCGGGAGCTGCGGAGCCGGATGCCGGTCCGGGGGCTGGTCCTCGTCGCGGTCCTCGCGGCCGGGACGTCGGCCTACGTCGACCCCGCCACCGGCGTGGTCGTCGCTGCCACCTGCGTGGTCGGTGGTCTGGCCCACCTGGTCGCCCGGGTCGGTGCGACCCGCAGCCAGCGGGGCAGCATCGCCGCCCGCGCCCGTCTCTCCGAGCGTGTCGTCGAGACCACCCAGGTGGCCGACGAGCTGGTCATGTGGCAGGCCGGCGAACGCGCCATCGCCGCCGTGGCCGAGGCCAGCGACGAGGTGGCCAGGGGCACGGTCCGCAGCGCCCGCTGGCTCGGCCTGGGCCGGCTGCTCGCCCTCGTCGGCTGCGGGTCCGCCGTCGCCGCGGTCGCCCTCATCGTCGCTCCGCAGGTCGCCGCGGGTGACCTGTCGGCGCCGATCTCCGCCCTGCTCGTGCTGCTGCCCCTGGCGCTCGCCGAGGTCATCCTGCCCGTCGTCGACGCCGGCACCGCCTCGGCGCGGGCCCGGGCCGCGGAGGACCGCCTCGATGCTCTCCTCCGCCTGCCCCCGGCGGTCGTGCCGCCGCGGACACCGGCTCCCGCGCCCGACGACACGGCGGTCGAGCTGGCCGGCGTGACGGCTGGCTGGGACGGCCGTCCGGCCCTGGCCGACCTGTCCCTCTCGGTGCCGAGCGGTCGTCGGATCGGCGTGGTCGGCCCCTCCGGCTCGGGCAAGAGCACGCTCGCCTCGCTGCTGCTGCGCTTCGTGGACCCCGTGAAGGGGACGGTCAGCCTCGGCGGGGTCGACCTGCCGCGCCTGGCCCTCGACGACGTACGCCGCACCGTCGGGCTGGTCGACGACGACCCCCACGTGTTCGCCACGACCGTCGCCGAGAACATCCGGCTCGCCCGGCCTGACGCCTCCGACGAGGAGATCGACGCCGCCCTCCGCGGGGCCGGTCTCGAGATCTGGCTGGAGGGTCTCGCCGAGGGACTCGCTACCCGGCTCGGGGACGGCGCGTCAGCCGTCTCGGGCGGCGAGCGTGCGCGCCTGGCCGTGGCCCGGTCGCTGCTGGCCGACCAGCGCGTGCTGGTCCTGGACGAGCCGACGGCGCACCTCGACCACGCCACGGCCGAGCAGCTGGCAGCCCAGGTGCTGTCCGGCGGCGGTGATCGGGCGGTCGTCTGGATCACTCACGAGCCGGTCGGTCTGGAGCATGTCGACGAGATCATTCACCTCCCCGCCGGGCTCGGTGCTAGACATACCCCATGACCGATGCTGCCACGCCCATCCGGGTCTTCCTGCTCGATGACCACGAGGTCGTCCGGCAGGGCCTGCGCGCGCTGCTGGAGTCCAGTGGCGACATCGTGGTCGTCGGCGAGTCCGGGCTGGCCCAGGAGGCAGCGGCACGCATCCCCGCCCTGCGCCCCGACGTCGCCGTCCTCGACGCGCGGCTCCCAGACGGGTCGGGCATCGAGGTCTGCCGCACCGTCCGCGGCGTCGACCCCGCGATCAAGGCGCTGATCCTCACGTCGTACGACGACGACGAGGCGCTGTTCGCCGCGATCATGGCCGGGGCGGCCGGCTACGTGCTCAAGGAGATCACCGGCCAGGACCTGATCGGCGCGGTCCACCAGGTGGCGGCGGGCAACTCCCTCATCGACCCCGCGCTGACGGCGCGGGTCCTCGAGCGGGTCCGCAACGGCCCGGGCACTGCCCCGGAGCTGGCCGGCCTCACCGAGCAGGAGCTGAAGCTCCTGGCCCTGATCGCCGAGGGGCTCACCAACCGTCAGATCGGCGAGCGGATGTTCCTCGCCGAGAAGACGGTCAAGAACTACGTGTCCAGCATCCTGGCCAAGCTCGGCCTCGAGCGGCGTACGCAGGCCGCCGTGCTCGCCTCCAAGCTGCTCGGCCCGGAGGGCCACGCCTGACCCGCTGATCCGGGGACGCTAGTCCTCGGTGAGGCCGGGCTCCAGCGGCGCGTGCCAGTGCAGCACCAGCCCGTGGGGCCGGGCCGGCGTGAGCTCGAGACCTCCGCCCAGCAGGCGCGCGCGGTCCCGTGCGTTGCGGAGCCCGCTCTCGGTGACCTGCCCCGTCAGCCCGATCCCGTCGTCGAGGACGGTGAGCCGGAGGGTGTCGTGGTCGATCACGACCTCCACCTCGACCCGGGTCGCGTGGGCATGGCGAGCGACGTTGGACAGCGCTTCGCGGAGGACGGGTAGCAGCTGCTCGCGCAGGATGTCGGGGACGACGGTGTCGAGAGGCCCGCTCGTGCGCACGGTCGGTGAGTAGCCGAGGATCGGGACGTACTCGCGAGCCAGCGCCTGGAGGTCGCCGCGCAGGGTCTCGCCGCCCTGGGTCTGCAGCTCGAAGATCGTGGCGCGGATGTCGCGGATGGTGTTGTCGACGTCCTCGACGCTCGCGCGGAGGCGCTCGCCGAGCTCCGGTCCACCGGTGAGGGCCACGGCCTGGAGCTGCATCCCGACTGCGAACAGCCGCTGGATGACCGTGTCGTGCAGGTCGCGGGCGATGCGCTCGCGGTCGGACAGGACCGCCAGCAGCTCCCGGTCGCCCACGGCCAGGGCTCGGTCGAGCGCCAGGGACGCGTGGTCGGCGAAGCTGATCAGCAGCTCGCGCTCGTCGACGTCGCGCAACCGGGCGACGTCGGCGTCGAACAGCGCGACGAGGGTGCCGCCCTCGGCCAGGCGCACGCGGAGCGGCACCACGGAGGCCACGATGTCGCCGACCGTCACGTCGACGGCGTCGACCAACGGCCCGTCGCCCAGCCTCCGGACCGCCTCGTCGACCAGCGCGAGGGCCTGCTCGACGTCTCGTGGCTCGCACGCCAGCGCCCGGACCTCGCCGTCCGACCCGGGGCTGAGGACGGCCGTGGCCCACGCGCTGCCGATGCGCCGCGCCGTCGAGCTGATCTGCTCGAGGGCGAGGTCCCACTCGACGGGTGGTTGGAGGGCGTCCGTCAGCGCCGCGGACGCCTCGAGCCACTGGCGGCGACGCTCGCTGAGGCCGTAGGCCCGGGCGTTCTCGATGACGAGCCCGGCGGCGTTGGCCAGCGCGAGGACGAGCTGCTCGTCGGTGTCGGTGAAGTCGCCTCCGCCCTCCTTCTCGGTGAGGTAGAGGTTGCCGAACACCGTGCCGCGGATGTGCACGGGTACGCCGAGGAACGACGTCATCGGCGGGTGGGCGGCAGGAAAGCCGTAGGCGGAGGGGTGCTGCGTCAGGTCGTGGAGCCGCAGCGGTCGCGGCTCGGTGATCAGCAGCCCGAGGATGCCGCGACCGTGCGGCAGGTCGCCGATCTGCTCGTGCTCGTTTCGGGTGAGCCCGGTCGTGACGAAGTCGCCGAGCGCGTCGTCGCGGCCCAGCACCCCGAGTGCGCCGTAGCGGGCGCCGGTCAGCGCGGTGGCGGACTCGACGATCCGCGCCAGCACGCTGTGCAGGTCGAGGTCCGACGACAGCGCCATGACGGCGTCGAGCAGCATCTGGCTGGAGCCAGGAAGCTCGTCGGGCACGTGGGGTCCTTTACGGGTCGGGGAGTGCGAAGGGACGCACCCGCATGGTCAGTCTGCGTCTCGGAGCCGCCGCGGCACGCCGGCGTCGACCGGCTCGCCGTGGCCGAGGCGCAGCTTCACGTCGACGAGGTCGACCCCCTGGGCCGTGGCGACGACCGGGTTGAGGTCCGCCTCCACGAGCTCGGGGACGTCGACCGCGAGCCGACCCAGCGCCACCACGAGGTCCACGAGTGCCTGCTCGTCGACCGGTTCGCTGCCTCGGTAGCCCGCCAGCAGCGGCCAGATCCGCAACGAGCGCAGGGCGCGGGCAGCGTCCTGCGCGGAGACCGGGGCGAGGAGCAGGCGCCGGTCGTTCAGCAGCTCGGTGGCGGTGCCGCCGGCGGCGACCATCACCAGCGGGCCGAGGCCGGGATCGCGCACCACCCCGAGCGCGACCTCGATGCCGTGGGCCATCGGTTGCACGATCACCTCGACGTCGGGCTCGCCCATCTCGGCGGCGAAGCCCTCCACCGCGGACCGGACGTGGTCGACGTACGGCAGGCCGGCCCGGACCAGCCCGCGCTCGGTCTTGTGTACGACGCGCGGGTCGGCGACCTTGACCGCGACCGGGAGACCCACCTCGGCCGCCGCCGCAGCCGCTGCAGCCGCGCCCTTCGCCACGACGCCGCAAGGCGAGACGTCGTAGGGGGCGAGCAGGGCGGCGGCGTCGGCCGGGCCGAGCCACCCGGCCTCCTTGCGCTCGAGATGCTCGTCGACCCAACGTCGTACGACGGTCAGCCGCGCAGGGTCGGTGACGGGCGCGGTCGTGCGTGGCGTGCGCAACCACGCGCCGTAGCCGACGGCGTGGGTCAGGGAGCGGATGGCCGAGTCGACCGAGGGCAGCACCGTGACGCCCGGGAGCGGGTCACCCTCCAGCCCGCCGAGGAGGACACCCACCATCGGCTTCGCCGGGTGAGCGCGCCTGGCGCGGGCCAGCTCCGCCAGCGTGGCGTCGGGATCGAGGGTGCGTGTGGCGGCGAGCACGACGAGCACGGCGTCCACCTCGTCGGTCCCGAGGAGGCGAGTCGCGATCCGACCGAGGTCCTTCGCCCCTCCGCCCGCACCGGCGTCCACCGGGTTGGCGGTACCGACGGTGCCGGCGACGTAGCGGCCGATCTGCGTGCGGAGGACGTCGGACAGGACCGGGACCTCGAGGCCGTAACGGGTCGCGGTGTCGGCGGCCAGCACACCGAGGCCGCCGGCGTTCCCGAGAACGGCGAGGCGCGGGCCGGCGGGCAGGGGCTGCTCGGCGAGCAGCAACGCGGTCTCGGTCAGCTCCTCGGCGTCGCGGCAGGCGATGACCCCTGCCTGCGCGAAGAGGGCGTCGACGCGGACCGCGGCGGTGGCGGCGGCCGCCGTGTGGGAAGCGCCGGCGCGCTGGCCGCTTCCCGAGCGGCCGCCGACCACCGCGAGCAGGGGTTTGGACTCGGCGAAGCGGCGCCCGATCCGGGCGAACTTCGCCGGGTTGCCGAACGACTCCAGGTAGAGCGCCGCCGCCGTGACCTCGGGATCGTCGGCCCAGGCGGCCAGGAGGTCGTTGCCCGAGATGTCGGCCTTGTTGCCCAGTGAGACGAAGTGGCCGACGCCGAGCCCGAGGCGGCGCGCGAGGTCGATGACGACGATGCCGACCCCGCCCGACTGGGAGGCGATCGCCAGTCCTCCGGCCGGCGGGTTGGCGCCGGCGAAGGTCGCCGAGAGCCGTACGTCCGGCTGGTTGTCGAGCAGGCCGAGGCAGTTGGGGCCGACCACGCGGATCCCACGCTGCCGGGCGATGCGGACGAGCTCATGCTGGAGGGCTGCTCCGGCGGGCCCCATCTCCGCGAAGCCGGAGGTGATGACGACCGCGGCCCGGGCGCCGGCGTCCGCCGCCTCCTCGACACAGGTCGTGACCTGCTCCGGGGGCACGGCCACCAGGACGAGGTCGACGGGTCCGGGCGCTTCCGCGAACGACGAGTACGCCGTCACTCCGCGGACCGTCCCGGCCGATGGGTGGATGACCACGAGCTCGCCGAGGTAGCCGCCCTGGACGATCGAGTCGATGATGGCCGCGCCCACCCCGGTCCCGTCACGACGCGCGCCGACGACGGCGACGCGTTGTGGGCGCATCAGGGCGGTGAGCGAGGCGGCTTCCGCCTGTGACTCGCGGCTGTCGGCCGCGCGGAGGGCACTGTCGGAGACCTGGGTGTCCATCTCGACGATGACCACGCCGCGGTCGAGATGACGGGTGATCCCGAAGCCGGCGTCGGTGAACACGCGGATCATGGCGCCGTTCTCGGCCAGCACCTCGGCAGTGAACCGGCGCACGCCGGCGCTCCGCGCGACGGCTGCGAGGTGCTCGAGCAGGAGGGTGCCGACGCCGTGTCCACGGAGCTCGTCGGCGACCAGGAAGGCCACCTCGGCCTCGTCGCCGAAGCGCTCGGCCGTGGCCAGCCCGCCCAGCCGCTGGTGCTGCCACAGGCCCAGGGCGAGGACCTGGCCGCTGTCGTGCTGGGCCAGCAGGTGGTCGACGTAGGCGTGCCCGGCCGCGCGGCTGGCGTTGAAGAAGCGCAGTCGCAGGCTCTCGAGTCCGACCTCGTCGTGGAGGGCGAACAGGGCGTCCCGGTCGGTCAGGCGGAGCGGTCGGATGACGCCCACGGAACCGTCGGACAGGAGGACGTCGGCGGGCGCGGTCGGTGGCGCGCCCGCCGGGTCCGGGTGTGCGCGCGAGATACTGCCGGTGACCATGCTTCCTCCCTGCTGCCATCGTGAGCGGCGACAGTGAGGGGGGGCAGGGTCCTAGTGCCCGGGCCGTTGGGCCCTCGGCCCCTGTCAGCGCTGCAGCCCCGCAGCGTGTGCTGGGGACGAGGCTCGGTGCCCCCGAGGAGGGCGGAACGATGTTGGTACGAGACGTGATGACGACCCAGGTCGTGAGCGTGCGCCCGGAGGCGCGGGTCAAGGAGGCCATCCAGCTGCTCGACGAGCACCAGATCACCGCGATGCCCGTGGTGGACGCGGACGGCCGACTGGTCGGTGTGGTCAGCGAGGCCGACGTGCTCCGCGACGCGTTGATGCCGGACCGGCGTACCCACGAGATCCCGGTCGCGATCGAGGGCCGGACGAAGGACCTGACCGTGAACGACGTGATGACGCACCTGCCGATGAGCGTCACCGCCGACGCCGATCTGTCGATCGCCGCGTCGGTCCTGGTCGACACCGCGATCAAGAGCCTGCCCGTGGTCGACGGGGACCAGGTGGTCGGCATGGTCAGCCGTCGCGACGTGATCGCCGTGCTGGCCAAGCGCGACCCGCTGATCGAGGCCGAGGTCGACGAGCTGCTCCGCTCGGCCGACGTCGAGTGCGAGGTCGAGGTGGTCGACGGCGTGGTCCGCCTGAACGGTCCGACCGAGGCCCACGCCCGCGAGATCGCGCGGGTGCTCGCGTCAACGGTGCCCGGCGTGGTGGGGGTCTCGTTCCGCAGCTGAGGCTCCCGCTCCCGGGGATCCCCGACGTCGCCGACCGTCGTACGCCGCTGTCGGTGCGTCAGACCGAGCGGTGGACGGGCAGCGTGGACATCGGGTCCCAGCCCTGACCGAGCCGGCGGCCGGTGAGCTCGGTCCAGCGCAGGCGGAGGTAGAGCGTGCGCCCGCCCGCGGCCCAGGCCGACGGGTTCCAGGTCTCACGGATGTGCTCGAGCTCCGCGGCGTCCACCACGACCTTGGCCCGGCCACGGGCCACGACGCTCCAGCCCCGGCGGTACTCGTAGTCGAACTGGTCGACCTCGAGGGCGAGCACGGTGCCACTGGCCTGGCTGCCGAGGAGGCTGTAAGGGGTGGTCCGCAGCACGATCGCGTCGTCCACGACGGAGTAGTTGACGGGGATGATGTGCGGTCCGTTGGGGGTGCAGGCTGCGACGCGTCCGACCAGCCCGGCGCGCAACAGCTCCTCGCACTCGGTCGTGCTCAGGTCGAACGACTCGTTCATCGCGGACACCTCCCGGAACCCTCTCCGCCCTCTGTGTCGTCCATGCTGCGTCGTCGTCACGGGAGCGGTCAGGGCCGATGGTCCCGAAGTCCGGGCCCTCTGCGACTGACATCGCGCAGCGGCGCGCGGGAGTCTGGAGTCGAGCCCTCGGGTGTCCCGAGGGTGCGGGTCCGAAGGAGGCTTGCGATGTCCACCACTGAGGTCACACCGTTCCCTGCCGGCAGCATCGTTGTCGGCGTCGACGGGTCGCCGTCGGCCAGTGAGGCGGTCGCCTGGGCCGCCGTACAGGCCGCGCACGACCACCGCCCGCTGGTCCTGGTCCACGCCTACCACCTGGACAACATGTACTGGCTCGGGAGCGCCGGCATCGACGACGGCGCCCTCATCGAGGAGATGCGGACCGAGGGCACCCGGCTGCTCGCGGCGGCGAAGGCTGCCGTGCTCGAACTGGCCCCCGAGACCGAGGTGCACGAGGTGCTCTACCGGTGCGACGCGCGCGCCGCCCTGCTCGAGGCCGCCAAGTCCGCCTCGATGGTCGTGCTCGGGTCCCGCGGCCGCGGTCGCGTCGCCAGCCTGCTGCTCGGCTCGGTCGGGGTGGCGGTCGTCAACGAGGCGACCTGCCCGGTCGTCGTACGCCGTCCCGAGGGCGACATGCCTCGTCGCGGTGTCCTGGTCGCGACCGACCTCACCGAGGTCTCGCGTCCGGCCCTGGAGTACGCCTACGGGCTGGCGTCGACGCGGCACCTGCCGCTGACGGTGCTGGTCCTCCGGGGCGACCTGCCCTGGTGGGGCCGCGACGAGACGCAGCCGCAGGACTGGGCGGAGCGCGAGCGGCTGGCCCGCTGGATGACCGAGCTCGGCGCGAAGTTCCCCGACGTCCGCGTCAGCGAGCAGGACGTCCACGAGCCCGAGGCGCGGGCACTCGTCACCCGGGGCGCCGAGAAGGAGATCGTGGTGGTGGGCAGCCACCACCAGCACGCCGTCACCACCGCGCTCGGCCGGGCCTTGGCGGTGTCGGTGGTGGAGCACGCGCCGACCACCGTGGTCGTCGTACCCGGGACGCCGGCAACGTGAGGTGCTCGTGCACCAGCCCTGCAGGGACCTTCGGCCCGTGAAGGCGTGACCTACCACCCTCTCGATGGCGGGGGAGTAGGCACACGCTGATGAGCAGGCAGGGAAGCACCCCCGGTCCTTGCCCATTCCCCCCGGAGACCCGGGCCCCGGTTCAGACCACGAACCGAGGCCCGGGTCTTTTCCCTGCCTCTGCCTCGTCGGGGTCGAGCACCCGGTCGGCCGTCGAACGGGTGGCCGACACCAAGGCGGCGTTGGCGTCGTCGACACGTGACACCCAGGCCTCGGCCTCCTCCGGTGTCTTTCCGTACGCCGTGTGGCGGGCCACCAGCCGCGCCCGCCGTACCGCGTCGGGCACGTCGAGGAACCACACCGCGTCGAGCTCCGCCCGCACCGCCCGCCACTCCGGACGGTCGAGCAACAGGTAGTTCCCCTCCGTGACGACGAGCTCGGTCCCGGGCTCGATCGCGATCGCCCCGGCCAGCGGCTGCTCCAGGTCGCGCTCGAACCCGGGCGCCCACACCGTCTCGGTCGCGGTCCGGACCCTGCCCAACAGCGCGGCGTACCCCCAGGCGTCGAAGGTCTCCGGGGCGCCCTTGCGGTCGAGGAGCCCGAGGCGACGCAGCGCCACGTCGGCCAGGTGGAAGCCGTCCATCGGGAGGTGGGCCGCCGGGACGCCCGACTCGGCGACCAGCCGCTCGGCGTACGTCGTCTTCCCGGCGCCCGGCGCCCCGGCAATTCCGATGATCCGCCTCGTGGACCCGCTCACCGGCCCATCATTGCGTGCCGGACTAGCGTGGAAGACGTGAGCAGCCCACCGACTCCCCGCACCCTCGGCCAGCTCCGCGAGTCCGGCCACGTCCAGAAGCATCTGCGCGACGAGCTGCGCGGCAACCTCCTCGCCATGCTCGCCGCCGGTGACGACCCGTGGCCGGGCATGCACGGCTTTGACGACACGGTGATCCCACAGCTCGAGCGGGCCCTGCTCGCCGGGCACGACGTCGTACTCCTCGGCGAGCGCGGCCAGGGCAAGACCCGGCTACTGCGCTCGTTGGTCGGCCTCCTCGACGAATGGACACCGGTGATCAGCGAGGCCGAGCTCGGAGAGCACCCCTACGACCCGATCACGCCCGCGTCGCGACGCCGTGCAGACGAGCTCGGCGACGAGCTGCCGGTCGAGTGGCGTCATCGCGACGAGCGGTACTCCGAGAAGCTGGCGACCCCCGACACGTCGGTCGCCGACCTGATCGGTGACGTCGACCCGATGAAGGTGGCCGAGGGCCGCCACCTCGGTGACCCGGAGACGATCCACTTCGGGCTGATCCCGCGCAGCCACCGCGGGATCGTCGCGATCAACGAGCTGCCCGACCTCGCCGAGCGGATCCAGGTCGCGATGCTCAACGTGATGGAGGAGCGCGACATCCAGATCCGCGGCTACGTGCTGCGCCTGCCGCTCGACACCCTCGTGGTGGCCAGCGCCAACCCGGAGGACTACACCAACCGCGGCCGGATCATCACCCCGCTCAAGGACCGCTTCGGGGCCGAGATCCGGACCCACTACCCGACGGAGCTCGAGGACGAGATCGCGGTGATCCGGCAGGAGGCGAACCTCGTCGCCGAGGTGCCGGACCACCTGGTCGAGATCCTGGCCCGCTTCACCAACAACCTCCGCGAGTCCACCTCGGTGGACCAGCGGTCCGGCGTCAGCGCCCGGTTCGCCATCGCAGGCGCCGAGACGGTCGCGGCGTCGGCCCTGCACCGCGCGACCCGCCAGGGCGAGGGCGAGGCCGTGGCGCGGGTCGTCGACCTCGAGACCGCCGTCGAGGTGCTCGGCGGCAAGATCGAGTTCGAGACCGGCGAGGAGGGGCGCGAGGGCGAGATCCTCACCCACCTGCTCCGTACCGCCACCGCCGAGACCGTGCGCCACCACTTCCGTGGGCTCGACTTCGCCCTTCTGGTGGACCGGATCGAGGCCGGCCAGATGGTCACGACCGGCGAGCAGGTCACGGCGCGCGACTTCCTGACCGGGCTCCCCGTGCTGGGCGAGTCCGAGCTCTACGACGACGTGTGCGAACGGCTCGACGCGCGCAACGACGGTGAGCGGGCCGGGGCCATCGAGCTGGCCCTCGAGGGTCTCTACCTCGCGCGCAAGATCAGCAAGGAGTCCGGCGGCGGGGAGACCGTCTATGGCTGACACCCCTGACTTCTCCGTCACGGCCAGCGCCGGGACCCTCCGCGACGACACCGCGACGGGGTGGACGGTCCCGCACGACTGGACCCCCGAGGGGGTGGTGGTCGCCGGGGAGGGCAACGGCGCGGCCGTGCTGCACCTCTCGGTCGCGCTCTGTGTCCTCAACGACACCTTCCGGGAGAGTCAGTCGCTGGGAGTCCCCGTCGCCGGGGTGCGAGTGGCCGCCGGAGGCGCCTTCGACACCGAGAGCTGGGTCTCGCTCGGCATCACCTACGCCGTGGAGATCGACTCGTCGGCCGCTCCCCACGAGCTCGAGGAGGTCCTGGCCCGGGTCGACGAGGTCGCCGAGGTCCCGCGTGTGCTGCGCGCGGGGATGAGCGTGGAGCGCGCGGATGGCTAGGCACCAGCCCCGCTCCCGCTACACGGCGTACGACGGTGGTCCGGACCCGCTCGCGCCCCCCGTCGACATCGCCGAGGCGCTCGACGCGATCGGCCAGGACGTGATGGCCGGCTACAGCCCGGAGCGGGCGATGCGCGAGTTCCTGCGCCGCGGCAGCCAGGACCAGCGCGGCCTCGACGACCTGGCGCGCCGGATCGCAGAGAAGCGCCGCGAGCTCACACAGCGGCACCACCTCGACGGCACCCTCCAGGAGGTACGTGAGCTCCTCGACCGGGCCGTGCTCAACGAGCGCAAGCAGCTGGCCCGCGACATCGACCTCGACGAGGGCGACCGCGCGCTGCGCGAGCTCCAGCTCGACAACCTGCCGTCGTCGACGGCCGCCGCGGTCAGCGAGCTCAGCCAGTACGACTGGAGGAGTCGCGAGGCGCGCGAGGACTACGAGCGGATCAAGGACCTGCTCGGCCGCGAGATGCTCGACCAGCGGTTCGCAGGCATGAAGGAAGCGCTCCAGAACGCCACCGACGCCGACCGCGCCGCGATCAACGAGATGCTCACCGACCTCAATGACCTGCTGTCCAAGCACGGTCGGGGCGAGGACACCGACGAGGACTTCGCCGACTTCATGGACAAGCACGGCGACTACTTCCCCGAGAACCCACACAACGTCGACGAGCTGATCGACGCGCTCGCCCAGCGGGCGGCAGCGGCCCAGCGGATGATGAACTCGATGACCGCCGAGCAGCGAGCGGAGCTCATGGAGCTGGCGCAGCAGGCCTTCGGCTCGCCCGAGCTCATGCAGCAGCTCTCGCAGCTCGACGCCAACCTCCAGTCGCTGCGCCCGGGCGAGGACTGGGGCGGCTCGGAGCGCTTCGACGGCGAGCAGGGGCTCGGGCTCGGTGACGGGACCGGCGTACTCCAGGACCTCGCGGACCTCGACGACCTCGCCGAGCAGCTCTCCCAGTCCTACGACGGTGCCCGCCTCGACGACGTCGACCTCGACAAGCTGGCCCGGCAGCTCGGCAACGAAGCGGCCGTCGACGCTCGCACCCTCCAGCGGCTCGAGCAGGCGCTGCGCGACTCCGGTTACCTCAAGCGCACCAGCGACGGCCAGCTCAAGCTGAGCCCGAAGGCGATGCGCCAGCTCGGCAAGGCCCTGCTCAAGGACGTCGCCACCCGGATGAGCGGGCGCCAGGGCCAGCGCGACGTGCGCCAGTCCGGCGCGGCCGGCGAGATGTCGGGGGCGACCCGTGAGTGGGCGTTCGGTGACACCGAGCCGTGGGACGTGACCCGCACGATCACCAACGCGGTCCGGCGTGTGGTCGGAGAGGGTGGCTCGGCCCGCGACGGCGTACGACTGCAGGTCGAGGACGTGGAGGTGAGCGAGACCGAGGCACGCACGCAGGCCGCCGTCGCCCTGCTGGTCGACACGTCGTTCTCGATGGCGATGGACGGCCGCTGGGTGCCGATGAAGCGCACAGCGCTGGCACTCCACACGCTGATCCGGTCGCGGTTCCGCGGCGACGCGCTGCAGCTGATCGGCTTCGGCCGGCATGCGCAGGCGATGGACATCGAGGAGCTGACCGGTCTCGACGCGATGTGGGACAAGGGCACCAACCTCCACCACGCGCTGCTGCTGGCCAACCGCTTCTTCCGCAAGCACCCGAGCGCGCAGCCGGTGCTGCTGATCGTCACCGACGGTGAGCCCACCTCCCACCTCGAGGCCAACGGCGAGGTCTACTTCGAGTACCCGCCTCACCCGCTGACCGTCGCGTACTCGGTCCGTGAGCTCGACAACTCCGGCCGGCTCGGTGCCCAGGTGACCTTCTTCCGGCTCGGTACGGACGCCGGGCTCGCGCGCTTCGTCGACTCCATGGCGCGGCGCGTGGACGGGCGCGTGGTCGCGCCGGAGCTCGACGACCTCGGCGCCGCCGTCGTCGGCTCCTACCTCGGGTCACGCGGCCCGGGCGGGCCGAGCGGTCAGTACGGCGACTGGTTCGGAGGACGCGGGTTCTGGGTCGACTGAGGACGTTCCGACCCGGCGGAGCCGGGGCGGAACCTCCGAGGAAGCGCCGCACGGTGCCTTGTGGGTCGTCCGCCTGAGAGGAGCCCCTAGTGGCCGGTCAGGCGGACGACCCTGCGAGCCGAATCGCGGTCCGTGTCGAGTAGCCGCGGGCGTTGTCACATCAGCACCCATGGCCACTCCTGCCCCAGTGCTGGCTCTCAGGTGAACAGCAGGTGAACTGGCGGCGTAATACTCGGTGAACTGGCCCCCAGGGATTTCCCTCCCGGTCACCTTGCCTCCACACTCAGATCGTGTCGGCACAGCTGCTCACCCTGGTCCTCGTCGTGATCGTCGCGCTCGGCTTCGACTTCACCAACGGCTTCCACGACACCGGCAACTCGATGGCCACGACCATCGCCACCGGTGCCCTCAAGCCCAAGACCGCCGTCGCCTTGGCCGCGGTCCTCAACCTCGTCGGTGCGTTCCTCTCCGTCGCGGTGGCTCTGACCGTGACCAACGCCGTGGTCTCCATCCAGAACTCCGACGGGACCCCCGATTCGGCACTCACCGCCGACCACGGGTCAGCCCTGCTGCTGATCATCCTGGCGGGGCTGGTGGGCGGCATCGTGTGGAACCTGACCACCTGGCTCTTCGGCCTCCCGTCGAGCTCGTCCCACGCGCTCTTCGGAGGCCTGATCGGCGCCACGATCGCCGGCATCGGCTGGGGTGGCGTCCACTGGACGGGTGACAGCACCAAGCTCGACGGGGTCGTCGGCAAGGTGATCCTGCCCGCGTTCGCGTCGCCCGTCATCGCAGCGATCGTGTCCATGGTCGGCACCTGGCTGATCTTCCGGATCACGCGCGCGCTGGGCGAGGGGCTGAACAACGGCGGTTTCCGCTGGGGTCAGATCGGCACCGGCTCGCTGATGGCGCTGGCTCACGGCACCAACGACGCGCAGAAGACGATGGGCGTCATCACGTTGTCGCTGATCGCCTACGGGAGCTGGACCGACCTCTCGGCGATCCCGCTGTGGGTCAAGGTCTCCTGCGCGGTCGCGATCGCCCTCGGCACCTACGTCGGCGGCTGGCGGATCATTCGCACCTTGGGCAAGGGCATCACCGAGATCGAGGCGCGCCAGGGCACTGCCGCCCAGGGCTCCGCCGCCGCGGTCATCCTGGCGTCGAGCCAGCTCGGCTTCGCGCTGTCCACCACGCACGTCGCCACCGGCTCCATCCTCGGCAGCGGCCTCGGCAAGCCCGGCGCCCACGTCCGCTGGCGCGTCGCCGGCCGGATGGCCGTGGCCTGGTTCATCACCCTCCCGATGGCAGCGCTCGTCGGCGCGGGCACGTGGGAGATCGGCAACGCGGTGGGCGGTGGGCTCGTGGGCGCGCTCCTGATGGTTGCCCTCCTGCTGGTGGCCTCCGGCCTGATGTACGCCCGTTCTCGTCGTCACCCGATCACGGCCGAGAACGTCAACGACGACTGGGAGGACCCCGCGGCGGTCCTCGAGCCGTCCGACCCGGTCGCGGCCTGAGGAGGCTCTGATGTTCACTTTGTTCCTCCAGGACATCTGGAAGGTCCTGCTCTACAGCCTCATCCTCGGCGCCGGCCTCCCCGTGGTCTACGCACTCGGCGTCCGCGCTTCCGCGCTCGGGACCGTCGCCGCCGACGGTGCGGAGACGGCCGCGGTACGACGTCGCCAGGTGCTGGGCAAGACGGTCGCCGGGATCTGTTTCGCCGTGGTGCTGGCCGGCATCGGGCTCGGCCTGGCCTACATCTGGGCCTCCGGTCACGGAGACCAGCTGAGCTTCGAGCACGGCTCCCCGACCTTCGTCCCGAAGAGCTGACCCCCCATGGCCGAGCAGACCTCCTCGCTGGGCCAGAGCGTGCTCGACTGGCTCCGGGCCGGGTACCCCGAGGGCATCCCGCCCCAGGACTACGCGCCGATCCTCGGCGTCCTGCGGCGCCGCCTCACCTCCGACGAGATCCGCGCGATCGCCGACGGGCTCGCCGCCCAGTCGCTCGAGTCGGTCGACCCGATCTCACGCGACGACATCGAGGCGATGATCGAGCAGACCGTCTACCAGCGAGCGAGCGACGCTGACGTCGAGCGCGTCACGGAGCGGCTCGCCGCCGGCGGCTGGCCGCTCGCCGACGCGATCTGAGCGTTCGTCAGCTCGTGACGTCCTTGGTGGTGAACCTCGCCCAGGCGGCGGCGAAGAACACGACGGCGTACGACGCGGCGAGCACGAGGCCGGCGACGATGTTGTTCCAGGCGATGGGGTCGCGAAACAGGTCGCCG
>Ga0302263_10000301_pt1 | contig 19108 bp, 15 predicted proteins | sample II_Fen_N1_4_FD_194564 | JGI IMG/M metagenome (GOLD analysis project Ga0302263, IMG submission 194564) | Peat permafrost microbial communities from Stordalen Mire near Abisko, Sweden - II_Fen_N1_4 | ecosystem: Environmental > Terrestrial > Soil > Wetlands > Permafrost | place: Sweden: Abisko... | reverse complement strand
GCTCGAGCACTACGAGAAGATCGAGGGGATGACCCTGTCGATGGACGGAAAGGCCAACCGCCTCGCCGCCCTGATCCGCGCCAACCTCGGGATGGCGATGCAGGGACTCGCCGTCGTACCCCTCTTCGCCGGCTTCGACCTCTCGACGAGCTCGGGGCGGATCTTCTCCTACGACGTCACCGGCGGTCGCTACGAGGAGACGGCGTTCCACTCGGTCGGCTCCGGCTCCCTGTTCGCTCGCGGTGCGCTGAAGAAGCTCTATCGCGACGACCTGTCCCAGGAGCAGTGCGTGACCGCTCTCGTACAGGCGCTCTACGACGCCGCCGACGACGACTCGGCCACCGGCGGCCCCGACCTGACCCGCCGCATCTTCCCGATCGTGCAGGTGATCACCGCCGAGGGCGGCCACCGCCTGCTCGACTCCGACGTCGCCGCGATCGCCGACGCCGTGATCGCCGGGCGGATGAACCGACCCGACGGCCCGGCCGCGCCCCTGACCTGATCGTGTCTCGACTCCGCTCGACAACCGAGGATCCGACATGAGCATGCCGTTCTACGTCTCGCCCGAGCAGCTGATGAAGGATCGGGCCGACTTCGCGCGCAAGGGGATCGCCCGCGGTCGGTCCGTGGTCGTCGTGCAGTACGCCGACGGCGTGCTGTTCGCATCGGAGAACCCCTCGCAGGCGCTGCACAAGGTCAGCGAGATCTACGACCGCATCGCCTTCGCGGCCGTCGGCCGCTACAACGAGTTCGAGAACCTCCGGATCGCCGGCGTACGCCTGGCCGACATGCGGGGGTACGCCTACGACCGGCGCGACGTCACCGGGCGTGGCCTGGCGAACGCGTACGCCCAGACGCTCGGCACGATCTTCTCCAGCGGCGGCGAGAAGCCCTACGAGGTGGAGCTCTTCGTCGCCGAGATCGGCGACACCGCGGCCGACGACCAGATCTACCGGCTGACCTACCAGGGGCAGGTCACCGACGAGCACCAGTACGCCGTGATGGGTGGCGCCGACGAGATCGTCGCCTCCTACCTCGAGGAGCACTACACCGAGAGCGCCTCACTGTCCGACGCTCTTCACGTCGCCGTTGCCGCCCTGGGCCACACCCCGGACGAGACCGGCGCGACGCGCGACCGGGTGATCCCCGCGAGTGACCTCGAGGTGGCCGTCCTCGACCGCACACGCAGCCAGCCGCGCAAGTTCGTCCGCCTGGGCCCGGCCCGGCTCGAGTCGCTGCTCGGTGACCGTGGACCCACCGAGCACGCCGCGGCTGACCGGAACGCCGCGTCGACCCCCGAGACACCAGCGGTCGCCCCACCCGCTCCACCGGAGGAGTAGACGCCCCCGAGCATGAGGCCGTGAGCACGTCGTACGCGCGGAGCGAGGCGTGCTCCGCCTGAGTCGGGGTCACCCGACCGACACCGACCCGTCGCCCCTGGCGGGAGCTCCCGGAGTGGCCGTGGACCGCACCACCACGCCGCATGGGCTGGTCAGGGACACCGTCGGCCCAGGCAGCCAGGGATGTCCGGAACGGTCCAACCTGGTCAGCCGCACCAGCGCGGCCGCGGGTGCCACGACGCAGAGCCGGACCGTGGCCCTGGCCACGGCATGCCGTGTTAGGAAGTCCGCCACAGGCGGTGAGCACCGGTAGTAGGTGTCCACCAGCCCCCGCCGGCGGGGTCCACCCAGGAGGTGGAGGTCGCGGAAGGACCGGAGGGTCTCGACCGCAGGCGCCGACGGTGTGCCGTAGCAGGCGGTGGCGATGAAGCACTCCGATCGAGCGCGACTCGCGGGGTTCGCCCCGAACTCGTTCACCAGGTCCTGGTACGACGGTGGGATCGCCGGGAACTGGACGTTCTGGCTCCACTCCGTCGCCCGGCTGTCGCCGAAGACCACCGACGGGTCGTCGGCCTTGAGCGGATCGGACGTCTCCTTCACGGGCGCGTCGTCGACCTGGACGTCGATCAGGTCCATGCTCACGAAGTTCAGGTCCGTGATCGACTCCGGTGGCCCGTGGCCAGGCCCCGTCCAGAAGTCGAAGGCACGCTCGAAGTGCACGGCGAGGGAGGTGTTGACGTACGGCTGGCCCTCGCGGTCCTCGATCTCCCGGAGCCGTTCTGCCTGTCGGAGCACGCGGTTCTGGACCGTCGTCGCGAGGTGCGAGGTGTAGTAGTCCTGGATCTGCTGCTGCAGCAGCTTGCGGTACTTCTCCTCCAGGCGGCGACGTAGCCGCTCGAGCCAGGGGATCACGATGAGCTGGATGATGATCTCCGCGATCAGCAGGGCGATGAACAGCACACCCTCGGCCACCAGGCGCCCCGCGGTGAGTGCGAACCGCCGGATCCCTCCTCCGCGCACCCGGATGCCGCGCGCGCCACCGACCCCCTCGGGCTCGACGACCCCCGGTCGCACCTGCGGGGCGCGCGGGACGCCGTGCGGCTCGACGGCCTCCTCGGTGTTCGCGCTCCGCGGAGCGGTCCCCTTGGCCCCGACCTCCGGAGGCGGCAGGGGGCTGGTGCGAGGGACCGTCCGCACCGAGTAGGTCACCGACGGGTGGTCGGCGATCTCCATGCTCGACACCCCTTGGGCCCGGGTGATCGCGCAGCTGCGCTCGTACACGACGTTCTGGTGGTACTCCGTGATCCTCAGGTCAGGTGAGAACACCCGGACCGTCGACGGGTCGACGACCGTGATCACGCGGTTCTGCGCCCGGGCCTCCATCGCGAAGAAGCGCTGACAGACCGGGCACATGTCGCGGTTGACGTAGTAGGTCCCCGCCTGAGGGGTCCGCACGATGGCACGCACCTCGGCGTGGTTGAGGGTCTGGTCGTTGACCACGAAGTTCTCGCCGAGGGCGGTGTTGATCGCCGCCAGGCGGGCCCGGAGCTGGGGTGCGGGAACGGCCACGGTCGGGGTCTCGCCCCCGGCGACGGCGCCGGTGGTGGTGCGTCGCGTGACGCCCGGTCCGATCTCGTCCTCGACGACCGCGTAGGTCTGGCCGGACTCGAAGGTCCCCAGGTTGCCGGGGCCTGCCGCTTCCTGCATCCGGCTCCGCACCAGGGCCTCCGCGTCCGCACGAGAGCGCCCGCCGACCATCGCATCCTGTACCCGGGCCTCGTACTGCTCCCGCACCTGCTGCGCGGTCTGCACGCGCTGCTGCAGAGCCGGGTTCACCGGACCCGCCGGGACCGTCGTCTGGGGCGCGAGGACCGCCTGGGTGACGACCGGTTCCTGGCGCAGCATCCACGTGCGCGTGGAGGTGTCGTAGAAGGAGCCGGCTGTCTCCGGCGGCGTCACGCCCGCGCGGGTGACCCAGTGGCCACCCTTGAGCTCGTAGTAGTCGGGGTTGCACGACATGCAGACCGTGTAGCGGTCCCGGTACCGGAAGAGGCCCGACCGGTCCAGCACGATCTCGCGGTTGTTGAACCGGAGCAGGCCGTCCGCGTCGGCCCGGGCCCGGACGGCGACGCCGTTGACCGTCACCGCGCCGTTGTCGACGACCACCAGGGTGCGACCCGCACCGAAGCGCAGCGGCGCGAGCAGGACCGGTGGGGTGGTCCCGACCCGCCCGAGAGCGACGCGGCCGCCGCGCGACGCCTGATCAGCGGCGTGGTCGGCCTCGCGCTCCAGCGCCGGGGACCCACCTCCGGCCCTCCCGCTGGCGTGACGTTGCTGCACGACGTGGGCCAGCTCGTGCGCCAGCAGGGGGGAGTCCTCGGCACCGGCGCCCGGCCCGAGGGCGATGTGCCGGCCCAAGGTGAGGGCACGTGCGTGGGACCTGACGACTCCCTCGCGAGCGGCCCCGTCGGTGTGGAGCCGGACGCCCGTGAAGTCCTCACCGAAGGCCCGCTCCATCGGGAGCCTCAGCCTCGTCGGCATCGGGGACCCGGCTCCGGCGACGGCGCGCCGGGCGTCCGGAGGAGCGGTCGGGACGTCGTTCGCGGGCGCGTCGTCGGGTTCCGTGTGCCGGGGCGCCGGATGGTCGTGCATACCGCTCCTCCAGGACGACTCCGGGAACCAGCATGGCCCCGCCGCGTCACCGCCCCGTCGCGCCGCCGACCGGCCGACGGCACCGTGGGCGGTCCGGCCGATCGGCCCCGGTGCCGCGTAGGGTGGCGGTGTGGACCGGCGGATCTTCGGGATCGAGAACGAGTACGGCGTGACGTGCACGTTCAAGGGTCAGCGCCGTCTCAGTCCCGACGAGGTGGCCCGCTACCTGTTCCGCAAGGTCGTCAGCTGGGGCCGCAGCTCCAACGTCTTCCTCCGCAACGGCGCCCGCCTCTACCTCGACGTGGGGAGCCACCCCGAGTACGCCACCCCCGAGTGCGACGACGTGGGCGAGCTGGTCACCCACGACAAGGCCGGGGAGCGGGTGCTGGAAGGCCTCCTCAAGGACGCCGAGCAGCGGCTCCACGACGAGGGCATCGCCGGCGAGATCTACCTGTTCAAGAACAACACCGACTCGGCCGGCAACTCCTACGGCTGCCACGAGAACTACCTGGTCAGCCGCTCCGGGGAGTTCAACCGGCTGGCAGACGTCCTGATCCCGTTCCTCGTCACCCGGCAGATCGTCGTCGGTGCCGGCAAGGTGACGCAGACCGCCCGCGGCGCGTCGTACGCCGTGAGCCAGCGCGCCGAGCACATCTGGGAGGGCGTGAGCAGCGCCACCACGCGGTCCCGACCGATCATCAACACCCGCGACGAGCCGCATGCCGACGCGGAGCGGTTCCGCCGGCTCCACGTCATCGTCGGCGACTCCAACATGAGCGAGACCACCACGATGCTCAAGGTGGCCAGCTGCGACCTCGTGCTGCGGATGATCGAGGAGGGCGTGGTGATGCGCGACCTCACCATGGAGAACCCGATCCGTGCGATCCGCGAGATCAGCCACGACGTCACCGGGCAGCGTAAGGTCCGCCTGGCCAACGGCCGAGAGGCGAGCGCCCTCGACATCCAGCACGAGTACCTCTCCAAGGCGAGGAACTTCGTCGACCGCCGGGAGATCTCGACGCCGATCATCGAGCGCGCCCTCGACCTGTGGGAGCGCGGGTTGAAGGCGGTCGAGTCCGACGACCTCGGCCTGGTGGAGCGCGAGCTCGACTGGGTCATCAAGTGGAAGCTGATCGACCGCTACCGGGCGAAGCACGGGCTGCCCCTGGGGCACCCCCGAGTCGCCCAGCTCGACCTCGCCTACCACGACATCCGCCGCGACCGGGGGCTCTACTACCTCCTCGAGAAGCGCGGCGCCGTGGCCCGGGTGAGCACCGACCTGAAGATCTTCGAGGCCAAGTCCGTGCCGCCGCAGACCACGCGGGCCCGGCTGCGCGGTGAGTTCATCCGGAAGGCCCAGGAGCGCCGCCGCGACTTCACGGTCGACTGGGTCCATCTGAAGCTCAACGACCAGGCTCAGCGGACCGTGCTCTGCAAGGACCCGTTCCGGGCGTACGACGAGAGGGTCCAGCGCCTGATCGACGGCATGTGACCCAGCCGACCTGTCGGCACCGCGGCCGGATGCGGGACGGTTGGGATGCCCCGGATAGGGTGAGTTTTCCCGTGTCGTCATCCGAAGGATCCCCCTGTGCGCCGTCGTACCCGTCTCTCTCTCCTGCCCGTCGCCCTGGTGGTGACGTTGGTCGCTCTCGCCGGCTGCGGGGGAAGCAACAGCTCGTCCGCCTCGGGCGGCACTCCCCTCGACGCCGTCACCATCAGCGGTGACGTCGGCACGGCACCCGACGTCACCTGGAACAGCAAGATGACGGCCACCGACGTCCAGAACACGACGGTCACCAAGGGCGCCGGCGACACGGTCGCGAAGGGTGACCTCGTCTCGGCGCAGATCTGGGTCGGCAACGGCTACACCGAGAAGACGGCGTACAGCACCTACGACCAGGGCGGCGCGCAGAGCGTCACCATCGACGACAACCTGAGCCCCGTCCTGGCGGACGCCATGACGGGTGCGACCGTCGGCTCGCGGATCGCCGTGACGACGCCGGCCGACAAGCTGTTCGGGGAGAGCGGCAACGCCCAGCTCAACATCGGCAACAAGGACCCGATCCTGGTCATCATCGACATCATCAGCAAGCCCAAGCCCCCGCTGAAAGGCCCCGAGGGGAAGCCCCAGCCCTCGCCCGCCTGGGCCCCGAAGCTGGTCACCAAGGGTGACACCGTGACCGCCCTCGACTTCGCCGGGACGCCGAAGCCCGACGGCAAGCTCCGCTCCGCCGTGCTCATCCAGGGCACCGGCGCGAAGGTGAAGAAGGGCCAGACGATCACGGTCAACTACCTCGGCCAGGTCTACAAGGGCAAGAAGCCGTTCGACGAGAGCTACACCAAGTCGCCGGCCAGCTTCGGCATCGGGACCGGCCAGGTGATCTCCGGGTGGGACAAGACCCTCGTCGGCCAGAAGGTGGGCAGCCGCCTGGTCCTCGCCATCCCGCCGAAGGAGGGCTACGGCAAGCAGGGCCAGCCGACCGCGGGCATCAAGGGCACCGACACGCTGTACTTCGTGGTCGACATCCTCGGCGCCTCCTGAGCACCATGGGGGCCATGTCGTCACGGAGTCCCCGGTGAGTCCGCAGGCGAGCAGCGCGTCGAAGACCGAGCGCCTGCTCAACCTGCTCATCATGCTGCTCGTCCAGCGGAACTACGTCTCGAAGGAGCGGATCCGCGCGATCCTCTACGCCGACGCCTCCGACGACGCGTTCGAGAAGATGTTCGAGCGCGACAAGGAGGAGCTCCGCAGCCTCGGCGTCCCCATCGAGGTCGGCCAGATGGACGCCTACTTCGACGACGAGCCCGGGTACCGGGTCCGCGCCGACGAGTTCGCGCTCCCGGAGATCTCGCTGGAGTCCGACGAGGCCTCGGTCGTGGCCCTGGCCACCAAGGTCTGGGAGCACGCCCGGCTCGCCGAGGCGACCACGGACGCCGTCAGCAAGCTCTCGGCCGCGGGTCTCGCCCTCGACCTGGGCGCCCTCGACATCGCTCAGCCCCGGTTGAGCGCGGACGAGCCGGCGTTCGACGTCTTCTGGGAGGCGACGGTGGCCCGGCGCGCGGTCACCTTCGACTACCAGCGACCGGGGTACGACGCGCCCCTCACGCGGCACCTCCAGCCGTGGGGCGTCGTCCGGTTCTCCGGCCGCTGGTACGCCGTCGGCCTCGACACCGACCGCGACCAGGAGCGTGTCTTCCGGCTCTCCCGGGTCGTCGGCCAGGCCAAGGCTGTCGGCAACCCCGGCTCGTTCGAGATCCCGCCCGGTACCGACGTCCGCGAGGTGGCCCGCCGGCTGGCGCCCGCGGCGCCGTCCGAGGAGGCCGTGGTGCTGGTCCGGCCCGGAGCCGGGGTCGTGCTGAGGCGTGCGGCGGCGAGCATCGAGCCCGACGTCGACGGCCCCGACGACGCCACGCCGTGGGACCGGCTCCAGCTCCCCAGCGGCGCACAGGCCGACGAGCTGCTCGCCCTCGGTCCCGACGTGTACGTCGAGCGGCCGGCGTCCCTGCGCGACGAGGTCGTCGCCCGCCTGCGCGCTGCCGCCGGGGCGGTGCCGGCATGACCACCGCGACCGCGGGTGCGGCCCGCGACCAGGTCGGCCGGCTGCTCCGGCTGGTGCCCTACCTCCACGGCCGGGAACAGGTGCCGCTCGACGAGGCGGCGCGCGTGATCGGCGTACCTCCCGAGCAGCTCGACAAGGACCTCCGCGTGCTCTTCCTGTGCGGGCTCCCGGGCGGCTATCCCGACGACCTCATCGACGTCGACCTCGAGGCGCTCGAGGGCGAGGGGGTGATCCGGGTGTCCAACGCCGACTACCTGGCGCGGCCGCTGCGGCTGACGCCCACCGAGGCGACCGCGATCATCGTGGCGCTGCGGGCCCTGCGCGCCGGGGCCGACGGCGAGACCCGCGGCGTCGTGGACCGGGCGTTGGCCAAGCTGGAGGAGGCCGCGGCCGGGGCCCCGCCTCTGGTGGACCCCGGCGACGACGTGGCGTCCACGCTCGCGCTCCGCGGCCAGCTCGAGGACGCCGTACGTCGCGGACGACAGGTGCGCCTGACCTACTACGTGCCGGCCCGGGACGAGGAGTCCGAGCGGGTCGTCGATCCGCACCGGGTCGTGTCCCACCACGGGGTCGACTACCTCGACGCGTGGTGCCACAGCGCCGACGCGCCGCGGTTGTTCCGCCTCGACCGGATCCACGAGGCTCAGGTACTCGACAGCACGGTCGTCACCGAGCCGGCCCAGCCGCGCGACCTGTCGGCCGGGATGTTCGCCAGCGGCGAGGAGGCGACGCTCGTGACGCTCGCCCTCCACCCCGAGGCCCGCTGGGTCGAGGAGTACTACTCGATGCAGGAGGTCCGGCCGGCGTCCGACGGGAGCTCCGAGGTGGACCTCCTGGTCGGTGACGAGCAGTGGCTCCAGCGGCTGCTGCTCCGGCTGGCGCCTTACGCTGCGGTGGTCGCGCCCCCTCATTTCGCGAGCGGCACGGCCGAGGCCGTCCGGCAGGCTTTGGCGTTGTACGACCACCCCGCGGGCTAGACTTCTAGGGCCCTTCCGTCTCACGTCAGGACCACCTCATGCAGTCCCTGCTCATCGGCGACATCGGCACCACCGAGCTGCTCCTCGTGCTGGCGATCGTCGTCCTCATCTTCGGCGCCTCGAAGCTCCCGGAGCTGGCTCGCGGTAGTGGTCGCGCCCTGCGCATCTTCAAGGCCGAGACCAAGGGCCTCGTCGACGACGACAAGGCCGAGGACGACCAGAAGACCACCTCGCAGCTCGACCTCGAGGCCCGCCAGGCGGCCGAGCGTGCGGCGCTCGAGGCCCGCCAGGCGGCCGAGCGCGACGCTCCGGCGACTCGTGCGGGTGACCTGCCCGCCGAGCGCCGCGACGACACGACCGCCTGACCGAGTCCGAGGTCGCCGTGTCCATCGTCGGGGTCGTCGACGTCCTGCGCGGCAAACCGCACAACCCCGTCGGCCCGGACGGCCGGATGGCGCTCTCGGACCACTTCCGGGAGCTCCGAGCGAGGTTGATCCGCTCGGCGCTGGTCCTGGTCGTCCTGTTCTTCGTCGCCATCTTCTTCTACGACCAGCTGCTCGAGCTGGTCCAGCATCCCTACAACCAGGCCCAGGAGCAGCTCCGGGCCAGCGGGACCCGGACCGAGGCCGTCGTCAACAACGCGACGGGCGGCCTGTTGCTGCAGATGAAGCTGTGCGGCGTGGTCGCGTTGATCGCTGCGAGCCCCTACTGGCTCTACCAGATCTGGGCCTTCGTGCTGCCGGGGCTGCACCCCAACGAGAAGAAGTACACCCGGATGTTCGCGGCCGTGGCCGGGCCGCTCTTCATCGGCGGCGTGGCGCTGGGCTACTACGTGCTCCCGACCGGTCTCCACGTGCTGATCTCGTTCACGCCCAAGGGCGTGACCAACCTGATCGACTTCACGAACTACTTCTCGTTCCTGATCCGGATGCTGCTGATCTTCGGCATCGCGATGGAGATCCCGCTCTTCGTCCTGCTGCTCAACCTCGCCGGCATCGTCTCCGGTCAGCAGATCGGAAAGGCCCGGGCGTGGATCATCATCGGCACCATGGTGTTCGCCGCCGTGGCCACGCCGTCGACCGACCCGTTCTCGATGCTGATGCTCGCGGTACCCATGCTGATCCTCTTCGCCCTCTCGGAGATCCTGGCCCGGATCCTCGACCGCGTGCGCGGCCGAGGCGCGCACCGTCCGGACGCCACCGACCAGTGGGCGGACGACCAGGCCTCGCCGCTGTGACCTCCACCCCGCACGAGCCCCCGTCGTATGACGAGGTGGACCCGTTCGACCTGCCGCCGTGGCTGGGGGAGGGGGAGGTCACCTGGAGCGCCGACCGTGGCCTCGACGCCGGTCACCGGGTGGAGGGCACCCTGACGGCGTCAGGGGCCGACCCCCTGCCGTGCGACCTGCTGGCGATCGACGACGCCTACCCCGCGCCGGTGGCCTCCGACGCGGTCCGGGTCCGGGCGCATCAGGTCTGGCAGTACGGCGAGGTGCTCCTGGTCGCGGACGGCGACCGGTTGGTGCTCGCCGTCCCGGGCTCGCGCCTGAGCGCGGACACCGCGATCACCGCCCTGGGGCGACTCGCTCATGCGGTCGGCGCCGCCTCCGGCTCCTACGTCGTACGCCTGCGCGTCGACCGGGATCCACGCTGAGGATGGGCCGACGGCCCGGTAGTCTGCGCGCGTGCCGACACGCGAGATCGCGCTCCTGACCAACCCCATGGCAGGCAAGGGCAAGCACGGCCACGTGCACGACGAGGCTCTCCGTCGGATGCGGGAGGCGGGCCTGGTGGTCCGTGACCTCCAGGGCCGCGACGCCGACGAAGCGCTCGACCTGGCCCGCCAGTGCGTCGCGGACGGTGTCGAGGCGCTGGTCGTCTGCGGCGGCGACGGCATGGTCCACATCGCGGTGCAGGCGGTCGCCACGTCGTCGACGGCCCTCGGCATCATCCCGGCCGGCACCGGCAACGACGTCGCGCGGTACTTCGACATCCCGCGCAAGGACCCCGCTGCGGCCGCAGACAAGGTGATCACCGGGCGTACCCGCACCATCGACCTGGCCCGCAGCGGCTCTCGCTACTTCGTGACGGTCCTGGCGGCGGGCTTCGACGCGGTCGTCAACGAGCGCGCCAACCGGATGACCTGGCCCAAGGGACAGATGCGCTACAACATCGCCACCCTCGCCGAGCTCCGCGTCTTCGAGCCGCTGCCCTACGCGCTCCAGATCGACGATCGCCGGCTGGAGCTGGACGCGATGCTCGTGGCGGTCGGCAACGGGCCGTCGTTCGGCGGAGGCCTGCGCATCACCGAGGGCGCCTTGCTCGACGATGGCATGCTCGATGTGGTGATCATCAAGCCGATGTCCAAGCCCGGCCTGATTCGGACCTACCCCAAGCTGTTCAAGGGCACTCACGTGACGCACCCGCAGTACGAGCACCACCTCGCCAGGTCGGTGACCATCGCCGCGCCCGGCATCGTGTCGTACGCCGACGGCGAGCGCTTCGGCCCGTTGCCCCTCACCGTCGAGTGCGCCCCCGGCGCGCTCACGGTGCTGGCATGAACGTCACCCCACGCAGGAACGCAGCGACGCACCCGGTCTTCGACGCGTTCTCCGGGCAGTACGACTTCGCGCTCGACGACTTCCAGAAGCGCGCCTGCCACGTCGTCGAGGAGGGCCGGGGAGTCCTGGTCGCGGCCCCGACCGGCTCGGGCAAGACCGTGGTGGGGGAGTTCGCCGTCCACCTGGCCCTCGAGACCGGCCGCAAGTGCTTCTACACCACGCCGATCAAGGCGCTCTCGAACCAGAAGTACCACGACCTCGTGGCCCGCTACGGCCCCGACCGGGTCGGCCTGCTCACCGGCGACGTGACGGTCAACGGCGAGGCACCGGTCGTGGTGATGACCACCGAGGTCCTCCGCAACATGCTCTACGCCGGCTCGGGCACGCTGAGGGGGCTCGGCTACGTGGTGATGGACGAGGTCCACTACCTCGCCGACCGCTCCCGGGGTGCGGTGTGGGAGGAGGTGATCATCCACCTCCCCGAGTCGGTGGCCCTGGTCTCCTTGTCGGCCACGGTCTCCAACGCCGAGGAGTTCGGCGACTGGCTCGAGACGGTGCGCGGTGACACCGACACCCTCGTCGAGGAACGGCGCCCGGTCCCGCTCTACCAGCACGTCCTCGTCGGCAAACGGATGATGGACCTCTTCGCGACCTCCGACGTCGACGCGGCCGCCGGGTTCGTCAAGGAGGGCGCGCCGGTCAACGCCGAGCTGCTCCGGATCGCCCGCGACGACTTCGCGAGCAGCCGGATGCGCGACCGCCGTGCGCCGAAGGGCAAGGGCCCGCAGGGACGCGGACGAGGACGTCCGGTCGGCAACGGACGGCGGGTCTGGATCCCGAGCCGGGTCGACGTGCTCGACCAGCTCGACGCGGCCGGGCTGCTGCCCGCGATCGTCTTCATCTTCAGCCGCGTCGGCTGCGACGCGGCCGTCCAGCAGTGCCTGCGGTCCGGGATCCGGCTGACCACGCCGGAGGAGCGCGACGAGATCCGTGCGTACGTCGAGGAGGTGTGCGCCGACCTGCCCGACGAGGACCGGCACGTCCTGGGCTTCCACGACTTCCTCGACGGCCTGACCCGCGGCGTGGCGGCGCACCACGCGGGCATGCTGCCGGCGTTCAAGCAGTGCGTCGAGCAGCTGTTCGTGCGCGGGCTGTGCAAGGCGGTCTTCGCCACGGAGACGCTCGCCCTGGGCATCAACATGCCGGCCCGCACGGTGGTCCTGGAGAAGCTGTCGAAGTGGAACGGCGAGACGCACGCCGACATCACGCCCGGGGAGTACACCCAGCTGACCGGCCGGGCCGGTCGCCGCGGGCTCGACGTCGAGGGGCACGCCGTCGTCCTCTGGCAGCAGGGGATGAACCCCGGGGAGGTCGCCGGGCTGGCCTCCACGCGGACCTACCCGCTCCGCTCGAGCTTCCGCCCGTCGTACAACATGGCCGTCAACCTGGTGCACCAGGTCGGCCGGCTGCGGGCGCGGGAGCTGCTGGAGATGTCGTTCGCCCAGTTCCAGGCCGACAAGGCGGTGGTCGGGCTCGCCCGCCAGCTGACGAAGAGCCAGGACGCACTGCGGGGCTACGCCGAGGCCGCGGCCTGCGACCGTGGGGACTTCATGGAGTACGCCGCGCTCCGCCAGCGCGTCTCCGAGCTCGAGAAGGGCGCCGCGCGGGCCCGGAAGGCCGACCGCCGCGAGGAGGTGCTGCACTCGCTGGCGCGGCTCCACCGGGGGGACGTGATCGAGGTGCCGGGCGGGAAGTTCGCCGGCTTCGCGGTCGTCCTCGACCCGGGCACGTCGCCGGACGGGCCACGGCCCCACGTCCTGACCGCCGAGCGCCAGGCCCGCAGGCTCAGCGTGCAGGACTTCCCGACGCCGGTGACCGCGACGACCCGGCTGCGGCTGCCACGTGGGTTCAACCCACGCAACCCGCAGATGCGGCGCGACCTGGTCTCCTCGCTGCGTGCTGCGACGCACAACTTCACACCGCCCCCGACGAGTCGGCGCGACGGGGACCCGGTCTCGGACGACCCAGCGGTCGAGAAGCTGCGCACCCAGCTGCGAGCACACCCGTGCCACGACTGCCCGGACCGCGAGGAGCACGCTCGCTGGGCCGAGCGCTGGTTCAAGCTCGATCGCGACGCGACGACGCTGGAGCGCCGTGTCGAGCAGCGGACGAACACCGTGGCCCGCCAGTTCGACCGGGTGTGCGACGTGCTGGAGACGCTCGGCTACCTCGCCGACGACGACGTGACCGAGCTGGGCAAGCCGCTGCGCCGGATCTACTCCGAGCTCGACCTGGTGGTCGCCGAGGCGCTGCGGACCGGTGTGTTCGACCGGCTCGGGCCGTCGGGCCTCGCCGCAGCGCTGTCGACCCTGGTCTACGAGGCGCGGAGACCCGACGACGTCGTGTCAGCGCGGGTCCCCGGCGGTGACACGCGCCGGGCGATCGACTCCCTCGAGGTGCTGTGGCGCGACCTGGCGGAGGTCGAGCGCCAGCACCGGCTCGACTTCCTGCGGCGGCCCGACTCGGGCCTGGCCTGGGCGGCGTACCGCTGGTGTGAGGGCGACGACCTCGCCGAGGTGCTCGACGAGAGCGACCTGACGGCCGGTGACTTCGTGCGCTGGGTCAAGCAGCTGATCGACCTGTGCGGTCAGGTGGCCGACGCCGCCGGCGACCGGGCCCTGCGCGACACCGCCCGTGACGTCGTACGCCGGATCCGTCGTGGCGTCGTGGCCGTCGCGCCGATGGAGGACTGACCCGCGAGCCCGATCGGGACGACCGGGAGGCCCGACCGGGAGGGTGCGTCGGCCGGCAGCGGCCTCGGTCAGCCGGCGAGGACCGCGGTCAGGCGCCCGGGAGCGCTGCCGAGCCCGTAGCGCTCGGACAGCGCCTCGACCAGCCCGGGGTCGCGCGGGGCGCGGGGCAGGATCGCGTCGTACGGCGCGAGGTCGAGGTCGCGCGCGACGGCCACCACTGTCGGGGCGACCTCGAGGTAGTCGGCCGCGTCGAGGATCCTCCGGCGCGGCCCGGGCGAGATCTCGGACGACGGGTCGGCCGCAGCGGCGATGATCCCTGGCAGGTCGCCGTGCGCCAGCAACAACGACGCCGCCGTCTTCTCGCCGATGCCGGGCACGCCAGGCAGCCCGTCGGAGGCGTCACCGCGCATGGTGGCGAAGTCGGCGTACTGGCTCGGCAGGACCCGGTACTTCCCGACCACGACCTCGTCCGTCACACGCTCGTGGTTGCCCACGCCCTTGGCGATGTAGAGGATCCGTACCCCGGTCCTGTCGTCGACCAGCTGGAACAGGTCGCGGTCGCCGGTGACCACGTCGACCGGCATCCGGGCGTCGGTCGCGAGCGTGCCGATCACGTCGTCGGCCTCGTAGCCGTCGGCGCCGACCACGCAGATCCCGAACGCGTCGAGCACCTCGAGGATGATCGGCACCTGTCGCTCGAGCGGGTCGGGCACCTCCTCGATGTCCGGCTTCGGTCCGGGCCGCTCGGCGACGACCCGGTGCGCCTTGTACGTCGGGATCAGGTCGACGCGCCACTGCGGTCGCCAGTCGTTGTCCCACGCGCAGACCAGATGCGTCGGGCGGTAGTCGGCCACGAGCCGGCTGACGAAGTCGAGGAACCCCCGCACCGCGTTGACCGGTGTGCCGTCGGGAGCGAGCACCTCGGGCACCCCGAAGAAGGCACGGAAGTACATCGAGGCCGAGTCGAGGACCATCAGCCGCTGTTGGTTCGCCACGGTGCCCGAGTCTGCCTCATCCCTCCGTGGGCGAGGGGCCAGGGGACGCTAGGGTCGAACCGTGGAGGACACCGACCGCACGATCGTCCGGCTGCTCGCTGCCGACGGGCGGATGTCGTTCACCGATCTCGGGAAGGCGACCGGGCTGTCGACCTCCGCGGTCCACCAGCGCGTCAAGCGTCTGGAGAAGCGGGGCGTGATCACGGGCTACGGCGCCGGCATCGACCACGAGGAGCTCGGGCTGGCCCTGACCGCCTTCGTGTCGATCACCCCGATCGACCCCTCCCAGCCCGACGACTACCCGGAGCGGCTGCGCGACCTCGAGGAGATCGAGTCGTGCTGGTCCGTCGCGGGCGACGAGTCCTACATCCTCAAGGTCCGGGTCGCGACACCGTCGGCGCTCGAGGAGCTGATCGCGCGGATCCGGTCGGTGGCGAACGTCTCGACGCGGACCACGATCGTGCTCAGCACGCCCTACGAGAGCCGCCCGGTCACCTGAGCCGTCGTACGACGGGCGCGCTCGACCCCGGCAGCGCAGCCGCACGGTCGACCGGGAGCTCCACCGTGACCTGCACCCCCGGAGAGAACCGGTAGGGGTTCGACAGCAGCAGGCTGCCGGCCATCCGGCGCAGCCGCGACATCTCGGCGCGGACGGTGACGGTCCGCGACGGGTCGTCGAACAGGTCGCGGGCCAGCTCGCCCGCCGTCAGCCCCGACGGGCCGGCGTCGCAGAGGGCGAGCAGGATCTCCGCGTGGCGTGGGGAGACGCCTCGTGACCAGCCGCCGCTCGGCGACTCGACCCTCAGGCACGGTGCTCCGGAGCGGAGGTCGAGCACGGCCCGGGTGGCGGCCGGTACGGCGTCCTGGTCGAGCCGCAGCAGCCACCCGCCCGCCAGCGGCTCCGCTGTGGCGCGGCCGAGGGTGGGTAGCCAGACCTCACCGGCCGACAGGTCGTCGGGGAGGGCGACGCGCGCCGGAGCCCGACCCCCCACGGCGGCTGCCAGGTGACCGTAGGCGTCGACGGCGAGGGCGTCTCCACGGATCCGCGCCAGGATCGGTGCGGCGCGGGCGCGGAGGCCGTCGAGCTCGGTCCGCCGGCGGGTCACGATCTCGAGCGAGGTGAGCCGCGCGACGGCCTCCACCAGGGCGAGCTCGGCCGGATGCATCCCCCGCGACGGCCCGCTCACGTCGAGCACCCCGAGAGTGCGTCCGGACCACGGGTCGGTCAGGGGAGTGGCGGCGCAGCCCCACCGGGTGTGTGACTCGACGAAGTGCTCCGGCCCCTGGACGTGAACCCCCTCGCCGAGCACCAAGGCCGTACCGATCGCGTTCGTGCCCACGTTGCCCTCCGTCCAGGCGGAGCCGCCCACGAAACCCAGGTCGTCGGCCAATCGCCGTACGCCGCTCCCGCCCGCACGCCACAGCACCCAGCCGTCCGCATCGGCCACCACGACCAGCTGCCCGGCGTCGATCACCGCCTGCAGCGACGCCGTGAGCTGGGGGACGAACTCGGCCAGGCCGCTGGCTGCCCGGCGGCGTGCGAGCTCGGCCTCGCCGAGAGGCGGGACGTCGGCACCCGAGCCGGGGTCGAGGCCGACCGCCGACACCCTGCGCCAGGAGGCCGCGATCGTGGGCCGGGGCGCGCTGCTCGGGGCCGGCCTGCCGGTCAGCACCGCCTCGCGGGTCCGGCGCAGTGTGCGGTCGTCGGTCGCCATGGTCCCTTCCCGGAGCACGGGTGCAACCTCTCGCAACCCTGTCTCCGGATCGTCCGGAGGTGTGTGCTCGGTCACACCAGCCTAGGCGAAGGAGACAACAGATGACCCAGGCTCCCGCACGCGACGACGTCGCCACCCCGGACGCGGCCCCCGACACCCCTCAGGCGCGCGTCGATGCCTGGCTCGCGCGGTTCGAGGCGGCGCTCGCCTCGGGCGACGTGGCGGCCGCCGCGGCGCTGTTCGCCACCGACTCCTACTGGCGCGACCTCGTCGCGTTCACCTGGAACATCATCACGGTCGAGGGCAGGGCCGGCGTCACCGACCTCCTCGAGCACACCCTGGAGTCCGCCGGGGCGCGTGGGTTCGCCACCGAGGAACCGCCCGGCGAGGCGGACGGGGTGCTGACCGCCTGGATCCGCTACGAGACTGAGGTCGGTCGCGGGCGTGGCCTGCTGCGCCTGGTGGAGGAGGACGGGGAGGACCGGGCATTCACCCTGCTCACGACCCTCTACGAGCTCAAGGGGTTCGAGGAGCCGCGCGGCACCCACCGACCGATGGGCGCCGAGCACGGAGCGAGCAAGCACCGTACGACGTGGAAGGAGCGGCAGCAGCAGGAGGCGGAGAGCCTCGGCAGCACCACCCAGCCCTACGTCCTGGTCATCGGCGGGGGACAGGGCGGGATCGCGCTCGGCGCCCGCCTCCGGCAGCTCGGCGTGCCGAGTCTCGTCATCGACTCCCACGCACGTCCCGGCGACCAGTGGCGCGGCCGCTACAAGTCGCTGTGCCTGCACGACCCCGTCTGGTACGACCACCTGCCCTACCTGAAGTTCCCGGACAACTGGCCGGTCTTCGCACCCACGGACAAGATCGGCGACTGGCTGGAGTTCTACACACGGGTGATGGAGGTGCCGTACTGGTCGAGCACGCGCGCCACCGGTGCCAGCTGGTCGGAGTCGACGGGTGAGTGGACCGTGGAGATCGAGCGCGAGGGCAAGCCGTTGACGCTCCGGCCGAAGCACCTGGTCTTCGCGACCGGGATGTCGGGCAAGCCGAACCTCCCGGACATCCCCGGGACCGACGTGTTCCGCGGCGACGTCCACCACTCCTCTGCCCACCCGGGCCCTGACGCCTACCGGGGCAAGAAGGCGGTCGTGATCGGCAGCAACAACTCGGCGTTCGACATCTGCGGTGCACTCTGGGAGAACGACGTCGACGTCACGATGGTGCAGCGGTCCTCCACCCACATCGTGAAGAGCGCGAGCCTGATGGACATCGGTCTGGGCGACCTCTACTCCGAGCGTGCGCTCGAGGCCGGGGTGACCACGGAGAAGGCGGACATGATCTTCGCCTCGCTGCCCTACCGGATCCTGCACACGTTCCAGATCCCGGCCTACCAGGCCATGGCAGAGCGGGACAAGGACTTCTACGAGCGGCTGGAGAAGGCGGGCTTCTGGCACGACTGGGGTGACGACGGTTCGGGTCTGTTCATGAAGTACCTACGCCGCGGCTCCGGTTACTACATCGACGTCGGTGCGGCCGACCTCGTCGCGGACGGCGAGGTGAAGCTCGTGCACGGGCAGGTCGACCACCTCACCGAGGACGCGGTCGTGCTCGCCGACGGCACCGAGCTGCCGGCCGACCTCGTCGTCTTCGCGACCGGCTACGGCTCGATGAACGGCTGGGTCGCCGACCTGGTCGACCAGGAGACCGCCGACCGGCTGGGCAAGGTGTGGGGCCTGGGGTCGGACACGACCAAGGACCCCGGTCCGTGGGAGGGCGAGCAGCGCAACATGTGGAAGCCGACGCAGGTGGAGAACCTCTGGATGCACGGCGGCAACCTGCACCAGTCCCGCCACTACTCCCTCTACCTGGCGCTCCAGCTCAAGGCGCGCTACGAGGGGATCGAGACCCCGGTCTACGCCCTGCAGGAGGTACACCACACGCACTGACGTGCGCCCCACGACGCGACGTCCACGTCAGGCGCCGAATCCAGCGTGGACGTGGTCGTGGTGGGTGTCGTCGCTGAACCACTGCGGGGCGGCGCCCAGCAGGTAGGGGCCGCCCACGTTGTAGGACCCCGCGTCGGCGACCGCGTGCATGTAGTCCTCGACGAGGGTCCGCGGCGTACGTGGGTCGACGACCGGAAGACCGTCGATCGCCCAGGTGTCGAACGCCCGGCCCTGCGGGTGGTCGCTGCGCCGGTCGGTCCCGAAGACGTAGAGCGGGTGTCCGGACCGGATGACGCTCACGGCCGGCCGATGGGAGCGGGACACCGTCAGCAGGGCGAGGAGCACGGAGTCGTGGACCAGCCCCGACGCCACGTCCCGCGCCGCTGCGGGCGGCAGCACGATGCGGTCGGAGCCCAGGACGCGGCGGGCTGCGGCGGAGTGGCGGCGCGCCGCCGGCCCGGGGTAAGACGGGTGGACGGCGGTCACGCGCCAGGACGTGCCCGCCCGGCTCAGCCGGACGTCGTACGTGCGGCCGTCGGGGGTGATCCGGGACCCGCTGCGCCGCCAGGCGCGAGTGACGACGAGCACGCTGGCAGAGTCCGCGAGC
>Ga0302263_10000297_pt1 | contig 19213 bp, 18 predicted proteins | sample II_Fen_N1_4_FD_194564 | JGI IMG/M metagenome (GOLD analysis project Ga0302263, IMG submission 194564) | Peat permafrost microbial communities from Stordalen Mire near Abisko, Sweden - II_Fen_N1_4 | ecosystem: Environmental > Terrestrial > Soil > Wetlands > Permafrost | place: Sweden: Abisko... | reverse complement strand
CGCAGACAGCAGTGCTCACGCTTGGGCCAGCGGCGATGGTCGTTCCGTTCCCGTGTTCTGTTAGGAGATGGGAACGGGAACGGCCCAACGATCACCGGAGCGGGTGATCGCGCCGGTCGCGATGGTCGTTCCGTTCCCATGTTCTGTTAGAAGATGGGAACGGGAACGGCCCAGCGATCACCGGAGCGGATGATCGCGCCGGTCGCGGCGAGGCGGGTGAGTGCCTGGCCGAGGCGCTCGTTGCGGACGTGGAGCTCGGCACGAAGCTCCGAGCGGCTGAGCGAGTGGCCGGTGCGGGCGATGGCGTCGAGCAAGCGGCGATCGAGATCGCCGATGGCGTCATCGTCGCCGTGGGGATCGGCCGACGCGACCGCGAGGTGGACGTGGCCGTCGTCGCCGGTCATGAGCTGGATGCGGAGCGGGTCAGGTGCGGCGGCGGCGCGATGTTCGATCGTGAGCAGGAGCGCGTCCTTGTGACGGCGGAGGTAGAGGTTCGAGTCGCCCCAGGCGTGGAAGTCGCCGCTGCCCCGGAGCGAGAGGCCGGCTTGGCCGCCGGCGCTGCCGTTCTTGCGCGCGTGATGGACGACGAGCACGGCGACGTCGAGCTGGCGCTGGAGGGTGCGGAGGTAGCCGAGCAAGGCGGAGACCTCGCCGGCGTCGTTCTCGTCGATGCGGTGCAGGCGCACGAACGGGTCGAGCACGAGCAGCCGCGGTGCGAGGCGGCGAACGGCAGCGCGCAGGCGCGCCTGGTCGCGTCCGCGATCGAGGCGAAGGACCGGAATGGTGATGACGTGGATCGGCGCGCAGGCCAGCTCGAGGCCGCGCGCGCGACAGATGCCCGTGAGCCGCGCTTTGACGACCGGGGCGGCGTCCTCGGCCATGTAGAGCACGACGGGGCCGGGGTCGGCGACGTCGAAGACGTCGAGGCACGGCGTGCCGGTGGCAACGGAGACGGCCAGATCGAGGGCGAGCCACGATTTGCAGGACTTGGGGGCACCGCCGAGGACGCCGACGGCAGCACGCGCCCACAGGGTGTCGATGAGCCAGCGCGGACGGGTGTCGCCATCGTCGAGGTCGGCGGCGCGGACGACGGGGAGCGCGTCGGCGTCCTGGTCCGCCTCCGGCTTCACGCGCTGACCCCGAGCTCATCGAGCGCGGCCTGGACCGTGGGCTCGTCGAGGAAGGCCTGGCCGCGGTCAGCCGCGAGGCGGATGGCGGTGCGCAAGGTCTTCGACGCGACGCGGAGCACGCCGCGGCTCGAGCGAAACAGCATCTCCATCGCCTGGTCGGCGAGGATCTTCTGCGAGGCGCCGGCGGCCTTGAGGCCGTGCTCGACGGCGGCGCCGAACACGTCGCGATCGAGCGGCTCGAGGCGGAGCTCGATGGCGACGCGCGAGCGCAGGGCGGCGTGATGCTGCATGTGTAGCCGGCGGGTCAGCGGCGGCAGCCCGACGAGCCAGAGCGTCAACAGGTCGCGGCTGTCGAACGCGAAGTTGAGGAAGCCGCCGAGGTCGAGCAGGAAGCTGTCGGACAGGTGCTGCGCCTCGTCGAGGATCACGAGCGGGACGGTGCCGCGCTCATCGACCATGTGCACGAGGGCCTTCTTGATGTCGGCCCACAGCTGGCCGCGGCGGTGCGAGGGCTTCACGCCGAGCTCGATGGCGAGCGAGCGGTACAGATCGAGCGGCGAGACCGAGGTGTCGCACACGTAGAGGACCAGGTGGTCGGGGCGAGGCAGCTCGGCGCACAGGTTGCGGAACGAGGCTGTCTTGCCGACGCCGGCCTCCGCGGTGACCACGCCGAGCCCGGGATCCTCGACGAGCTGGCGGAAGGCGCGCTTGAGGCGGGCATAGCCGGGGCTCTTGTCGAAGAACGTCTTGCCCTGGGCGTTCTTGGGCAACGGGTAGGTGGAGAGATCGAAACGTGTCTTGTCGCTGCTCATGATGCGGTGTCCCCTTTTGTCGTTACTCGTCATCGTGGTCGTCGTGGCTGGTGCCGTCGTCGGTCGCGGCGGTCAGCCGCGTGCGGCGGTAGTGTTCGTCCTCGGTGAGGCCAAGCGGATCGAGCCCGGTCGGCGGCACGAGCGGCTCGGCGTCGCCCGCGACGCGCCGTCGCCGCCGGTGCATGTTGGCCAGGCGGTCGAGCGGCACGGTGTCGCAGAAGAATTTGTTGTCGACGAATACGCGCGGCAGCGCGCTGTCGTCGCCTGGATCGAAGCGCAGCTCGACGTGCTTGCCGGTCAGCTCGGCGCGCACCTCGAGGTAGCCGCCGCGCCATCGCACGGTGCCGTCGTTTCTCACCTTGCGGGTGTCGCGGTGGAGGAAGATCTCGTCGAGGTTCTTGTCGCGCGGCCGCGCGCGGATCTCGTGCGCGTCGGCGAGCAGGTGCTCGCGCGGGACGCGCCCGGTGGTCTCGTGCTTGCGCGCGTGGTATTCGGCGCCCAGCCACGCCCAGTGCTTCGCGGCGAGATCGGCGAGCGGCAACGGCGTGTCCGGCAGCTCGTCCTCGACCTCCTCGCGCCACGTGCGGTGCCATCTTTCGATGGAGCCCTTGGCCTCGGCGTCGCCGGCATCGGCGTGGAGCAACTGGACACCGAGCTCGGCGCAGATGGCGCGCAGCGAGTGGGCGATGTACGCCGGGCCGCGGTCGACGTAATAGACCCGCGGTACTCCGTACTTGAGAATGGCCTGCTTGAGGCCGTACTCCTGTGCCGCGGCGTCCTCGCCATCGACGATGACCAGGTAGCTGTGCAGGATGAAGCGCGTGGCGTTGTCGATCTGCGAGAACAGGATGACCTTGCGCAGCTTGCCGTCGGGCGCGATGACCGGCGCGCGCGGGTGCATCGCATCGCCGACCCACAGGTCGCCGGCGTGCGCGGCGAGGAAGCTGCGGCGCTCGGCCGCGGGCCCGCGCACCGGCCGCGCCGAGATGCCCGCCGCGGCGAGCAGACGATGCACGGTCGCGCGCGCGAGCTCGCCTTTGGTCACGAGCCCGGCGCGCTCGAGCATGCGGATGATGCGGCGCACGGAGCGCCGCGGCTTCTCGCGCTTGGCGCGTACGATGACCTCGGCGACCTCGGGGCGGATCGCGCGCGACGTGCCCTTGTCATCGCGCGCGTCGGGAATGAGCGCGTCGAACCCACCGCGCTTGTAGCGGTAGTACCAGGCCTCGATCGTGCGCGGTGACAGCTGCACGATGCGGCCGTCCGGCGGCATCACGTGGCGCCGCCCGGCGGCCTCGGCGAAGTACGCCGCCCGATCGCCATGCTCGAGGCGCGCGCTGACCAGTGGGCCGAGCACGCCGAACCGGAACAGCGCAATCGCGCGCTTCTCGTCGTCTTCCATGACGGCATCCTGTCGAAACGGAGCGGCCACTAACGATGGGATCGAATTCAACCGTCGCGGCGTCCCACGGAGGTGCGGCGGTCGCCGGGCTTACATGAGCCGGATCCCCCGCTCGAGTCGGTGGGTAAGCGCCGCCACCGCGGCCAGTCGTGCCCCGGGCGCAACGCCCGCCAGCTCGGCGTGCGCGGCGATCAACTCCGCGCGAGTGGCGTCGAGTCCGACCCGGGCGGCGATCGGCTCGAGCGCTTGGCCGCCGCTCGCGGCCAGCAGCACGACGAGCACGCGCGCGGCCGCCGCGATCCGCGACCACCAGCGGCGCCGGGTCCTCGCCGGGACCGGCGGTGTGTCACGCGGCACCGGCGCCATGCCGTCCGGCTTGACCACGCGCTCGACCGTCGGCCACGCCCGCCACAGCTGGCGCGCGAGGAACTTCGGCAAGATGCGCCAGGTCGCGCCGCACCCCGGCGCGGCGCACCGGAACTGGACGAGCAGCAGCGCCGGGGGCATCCCCGGCTCACCGCGTGGCCGGCGCTCCGGATAGCTGTGGACGTGGAGCACATGATGCCCGCACCGCGGGCACCGGCCGGGCCGGTAGCGATCCGGGTCGGCGACCCGGCGCACGTGGGTGTCGAGGTCGCAGACGTCTTCGTCGATCAGGGTCCCGCCCTTGAACCTGGACACGCGGGACGTGACCAGGCAGATTTCCGGATCTGGAGGAGGGAGTCCGATGGTCGGGCTCATGAGGGTCTCCGCTGGCGTGAAGAACCGCGAAGATCCTCGCCTCCTCCAACTTCTTCAACCGGTGACCGTCACTGTCGACGACGCCGTCTCGTCCCGCCCGGGCGTCGGCTACCCCGGCCCGGTCAGCCGGCCATTTCACGACGCGAACGCGAGACGTCGCCCGTCAACTGGGCCGGCGCAGACCGAGCTGGAACACCAGGTCCAGATGGGATATTCGGCGCTACCGAGGTTGTGGACTCGGCCCGAGGTAGCCAGGCGCTTGAGCTCCGCCTGGAGCTCCGCGGGCGGTGCGTCGATCGCCTCGGAGAGCTGAGTAACGTCCATCGAGATGGACAGGAGGGTGGTCCGGATCCGGTCGGAGATGTTCTCGTGCATGTATGAACCAACAACCGCCCAGCGCGCTCGCGCGCTCCAAAAATCTGCGGGAGCCACTCAGGCAAGCACCGAACCCGGTTCGGCACTCGACACCCACCGCCGGATCGACCACGAGCCGGGCCGTCGCCTCCGGTCGTCACCCCTGACGAGCCCGGCGAGCTGCGCCTCACAGCGCAGCCCCATCGGCGGGAGGTCGCTCGTGGCGCTGGAACTGTTCAGGGAACCTTCTGGGTTTCAGCGCGGGCCCTTCCGGAAACCCTTCTGGGTTTCAGCCGATCTGCTCGGCGACCGCCAACAGAGAGTGCCGCTCGTCCCGTGGTGTAGTCGGTGCCGCCCCCCCGGGCATAGGTTCTCCCCAGGGGATGCCGGCACGGGTGGCGTAGCGCGCGGCATTTCACTCGACCAAGTGAAAAATATGTCTGGTCACCTGTCACCCTAACTGCGCGGAACCACTCGGCGCGAATGCGAAATATGGGTGGTCAGTGGGTGGTCAGTTGTCACCCCGTGACCCGAGCCGGTCAGTCGTCACCCGCGGTCGCCACCTCGGGGGCCGAACCGGTGGCCCGCACCACCACGGTCGTCACGCCCGGTCGTCACCTCGGGAGCCGAGCCGGTGGCCCGCACCACCACGGACCGGTCACCAGCGCGCACGTTCCAACCGGCTTCACGCCGCGTTCAGAGCGTGAACCGTGAACCGGAGTGTCAACCTATTTGGGTGGCCATTCGGAACATTACGCTTACATTTTGAGTAGTTGACCGATGGTGTCAACCGTCAACCTATTTGGGCGAAACGATCACCTAGTGAAACGCCGCGCCGTTCCTTACCCGTGAGGCCCGCCCCCTGGGAAGAACCTACGACCCCGGGGGGGGCAGCGCCGCCCAGCTGGCGTCATCGCGCACGCGCACCGCGATCACCCCGGCCCCGATCGCCGCCAATCGCGCAGCACGGTAGCATCGGGATCGCTCGCGATGACAATGCCCGTCGAACAGGCGATCGAGCTGCTGGCGACGCCGGAAGTGCGTCGCGCGTTCGATCCGCGATCGGACCTGCGCGCCGCGGCCGCCGATGCGCTAGGCATGGATCACAGCGAGGCGGGACTGACCGCGCTATTGCTCGCGACGGTCGACGAGCCGATCGTGGCAGGTGCCGCAATTCGCGCGCTTGGCAAACGAACCGACGCGGCGCCTCAGATCCGCACGCACCTGCACCGGCTCCTCGGGGAGCTGCAAGTAGGCGACGAGAGGCTGCTGCGGCGCAAGCTCACGGCCGTGCTCGGGCTCGACGGCATTGGCGGGTTGCTCTCGCTCGTCGCTCCCACGGCTCCGGATGCCGAACTCGTCGAGCTTTGGCGAACGCATCCGATCGTCGCCGTGAAGGCGTTTGCCGCCCGTGAGCTTGTGCGGCGCAGCGTTGAGCATGCGTACTCGATCCTGACGTCCGGGCTGCCCGGTGCGACCGAGCCCTACGAGACCGGCACCGGCGAGCTCGACAACGGCCACCTGAGAAATCTCCTTGCCGGCTCGATCTGCGAGGTCTTGCTGCGCGATCCTGCTGCGCACGAGCGCCTGTCGCGCTATCTGGACGAGCAGAGCAGCTGGTTCGAGCGCAAGCGCGCGGAGCTGATCGTCACACTCCAAGGCTACCAACGCGGGGAATTCGACTCCTCGACGTGGTTGTCGGGCTACGCGCGCGCCCTCGCACCTTCGGCCCGGTCGCGCTGAGCGGGTAGGCGAGGGCAGCGCCTCGTCGTGATGGGTGGGAACAGCTGAGCGTCGGATCGCCGCGAAACGTTGCACCCGGCATGGATGCGGCTTGGGCACCTCCAGGAGCCACCGCGGCGGCCGATTCATAGGCAGGTCTCGATTCCGCCCAATGCCGCACCCACGCACCGAATCGTCCGCGTTTCTGGTCCGGCTCTGTCGTCTGATTCAGGCGCTGCCCAGCGGGGATATTCTGAGCCGATCGTTCGTCGTTCTGCCGGATGCCACGCCACCGGTGCGAGCCAAAGGAACGGCGCCGTTCCCCCCGCGAACGCGCGCCGCAACGCTATGAGGCCATGCACCAGGTCGCGGCCGAGCTCGCGCACCAGGTTGCCGGCGATCGCGGCCGAACTCGCGCACCAGCTCGCCGCGCCGCGCGCCAGGGCCTCAGCTCGCCGTGCTGGTAACAGCGGAGCTGAGCATGGGGATCGGGCCGGTGGTCCGCGCCCATCGCGCGCAGCAACGCCACCAGCAGCACGGCCGGCTCGCTGGCGCGCGCGCCACCGCCGAGCTCGGTGGGCCCGCACCACCGGCAACCGTGCGTGTCAGCCGACAACCGCGCGTGTCAGGCTGACAACCTCACTCGTCGATGTAACATCGCCATATTCCTCGCGATCGGCGCGCTTGCCCTGCCGCGATCGCGCCGGGTGGCAGGCCGCGTGACAGGGGTCGTGGCATCGCGACCAGCACCGGCATCGCGACCAGCACCGGCATCGCGACCATGCTCAGAACAGGGGAGCTGAGGGCCGGGGCGATCGGCGACTACGCCGCGCTCGGACCTGAGGGCAGGCGAGGGCGGGGCGAGGGCGGGGAAGCTCGGCCCGCGCCGCCCTGACAAGCCGGCCAAACAGCCTCGGGCGTCGTCGGATGACTGTGAGGGCCACTACATTTGGGTGACAGTGGTGACAGTGGAGGGGGTCTTCGCTCTCCCAGGGGTAGATTGTCAGAGCTGACAGTTTCGGGGCACTGGGATAAAGACCCTCTCCACTGTCACCACTGTCACCGTTTTGTGCCGAGCATTACAGTTCATCCAGGCGCCACTTCCGCGCGCCACCGTGGGCCGTTCCCCCGCGCTGGATCCTGAACCCGTCACAGGGACGGCCGCACAGCTGGTTGAGCTTCATGCTGAGCCGGGTCGTGTCCATCGGCTCGCCCCTCATCGCGTAGGCATCGATCGCCGCACGCAGCTCTGGGCTCATCTTGGCGCGCTCCAGGAGCTCGAAGGTGGTCACCTCCCGCTCCGGCAGGCAGCGCCAGGCGCCGATCAGCGCGCGCAGCCGTTCGAGATCGATGTCGCCCGCTTCGCGTAACCGCTCCGCTCCGCGCGCTGGATCAGCGCCGCCCGCCCAGATGATGGCGCCGCGGACGAGCCGATCCCACGCCTCGAAGCTGCCTTTGGCCGAGTGCGGGTGCTTGGGCATCCCGGCGACGACGTAGGCCCGCAGCAACGTTAGCGCAGCGACCACGAGCCGGGGGCGTTCCGCGGCGACGTGCGCCTTCAGATCGGGATAGCGGTACCCGGCGCGGTCCTCGGGGTGCTCCATCTTCGGATCGATGTCGATCGGGATGATGCGGCGCCCGAGATCGCCCTGCAGCTGGATGTTGTTGCCGGTCAGGGCGAACACGGTGCGGAGCGGGATGTCCATGTCCTCGCTCGAGCCCAGCACGCGCTCGCGAAACGTGCCGGTGGTCAGCGCCATCGCCAGTGTCTCGGAGCCGAACATGCCCTCGACGTTGTCGAACGTCAGCACCGGCGGCGCGGCGATGGCGATCGGGAGGAGCCGCTTGCGGGTCTCGTTGTCGTCACGGGTTGGCGCCATCTTCGACGACTCGCGACCCGTCGCGATGATCGAGACGGTGTCGACGATGAGCCCCTTGCCAGCACCCGGCGTGTTCGAGCCGGACTTGAACATCGGGACCGGGCCGGCGATGGCGCTGCGGCCGACGATCGAGAGCAGGAACGCGATCGCGGCGGATTGGTCGCACGGGTCGACGAACGGAAAATCGCAGAACGGCTCGCTCAGCTCGGCGAGCGCGGTCACCGCGTCATGGCGGCTCGGCTCGTGCTTGATCGCCGGCCACCTCATGTTACCCGGCGCGTAGATGGTCCGACTGCGCTTGTCGTACCCCGGCACGTCGTGGATGGTGCCGTCGGGCCGTAGCACCGGCATATCCGAGATGCCCTCGAGCACGGGGAACGGCCACTCGCCGCGCTCCTTGAGCGTCTTCGGCGCCCAATCGGGCGGGAGAGCGTCTACGTGGCCCTTGCTGCGCCCGTCGTACTTCAACCACCGCGCCGACGAGCTCATCATCTCGCGGAGCCGCGCGTCGCCGAGCTCCGAGATCATGGGCAAGCCGTCGGGTACCTGCAGCCATTGCGGCGCGCTGAAGTCGCGCACCACGTGCGCCAACTTGCGACCGCGCACGTAGATCCGACCTGCAGCCACAAGCGCTGTCTGCGCCCGGTCGATCACGTCGGTGATGTTCGGCGAGATGCAGATCTCGGTGATGTCGTCGCGGGGGCTCGGGGCGCTCGGAGCCGGGCGCTTACGACGCTGGCCGGACGAGCTCTCGTTGACCGCAGGATCGCCGGCGTCATCCGCGCCGTCGGGTATCGGTCGTGAAGTTGCGCGGCCGGCGTCGGGCTCGAAGTGCTCGCGGAACTCGCGCCAGCCGTACGCCTTGCAGCTGTCGTGCTTGCAGCGGAACCCGAGCGGGCCGCTGTCGAGTGCGTGCACGTGCACCTCGCCACTCGCGTGGTCGCTGTTGAAGGGACACCGCGCGAGCACCCAGATCGTTCCCGGTGCGCCGTTCAGGTCGAACGGTCGCTCGGGTTCGGCGTCGATCCCGTGCTTCGCGAGGAACCTGCGTAGGTAGTCGGCGCCACCCTGCGTGTTGCCGCTCCAGCCGATCGAGCTGGTGCGCGAACGTGGGGCAGGGCTCGGCTTCGCGGCCGGTGCGAGGCTCGCCAGGCGCTCCAGCAGATCCCGCGGCACGACATCGAGCCTCGGGGGCGCCGACATGATCGCGGACACCCGGTGCGGCCGGTCTCGCGTGCTGTCGCCCTTGCGAGTCGGGGTCCCGAACAGCTTGGTGATGCGCGCCGGATTGTGGTTCGCCGCGTCGACCTTCAGCCCGTCGCCGCCCCACCGCAGGTTGGCCGCCGTCAGCACGCGCTCGACCAGCCGCTCATCGTTGGCCGGCAAGTCGACCGCGAACACCAGGTGTGCACCGTTGCCCGAGTCGCCGATCAGCCCCAGGGGCCAGCCGTCCGTCTCGAGCTCCTGGGCAATGCGGCACGCGAGCTCCTGAGCTTTCTCGTGTTCGAGGTCCGTCGACGACACACCGGCGACCGGCGTGCCATCGATGTCGATCAGCAACCTCGATCGCCGCACGATGTGCTGGTCGCCCGTGGTGTCGCCCTTGTTCGCCCGCCGCATGTGGTTCGCCGAACGCGACCACAGCTCGGGGCGGACCGGATTCAACGTCATGTAGACGCCAGTCGCCTTCCGAGCCAGCGCTGGCAACGCCTGGATGGCGGGGGCGATCGCGTCGAAGTAGCCGAACTCGATCCACTGGCGATCGCGCTCGTCCTTCATGAGCGCACGAAGCTCGAACACGTTGGCCGGGGTGACGAGCAGCCCGAGCGCATGCTCCGCGGTCTTGAGGTCGGGCTCGAGCGGGCCGTGTTCGATGCCGCTCATCTTGACCCCCGGCGAACCACCGCGTAGGCGTCGCTCAGCGCCGCGGCGATCTCGGCGTGCGCCTCCAGCACGCCAGGATCGGACCGGCGCCCGATCTCGCGCACCGCTTGCTTGATGCCTTCGACGCTTGCGAGAAGTGACCCTGGGCTGCTCGTCAGAAGTGACCCACTGAGCTGATCGGCAGCAACTGGGCGTGGTCGGTGGTGGCCGTGGCCGGCGGCTGGGCGTGGTCGGTGGTGGGCCGTGGCCAGCGGCTGGGCGTGGTCGGTGGTGGGCCGTGGCCAGCGGCTGGGCGTGGTCGGTGGTGGGCCGTGGCCAGCGGCCGTGCACGTGGTGGTGGTGGCTGTGGCAGCGGCTGGGCGTGGTCGGTGGTGTCCGTGGCCGGCGGCCAAGCGCGTGGTCGGCGATGGTCGCGGGCGCCGTGTGCAAGAAGCGACCGTGTTGCATATGCCGACGATGGTTTCTGCCCGACGCGCGGGTGGGCGGGCGACAGCGTGCGTGTGGCGCAGAGGCCTGCCAGCGAGCGCGGCACCGCGAGGCGGACCAAGCGTGGCACGCCCGGCATCCCGACTACGACCGCGGCCGACGGTGGCAGGCGGCGGTGGACGCAGCGAAGGCTGGATCAGCGCCGCCGCCACCGGATCGACCGCCGCCATTGGCGGGAGTGCCCTGGGACGTCGCGCAAGACGCGATGACGGCCGAAGCTGTTGTGATCCTTGCGGGAGTAGCTCAAGTCGTCGCGCTCCACGCGCAAGACGAGATGCGGAATCAAGTGCTTGTTCTAGCTCAAGAATTCGCCCGAGTTGGAGGGGGGGGCCCGCAAGACGAGACGGCGCCGATCCCCGGCCAGGTGCAGGTTGACGGCGTGGAAGTGGATCTCCACCAGCTCGAGCTCCGGCACCGCGACCTGCGGATTCACGATGGGGAGCAGCGCCGGCGGCTGATCGGCTCGATGGCCGAGATCGGGCAGCAGGTGCCGGTGGTGGTGATCCGCGACGCCGATCGGCTCGTGCTGATCGACGGCTACCTGCGCGTCGAGGCGCTGCGGCGGCTGCATCGCGACACGGCGCTCGCGACGACGTGGCCGGTCAGCGAGCTCGAGGCGCTGGTGCACCACCGTCAGCTGGCGGGGGCCAAGAGCACGGCGCTCGAGGACGCGTGGCTGTTGGCCCGGCTGCGCGAGCACGGGCTGACGATGGACCAGATCGCACAGCGACTGTGCCGCTCCAAGAGCTGGGTGTCGCGCCGACTGGGACTGCTCGATGCGCTCGTCGCATCGGCGCAGGATCGCGTGCGCACCGGGACCGTGCCGGCCCATGCCGCGATGAAATACCTGGTGCCGTTGGCGCGGGCCAACAAGCGGCAATGCGAGCAGCTGATGGCCGGACTCGGCGACACACAGGTCTCGGTTCGCGAGCTCGGCGCCCTGTACACGGCGTGGAAGCGCGCCGATCGGGCCGGCAAGCAGCGCATCGTCGCCGAGCCGCTGCTGGTGTTGCGCGCGCTGGCGGCGATGGCCGAGGAGCCCGAGGACGAGGCCGCATGGCTCCACAAAGATCTGACCGTGCTCGCCGCCATCGCCTTGCGCGCGGGGCGGCGGGCTCGCGACGGCGGTCGCTTCACCGCCCCCCTGACCAAGGCGTGGAGCGCCGCGAGCGAAGCATTCGCGGCGCTCGGCGCCACCATTGAGGAGATGCATGCTGGACCAGACGATTCGACAAACCATCTTGAGCCTGCGTGATGCGGGCCATGGCATTCGTGCCATCGCTCGCGCGCTCGGCATCTCACGCGTGGCGGTGAAGCGCGTGCTCGCCAGCGGCGCGGTGTCACCACCGCTAGTCGAGCGAGCCGAGAAGGCGGACGCTCACCGCGATGACATCCTGGCGCTGCTGGCCGATTGCAAGGGCAATCTGGTACGGGTGCACGAGGAGCTGGAGGCGCGCGGGATCGTGACGCTGTCGTACCCGGCGCTGACCGCGTTCTGTCGCAAGCACGGCATCGGCCATGAGCCCAAGAAGCCGGCCGGCCGCTATCCGTTCGCGCCGGGCAAGGAGATGCAGCACGACACCTCGCCGCATGACGCGCACATCGGCGGCGCGCTGCGCCGGGTGCAGACCGCGTCGCTCGTGCTCTGCCACTCGCACCGACTGTTCTTTCAGTTCTACCCGCGGTTCACCCGATTCGAATGCAAGGTGTTCCTCAACGAAGGGGCGCAGTACGACGACGGCACGTGCGAACACTGCATGATCGATAATACCCACGTCATCGTGCTCAGCGGCACCGGCAAGGCCATGGTGCCAGTCCCCGAGATGGAGGCGTTCGCACGGCGGCTCCATTTCACCTTCATCGCGCACGAGAAGGGCGACGCCAATCGCTCCGCGCAGGTCGAGCGGCCGTTCGACTACATCGAGCGCAACTTCCTCGCCGGCCGCAAGTTCGCCGATTTCGCCGACGCCAATCGCCAGGCACGCGACTGGTGCGACAAGGTCAATGCCAAGGTCCGGCGCAGCCTGCAGACCAGCTCCAACGAGCTGTATCGCGCCGAGTGGCCGGCGCTGCGCCGGCTGCCGCTGTGGCTCCCTGAGGTCTACCTGCTCCACCAGCGTATCGTCGACCTCGAAGGCTATATCCATGTCGACGGTCACATCTACTCGGTGCCCTACCAGCTGATCGGCAAGGCCGTCGAGGTCCGCGAAACCAAGGACCACATCCGCGTGTTCGTCGGTCCACGCGAGGTAGCCGCTCACGACAAGGTCGTCTCGACCCTCAAGCAGCGCAAGACGCTCGCGGCGCATCGTCCGCCGCGCGGACAGGCCGCCGTGCAGGTCCCCGCGCTGCCCGAGGAGCGCGAGCTCACCGTCGCCGGCGCGCCGTTCGCCGACTACGCCAAGACCCTCAAACAGCGCGCCGGCTCGCGCTGGCCGATCGCGCTGCGCCGGCTTGCGCAGATGCGGCTCGACTACCCGGCCCAGCCCCTGGCCGCCGCGATCGAGACCGCGGCCCACTACGGCCTCTACGACCTCGATCGCCTCGAGCGGATCATCCTGCGCAAGATCGCCACCGCGTACTTCGTCGTGCCCGACGAGCGCAACGACCCGGAGCCCGGCGATGAAGGATGACCTCGAGCAGCTGCTCAAGTCCCTCCACCTGCGCAAGATCGCCGAGCTGTTCGACGAGGAAGCCAAGCGCGCCGAGAAGGCCGACAGCTCCTACCAAGAGTTTCTCGCCCGCCTGCTCCGCGCCCAGTGGCAGGCCAACCAGGAGGCCGCGCTCAACTGGCGCATCAAGCGCGCGGGCCTGCCCGAGCAATGGACGCTCGAGAGCTTCCCGTTCAAGCGTCAGCCCGGCGTCAACCAGCGCCAGATCCGCACATTCGCCGAGCTCGAGTTCGTACCCAAGGCCGAGAACATCGTGTTCATTGGCCCGACCGGCGTCGGTAAAACGGGATTGGCCTCGGCGCTCCTGCTCAAGGCGCTGCAGAACGGCCACCGCGGCGTGTTCATGCGCGCCCAAGACTTGTTCGACGAGATGTACGCTTCCATCGCCGACCGCTCAACCCGCCGTCTGCTCAACCGACTGGTCAAGGTCGACGTATTAGTCATTGATGAAATGGGATATCTAAATCTTCGCCCTGAGCAAACCAATATCTTCTTCAAGTTGATGGAAGAGCGGTATCGCCAGCGCGCCACGATTATTACCACAAATCTCGATTACTCGGAGTGGGCCAACTTCCTGGGCAACAAGGCGCTCGTCGGCGCGCTCCTCAGCCGGCTGCGCCACCAGTGCCACACCGTCAAGATCGACGGTCCCTCGCTACGCGACGGCGACGGCGCCACCACCTGACCGCTCGTACCGCTCGTACCGCTCGTACCGCTCGTACCGCTCGTACCGCTCGTACCGCTCGTACCGCTCGGCCCAGCGCCCTCGTCGCTCCTGCGGCGGGGGCGTTCCTGCTTGCTGGCCCTCCTGGTGTAGAGGTCGAAGCCGCCGGCTTCAGCTGAGCGCGCTCGATAGCCCGCACCGAGCAGGTGACGCCAGATGGGCGGCGTACTCGGCGCCGTCCAGGACGCTCGCTACGCTCGCGCCGCGCGGCGGCGGGCTTCGCCCGTCCTTGACCGCGCCTGCGTGCGCCGCCCGTGGCCAGGTGCCGGTTCGCCACAGGCGCCCCGCTCATCGATCCGGATCGAATCAGCCCGGCGATCAGCCCGGCCGGTCTGGTCCACTTTTCACAAGCACACCCGGGTCACTTCTGGCGAGCGTTGAAGGATGCTCACCTCGGCGGCCTCGGCACGGAGCCGGGTCAGGTCGAGCGGCGGATTCAACGGCGCGCTCATGGCGCCCGTCCTTCCTGTGCTGCTGACATCACGCTGCACCTCCGGAACCGGTTGGGCGCGGGATCTCCGCGCGAACATCGAGCTGCGCCAGCGTCGCCGGGAGCCGCCTCCTCGACCTAGCGAGGGGTGACTGACAGATGTCGGCCCGTGGTGGCGCCGCTGAAGCGCGCAGCAACAGCCGAGCGGTATCTCGCGCGATGCTCTTGGTCTTGGTTGTCATGCATCCGCGTGCAGGAACACAAGCGCGACACGGTGTCAAGCGAGGTCGCAACATCAGGCGCCTGGGAGCCGCGTCCGCTCCGCGATCCAGCACTCCACATCGGCGAGCCGGTAGACGACGCGGTGGCCGAGCTTCGCGTAGGGCGGTCCGACGCCCTTGCTGCGCATCGTCTGCAGGGTCGTCCGCGACAGCGTGGTGAGGCGCGAGAGCTCTTGCTCGTCGATATAGACGGGGGAGGGAGCGATCGGTGGTGCGGCGTTGGTCTTCATGGTTGCCAGTAGGTCACCGGGTTTTGAGACGGTCGATTTCGAGCCGCGCCGTGGCTCGTGGTCGTGCGTCATCGTCGACTCCGGGTCGGACATGCAGGTCGGGGTTGCTGGTGGTTCCTGGGGCTTCGACATGGCCGCCAGTAGGCGCCCGGTGTTGGCCGCACTTCACTTTCCGCCCGAAGGTCGAAGTAGGAAGAAAAAATTACGGCCGTGTAGGCGTCCTGGCCGTGATCCCGGGTCAGACGGTCGGCGGTGGGGCTCATGCCGGCCAGTAGGGCATCGCCGGCTGGACCGGGTCGAAATGGCGGGTCGCCACTCCGGCCGCTTGGCCTTCGTCGCGAGCCACCGTCGAGAAACTCGAGGGCACCATCGACAGCACGGCTCACCGCCCGTGATGTCGGCCAGCGCCGCAGCGATGCCGCCGAGCATCCAGCGGTAGAGGTCCTCGCGGCGGAAGACCAGCGTTCGGCCGTGGCGGCCGGCGACCGGCAGCTCACCGCGTGAGACCGCGCGGTAAAGCGTCCATCGCGACCGGGACACGTACGCGCTGGCCGTCGCGATCGGCTGCAGCGGCGGCCACCCGAAGAGGTGGAGGTCGGGGCGCTTCGTCTTGCTCACATGATCCAAGTGAGGCACAAACACGAAGCGCTCTACTTCCAGCCCGAAGCCCCCGGACAAATGGCGCGATGCCGGGAGGTCTACCCTTGGACGGATCGTTCCCTTGCGCGCCACCGTAGCGAACGCGCGCCGCCCGGCGGCTGTCGCCATCCCGATCGGCGCCACGCATTGGGTTCCTCGCGGCGGTGTCTGCGATCGCTACGGCAAGTACCGGTTCGATGTCCCACTGGAGACCGGGCAGATTCGCCCCCTGCGTCAGCCCGCCGCCGGTCCTTAGCGTTTGTTTTTGTCCGGTTACTGTCGGAACCCCGATCTCGAGCTCGGCCACCGCGGCGAGCGCGGTCGGCGCTCGTCGTGGTCCATGTCCCTCGATGGCTGGCATCGACCGGCGGATGTCTCGTCCGCGGCGCCAGCGGAGGGGCAGCGGCGTGGCTCCCGGCCGTGGTTTCGTCGCGATCCAAGGCAGGAGATGGGCCAGCCAAGGATAGCGCTTGGCCCCGGCCGCGCGCTACGTCAGATGGTCACGGTCGGGCAGATACCGTTCAACGAACAGCCGGTGCCCCGGCCGGCACTCGAGGATCGAGCCTCCCGAGGTGCGCACGTGCACTTCCACATTCTCGAAGTCGGGGATGGTGATCTGCGCGCCGCTGCGCATCAGATCCTCACCGCCGATGCCGACGCAGTACGCGCCCGCAGCGACCGCGGACGTAACACCGCTGCTGGTGTCCTCGAAGACCACGGCCCTGGAAGCGGGGATGCCCAGGCGCTCGGCCGCGACTAGATAGGGATCGGGATGTGGCTTTCCTCTGCTCACGTCGTCGCGCTGGACGATCACCGAAAAGCACGACCGCGCCTGGAGTACCTCGAGCACGCGATCGATCTTGTACTGCCATCCGCCGGTCACGAGCCCGACCGTGATCCCAGCCGCGCTGAGGCGAGCGACGATCCGCGCCGCACCCGGGATGGGCTCGTAGTCGGCGGTGTTCTCGACGTGGATGACGTGCGCCTGGATCTTCTGCTGATCGGAGACCGGAAGATCAGAGAACAGCGCGCGGATGGTGTTCGGCCCCGGCTGGCCGTGGATGTGGTTGTGGATGTCCTCCTCGGTGATCCGGCGCCCGCAGAGCTGTGCAGCCTCGCGCCACGCACGCTCGATGACAGCCTTGGAGTCCACCAGGACGCCATCCATGTCGAACAGGACCGCCGATACCGTTGCTGTGGCCTCGCTCATCTCACGCTCCTCCATCACTGGAGTGTGATCGGCGCGTCGCGGCGGTCGAACGGGCGGCGGCGACGACGACCTGACCGAGCGAGATGCCGCCGTCGTTGGTTGGCACCAGCTGATGGCAGTACGGCTTGAATCCACGCGACTCGAGGCACTTCAACGCGTTGACCAGAACGAACTCGTTGCAGAAGACGCCACCGCTCATCACAATCTGGTCGATCCCGAACTGCTTGACCAGACGGGCGCACACCTCGCCGATCATATCCACGACCGTGGAATGGTATCTCCGGCTGAGCTCCGCAATGTCGGCGTCCGGCGATCGCAGCAGCCGGACCAGCTCGCTGACGATGGGGCGATAGTCCACCTCCAGGCGGCCGTCGCGCACGTCAATGGCGTACTCGAACGGCTGGGCGGTGCGGAAGTTCCGCTGCAGCAGCGCTTCCATCTCGATCGCTGCCTGCGCCTCGTACTCGATCTCCGAGCAGATGCCCAGGAGCGCCGAGACGCCGTCGAAAAGCCGGCCCATGCTGGTGGTGGGGGTGGCGTTGATCTTCCGGGCGGCCATCTTGGTGAAGACCTCTCGTCGCTCGCTGGGCATGCCGCGGACAGCAGGGACGTCGACCTCGACGAGGCGATCCCCGAACGTGTCGACGAGCAGGGCGATGGCGACGCGGATGGGCTCTTTCACCGCCTGGTCGCCGCCCAGCAGCAGTATAGGGCGCAAGTGTCCCACGCGCTCGAAGCCCTCGAAATCGCCGACCAAGAACTCGCCGCCCCACACCGTACCGTCCGTGCCATACCCGGCGCCGTCGAAGACCACCCCGATGGTCTTGCCCGAGAGTCCGTTCTCCGCCATGCACGACACCATGTGGGCGTGGTGGTGCTGAACCTGCACGACGCGCATCTCGGTTTGATCGACCGCCGCGCGGGTCGACCGGAACGCGGGGTGCATGTCGCAGGCGAGCGTGTCGACCCGAAGTGACAGCAGGTTCTGCAGGTGCTCCGCGCAATCGAGGTGGGACTTGAAGGTGGTGTCGTTCTTCAGGTCGCCGATGTGCTGGCTGATGAAGACCTGGTTGGCCTTTCCGAGGCTAACCGTGGTCTTCAGCTCGGCACCAAGCGCTACGACCGAGCCGACCGAGTAGGGCAGGTGGATCGGGTACGGCGCGTACCCGCGCGACCGGCGCATGAAAGACATGAGCGGCTTGTCCTCGCCCTCGCGCACGATCACCCGAGCGACCGAGTCGTCCACGCGGGTGCGGATGTCCCGATCGTTGAGGACAAAGTAGTCCACGATCTCCCGCAGCTGTTCGAGCGCGGTGTGGTTCTCGTACACGATCGGATGCCCGGAGAGATTTCCGCTGGTCATGAGCAGCACCGGGAGGGCGGGATCCTCGAGCAGCAGGTACTGCAGCGGCGTGGAGGGAAGCATCACGCCCAGGTTCGGGTTCCGGGGCGCGATGGACTCCGGAAGGGACTCCGGACGCTTTCGCAGCAGCACGATAGGGCGCTGCAAGCTCTCGAGGAGAGCTTGCTCGTGCTGGCTGACGAACGCCCACCGGGCCGCGGCCTCGCAATCGACGACCATGACCGCGAAGGGCTTGGCATCGCGTCGCTTGCGCCGACGCAGCTCTCGCACCGCCGCGTCGTTGGTGGCGTCCACGGCGAGGTGGAAGCCGCCGAGGCTCTTGATCGCGAAGATGGCGCCGTCGCGCAACCGGGCGATGGTGAAGCGCACCACGTCGTCGGTCGCGATGGCGGTGCCGTCGCGATCTGTAAGCTGCAGGCGCGGCCCGCAGGTCGGGCAAGCATTGGGCTGGGCGTGATACCGGCGGTCCTCGATGTCGCGGTACTCGTGGTCGCACGGCGGACACATGGTGAACGCACGCATGGTACTCTGCGAGCGGTCATATGGCATGCCGTGGATGATGGAGTAGCGCGGGCCGCAGTGGGTGCAGTTGGTGAAGGCATACCGGTAGCGGCGATCGCCGGAATCGCGAATCTCCCGGAGACAGTCAGTGCAGACGTTCGAGTCCGGCGGGACGATGGTGTCCATGTACGCCAGGTCGACGCTCTTGCGGATCTCGAAACCCTCGTAGCGCGGCGCGGGCTCGTCCCGCACCACCTCTCGCACGTCGATGATCCGTGCGAGAGGTGGCGGCCGGGATACCAACTCGTCGACGAAACCGTCGATCGCCTTTGCCGGAGCCTGCAGTTCGAGCAACACTCCTTCGGAGTCGTTGAGCACCCAGCCGCTAGCCCCGTAGATGCGCGCCAGGCGATGGACGAAGGGCCGGAAGCCGACCCCCTGCACGATCCCGCAAACCCGGTACCGCCGGGTCACGAGCGCCTCGAACGGTTCAACAGAGTCGGGGTAGTTCTGCGCCATAGAGCTCCTCGATCGTGGTCTGGGTTCCATCCAACTCGACCATGCGAACCTCGGCCCGCGAGGTGGGCTCGACCTCGCCGATGATCGCCGCATTCTTGCCGTAAGGGTCCTCGCGCAGGATGGCCAGGACCTTGTCCGCCACGTCGGGCTCGACGAAGAGGCACAGGCAACCCTCGTTGGCGAGGTGGATCAGGTTGATCCCCAGCATGTCGGCGGCCATGGCGGCCTCCGGC
>Ga0302263_10000296_pt1 | contig 19319 bp, 20 predicted proteins | sample II_Fen_N1_4_FD_194564 | JGI IMG/M metagenome (GOLD analysis project Ga0302263, IMG submission 194564) | Peat permafrost microbial communities from Stordalen Mire near Abisko, Sweden - II_Fen_N1_4 | ecosystem: Environmental > Terrestrial > Soil > Wetlands > Permafrost | place: Sweden: Abisko... | reverse complement strand
TGGAGAGCCGACTCCGGTGTCGACGGGCCGACCGGCCTGCCTGTCGGAGGTGGTGACAGGGACGGCTCATTGGCGCCGTCGCAAGGAGTCATGAGATGAGTGGACCCGAGGACGCGACCCACACCGGTTCCTTCGCCGATGGCGGTCGCACGCTTCCCCACACCGAGGCGGACCACGATGCCGGCCACTTCTCCGAGGGTGCCGAGCGCGACCACGCGGCGGTGGCGGCGACGATGGGCAGCTTCAGCGACGGTGACCTGGCGATGCATGCCGCCCATGAGCGGACGGGCTCGTTCGCCGACACGGACTGCCCGGTGTGCCGCGCGAAGGCTGCGGCGACTCCGGCCGTCTAACGGCTTCGAGGTTCCCGCGCCTGGGGGACCGCACCTGATCGCGTGCGGTGCCCCCGGGCCGCGCTGCCATCGCCACCAAGCGTCGCCCGAAGGTGGACCATCGGCTTCTGCGAACGGGACCCGATGATCCGGCCGCTCGAGCTCGCATTGACGGGGTGGAGCGGCGGTTACGCAGCTCGACCGCATGAGCGTCGTCGCGGATCGCGAGAGATCTCCCAGGGCAGTTGCCGACATGGCCGTACGTCGTGCGCGCCCGCAGGCCGAAGGTGCCAGGTGCTGCAGCCGTCGAAGCGCAGCCGCGCCCCCTTGGCCGTCGGCTCGAGCCGGTCGCTCGCGAGCAGGACGCCCGCCGCGGCGAGCTCTTCGTGGAAGCGCATCATCGGCGCCCAGTCCTCGGCGCTCCGTTCGTTCAGCTGGGTGGCCTGTGCGGCCTCGGTTTCGGGCGTGGACTTCGCGAAGACGATGACCCGCATGGATGGGACCTCGCTGTGACGGGTCCGCCGTTCCTCGGCAGGATGCCCGATTACCTTCACATCGAACAGAGGGCCCAGTCTTCGACATTCCCGAGCCGGGCCGCGACTACTTCTTGGGCGTCTTCGGCGGCAGGGTAGCGACGTGCCCCAGCGCGGCGGTCGTCCATCGACCGCCCTCCGGCGTCCCGACGAGCGCGCGCGGCAGGGTCACGTACCCGCCCATCGGCCGCTCGGCTGGTCCGAACGGTCCTGAACCCGCGACGGCGAGCAGCGCTTCGGCATCACCCGGCGCCAGCTTGAGGCCGATATCGGCGCCGAACAGGCCCATGAACATGTTGCCGTTCACGAACGCCCCGAGGTTCCCGAACATCGGCTTGACCTCGACGCGCGGATCGTCGGGCACCGCCGACCGGAACCGCTCGATGTCGGCAGGGGTGGGCTTCGGGATCTGCATCGGTGACTCTCCCGCGTTCAGGACACGTCGGCGGGCGCCGACGCTGGCTCATCGGCCTCCGCCTGGACCGCCATCGCGAGGACCTGCTCGGGCGTCGCCTCCATGTTGTGGAGCCGCCGGCCGTGATCGATCGTCGCCGGCACGACGTCGGCCACAACGCCAGTCGTCGCCCATCCGCAGGCACAGCGGACGGTCAGGGTCTCGTCGGTCATGGGTCCTCCAGTCAGCCGAGGTTCCGGAAGGGCTCGGGAACGTAGCCGGCCAGCACGCGGTGCCAGTCAGGGGGCAGCTCGGCCGCGACCACCGGGTCGTCCTTCGCGAGCCACGCCATGTGGCGCAGGCCGTGTTCGACGACCTGCGCGAAGCCGATCTCGCGTGGAGCCGCGGTCGCCCCGCCACGTACGAGATCGCTCCGGCCGAGGGGCACGCTTGCCATCGTGCCGACAAGCGCGGCCTCGACCACCACCACGAAGCTCAGGATGAGCGCCGACCGGTCACGCCGCCACGACGTCGAGTGGACGAGGAGCGGCTCGCCCAGGACATCGCGGACGACGCGCGTGACGGCCTCCACCGGATGGTCGGTCTCGCCCAGCTCGATGAGCCACGGGGCGGCGCCGCAGGGTCCGGTCAGCTCGAGCTGGTCGCCGTGGAGCCAGACCACGAACAGCTCCGCCTGCACCGGGCCCTCGACATCGAGGCCGTCCGCCAGTCGCACCATTGGCGCATCGAATGCGAGCGGTTCGGCTTTGCGTCCGGCGGCGGGACCGCGAGCGGGGTCATCGCTCGCCGCCGATCACCCGTCCGGCATCGACTCGAGGAGGCTCTTGAGGCGTTCCGTCGCCTCGACCTCCGAGTCCATCGTCTTCTGTACCGCCCCGCCCATCAGCAGCTTCTTGATGCCGCCCAACTCCGCCCGGAGGGCAAACGTCAGGCGCGTCCCGCCCTCGACCTCCTCGAGGACATACTCGCCCGTCGGGCGGACGGGGCCTGCGATCGCCTCGAACGCCAACCGGGCGTCCGGCTCATACGCCGTGACCCGGTAGTCGGCGTCCACGCGGCGGCCACCCGGACCCTTGACACCCTGCTTGTAGGTGGCGCCGACCCCGTTCCCCGAGACGAGCGCGATATCGATGATCCCAGGCCGCCACTTCGGGCCGTTGAGCCCGTCCGCGAGAAATGCGAACACCTCGCCGGCGGGTCGGCGGATGGTGACCTGGTGTCGTGCCTCGGACATCGTCCAACCTCTATAGCGTGCGCCCGGGCCTGGCCGAGGGACAACCATACGCCCACCTCGTTGCCTTCGAGCTGATGCACGAGGTCGTCTGCCGCATGAAGGGCGGACCCGCGTCGATGGCTGTCGCGCCTCGTGGGCCGAGGCTGCTGGGCTCGGACGTTCAGAGCGACCGCGCTCACACGCTGGGTGTTCGGGAAGCGGGCGGTGACCGACGGACGACAGGAGCGAAGGAGCATGTCGGTCGGCCCTGCTGGTGCGCCTGACCCCCCTGCGGGAATGCTCGCCTGACCCCCATGGGAATCTCGCGGCACGGAGCGCCCGAGGCATGGTCGAGACACCGGCACGCGAACGTGAGACGCGGCTAGCGCTGGCGCCTGACCCGACGGTAACGCAAGCCAACCTTGGACCAGCCGATGCTCGAACAGCGCCTACGCGCTGTGGATCGCGGCGACCTCCCAATCGTCCGCGCCGTCGATCGGGATCGACCTCCCGGAGCGGGTGGGCGTCGGTTTGACACCTGTCGGGCGCGCCACCAGCCCACCCTGTAGGCACTTCTTCGGGCAGCAGGCCGGGTAGTCCAGCCCGAGCGGCGGGTGCAGCTCCGCCAAGCGGGGTGAGCCAGTTCCTCGCGCTCGCCTGCGAGGGCACGGAGTTGCGATTCGGCGACCAACGTCAGTGACGCCCTTGCGATCGCCTTTGACGACCGCCAGAGCTTGAGCCAGTGCTCGGGCGAGACCAGCGCGGGCCGCCTCCGCTACCGGATGAGGCTGATCGTCCGCGCGGCGGTCGCGATGGCCGAGACGTCACCGGCCGTGGCGGTCACGCTCGCCGCCGAGAGGGCCTTGCTCAGCACCTTGGGATCGGCCGCCGCGACCGCGCCGATCGTGGTCAGGCCGGCATCGGCGAGCGCCTGCCGGGTGGGCGCGGGCACGGAGGTGAGCAGGTCGATCGAGGCGGAGCCGAGCGGCGCCCCAACCGCCGTGTTGAGCGACGCGGCGATGACGTCGGGAACGCCGGGCTGCGACCGAAGGGCGCCGGCCGCCTGCTGGCTCAGCGCTTCCGTCAGTGCGTCGACGCTCGCGAACGTCGCACCCTGGGGCAGCGCCCCCAGCGCGTCGGAGACCGTCGCTCCGCTCGGCAGCACCTGCGCCCCGTACTTCGACAGGACGTCGCCCACCGACACCTGCTTGCCCTTGTACTCGGCGACGAAGTCCGCGTTGTCCGTCGCGAACTTCGAGAAGTCGGTGGTGTTGCGGACGCGTGGATCGGTGGCCGGGTCCCCGGCGATGGGCAGCACCGCGGGCAGCATGGTGATTCCCTGCGTCGAGCGCCACAGGGTGACCGGCGTGTCGCCGAGCTTGCTGGAGCCGAGGAAGCTGGGCGAATCCACGAGGCTGCCGAAGGCGCCGCCCACGCGCGGAGGCTCGATCACCCCGCCACGGCCCTGCCCGATGCGGTAGACGTCGGCGTCGAGCCGGTTGAGCTCGTTGCTGAGCTCGGCCAGCCGGTCGTGCAGCGCCGACCGCATCTCGGCCATGCACGCGAACAGCTTGGCCGTGTCCTGCGACAGGCCGTCCAGGTCCGCCTCGATGTTGTGGAACCGCGTGTTGAACCCGTCCTCGCCGGCGCTCGACTGTGCCTGCACGACGCTCTCGCCGTCAACCCAGTCGGCGTGGTGGAAGGAGCGCTGGAATGCGGGCGCGCAGGCGGCGTCGGTGGCGTCGAAGCCCTGGCCGTAGGTGAAGGACCGCTGACCCCCGCCGAAGTTGTGGAAGATCCACGACCCGACGAGGATGCCGGCATCGACCGACGTGACGCCTTTCGTGGTGAGCTGCTGGTAGAGCGTGTCGGGCGCCATCCCGGCAAGGTTGAACTGGTCGTTCTCGGCCATGGGGTCCTCGCTCCGTCAGGTTGGGCCGGGTCGGCCGGGTGGACATGGGCGGCCATCGCCGCCGCATCCTCCCGGTCGACGCGGGTCACACATCGGCTTCGACCGGCGACTGCCCCCGGTCACGCTCGAATCGGAAACGCCGGTAGGTTCGCGACAGCACCACCGGCAGTGGATCGGCCGTCCCGTCGCCATCGAGGTCGACGTGCTCCCGGCGCAGGCGATACGTGCTGAACATCACGCCCATCGGGTGCACCTGCTCAAGGGCGTTCATCGCGAACTCGTAGCCCTCGAGGTCGAGGAGCGCACCGTCGGGGAGCGTGACCGCGACTTCGTAGGGCGTCGTCTTGCCGCGGCTCGCATAGCCCACGCACACGAGCGCAAACACGCCGGGACCACGGGCCTCGAAGGTCGTCCGGCTGCCGATGGCGCCCACCGACGCGCCCGGCCCCTGGATGGGCACGGTGTACCAGCGGAAGCCGGTCGCGCGCCGGTCGGCGAGGTTGAGGCCGGCTTCGGGGAGCCCGATCGCCGCGGCCACCAGCAGCACCTCGCCGGCGCTGGTCACCAGCGGGAGCACGGAGACGACCCCGGCCGGGCGGAGGACCGCCACCAGCTTCGAGAGCCGGTCGATGGCGTCCGGGCCTCCGGCGATCAGCTCGGCCGCGTCGGGAGCCGCGAGGGTCAGGACGGCCCAGAGCTCGCCCGGAAGCGTCTGGAGCCGCCCGACGGTGGCCGCGGCGTCGCCCGTGTTGGGCAGCCCCGCGCCCGCGAACACCGTGAAGACGGGATCGGCCGGTCCGTGGGTGGTCGCCGTGGCGAGCACGGGGCCCGCGGCCGCCGGAGCCACCTCGGTCCAGGGAGCGTTGCCGGCACCGGTCCAGGCGGCCGCCGCCGTGGCCAGCGACGCCGCCAGCGCCGCGTTCAGGCCGGCGTCGCCGGGCGCGAGGAAGCGGGCCGTGAACCCGGTTGCGGCACCGGCTGCCGCGGTCGTCGGCCCCTCGATCACCAGGCCCGACACGGGCAGGTGCGAGAGGTACACGGTCGACGCGTCGAGCTCGTGGACGGTCCTCGCACCGCAAGGACCGAAGAGCCACGCGCCGCCGGCGTCTTCCCCGTCCGCGTCGAGCGCAGCCCGAACCGCCGCGAGCACGCCGGCCAGGGCGAGATCGCGCGGCATCACGAACCCGGGATCGCGAATCGCCGCCGCGGCCGCCGCGAGGTCCGCGGGCGCGGGACGCTCCAGGTCCACGCCCAGTCCCAGCTCGTAGCGGCTCCCGCCCGCACTGTCCTGCGCCCGCTTCACCGTCAACGGCATGGGCAGCCCGAGCGCCGCCGCCGCCTTGCCGATCGTGTCGAGGGTGGACGCGAGGACCGGCGCGACCGCCCCGTCGGCGGGCACCTTGAAGGCGGCGCTCAGCCGGTCCCGAAGGTCCGTCGTCGCCGCGGCGCGGTCCGCCGGCAGGAACCGGGCGTCATGGGCCGCGTCCGCGTTCGGCGCCCGCTCCAGCCACACGAGATACGCGGCGCGGACGTGGGCCAGGAAGTCGTCCCGGAACGGGCCGTCCACGCCGATGCTGACGGCTGTGACCGCGAAGATGTCGTCCGCCTCGTCCAGCCCGAAACCCACCTCCCCGCGGAGGCCCAGCGCGGCGAGCACTCCCGAGCGGTTGGCGCGCTGGAGCGGGCGGTACAGCGCCAGGCGCCGCCGATACGAGGGGTCGGGCTCCAGGACGGGCGACCCATCGCTCGCGAGGTGCGCCTCGGAGATGGACTTGGTGGCGGGGTCGTAGGCGAGGACGCTGCTGAACCGCCGGACGCCGAGCTCCGCACCGATCCGGTCCAGCGCCCCGGCGCGGGCGGTCTCGATCCGCCGCGAGGCGGCGACGACCCCGAGCTCGCGCCGGACGCGGGCCTTCTCGGCCGCGAGCAGCACGGCCATCCGGCCGGCCACGCCCTCGACGATCCGCGCCTCGAGCACGGCCCCGAGATCGCCAGCGGCCACGCCGCTCGTCGTCCCGTCGGCGTCGCTGAAGGTGGCCGCGAGCGCGAGCGTGAACGAGCCCGCACTGCGGAGCACGGCGTCCACATCGGGCCGGTAGGCGGGCAGGTACGCCCCGCGCTCGGTCCAGTCGGCGAACGTGAGGGTCCCGTTGATGAATCCCTCCGCCCCGCCCTCGCGCGTCACCGTCACGGTGAGCGTCCGGGCGCCGAGATCGCCCGCCGGGCCGATCACCACCAGCGGCTCGCGTGTCGCGTGGTCCACGACGATCTTCCCGTCGCCGTCGATCGGCAGGGCGTCGTCGATCGCGCCCGCGCGGATCGGGCCCGCGAGGTGCGCGAGCATGTTCCGGTGCGAGGCCGAGCGCCAGAGGTCGGCGTCGATCATGTGATGGCCACCCGGGCATCGTCCTGGGTCGCGACCGCCACCTGGTTCGCGGCCAGCACGACGTTCTCGCCGAGGGCGAGCACCTGCGGTGCCTCCTCGACGACCAGCCGGAAGTCGAGCGTCGAGGCAGGCGGCGGGTAGCGGACCAGCCGCAGGTTCTGGACGTCGACGATCCCGGGCTCGCTCATGAGGGCCCAGGTCACCTCTGACGCCCGGACCGGCTCGCCGAACCCGAGCGCGTCGACATAGGCGCGCACGCGCGCGAAGAGCCGCGCCTTGAGGTCGACCGCCGCAGCTGAGGCGTTCACCTGCGTTCGCGACCCGCCGGGGAGCGGCAGGCCCTTCACGATCAGGTCGCACGCGAACCCCACCGACACCTCGTCGGCGGCCTGGATGTTGGGGAAGATGCCGATGGGCCGGAGGTCCTCGATGGCCGATGCCACCTGGGCATAGAGCCCGTCCGGGCCATCCCAGATCGCGGCCGGGTGCGGCGCGACGAGCACCGTGAAGTAGTACGGGCTGCCGAGGTCGCGCTCGCTCGAGAACACGCGCTCGATGAAGTTGAAGTCGCCGAAGATCGACTGGGACAGGTCCAGCCCGCCCCACAGGTCGCGCACCAGGACCTGGCGCACACCGGGCACAAGCGAGACCGCCACGCGGATGGCGTCGACGGTCCACGTGGATCGCGGCGCGCCGAGCAGCAGCCGGCGGTACCGCTCGTCGGGCCACTGGAGGCTGCCGCCCGTCAGCGGCTTGGTGTGCTCGATGGTGACGATCTTCGAGCCGGCGGCCCGCTCCGCGGCGGCCAGCTCGGCGATGGACGGGTCGATGTCGGGCGCGAACCAGCGGTCGATGGCCTGGTTCGGGTCCGACGGGTCGAGGTCGTGTTCCGGGCCGGGGTAGAAGGCGACGACCGGGACGGTCCTCGACGCCGCGTCGGGCGTCAGGAGGACGTCCTGGTCGACCGACAGGTGGTGGCCGCCGGCCGTGGACAGGCGGGCGCCGCGACGGATCGGCACGGACGTCAGCGTCACGCCGGCGGGCGGGGGCTGCACGAGCTTGAGGGCGATGACGCCGCTCGCCTCCAGGAACGGCCGCGGGAGGCCGAGCTCGGCGCCCAGGGCGGACAGGGCGGCACCGCGGGCGGAGGCGACGAACAGGCTGTCGAACGTGGCCGCGGCGGCGGACCAGGTGCGCGCGTCCTCGAGTGCGCTGATCTCAAGCATGCTGCGCAGCGCGGACCCGGAGACGACGTCGATCCCGTCGCCGAACAGGGCCTGGGCCAGCGCGATCTTCTCCGCCAGGATGCGGGCGAACGGCTTGGGGACGAAGCCGCCGTCGGTGACCCCGAACGGCGCCGAGCCCGTGCTCGCGGTGACCGATGCGTCGATGGCGAGGGCGTCGTTCACGTCAGGCGTTGACATCGAGGCCCCACAACGGCGTCGTCGAGACGGCGGCGGAGCTGCCGTCGATGAGGGTGAAGTTCGCGTCGACCCGGAGCTGCCGCGACGCGCGGTCGCCGTAGGACACGTCGACGGCGTCGATCCGGGCGATCCGCGCCTCCCGCTGGAGGACGCCGATCACCGCGAGCCGGATGCGCTCGCGCTGCATGACAGGGTCCGTCTCGAACGCGAGGGCGTTGAGCCCGTCGAAGCCGAACGCGCTGTTGAACAGGCTCGAGCCCAGCGTGGTCGTGAGCGCCACCGTGAGGTCCTGGACCACGCAGTCTGCGGCGGAAACCTCCGCGAGGCGCGTCGAGTCGCCCTCGACCGAGTCGAGCACCAGGTCCAGGCCGAGGTCCGCGTGGGGCGTGACCGGCGCGAGGCGCCAGCCCCAGCCGAGGAGTCGGCGGCGTCGGATGGCGAGGTCGTCGGTCATGGCAGCCTCCGGTCTGCGGACGCCGTGGCGGCGGTGCGGCGCTGGGATCGTGCGTCGGTTCGGTCGGCCATGCGCAAGGCCCTCCTCTAGGAAGCCGTCAGTGGGGCGGGCGCCTCTGCCGCGACGGCGCACGTCGGCGGCGTGCCGTCGCCGGTCAGCGTCACCGACGAGAGCAGGACGGGCGTGGCGCCCGCCGTGAGCGCGGCCGCCGTGCCGCCGGCGGCCGAGATGGACGTGTCGTGCTTGGTGCTTGACGAATCGGCGATGGTGCAGGCAACCGACAGCGACCCGCCGACCGCAACCGGGCTGCCGCCGATCGTCAGCGCGGACGACGTGGTGGGCGTGATCGAGAACCCGTGCGCACACGTGAGGGTGGCCGCGGTCGACAGCACGGTGCTCATGCCTTGCTCACGTCCATGACGTCGTCCACCTTGACCGCCACGCTGCGGGCGCGGATGTTGAACGCCCCCTGGGTGGAGATCGAGATGTCCTCCTGCGCGTCGATGGAGATGCCCTTCGACGTCGTGATCTGGACGGATCCGTCGGTCTTGAGCGTGATCGACGTCGTGGCGCTGCCGTTCTTCTGGACGAGCTGCAGGGCGGTGTCCGAGGGGAGCACCTCCGGGCGCGTCCCGGCCGACTCGAGGTCGCCGGCGCGCACGACGAACGTGGTCGCCTCGACCGCCCGGTTGCCGTCAGCGTCGATGAGGTCGTTGGTGGCGTCGCCCGAGAACGACGGCGGCGGGTCGTTGCCGTCGGCGAGCGAGCTCGTCGGCGCCCCGACCGGCAGGATCAGCCACCAGTCGCCCGCCTGGCCGTTCTGCGGCGCGTGCGCGTTCTGCCACAGCTGGCCCAGGACGATCGGGTCGTCCGGGGCGCCGCCGCGGTGGTCGATCGCCACGCGCGCTCCTGGAAGCTGGGGGATCAGCAGGCCGCAGGGCCCCCAGGCGAAGGGCGTCAGGTACGGCACCCCGCGGGCGGGCGCCTGGCTGGGGCGAGCGACGTCCAGCCGCGCGGCCTGGCGCGCCCCGGCATCGGCTGCGTTGGGCGGAGCCGCCAGGCCCTCCCAGGCCGTCACCGTCTGGCCGGGCGACTGGCCGTCGGCCGCCTGCGCATCGCGGATCTCGCCAACCTCCACGAGCCGCCGGGAGCCGAGGGCCCGATCGATCGCCCGCCGCGCCGACTCCACCACGGACTGCTCGGCGCCCGCCGACGTCTGCTGGCCCTTCTTGCTGCCGCCGGGGAAGACCGTGTGCTTGTCCCACGGCTTCGCCGCGTCCACGACCACCCCGGTGATCGTCGACACGAAGGCGTCGGTGCGGCTGAGCTTGTGCTCGACGCTCTCGACATACATCACCACGGGATCGCCGGTGGGCTGAACCTGGGATCCGACGAACGCCGCCACCGCCCCGACGATCCCCCCGCCGAGCGGCGGCGTCGTCGATGCGTCCTCCTCGGGCGGCCGGAACGACACGAGGTCGCCGGGCTTCACGTCCGGCCGCCCCTTGCAGAGCACGCGGAACTGGAGGCGCGTGTCGGGCTGCTTGCCCGGGTTGGCCAGGCGGTCGAAGTTGGGGTCGATCGCGACGCGGCCGCCGGTCGTGATCTCCAGGAGGCCGCCCGCCTCGTCCAGCACGATCGGGGGCGAGCCGGCGCCCGCGAGGGGGATGGGCCGGATGCCGACGTGCAGCACGCCGTTGCGGATGAGGAAGACCTTCCGGCCCCCGTAGGCGCCATTGTCGGCGTCCTCCAGCCGTCCGCCGACGGCATTGAGCACAGCCACCACGGTCTGCCCCGCGGTGAGCGACGGCACGTCGGCCGGGACGGTGGTGGGCGGGTGGAACTGGAACTGGTCCGATCCGCCCAGGTTGGCACCCTGGAGGACGCGGGTCACGAGCGCCTGGAACGTCTCGGGCAGCTCGCCCGTGCCCAGGACGCTGTTCGCGGCGAGGTCGAAGACGCGCTCACGCGCGGTCACCTGGAGCTCGTAGCGGCGGGCGCCGGCCCGGCGCGAGACCGCGGTGACGCGCAGCTCGGCGACCAGCGCCTCGGGCGGCAGGGCATCAGCGCGACTGGGGTGGCTCCCCCCCGTGCCCAGGAGGTTGGCGCCGTATGCCGCCAGGTTCCCGAGCACCGACGAGCCGGGGTCGAGCGCGTCCCGCCAGTACAGGTAGAGCCTGACGCGCAGCGGGTGCGCGTCCGACAGCGACAGCCGCTTGTAGTCCGCGTCGGTGATGCCCTCGATCGTGAACGTGTAGGTGCCACCCTCGAGCCCGTTGGGCAGGGTGGCGCGGAGGTCACCGTAGACGTCCTCGCACGAGAACTCCACCGGAGCGGCCTGCGAGAGGTCGCCGTTGGCCTCTTCGCGCCGGAACGCGAGCAGCCAGCCCGCGTTGTTTCCGGTCACCGGCCCGCCGGTGGTGCCGCTCATCGCAGCGCTCTCGCGGTCATCGATGCTCCCTTGCCGTCTGGATCAGCCACGCGAGCGGCCGGGCCACGCGCCGCGGCACCTCGCCGGGCGGCACCTGGATCCCGATCCACGACGCGAACCGGAGCCGCACCGGGAGGCGCGGGTGCACGTACGGGTGGAGCGGCGGCTCGGTGAAGGCGGGCGAACCCGGGCCGACCGGACGCCAGGCGATGGACACCGTCGATCCGACGGTGGGCTCGCGCATTGACCCGGCGAGCAGCCGGTATCCCGTGACGGTCACCTCGATCCCGTCGCAGAGCTGCCGCGCTCCGCGGACGAGCGGGACGGCCCATGTCCCGCCGGTCCCGTTGCGGACCACGAGCCGAGCCGGCGCCCGGGCCAGCAGCGGCGCGTCGGAGGCTGGGTCGAAGGGCGCGGTGTCCGCAGCACTGTCGAGGATCACGACCGTGGACGGGGCATCGCGCCATGTCGCCGCCAGGCCGGTCGGCACCACGACGGCCACCCTCCACGTCGCGTCCAGTGATGCGCTGCCGGGGAGTGCGGTGGCTATCGTGACGTCGACGGCGGTGAAGGCCCCGGGGGCCGCCGCGCCGCCGGCCGCGTTGCCAGGCGCGGCCCCGGGCAGGGCCGGCGGTGCGGCGGGGACGAGCTCGCGCATGACGGGAATCGGCTGCATCGTCAGTTCCCCATGTCCGCGAGCGCGCCCACGGCGATCGACCCGAGGTCCAGCAGCTTGCCCACGATCCCCGGGTTGGGCATGTAGGCGAGGGTCATCTGGAGGTCCAGCGTCTGGCGCCGGTTGACCGTGGCGCTGAAGGTCATCGACTGGACCTGCATGTCGGTCCGGATGGTCATTGCCGTGACGAGGACGAGGCCGTTCATCCTGGGTGGCTTGATCCCGACAAGCGCGGTCGCCAGCGCCTTGGTGCCCCGCTTGCTGCTCTCGGCCATCGCCTCGAGAACGGCCTTCATCGCGAACCGGGTGGGCCCCACGAGCGAGGCGGTGAGCTGGATCGTGTCGTCGTGGGTGGATACGATGGCGCGCGCGCCAGCCGACCCGATCGGCGGCAGGTGGTACGTCTCGGTGAGCGTCATCTGCGTGACCGCGTACAGCGGCACCGGGACGACGCCGTCAAACAGGATGGCCGCCGGGATGACGTCGAACCGCTGGAACGAGTTGTTCGCGAGCATCACATCGGCCCTTCGATCCGGATCAGGTTCGGATCGCGCTGGCCCCGCGGGATGATCGAGTCGATCAGCATCGTCAGCGCCTCGACGCTCTGCGCCGTGTTCGTCCGGTAGGTGATCCCCTCGCACGCCGTGCCGATCTCCTGGCACAGGTTCATCAGGCGCGCCAGCTGGTCGCGGAACCCGCCCTCGATGTCGGTCCCGACGTCGAGGTCCGTGTAGATCGACTGCGCCCCTTCCGCCGGGTCGGCGGCCTTGAACTCGCCGAGCCGGAACGTGCCGACCTCGACGGGCTGGCCGTTGCGGAAGACGGTGGCCCGGTTGCCCGTCCAGAGGATCCCGTCGACCGAGATTGCTTTCGGCTCACCCGGCAGCTTGAAGGTCGCCTCGGCGCCGCGACCAGCGAACGCCTGGTCCTCGCTCGCGAAGCCCTCCACCTGCGCGCGACGAGAGAAGGTCGTGCCCTTCTGCCGGCCCCAGCCCACCTCGATGTCCGGCCGCATCCGCGTGCGTCGGCGCAGGTTCGCCACCGCACGGTCGAGGTCGGGCTCGGTTGCCTTCGTGACGTGCGGGATGTCCAAGGGTTCGTCGGTCTCGGTCGTGCCCGGGGCCTCCATGTGCTCGTCCGACGCCGGGCGGTTGGCATCCTCCCCGCCGATCACCGATTCGAGGGTCGTGTGGGGCATGTCCTGCGGGTCTTCCGGGTGCTCCCGCTGCAGGCGCCGCAGGTCCTCGAAGTAGCGCTCCTTCTGGCGCAGCAGGTCCCGCATGTCCTCGGCGAAGTTGCGCGGCAGCCGGCCGGTCTGGCGCGCCGTGTTGTACAGGCCCATGACCCGTTTCTGCACGCTGATGAGCCGGGCGAGCGTGTCCTGGAACGGGGTCGCGATGTCCTCCGACACGTTCGTGAAGAACGCGCGCACCAGCCGCTCCGACAGGTTCTGCGCCTGCCTGTCCGTCAGCCCTCGCCCCTTGAGCCGCACCTTGAGCTCCTGGAACTCGGAGCTGTGGTCGACGAACGCCTTCGCGTCGAAGTCGCGCGCCAATGTCTCCAGCGCGCTCTCGAACTCGACGGCCGCGACCCGCACCATCTCAGTCGCCTCCCTGTCGGTGGTACCAGGCGATCACACGACTGATGCCGTCGGCGCCACCGACCGGGCCCTCCGCCATCAACTGCTCTTCCCGTGCCTCGAGGACCGGTTTCAGGGCTCGGCCGATGACGCGCCCCAGCAGCTCGACCTTCACGTATTCCTTCACGATCGACTGCGCCAGGCCACGCTGGATCGCGATCTCGAAGGCTTCGAACGTCTCGTCGGCGAACATGTCGAGGGCGAGGCGGGAGCCCGAGGCGATCCCCTCCTCAGCCACCTCCGCGCCGATCTTGAACACGCTGCGCGCGATCCCCGGAACGGCCGGCAGGATCGAGAGGACGAACCCGAGCTCGGCCGCGAACAGCTGCATCTCGAGCTCGGCGCGCGAGACGACCATCTCCGGGTCCATCAGGGCGTCGAGGATGCCCATCTTCTCGTGGGCCTCGTAGAGGTGGTACCCGGCGAACGCGATCCCCATGCCCACCCCCAGCGGCGGGCACAGCACCGACGCCACGACCAGCACGCCCAGCTCGAGCAGCGACTTGAGGCTCTCGATGCCGCCGACCATGCCGAACAGGTGGTTCACGCCGTTGGCGTAGTTCCAGTCCGCCTCGAACGCGGGCACCAGTGCCTGGTGCGCCATGGCATGGAGGCCCTGCAACGTGTACTCGACGCCCGATGCGTCGGCCGGCGGCAGGCTGCTGTCGATCCGGCTGAGCTTGAACGCGTACAGCCAGTCGTTCGCGACCTCCAGCTGGATGTCCCAGTTCTTCGTCTTCATGCGCTCGAGGATCGTCGTCAGCTCGCGCTCGACGGCGGGCAGCCCGGCACCCATGGCATCGACGATCTGCGGAAGCTGCTCCATGTGCTTGATGAGCGGCTCGACCTCCTCCGCCAGGCCGCGCCGTTGCGCGATCATGTCGTCGAGCTCCGACTTGGTCCACGTGCGCCCCCGCGGGTCACGGATGGCCGTGATCTCCCCGGAGTCCATGACGATGTCTGCCGGCGCGACGTATGGACCGAGGCGGCCGTACTGCCTCCCGGTTCCACCCGCCCGGGCTCGGGCCACGCCGTATGGGTCGACGTCGGCCCACACCTTCGTCTGGACCTCGGAAGCGAGGCGGTCGCGCAGCCGCATCAGCTCAACGACCGGCACCAGCTGCGGCAGGATCGCGGCCTGGAAGATCTGGGCCACCAGGTGCACGTCGTCGAGTCGGTGGAGGATCTCGGTCCGCGACGCGCGGAGGAGCTGCATCATGAGGATCCGGCACGCCTGCGCGAACAGGTAGCCGATCGACGCGCGAAGCGTGTCGGCCATCTCGACGATGAAATCGATCGTCCATCGGTCGATGCCGTGGTCCTCGTCGAACCACTCGCGGTTGTCGTGGTAGATCTGACGCACCAGGCCCTGGAGGTCGGTGATCCGCGGAACCGCCGAAGCCGCGCGCTGGAGGAACTGCATCGCGGGTGACTGGCCCGGGTCGAAGTTCACCGTCCCGAGGTTGCCGTTGCCGCCGGGGGCGTTGGTGAGCCCCGCGTCCATGAAGGTCGCCGTGGTCGCGATCTCCCGCGTCCGCTCGCCGACCACCTGTGCCGCCAGGATGCAGAACCGGGCGGGGTAGCCGCAGGAGGGGACCTGGAGGATCGCCGCGATCTCGTCCATCAGGACCTTCACGTCGTCGGCGTCGCGGGGATCGAAGTCCGCCACCGACGGCTCGTCGAGGAACGGCACGCACATCTCGGTGCCCTGGGTCGTCGTCCCGGTGCCCGGGAACCGCGCCAACCCGGTGCCTCGACCGGCGCCCTCGCCCTGACGTGTGCCCGTCCCGGTCCCCCGGCCCGTGCCCGTTCTGGTGCCCCCGCCGCCTCCGCCGCCTTCCGCGTCACCGCGCCCGCCCCGCAGGCGCGGGTCGCGCTCGGGCCCCTTGCTTGGTCCGGTCAGCCGGTCGCGGCGGACCTCGATGATCTTGTGCTCCGCGACGGGAAGGCAGACGGCATCGCCATCCCAGTGGACCCAGCGCGGATCGGCCGTCGACCGGTAGGTCCCAAACCGGGGTTCGCCGGCCCACTCCAGTCGGTGCTGGCCACCGGCCGGCAGGAGTGCCGTGGCCCGGCGCCGGATCTCGGCCGCCGCTGCCTCCGGTACCGTGGCGTCGATCTGGGCATCGGTCAGGTGGCGCTTGCGTGCCTCTTCGGTGAGGGCCCTGCCGATCTGGTCCCCCCAGCGATCCCGGACGTAGGCGACCCGCTCCTCGAGTCCCGCCGTCGCGAAGCGGACGGCCTCGCGGAGCACGACGGCACCGACCGTCGGGGGCTCGGACTGCTCATCGGTCCACACCCCGTTCTTCAGGACGGAACGAAGCGACGGCGAGTACCCGATGCTCCGGTACTCGTGCGTCCCCCATTTCGCGAACCAGAAGCGGTACGCGCTCCCCGTCGGCCAGACGAGCCCGTACCACGCTCCGTCCTGCGGCGGGTTCCAGTCCTTCCGAACCTGGAGGTAGAGCCGGTTCATCCCGGCCATGTCGGCGACGTCGGGGATCGACACGTTCATCCACTCGTCGACCTGGCGTTTCTCCCACAGGTCGTCACGAGAGCGTGCGCGGAGCTTGACCGGCCTGCCCTTGCCCTGGTAGCCCGGGACCTCGTACAGGCGGAGGAGCGGGTCCCAGCGGGCGTGGTCGAGGGGCTCGACCGGCGGGTCCGACATGGGCAGGCGTCGCGGCGGCCGCCCCCGCTCGAACCGGGCGACCGCTCGCTCGACCGCCCTCGCCACGACGGCCTCGGCCCACGCCCGGTCGGCCGCGTCGAGGGTGTCGAGGGCCGTGCCGCCCCACGTCAGCTCGACCTCCTCGAGCGCGATCCGGTGACCGGCCCGCACACCCGGGACCTCGCGACCCGCGCGGCCCAGGACGGCGTCGAGCGCCTGCCCGAGCGCGTCGGCGACCGGCTCGCCGGCCGTCAGGGCCGTGGGGTCGGTGACGATGCGGATCGGGACGCTGACGTGGGACGCCATGCGGGTTCCTCGCGTGGCCTAGAGCGACTCGAACGAGGAGGCCAGCGCCTCGAGTCGCCGGTCGATCGCGGTCTGGATCGTGTCCTCACCCACGAAGTGGACCTCGAGGTGGACCGGGAAGTGGTAGTGGACGACCCGCTCCGGATCCTCCACGGGCTCGCCGGTGGCCTCCGCGTCAGGCTCGCCGGAGATCGTCTCTCCCGCGTGGGCGAAGATGATCCCGTCGCCGGTGATCCTGACGGCGTCGGGCTCGCCGCTCACGGGACCGGGATGCTGGCGGCGCCGGCGGCCTTCGTGTCTGCCGTGGCGTGGAGGCTCACGCCGGAGAAGGTGGCGGCCGGTGCGCCCGTCACCGTCGCCGGCGACGGCGAGGCGCTGGTGATCACGCAGTCGCGCAGCACCACGGAGTGGAACGACCAGTCGTCGCCGGTCTGCTCCTGCAGCGTGATGTCGAACCGGGAGCGTGTCATCGCCAGCGACGTGAGCCGGCCGACCACGTCGCCGATCGCCTTGACCGTCATCGAGAAGCTGATGGCCTGCGGGTTGTAGACGACGCCGATGTGGGTCTGCTCGATCGAGTGGAGGACGTCGGCGTTGAGCGCGAACGTCGGCGAGAACGAGTCGATCGGCGTGATGGTGATCGTGTTCTTGGAGTCGGGGTCCACGTAGGTGACCGCGAGACGGGTGCTCCAGTCGGGCATGGCGGCTGCTCCTTACACGAAGCTCGGGTTGAGCGAGATGGACAGCCGGTGCACCGCCGGGCCGTAGAGCACGCTGACGAACACGTCCACGGTGCGATTGCCTCGAGCCGTGGCCACCTGGTTGGTCTGCCCCGGGGTCCAGCTGCTCTCGGGGATGCTGAGGATGTCCAGCACCGGGATCGCGTACGAGTAGCCGTCGATCGTCTGGTTGGACAGGAGCGGCTGGAGGATGCCGTCGATGCGGGTGGCGACCTGGCGCAGCCCGAAGCGGGTGATCCGCGCGTCCCCGATCGCGCCGACGAGCCCGGCTTTGAGCCGGAAGTCGATGTCGTCGAGCACGCGGACGGTGTCGATGTAGCCGAGCACCCCGTCGGAGTACGTCCGGCCCTCGCCGAAGTAGAAGCCGGACGGCAGCAGCGCCGGGCTGATGATCGGGATGATGTTCAGCTCGGAGAGCTGCTTGATCTCCGAGGGCGAGTACCGCGAGACGCTCGGGATCGAGACGCCGTTGAGCGGCTTGAGCACCAGCGAGACCAGCGGCGCGTACCCCGCGATCGCGGCCGCGGCGGCGGTCGCCACGTCCATCGTCGCCCCGCGCGCGGCAACCACCACCATGCGGCCGTCGCTGCTCTTGAGCTCGGCCGTGATGGCGCCGTCGAGGTCCCCCGCGTAGGTCGGTGACTTCGCGATGGCCGGATCCACCATCGCGACGCCGATCCGCTTGTTGCCGGCGGCCGACACCCGCTCGACGTGGTCCTTGAGGGCGCCGAGCTTCGTCGGCGCTTTCGGGGGCGCGTCCCCAGGTCCGCTCTCGTTGGCAAGGGTCACGAACGTGACGTCGCCGACCGATTCGAGCGTCGCGAGCGCGGCGCCGTAGTCGTCGCCGTCCACCTTGACGCCGTAGATCTTCTGGGGCGGCGGGTTCTGCTGCATCGCCAGCACGAGCGAGTCGTAGAGGCTCGTCCGCTTGGTCACGGCGCCGCCGCCGTCGAGACCCGCGAACTGCGCGGCGTCCTCGAGGGTCGAGACCTCGAGCGGCGTGTTCACGGGCGCGCTGCCCACGTTGTTGCCGCCGGACTGGGCCTTGCCGACGACGGCGACGACGCCGGTGAGGCGCGTGGCGATCGGCGTGAGCCCCGCCGTGTTGACGACGACGTCGATGAACGGGTACGCAGCGGGAATGATCGCCACGGCCTCTCCTTTCGAGCTGCGGGGGGTGCGGACGGGAGCGGCGGCCCGGTGGACGTCCGGGTGCCGTGATGGGCAGTCCCGGGCGGCTCTGGTGGATGGGGATGGTCAGCTCACCGCCGCGAGGGCGATGCCCTCGCGGGCCAGCCAGAGCGCCGCCCGGTCACGGCGCGCGGAGGTGTTGGCGCCGGGCCAGGCGGCGTCGTCGAAGAGCGTTGCCGGGAGGATCCAGGTGACCGTGGGGACGCCGCGCGAGGGCAGCCCGCCGTCGGGCGGCTGCTGGCCGGCTTCTCGCAGGAGGGCGCGGACCTGCTTGCTGTCGTGCAGCAGGTCGGCGATGGACGTGGTCGCCTCGCGCACGAGGACGGCCGTGCGGATCGGCAGCTGCCGGACGGTCCCGGCAACCGGCTGGGTGACCTGCATGACGAGCTGGAGGGTCGCGGCGGCGAAGCCGGCCCCGTTCCGGTCAAGAAGCTGCGACACGGAAGACGCGCCCGCGGCGGCCATGCTCCGGTCGAAGAGCTCGTCGGTCAGGGCATCGGGCTGGGAGAAGCCGTCGCGCAGGTGCCCGAGGTAGCGGCTGCGGCGCTCCTGCTCGAGCGTCGCGGGGTCTGCCGGGAGCGCGCCCAGCGCGGCGACGATCTCCGCGTCGACCTCGGACGGGCTGGGCCACGCCGAGCGCATGGAGCCGATGACCGCGCTCGGGAAGTTGACGGTGGCCGTGACGCCACCGGTCCACAGCGCGTCGACGCGGATCGAGGAGCGCGGGAGGCCGGTGACCTCGAAGCGGGCCTCGGTTCGCTCGGCGTCGGCCATGCGCATCCACGAGCCGGCGGCGACCACGGGAACGGGCAGGTCGAGGCCCAGCTCGAACTCGTCGAAGATGGCGCCGTAGGGGGCCGCCACGCTCATGGAGCCCGGCGTGTAGGTGGCGTCGACGAGGGCCGCGAGCGCGCCGCTGTCGATCACCTCGGCGCGCGAGGCGGGGTCGGCAAGGCGGACAAGCGTGGCGTCGACGAAGTCCATCAACCCTCCGTC
>Ga0302263_10000295_pt1 | contig 19329 bp, 16 predicted proteins | sample II_Fen_N1_4_FD_194564 | JGI IMG/M metagenome (GOLD analysis project Ga0302263, IMG submission 194564) | Peat permafrost microbial communities from Stordalen Mire near Abisko, Sweden - II_Fen_N1_4 | ecosystem: Environmental > Terrestrial > Soil > Wetlands > Permafrost | place: Sweden: Abisko... | reverse complement strand
ACCCGCTGCATCGCGACTACGCGATCAACACCCCGCACCATCCCTGGCGATGAGCACGCACGCCCCCGCACACCCGGTCGAGACGTCGAGCGCGCCCGCCGCGCGCGTGCCGACGCCCGTGATCGGGCCGCGCGCGAACCCGTACCTCGACATCGAGAGCTACGAGGCCGAGGGCGACCTGATGGTGCTCAACATGGGCCCGCAGCACCCCTCGACGCACGGTGTTTTGCGCCTCAAGCTCTGGCTCGACGGCGAGGTCGTGGTCAAGGCCGTGCCCTACCTCGGCTACCTGCACCGCGGCGTCGAGAAGCTGCTCGAGAAGCTCAGCTATGTGCAGTCGACGCCGATCGTCGACAAGAACGACTACGTCGCGTCGATGACCAACGAGCTCGCGCTCGTGATGGCCTTCGAGAAGCTCGAGGGCTGCGAGGTCCCGCGTCGTGCGCGCTACCTGCGCACGATCTGCGCCGAGATGCAGCGCGTCGCGAGCCACCTGCTCTGGCTCGGCACCTTCGCGCTCGACATGGGCGGCGCTCTCGGCGGCGGCACGACGGCCTTCATGTACTGCCTGCGCGAGCGCGAACGCATCCTGGATCTGTTCGAGGAGCTCACCGGCGCGCGCTTCCACTACCACATGATGCAGATCGGCGGCGTGCGCCACGACCTGCCCGCGGGCTGGGATGCGCACATGAAGCAGGTCGCGGCCGACATCCTGGCGCGCATCCCCGAGTACGAGAGCATGCTCAGCGAGAACCCGATCTTCCGCGCGCGCACGCGCGGCGTCGGGCGCATCGACGCGCTGCTGGCGCAGGAGCTCGGCCTCTCGGGCCCCAACCTGCGCGCCTGCGGCATCGACCACGACCTGCGCAAGTCGCAGCCCTATGCGGCCTACGACGAGATCGAGGTGCGCAGTGCGATCGCCTACGAAGGCGATGTCTATGCGCGCTACGTGGTGCGCGTGGCGGAGATGCGCGAAAGCCTGCGCATCGCGACGGCACTGATCGACGGCGTGCCCTCGGGCCCGATCATGGGCCGCAAGCCGATCGAGACCGTCAACGCGGTCAAGCCGCCCGCGGGCGAGGCCTACGTCGCGATCGACAGTCCGCGCGGCGAGCTCGGCAGCTGGGTCGTCAGCGACGGTTCGCCCAAGCCCTACCGCTGCAAGCTGCGTCCGCCGTCCTATCACGCGCTCGCGGCGCTACCCTACCTCCTGCCCGGCACGACGATCCCCGACGTGGTCGTGATCCTCGGCAGCCTCGACCCGATCATGGGGGAGGCCGACCGGTGAACATGCTCTTCGGCAGTCCGGTGCTGCACGCGCTGATCCTGGGCGTCGTGATCATCTCGGCGCTGCTCGGCGTGACGAGCTACTTCATCTGGGTCGAGCGCAAGTTCGCCGGCCGGATGCAGAGCCGCATCGGTCCCGAGCACGTCGGCTGGAAAGGCCTGCTGCAGCCGATCGCGGATGCGTTCAAGCTGCTGATCAAGGAGGACATCACTCCCAAGAGCGCGGATCGCGCGATGTTCAACCTCGCGCCGCTGCTCGCGGTCACGGTGGCGCTGCTCTCGCTGGCCGTGCTGCCGCTCGCCTCGGGCCTGGTGATCGCGGACCTCGACGTGGGCGTCTTGTTCTTCCTCGCGGCGGGCGCGCTGACCGTCGTGCCGACCTGGATGGCGGGCTGGGGCTCGAACAACAAGTACGCGCTGATCGGCGGCATGCGCGCGATCGCGCAGAGCGTCGCCTACGGCGTGCCGCTCGTGCTCGCCGCACTCGTGCCCGTGATCCTCTCGGGCTCGATGAACCTCTCGCACATCGTCGCGGCGCAGGCGGGCGGCCACTGGTTCGCCTTCTGGCCGATCGGACCGGGCTTCGCGGCCGGGATCCTGTTCGTGCTGGCCACGCTGGCCGAAGGCAACCGCATCCCCTTCGACATCCCCGAGGCCGAGAGCGAACTCGTCTCGGGCATCTCGACCGAGTACACGGGGATGAAGTTCGGGATGTTCTATCTCGGCGAGTACGTGCACAGCCTGGTCGGAGCGGCGCTCTTCGTGACGCTCTTCCTCGGCGGCTACGACGGCCCGGGCCCCGACGTGCTCGTGCTGCAGCTCGCCTGGTTCCTGCTCAAGACCGCCGTCGTCTCGATGCTGCTCCTGTGGGTGCGCTGGACCTACGTGCGCCTGCGCAGCGATCAGCTCATGACGCTGTGCTGGAAGTACCTGCTCCCGAGCGGGCTCGTGCTGGTCGTGGCCTCGGCGCTGTGGGTCTGGTGGAAGCAGCAGGGAGGCCTCGCATGAGCCTGTGGAAGCCCATGTTCGACGCCGCGCGCACGACGATCCGCAACCTCGGCCGCAAGCCGATCACGGCCATGCACCCCTTCGAGCCGCGCGTGCGCGCGCCGCGCTACCGCCAGAGCTTCGCGCTGCTGCACGAAGCCAACGGCGACGAGGCCTGCATCGGCTGCAAGAAGTGCGAGAAGATCTGCCCGAGCGAAGTGATCACGGTCGGCACCGCCGCCAAGCGCGAATCGCCCGCGACGGGCAAGAAGCGCGGCTGGGCCGACGACTTCACGCTCGATCTGCAAGCCTGCATCGTGTGCGAGCTGTGCGTGCAGGTCTGCCCGGTGGACGCGATCGTGATGGTGCGCGTGCCCAACGCCCCGGGCTTCGAGCGCGAGGACCTGTTCCTGACCATGAAGCGCCTGTACGAGAACGAAGCGCTGCCGCACGCGCCCGCGATCGGATCGTCGATGATCGCCAGCCACAATCCGGCGCCGGCGGCGGCGGAAGCTCCCAAGGAGCCGGCCGCATGAGCACGCTCGAGATCCTCGGACTCTCGATCCTGGCGCTCGTGATCCTCGGCGGCGCGCTGGGCACGGTGCTCTCGAAGAACCTCGTGCACAGCGTGCTCTATCTCGCGCTGGTGCTGGTCGCGACCGCCGGTCTGTACGCGCGCCTCTCGGCCGGCTTCCTCGCCGGCGCGCAGGTGCTGCTGTATGCGGGCGGCGTCGTCACGCTGGCGATCTTCGCCGTGATGCTCAGCGCGCGCATGGAAGGCGGCCCGATCCCGAACGAGAGCGGCAAGCGCGCTCGCGCGGCGCTGGTTGCGCTGGCCGTCGCGGGACTCCTCTCCGGCGTGCTGCTCCAGGCCCAGATCACCGTCCCCGCTTCCGTGCCCGTGGTCGACGCGGCCGAGATCGGCCGTTCGTTCCTGGGCGAATACGTGCTGCCCTTCGAAGTGCTCTCGGTGCTGCTCGTGGCGGCCATGATCGGTGCGATCGCGATCGCGCGCAGGGAGGATCCGTGAGCGAGATCCACTTCTGCCTGCTGCTCGCGGCGCTGCTCTTCGCTATCGGCGTCTTCGGGTTGCTCACGCGCCGCAACGCGATCGGGATCCTGCTCTCGGTCGAGCTGATGGCCAACGCCGTGAACATCAACCTGGTCGCCTTCTCGCGCGTGCACGGTGGCGCGACGGGCCAGGTCTTCGCGCTCTTCGCGATCGCGCTGACCGTGGCCGAGGTCGCCGTCGGCCTGGCGCTGGTGATCCTGCTCGCGCGCACGCGCAAGTCGATCGACGTGACGCAGGCGCGTGACATGCATGGCTGAGGCCCCCCCGCCGATGAACCTCCAACAGCTGGCCCTCGCGATCCCGCTCCTGCCCCTCGCGGCAGCGGCGCTGATCGGGCTCGTGCGCCCGATCGGGCGACGCGGCGGTCTCGCGGCCGTGATCTCGATCGCTGCGGCAGCGGCTTCGCTCGGCTGCGCGCTGGCGCTGCTCTCGCGCACGGCCGAGCACTTCGTGCTGCGCGTGCCCTGGCTGCCGGTCGGAGGCCGCACGCTGGCCGAGGTCGGCCTGCGCTTCGACGGCATCAGCGCGCCGATGCTGGTCGTGGTCGGCACGGTGGCGCTGATGGTGCAGATCTACTCGGTCGGCTATCTCTCCGACGAGGGTGCCGGGCCGCGCGGCCGCTACTTCACCTGGCAGTCGCTGTTCCTCTTCGCGATGCAGGGCTTCGTGCTCTCGCCGAACCTGCTGCAGCTCTTCTGCTTCTACGAGTTGATCGGACTCTGCAGCTACCTCCTGATCGGCTACTACTGGGAGCGCACCTCGGCCGGACGCGCGGCGACCAAGGCCTTCTGGATCACCAAGCTCGGTGACATCGGCTTCCTCGTCGGCCTGCTCGTCGCCTGGACGCAGTACAAGAGCTTCGACCTCGAGACGATCCAGCACGCGCTCGAGCGCGGACCGCTGCAGTCCGGCGCCTGGATCCTGCCGGCGCTGCTCTTCTGCGGTGTCGCGAGCAAGTCGGCGCAGTTCCCGCTGCACGTCTGGCTGCCGGACGCGATGGAGGGCCCGACGCCGGTCTCGGCGCTGCTGCACGCGGCCACGATGGTCGCGGCGGGCGTGTACCTGCTCGTCTCGACCTCCTTCCTGCTCGCCGGCGCACCCGAGGTGAGCACGGTGATCATGTACGTGGGCGCCTTCACCGCGGTCTTCGCCGCGATCCAGGGCGCCGTGCAGCACGACATCAAGCGCGTGCTGGCCTACTCGACCTGCTCGCAGCTGGGCCTGATGGTCGCGGCGATCGGCGCGGGCTCGGTCATGGCGGGCTACTTCCACCTCGTCACGCACGCCTTCTTCAAGGCGCTCTTGTTCCTCGCGGCGGGCAGCGCGATCCACGCCGTGCACACGAACGACCTGCGCCAGATGGGCGGCCTCGGACGCGGCATGCGCTGGACGGGGCTCTTCTTCGGAGTCGGCATGCTGGCGCTCGCCGGCATCCCGCCGCTCTCGGGCTTCTTCTCGAAGGAGCTGATCCTCGGCGCACTCGAGGAGCATCCCGTGGCGCTCGCGCTCGGACTCGCGACGACCTTGATGACGCCCTACTACATGGGCCGCGCCTTCCTGCTGGCCTTCACCGGCAAGCCGCGCAGCCAGAGCGCCGAGCATCCGCACGAGTCGGGCTGGCTGATGCGCGGACCGATGCTCGTGCTGTGCCTGCTCGCGATCGTGTCGGGCGGATTCCTGTGGAGCTTCGGGCGCACGATCCACGAAGAGGCCGAGCTGCACGTCTCGCCGGTCGGCTTCTTCGGCGTGGGCCTCGCGCTCCTGGGCCTCGGTCTGGCGTGGATGCTGCACGGGCCGCGCAAGGCGACGATCGACGCGCTGCCCAAGGCGGTGCTCGAGGCCGCGCGCAGCTCGCTGGTCGACAACCTCTACGTCTTCGGCTGGAAGCACGTGCTCTACGTGGTCGCCGTCGTGACGGCCTTCTTCGACCGCTACATCGTCGACGGGTTGATGAACCTGCTCGGCTGGGCGGGTGACAAGGCCGGTGGGGCGCTGCGGCGCGTGCAGACCGGCCTCGCGCCGGACTACGTGCTGGCGCTCTTCCTCGGTCTCCTGGCGCTCGTCGCCTGGGGCGTTTGGGGAGGGAGCTGAGCCGTGCCGATCCTTTCGATCATCGTCTTCACACCGCTGCTCGCGGCGCTCGTGCTGATGGTGCTGCCCGAGCGCTCGCGCATCTCGATCCGCGTCACGAGCATCGCCGCGGCGACCGTCTCGCTGGTGCTGAGCATCGTGGCGCTGAAGCACTTCCTCGACGGCGATCCGCTGCGCGAGACGCTGCCGCTGATCCCCAAGCTCGGCATCAGCTACTCGCTCTACAGCGATGGCTGGAGTTCGGTGCTGCTCTTGCTCACCGGCATCATCCTCTTCGCCGGCTGCTGGGCGAGCTGGACGGTCGAGAAGCGCGACCGCGAGTTCTACGTGCTGCTGCTCGTGCTCTCGACGGGCGTCTTCGGCGTCTTCGTCTGCCTCGACCTGTTCCTGCTGTTCCTGTTCTACGAGATCGCGGTGCTGCCGATGTACCTGCTCATCGGCATCTGGGGCAGCAGCAAGCGCATCCCGCCCAAGGGACCGCTGGCCTTCGCGATGGCCAAGTTCGACGTCGGCGGCCGCGAGTATGCGGCCATGAAGCTGACCTTGATGCTGCTCGGCGGCTCGGCGCTGATCCTGGTCGGCATCCTCGCGATGGCCAACCAGGGCGCGGGCACTCCGGAGTTCAACATGGAGGCCCTCGCGCGGGTTCACTTCTCGCACTCGATGCAGCTGTGGGCCTTCCCGCTCTTGTGGATCGGCTTCGGCAGCCTGGCCGGCGTCTGGCCCTTCCACACCTGGTCGCCCGACGGCCACGCCTCGGCGCCCACGGCGGTCTCGATGCTGCACGCCGGCGTGCTGATGAAGCTCGGCGCCTTCGGCGTGATCCGCATCGGCATGGTGCTGCTGCCCGAGGGCGCGCAGGCCTGGGCGCCCTGGGTCGGTGGCATCGCCGCGCTGAACGTGATCTACGGCGCGCTCTCCGCGATGGCGCAGACCGACCTCAAGTACGTGATCGCCTACTCGAGCGTCTCGCACATGGGCGTCGTGCTGCTCGGCGCCGCGACCATGAACGTCAACGGCTGGAACGGCGCCGTGTTCCAGATGTTCGCGCACGGGATCATGACCGGGATGTTCTTCGCGCTCGTCGGACTCGTCTACGAGCGCGCACACTCGCGCGACATCCCGTCGATGGGCGGCTTCGGCCGTGCGATGCCCGGCGTCGCGGTGTGCTTCACGCTGGCGGGACTCTCGAGCCTGGGCCTGCCCGGAACGGCCGGTTTCGTGTCCGAGTTCCTGGTCTTCCTCGGCGCCTGGGAGTCGAACCACGCCGCCTGGATGGTGCCGGCGGTGCTGGGCGCCTTCTTCACCGCGGTCTACGTGCTGCGCGCGACGCGCCAGATCTTCTGGGGCCCTTCGAAGCTCCAGAACTTCCCGCACCTCTCGGATGCGCGCGGCACCGAGTGGGTCGCGCTGCTCCTGCTCGGCGCGATGATCGTCCTCTTCGGCGTCTGGCCGGCGCTCGCGCTGCATCCGATCGACACGACCACCATGAACTTCCTCCCGCGTCTCACCGGGCTCCTGCCGCACTGAGGCGCACGCGATGGAACCCCTGCTGATCGATCTCTCGCTCGCGGCCCTGGCGCTGCTCGTCTTCACGGCCGACCTGCTCATGCCGAGCGAGGAGAAGCGCGGCCTCGGGCACCTCGCCTGCGCCGGCCTGGTCGTGATCCTGGCCACGACCTTCGCGGTCGACCTGCGCGGCGAGGCCTTCGGCGGCGTGTTCGTGCTCGACCCGCTGGCGCTGTGGTTCAAGCGCATCTTCCTCGGCGCGGGCGCGCTGGCGCTGCTCGTCGCGGTCGACTCCTCCGAGAAGCACTTCCCGCGCCGGCAGGGCGAGTACTGCCTGCTGCTCTTGTGCTCGCTGCTCGGGATGTCGCTGCTCGCCTCCGCGCGCGAGTTGTTGCTGATCGTCGTGAGCTTCGAGCTGATGAGCTTGCCGCTCTACTCGCTCGCCGCCTTCACGAAGAGCGACAAGCGCGCGATCGAGGGCGCGCTCAAGTTCTACCTCGTCGGCGCGACGAGTCTCGCGATCACGCTCTACGGCCTGAGTCTGGTGTACGGGGCGACTGGCACGACGATGCTGCCCGAGATCGCCCACCGCGCAGGCGGCATGCACTCGCCCCTGCTCGTGCTGGGCATCTTCGCCACGCTCGCGGGCCTCTTGTTCAAGATCGGCGCCGTGCCCTTCCACATGTGGGTGCCGGATGCCTACGAAGGCTCGGCGGCGCCTTTCGTGGGCTTCCTCGCCGTTGCACCCAAGGCCGCGGGCTTCGCCGTGCTCCTGCGCCTGTACCTCGAGGCCTTCCTGCCGCTCGGCGGCCGCACGCAGCCGGCGCTGCTCGTCTTGTGCGTGCTGACGCTCGTCGTCGGCAACGTGATGGCGCTCAAGCAGACCAACGTCAAGCGCCTGCTGGCCTACAGCGGCATCGCGCAGGTCGGATACATGATGATCGGCCTCGTGACGCAGTCGAGCGACGGCGTCGCGATGCTGCTCTTCTATCTGGCGGCGTATCTGTTCACGAACATCGGCGCCTTCGCGGTCGTGACGGCCGTCAACGCCTCGACGGGCTCGGACGACATCTCGGCCTACCGCGGCCTCGCGCGCCGCAGCCCGGCGCTGGCGCTCGCGATGCTGATCTTCCTGCTCTCGCTCGGCGGCATTCCGTTCGTCGCGGGTTTCTGGGCCAAGATGGGCATCTTCATGGCCGCCTGGCACGCCGGATACTACTGGCTCGTGCTGCTCGGCGCGGGCCTGGCGGTGGTGGGGGTGTACTACTACCTGCGCCTGGCGCGCAGCATCTATCTCGACGACCCGGCCGAGGGCCAGGGCAAGGTCGCGGTCGGCGCGCCCTTGCGGCTCGCGCTGATCGTCAGCGGCGCGGCGGTCGTGCTGCTGGGAGTCTTCCCGCGCGCGTTCTTCGACACGGCGATCGAGGCGGCCAAGAGCTTCCTGCGCTGAGCGCCGTTCACTCGCGCTCGCGCCAGAGCTCGAAGGCCTCGTTGCGGAATACACGTTCCGCGTGCGGCACGAGCGTGCGCTCGTCCGGCACCTTCCCGAACTCGAAGAGCAGGTAGAGCGCAGCCGCATTCGGCAGCGCCGCGCGCAATTCCTCGCGCGCGCCCGGCTCGCCCGCCACGAGCCGCTCGCGCAAGTGGCGCTTGTCGATGTCCGGGGCGAGCGAAGGCGGCAGCAGCGTCCAGCCGCCGTCGCCGTGCACCCAGTGCATCTCGTAGGCCGCCGGCGTGTAGGCCGTGCTCTCGTGGAAGGCGCGCCGCTCGGCGATGGCCGAGACGTACAGCGAGGGCGAGTCGAGCACGATCAGCGCATCCGGAGGGGTGTTCTCGCGGATCCATTGCATCGCGCGGCGCTCGGGCGCGTTCTCCTCGGGTGTCGCGAGCAGTCGCCGCTCGCGCGCGAGGTTTTCCCCCGTGCGCACGAGCGCGCCGAGCACAAAGGGCGCGGCGCAGAGCCACAGCCTCGGCTCCCAACTCGTGAAGACTCCGGCGGCGAGCAGCGCCAGCGCCACCTGCCCGGGATGCAGGAAGGCGAGTTCGTTGTGACCGGGCGAGCCGAATGCCAGCGCCAGCGCGAGGCCCGCGACGAGCGTGCCCCAGAGCCACAGGTGCTCGAGCAGGAACGCGCGGCCTCCGCGCACTTGGGCCACGAGCGCGCCGGCGATGCTCGGTCCGAGAGCCAGCGCGATCCAGGGCAGCAGCAGCAGCACAGCGCGCAGGTCCACGCCGGGGTGGCGCTCCCAGCCGAACTGCCGCACGCAGCCGAGCCACATGCCCGAGTTGAGCTCGGCGAAGAGCGGCGCGAAGCGGAAGATCGAGCCGGCATACGAGCCCTGGCCGAGCGTCAGCCAGACGACGAAGACGGCCGAGGCGGCACCGAAGACGACGAGCTGCCGCAGCGCGCGTACGCGCGACTCGTCGCGACGCAACCAGCGCACGAGCGCGTCGAGTGCGAGTCCGGCGAGCAGCACGGGCGCGATCGATCCCTTGAGCCCCGCGAGCGCCAGTGCCAGCAGGCAGCCTGGCACGAGCGCTCCGCCGCGCGCGAGTTCGCGCCGCACGAGCGGCACGAGGCTCGCGAAGAGCATCAGGCCGGCGGGGCTCGTCTTGCTGATCGTCAGCGCGGTGTCGAGCGAGCGCGAGGCGTTCAAGAGCTGGCCGAGGCTCTCCGACGCGAGGCCCACGGCCGAGGCGAGGTTCGTGCCGATCACGATCAGCAGCGCCGCGACGAAGCCCGCGCTGGCGCGGCCGAAGAGCGCGCGCGCGACGTTCCAGACCTGCAGCACGAAGAAGAGCGGCGCCAGCAGCGCGCCCGTGCGCAGCACGAACTCCGCCAGGCTCGTGCCGAGCACCTGGTTCGCGCCCGCGGCGGCCGCGTAGCCGAGGAAGTGGTAGTTGAGCGGCTGCGTCGCGATGCGCGGATCGCTCATCGGCCAGTGCAGGCGCAGCTCGACCGTGTTGCCGAGGTGGAAGAGCGGATCGACGACGGCGCGCGTGAACCAGGCGCTCGAAGGATCGATCTCGCAGCGCTCGAGCGCGAAGGCGAGCACGAGCAGCAGCAGCGCCAGCTGATTCCAGGAAGGCAGCGCGATCGTCGAGCGCGGCGCGCGCACGAGGCGCACGATCCAGGGCAAGCCCAGCACGGGCCAGAACGCGAAGGCGCCCGGGATGCCGAGCAGCTTGAAGCACGCGTATCCGAGCGCCTGGAGTGCGTAGCCCGTGGCGCAGGCCATGCCGAAGAACGCGATCCCGTCCTCTTGCGGATCGCGCCAACGTGCGTAGGCACTGCAGCCCGGGAGCACGATCCACAGGAGCGCGAAGAACTCGAAGCTCACGACGTCGGCGAGGCTCGCCCCGCACTGCAGCGCGCGCGCTGCGTAGAGCAGCGCGAGCAGCAGCAGGAAGAGCGAAAGCTTGGGAATGCGCATGCGAAGGCGTCAGAGCCTACCCCTCGGCGACTCACGAGGCTCGCTTCCAGCCTCGATGTTCTGCGCACGCGTACGTATGCGCCCGGGGTCCGAGAGCGGACGGGTATGACGACCAAGGCGTAGTGCCCCCGGGCTGCCGATACCCAGCGCTATGCTCCCGCAAATGTCCATCCTCGTCGATGCCAACGAAGCCGTCGCCTCCGTCGCCCACCGCGTTTCCGAGGTGATCGCGATCTATCCGATCACGCCCGCCTCCTCGATGGCGGAGTGGTGCGACGAGTGGTCGGTGGCCGGCAAGAAGAACCTCTGGGGCCAGATCCCGCGCGTGGAGCAGCTGCAGTCCGAGGCGGGTGCCGCCGGGACCGTGCACGGCGCGCTGCAGGCGGGCTCGCTCTCGACGACCTTCACGGCGTCGCAGGGCCTGCTGCTGATGATCCCCAACATGTACAAGATCGCGGGCGAGCTGACGGCCTTCACGATGCACGTGGCGGCGCGCACGCTCGCGACGCACGCGCTCTCGATCTTCGGCGACCACTCGGACGTGATGGCCTGCCGCCAGACGGGCATGGCGCTGCTGTGCTCCTCGTCGGTGCAGGAGGCGCAGGACCTGGCCGCGATCGCGCACGCCGCGAGCCTCGAATCGCGCATCCCGTTCCTGCACTTCTTCGACGGCTTCCGCACCTCGCACGAGGTGCACCGCATCGAGGGCTTGAGCGACGAGGTGCTGCGCTCGCTGCTCGACGAGCAGGCCATCGCGGCGCACCGCGCGCGCGCCCTCTCGCCCGAGCATCCCGTGATCCGCGGCACGGCGCACAACCCCGACACCTTCTTCCAGGCGCGCGAAGCCGCGAATCCGTTCTACGACGCCTGCCCGCGCATCGTCGAGCAGGTCATGGAACGCTTCGCCAAGCTCACCGGCCGGCGCTACAAGCTCTTCGACTACCACGGCGATCCGCAAGCCGAGCGCGTGCTGGTGCTGATGGGCTCGGGCGCCGAGGCGGCGCGCGAGACCGTCGACTGGCTCGTCGCGCGCGGCGAGAAGGTCGGCGTGCTGGTCGTGCGCTTGTACCGTCCCTTCGATGGTCTCGGTTTCCTGGCCGCGTTGCCGAAGAGCACAAAGACGCTGGCCGTGCTCGACCGCACCAAGGAGCCCGGCGCTCCCTGCGAACCCCTGCACCTCGACGTGCTCGCGACGCTCTTCGAGGCGCACAAGCAACTGCGCGTCGTGGGCGGACGCTACGGGCTCTCCTCGAAGGAGTTCACGCCCGCGATGGTGAAGAGCGTCTTCGACGAGATCGCGAAGCCCGATCCGCGCAACCACTTCACGGTCGGCATCGTCGACGACGTCACGCGCCTCTCGCTCGAGTGGGACGCGGAGCTCGACATCGAGGCCGCCGACGTCACGCGCGCCGTGTTCTACGGCCTTGGATCCGACGGAACGGTGGGGGCCAACAAGAACACGATCAAGATCGTGGGCGAGGAGACCGAGCTCGTCACGCAGGGCTACTTCGTCTACGACTCGAAGAAATCCGGCTCGACGACGGTCTCGCACCTGCGCTTCTCGCCGCGCCCGATCCGCTCGACCTACCTGATCAACAAGGCCGGCTTCGTCGCCGTCAGCCAGCCGGGCCTCGTCGAGCGCATCGACGTGCTCGAACTCGCGGCGCCTGGCGCCGTGTTCCTGCTCAACACGCCGCGCAGCGCGGCCGAGGTCTTCGAGAGCCTGCCCGAGGACGTGGCGCGCACGATCGTCGAGCGCAAGCTGCGCTTCTACGTGATCGACGCGCACAAGGTCTCGACCGACGTGGGCCTGCCGGGTCGCGTCTCGACCGTGATGCAGGGCTGCTTCTTCGCGCTCTCGGGCGTGCTGCCGCGCGAACAGGCCTTCGCCGCCGCGCGCCGCGCGATCGAGAAGACCTTCAAGCGCCGCGGCGCCGAGGTCGTGAAGCGCAACATCGACGCGCTCGAGCTGGCCGAGGCGCGCATGGCGGCCGTGCCCGTGCCCGCGGAGCTGCCCACGCGCCGGCGCGCCGAGGCGGTGCCCGCCGCAGCGCCCGAGTTCGTGAAGCGCGTCAGCGCCGCGATGATCGCCGGCCACGGCAACCGCCTGCCGGTCTCGGCCTTCCCGCCCGACGGCACCTGGCCCAGCGCCACCGCGCAGTGGGAGAAGCGCTCGATCGCGCGCGAGATCCCCGACTGGGATCCGAAGATCTGCATCCAGTGCAACAAGTGCGCGCTGGTCTGCCCGCACGCGGCGATCCGCGCCAAGCTTTGCGCGCCCGAGGCGCTGGCCAACGCGCCCGCAAGCTTCCAGACGACCGAGTGGAAGGCCGGCGGTGATCCGCATCCGCGCTACGCATTGCAGGTGGCGCCCGACGACTGCACCGGCTGCGGATTGTGCGTCGCGATCTGCCCGGCCAAGGACAAGTCGAACCCGCGCCACAAGGCAATCGACATGGCGCCGGCCGACGAGAAGCGCGAGGCCGAGCGCGTCCACTGGAGCTTCTTCGAAGCGCTGCCCGAGGCGCCGCGCGAGGAGCAGAAGCTCGACGTCAAGCACGTGCAGCTGCTCCAGCCGCTGTTCGAGTTCTCCGGCGCCTGCTCGGGCTGCGGCGAGACGCCCTACCTCAAGCTCGCCTCGCAGCTCTTCGGCGACCGCATGCTGATTGCCAACGCGACCGGCTGCTCGTCGATCTACGGCGGCAACCAGCCCACGACGCCCTGGAGCGTGAACAAGCAGGGCCGCGGCCCGGCCTGGGCCAACTCGCTCTTCGAGGACAACGCCGAATTCGGCCTGGGCTTCCGCTTCTCGCTCGACCAGTCGCAGGATCGGGCGCGCATGCTGCTCGCGGCCTGCGCCGGTTCGCTGCCGGAGGAACTCGTACGCGGCCTCGTCGAGGCCGACCAGTCGAGCGAAGCCGGGATCGCCGCCCAGCGCGCGCGCGTCGTCGAGCTGCGCAAGCAGCTCGCCCGCTCGAAGACACGCGAGGCGCGCCAGCTCGAGACCTTCGCCGAGCACCTCGTGCGCCGCAGTGTCTGGATCATCGGCGGCGACGGCTGGGCCTACGACATCGGCTTCGGCGGCCTCGACCACCTGTTCTCGAGCGGCGCCGACGTCAACGTGCTCGTGCTCGATACCGAGGTCTACTCCAACACCGGCGGCCAGCAGTCGAAGGCGACACCCATCGGCGCGACGGCGAAGTTCGCCGCGGCCGGCCGCAGCACGGGCAAGAAGGACCTGGGGCTGATCGCCATGAGCTACGGCCACGTGTACGTGGCCAGCGTGGCGCTCTATGCGCGCGACGCGCAGGTGATCAAGGCCTTCACCGAGGCCGAGAGCTATCCGGGTCCGTCCTTGATCATCGCGCACTCGCCCTGCATCGCGCACGGCTACGACCTCTCGAAGAGCCCCGAGCAGCAGAAGCTCGCCGTCGAATCGGGCGTCTGGCCGGTCTACCGCTTCGACCCGCGCCGCCTCGACACGGGCGAACTTCCGCTGGCCGTCGATTCGGGCCCGATCAAGGCGCGCGTGGCCGACTACATGAAGAACGAGGGCCGCTTCCAGGCGGTCGCGCTGCGCGATCCGGCGCGCTACGCCGAGCTCGTGGCGCTCGAGGAGCGCCACATCGCCGAGCGCCAGGCCTTCCACGAGCAGCTGGCCGGACTGAAGCTGAAGAGCGCCGTTGCGCAAGGAGCCCCGCTGTGAGCCTCGATCTTTCCACCCGCTATCTCGGTCTCGAACTCGCGCACCCGCTCGTCGCCGGCGCCGGTCCGCTCAGCACGAGCCTCTCCCAGATCCGCTCGCTCGAGGACGGCGGCGCCGCGGCGATCGTGCTGCGCTCGCTCTTCGAGGAGCAGATCACGGGCCAGCAGCTCGGCGCCGCGCGCCACCTCTACGGCCACGCCGAGAGTTCGGAGGCCACGAGCTGGTTCCCCGACACCGACGTGTTCGCGCTCGGCCCGGAGGAGTATCTCGAGCTCGTGCGCGGCGCGCGCGCGGCCGTGAAGGTACCCGTGATCGCCTCGCTCAACGGCACGACGCCTGGCGGCTGGGTGCACTATGCGCGCTTGATGGAGGAAGCGGGCGCCTCCGCGGTCGAGCTCAATCTCTACGACGTTCCGACCGACGCCGAGGCCGATGCGACCGCAGTCGAGCGGCGCCAGCTCGAACTCGTGCGCGACGTGCGCGCCGCGATCAGCGTCCCGCTCGCGGTCAAGCTCTCGCCCTTCTATTCCTCGCTGCCGGCCTTCGTGCGCGCGCTCGAGCATGCAGGCGCCAACGGGGTCGTGCTCTTCAACCGCTTCTACCAGCCCGACATCGACCTCGAGGCGCTCGACCTGCAGCGCACGCTGCGGCTCTCCGACTCCTCGGAGCTGCCGCTGCGCCTGCGCTGGCTGGCCGTGCTCTCGCCGCAGACGAAGCTCTCGCTCGCGGCGAGCGGCGGCGTGCACGGCGGCCGCGACGCGCTCAAGGTCCTCATGGCCGGCGCGCACGCCGTGCAGATGGTCTCGGCGCTCTTGCAGCACGGGCCCAAGCGCCTGCGCCTCGTGCTGGCGGAGATGCGCGAGTGGCTCGAGGAGCACGAGTACGAATCGATCACGACGCTGCGCGGCAGCATGAACCTCGCGCGCTGCCCTGATCCGGCGCACTACGAACGCGGGAACTACATGGCACTGCTCAGCTCCTGGCAGGAAGCGGGCGCGCACGGGCGAGCATGAGCGCCGGCATGTCCGGGATCGACATCCTGCGCGACCCGGCGCGCAACCACGGCACGGCCTTCTCCGAGAGCGAGCGCGACGCGCTCGGCCTGCGCGGCCTGCTGCCGCCCAACGTCTCCACCCAGGCGGAGCAGATCGCGCGCGTGCTGGAGAACTTCCACCGCGCCACGAACGACCTCGACAAGTACCGCGGCCTGGCGGCACTCCTCAATCGCAACGAGGCGCTTTTCTTCCGCGTGGTGATGGAACACCCCGACGAGATGACGCCGATCCTCTACACGCCGACCGTGGGGCTCGCCTGCCAGCAGTTCGGTCACATCTTCGAGCGGCCGCGCGGGCTGTTCGTCAGCAGCCGCGATCGCGGCCGCGTGGCGCAGGTGCTGCGCAACTGGCCCTACCGCGACGTGCGCATCATCGTCGTCAGCGACGGCGAGCGCATCCTGGGTCTCGGTGACCTCGGAGCCAACGGCATGGGCATCCCGGTCGGCAAGCTGGCGCTCTACACCGCCTGCGCCGGCGTGCCGCCCACGCAGTGCCTGCCGGTGATGCTCGATGTGGGCACGGAGAACCAGGCGCTGCTCGACGATCCGCTGTATGTCGGCCTGCGCGAGCGGCGTCTGCGCGGAGCGGAGTACGACGCGCTGGTGGAGGAGTTCGTCAGCGCCGCGCGCGAGGTCTTCCCGGGCGTGCTGGTGCAGTTCGAGGACTTCGCCACCGCGCAGGCCTTCCGCCTGCTCGAGCGCTATCGCCGGCGCTTGCCCTCGTTCAACGACGACATCCAGGGCACCGCGGCCGTGGTGCTCGCGGGACTGCGCTCCGCTTCGCGCGTGCAGCGGCTCCGGCTCTCCGACCAGCGCGTGCTGTGCTTCGGAGCGGGCGAGGCGGCCAGCGGGATCAGCCAGCTGATCGTCTCGGCCATGCAGGCCGAGGGCACGCCGCTCGAGGAAGCGCGCGGGCGCTGCTGGCTCTTCAACAGCAAGGGCCTGGTCGTCGCGGACCGCACGGACCTCGCCGCGCACCAGCGCGACTTCGCCCACGCACATGCACCCGTGCGCGAGTTCCTCGCCGCGGTCGAGAGCCTGAAGCCGACGGCGATCCTCGGAGCGGCGGGCGTCGCGCGCGTGTTCACGCGCGAGGTGCTCGAGCGCATGAGCGCGAACAACGAGCGCCCGATCGTCTTCGCGCTCTCGAACCCGACCTCCAAGTCCGAGTGCAGCGCGGCCGAGGCCTACCAGTGGAGCGGCGGCCGCGCGCTCTACGCCAGCGGCAGCCCGTTCCCCGAGACGGTCGTCGCGGGCCAGCGCTTCGTGCCGCGCCAGGCCAACAACTCCTACATCTTTCCCGGTCTGGGCCTGGGGGCGATCCTGTGCGGCACGCGTGAGGTGCGCGACGAAATGTTCTCGGCCGCGGCGGATGCGCTCGCGGCCACGGTCAGCGAGGCCGATCTCGCGCAGGGCAGCCTCTTTCCGCCGCTCTCGTCCGTGCGCGAGATCTCCGTGCGCATCGCCTGCGCCGTGATGCAGGTCGCCTGGCGCGATGGGCTCGCGACGATCGAGCAGCCCGCCGACCTCGAGGGCTTCGTGCGCTCGCGGATGTACGACCCGCGCTATTGAACGACCTCTTGCGGTCGGGGAGCCTGTGGGCCGAGGAGTTCCGCTCTGCCGCAATCCCGATTCCAGAACCCGATCGCCCCGGAGTGGCGCCGCCATCCCGCGCCGTGGCTGATCCTGCTCGCGTTCGCGCTCAACGTGGCGGCGCTGCTGCTGCCGTTCATGGACATGCGCCGCGGGCTCTCGAGCACCAAGACCTACTCGTTGCCGCACTCGGTGCAGATGCTCTGGGACTCGAAGCTCTATGTGCTGGCCGTGATCGTGGTCGCGTTCTCGGTCGTGTTCCCGTTCGTCAAGCTCTGCGTGCTCGCGGCCATCCTGACCGGGCGCGGACGAGCGCTGCTGATTCTCGTAGAGCGCTTCGGCAAGTGGTCGATGCTGGACGTGTTCCTGGTCTGCCTGATGCTCGCGCTGGCCAACGACCAGCTGCTCGTGAGCGCCGTCCCGCGCGTCGGCATCCTGTGCTTCACGTGCGCGATCACGCTGAGCATGGTCACGAGCGCGTGGATGCAGGCGCACCTCGGCGCCGCAAGGTTGCGCAGGGCGCCGGAAGCCCCGGTCCTGCGCAGGCTCGTGCTCTGGCAGTGGCTCCTGCTGCTGCTGCTCGCCGGCGCGCTGCTCGTGCCCTTCCTGGAGATCGACGACTGGCTCCTCTCCGACCATCCGGTCTCGATCGCGATCGCGATCGCCGGACTGTGGGAGACCGGCGCGCAGGTGCTCGCGGCCGTGATCGCGCTCTTCCTGGTGGTGACGCCGATCGGCGCCGGCATATTGACGCTGCACGTGCTCGCGCGCCTGAAGCGCGGCCAGAAGGCCGAGCGCGCGCGGCACTTCCTGGCCGTGCTGCGGCACTGGGAGATGCTCGACGTCTTCGCGCTGGCGCTCGGGATCTTCCTCGTCGAGGGCCGCGCCTTCGTGAAGACGGAGCTCTCTTGGGGCGCCTACCTGCTCGCGCTGCTGCTCGTCGGCTACGGGATCGCGGGGGCGCTCTACGAGCGCCGCCTCGGAGCTACTTCCCCTCGGGCTTGAACTTCGAGTGCCCGGCCGACTTCTGGGCCGCGAGCTTGTTCTTGATCAGCGCGTCGGCGTCCTTGATCTTGCCGTCGGCGATGTCGCCCTCGGCGTCGAGCGCGAGGCGCAGCGTCGCGATCAGCGTCTTGCGATAGTCGGCCACGAAGGCCGCGCGCTTCTTCTCCTCGACCTTGGCGGCCGCGTCGGGCACCTGGCCCTTGGCCGCGACGAGCGCCGTCTCGAACTTGCCGAGTTCGTCGAGGCAGGCGGCGTGGTTCTCCGGCGTGACGCCCTTCTCGAGCGTCTTCATGGCGTCGGACATCTGCTTCATCGCCGTTTCGATCGAGCCATTCGGCGGCGTGGCGGGGGCGGCGGCGAGGAACACGGCGGCGGCGAGGAACAAGCACAGCGGACGGAACATCGAGACTCCTGGTGGGGTGGATCTACTTCTTCTCGGGCAGCAGACGCTGCTGCAGCCACCCGCGAGAGTACCGAGGAACTACCCATCGACTGTGCGCCCTTCCAGGAGTCGGAGCGCCGTCCGCACCGCTGTGGGGGTCTGCCAGACGGCTGAATCGGGCCCGACCAGGGCAGAGTCCGATTCCCATGGCGCACATTACGATTTTGAAGTATCTTCATCTGGGCAGGGGCTTTCTTCAGTCCCAACCAGGAACTCCCATGACGCACTCCGCATCCCCGAATCGCAATCTGCTCCAACGCACACTCGCCACCGGCGTGGTGCTCTACTCCGCAACCAGCGCGTGGGCCTTCCAGGGTCCCCCCGGCGGCAACCATCATCACGGTGGGGGCGGCGGCGGTGGTGGCGGGAACGGCGGTGGCAACGGCGGCGGAGGTCACACCAACGCTCCCGAGGTCAACCCTGCGCTGCTCGTCGGAGCCTTCGTGCTGCTCGTCGGAGCTGTGCTGATTCTGTCCAGCCGCCGTCAGCGCGCCGCGGGATCCTCGCGAGCCTGAGCTGAGTGTGTGGATGAGTTCAGCGCACACCTCCCACGCCTGGGAATCAGCAAGGGTGTCTAGGTATTTGAGGAAAGCGGGCCGCGCCCTCGGTCGTTTCCCTTCGCCTTGACGAGGTAGCAGGGGTATCTTTGGGCTGCGGGTTACTTCCACCCAAGCACCCAGGAACCGTCATGATCAAGCAAGCATCCAGCATCCTCCCCCGCACCCTGATGGCCGCCGTGACCCTGATCGGTGCTGCCTCCGGCGCGTGGGCGCAGGGTGGGGCCGGCGGTAGCGCCTCTCGCACGGGCGGCGCCTCGGGTTCCGGCGGCAGCGCCCCGATGACGAATGCCCCGGAGATCAATCCGGCGCTGATCATCGGCGCGGTCGTGCTGATCGTCGGCGCGATCCTGATCCTCGGCAGCCGTCGCCGCCGCGCCGCGAACGACACGAACTCCTGAACCGGACGCGCGCCCGCGGGCGCGCAATTCTTGAGATCCGAAGGTTGAGCCGGGCCGAGGCTTCGTCACTCCATTCGTGGTTGCCGTAGGCGACATCGCTCGTCGGAACCGCAAGGCAGGTCCCTGGCTTGCCGCGGCCCTGCTGCTCGGGGAGTTCCTGTGGCTCGCCGGCCACTTCACGACCGCCACCC
>Ga0302263_10000294_pt1 | contig 19337 bp, 12 predicted proteins | sample II_Fen_N1_4_FD_194564 | JGI IMG/M metagenome (GOLD analysis project Ga0302263, IMG submission 194564) | Peat permafrost microbial communities from Stordalen Mire near Abisko, Sweden - II_Fen_N1_4 | ecosystem: Environmental > Terrestrial > Soil > Wetlands > Permafrost | place: Sweden: Abisko... | reverse complement strand
ACGTTTGCAGGCGTGGGCCTTGATTTTCGAAATCGGTTGGCGCTCGACAATCATCTGCCGCAGCTCATCGTCCAGGTGCAGCAACTCGGCAATCGCCGTGCGCCCGCGATAACCGGTGCCCCGGCAATGGCCGCAGCCTTTGCCGTGGACGAAGTGGTAACCGCCGACCTGTTGCGGGTCGAGGCCGGACAGTTGCAGTTCTTCTTCACTCGGGTGATGGGGGGCGCTGCAACTGGCGCACACCAGCCGGATCAGCCGTTGCGCCAGCACCGCGTTGAGCGCCGAGACCAGGCTGTAGGGGTCGATTTCCATTTGGGTGAAACGGCCGATCACATCGAAGACGTTGTTGGCGTGAATGGTGGTGAACACCAGGTGCCCGGTGAGCGCCGATTGCACGGCGATCTGCGCAGTGTCGGGGTCACGGATTTCACCGACCATGATTTTGTCCGGGTCATGGCGCAGGATCGAGCGCAAGCCCCGGGCAAAGGTCAGGCCTTTCTTTTCATTCACAGGAATTTGCAGGACGCCCGGCAATTGGTATTCCACCGGGTCTTCGATGGTGATGATCTTGTCCACGCCGTGGTTGATCTCGGTGATCATCGCGTACAGCGTGGTGGTCTTGCCGCTACCGGTCGGGCCGGTGACCAGCACCATGCCGTAGGGTTCGGCCGCCAGCCGGCGCAGTTGGCGCAGGGTTTCGTCTTCAAAGCCCAGGGCTTGCAACTGCACACCGCAGACCTTGTCCGCCAGGTCCTGTTTGTCGAGCACCCGCAGCACCGCGTCCTCGCCGAAAATGCTCGGCATGATCGACACCCGGAAGTCGATCTGCCGGCCGCTGATGCCGATCTTGAAGCGACCGTCCTGGGGCACGCGTTTTTCGCCGATGTCCAGTTCGGCCATGACCTTGACCCGGGAAATCACCTGTTCGGCGAACTCGTTGCCCTGGATCTTGCTGATGTTGTTCAGCACGCCATCGATCCGGTACTTGATCACCAGGCCGCTGCCGGTGGTGCCCAGGTGGATGTCGCTGGCGTGCATTTTCAGCGCGTCGTACAGGGTCGAGTTGACCAGTTTGACCACCACGCTGGAGTCTTCGCTGATGCTGGTCAGGGACAGGCTTTGCAGGTTATCGATTTCGCTGCCGGCGTCGCTCTGGGCGTTGAGTGACTCCACGGCGTGGAAGCTCTCTTCGTGGCGTGCCAGGTAGGCTTTCAGGTCGTCGGCGTGCACCAGGTACAGCGGCGCGCCGTGCAGGCAATCATCGATCCAGGCCAGACGGGCGGTGTCGAAGGGATCGGCAAACACACCGATGACCGCATCGTCGTGACGCAGCAGGGTGAATTCACGCTTGAGGCATTGGGCCAGGGTGACCCGGTCGAATACCGGGGTGGCTTGAAACAGGCTGTCGGTATCGAGCACCGGGTAATGCAGGGTCGCGCCGAGGCACTGGATGAAGGGCATGGGGGCCAGTTCGCAAAGCTCCCCGAGGGCATCCAGCATCCGTTCACCGGAACTGGCGGCCAGCGCTCGTGCCTGGGCTAATTGCTCACTGGAAAAACGGCTGGGTAGACACTCCGACGGCGACGGCTCGACAACAAGGGATAGACGGTCCATGGCTTGCTCTCCAACGCCCGGGGCTTTGAGCCCTGTCGACGCGGCGAGCTATTTCGGCGGGGGCCGGAACGTCTTGTCGCGCCACTACTCCCCGGTGAGCAATTGTTCGTCGTCTGGCGCCATGGAGGCCGATGAACTTCGTCGGCGATCGGCAAGCACCCAGCTACCGTCGTACAACTGCAGCGGGAAACTTTCGGTCCTGCTCTGGCGTCGTTCGACGAATCCTTCGGAATCCTTCACACCTGCTTTGGGTTCGCGCTTCATCCCCAGAAGATCACAGACTGCACGGGCCAATTCCGCCAAAGGAAAGGGTTTGAACAGGATGTGGCTGACGCCCAGTTGCCGGGCCCGCTCGCAAACTTCTGCGGTGGGGTGGCCTGTGATCAGCACAAAATGACACTTCCTGTTCTGGCGGACGGCATCGAGCACCTCAAAACCTTCCATATCAGGCAAGCGGTAATCGAACACCATCACATCGGGTGAAAAGCGTTCGGCTTCGCCAATCGCCGCTTCACCGTTGTGTGCTATCCGGACTTCCAGCGCTTGCGCCTGCAGGTAGCCCTGGAGGTTTTCCGCAAGCAGCTGTTCGTCTTCAACAACCAGTACTTTGTTTAACAAGGTGGACTCCTTGAAACCGCAGGGCCGATTACCGAACCTGGTGGAGTGCGCGCCTTCAACAGGTCTAACGCACACTTCATGCCAGGCCGGGCGCCGGTCGTTTTATCGCTTCATGTCCTTGAATTTAAAAACAATGCCTTTTCGTCCACTTACCGTTCCCCCCAAAAACGGGGGAACCCGAACGGATTTGCATTGAATCGTTTCCCCACTTTTGGGGAAAAGCTCAATCATCGTCAACCCGTTCGATCCGATGACTGGATCGCAGCTGCGCCAGTGCCTGTAGACGAGCCTGAACCTGTTTCTGCCGGGCAAGGTACGCCCGGACCATGTCAAGTCCTTGCTCCTCTGTGACATCGGCGGCCTCCACTCGGTTCTCCAGATAGATCAAATGCCAACCCACTGCCGTGCGCACCGGGTCGCTGACGGCTCCCGGCGCCAGGGCAAAGGCTGTCGCTTCGAACTCCGGCAGCATTCGCCCCCGGGGAAAGTAGCCCAGTTCGCCGCCCTCGCTGGCCGAGGCGTCTTCAGACCCCTCCCTGGCGACACTGGAAAAATCGGCACCTTGCGTGATTCGGGTACGCATACCTTCCAAGCGTAGTCTTGCGGCTTCAACAGTGGAAGCATCCGCTCCCTGAGGCACCTTGATCAGGATATGCCTGACCTGTACTTCCTCGGGCCGGTTCATCTCGGCGCGGTGCTCCTCGAAAAATGCCCGTACCTGTTTTTCATCCGGCTCGCCGACTTGAGTGAGGTCGGCGAACACTTGCTGAGCCGCCAGTTCACGGCGGGTGTATTCGGCATAGCTGGCCTCATCGAAACCGGCGTCTTCCAGGCGCCGGGCGAACACCTCGGCACCACCGAAGGCCTGGCGGGTCTTCTCGACCTGGCTTTGCACCGTGGCATCGCTGATCACCACCCCGCGCTTGAGCGCCTCCTGCCAGAGCAGTTCCTTGTCGATCAAGGCATCCAGCGCCGCCTTGCGCAGCTGCTTGTAAGCCTTGGGATTGCGAATATTGCCCACCGAGCGCCCCTGATCCTCCAGGTACTCGGCGAAATAACGCTCCAGGCGCAGTTGGGAAATTTCCTCGCCATTGACCCGCGCCACGGCCGGACCGTTGCTGCAGTATGCCGCTGGCACCCACAGCGCCCACAGAACCAGCAAAGTGTTGAGTTTCATCTAGGGCCTCCGGTCAAGGCATCGCGGCAATCGGTTTGTAAGGGGCAACCAGGAAAAAACGCTGGTCAGGCAAGTCCACGGTGACGATGTGCGCGCCACTGAGGCCCTGGCGCCGACCCGGCCCGAAACTGATCAGCGGGGTCAGCCCGGTATCGAAGTCATGCAGGCCTTCCAGGGCCTCGATCAGTTTTTCGCGGCTGGCGTCACGCCCGGCCTGCTTCATGCCTTCGCTCAAGAGCATCATCGAGCTGAACGCACCGACTTGCAGAACCGCATGCTCGCCGCCCAGTTTCTGTCGTTCGCGCACCTGGGTCAGCGCCAGGCGCCCGGCCCGCGTCCAGTCGCTGGGCACGAACGGATAGGCCAGGAATACCCGACGGGAAAAGCCGCTGGGTACTTGCAGCAAATCACCCGCCACCTGATTCGAAGCGGCGAACAGGTAAGGCACCTGGCCCGCCGTCTGCAAGCGCTCGGCGAGCAGACTGAAACCGCCGCTGCTGCCCATGTAAAACACCGAACGCGAACCCAACGGCAACTCATCCTGCGTCGCCCCATAGGCTTGCAGGCGCACTTTCTCCCAGGCGTTGTCTTGCAGGTACTGGGCGAGTTTCTCTGCGGCCAGCCGTTGACCAGGCTCGTCCGGGTAGGCGATCAGCGTCGGCCCCTGCAGCACCCGCAAGGTGGCGGTGGCGTAATTGGCCAGTGCAATCATTTGTTCGCGCAGCCCCGGCAGCGGCTCGAAGATCTCTCGACTGGCCTGGGTCGTGCCTTGCAACGACAGCGGCCCGATCAGGGGCACACCGGCCTGCTCCAGGCGTGCTGCCATGTCCGCTTCCAGCGCTGGCGCCAGCGGTGCGATCAGCGCGAACACCTGCTCCTTGTCGATCAACTGGTCCAGCGCGCGCACGGCGCTGGCGCGGTCGGGGCCGGGATCGAGGATGGTCAGGCGCAACTGCCGACCATGAATCCCGCCCGCCTCATTGATGCGCGCCACGCAACCGTTGAGCACCGCCGCCACCGTGGCGCCCTCCTCACTCAGCGCGCCCGTGCCCGGTAACAAGGTGCCCAGGTGCAGACTGTCAGCGTCGAGGCCCGGATCACGGTCATCGGCCAGGCGCTTGAGGTACGCCGTGAGGTTGTGCTGATCCTTCATCGACAACACGAACCTGGGCATCGCCGGGTCGAGTCGATTGTTGCCGGGATCGCGCCCCTCCTGAATCGCCCTGGCCAGCGTGCCCTCGGTGTAGGCCGGGTAACTGCGCCCGTTGATTTGCTGCTGGCCATAGGTGCTGGAGAGCCGCGTCCAGGTCAGGTCCGGCGGCCGCACGCCGCCTTCGGGACGGCCGATGCCATCGCGGCCATGGCAATTGACACACGGCAGGCTGGTGGCCGGCAGCAACATGCCAGCCGCTCCGACCCGGGCCATGATCGGCTCGCCACGGGCCGACACGCCCTCCCGGTACAGCCGTTTACCGGCGCTTTCGCTGGGGGTCAGCGTCAACGCCTGGGCGCTCAGGCTGATGCCAGACACCATGAGCAGGCCGAGGAAGAGGGCTTTTTTCATGGCCCGGACTCAGCGACCGACCACAGGCATTGTCAGCAACTGCAAGCGCTGGGCAATGGCGGCGGCGGGTGCATCGGGCCGGATTTTGCTCCAGCGCTTATTGGCCACGTCGCCGACGATCAACTGCGTGGAGTGCTGCTCGGGGGTCGGCACGATCTGGCCGATGCGCCCCAGGACAAGGTCCATCTGCGCCTTGTCGCCGGTAAGGAAAAGCCAGTGGGGGCCATCGACGCCCTGCTTCAAGGTGTAAGCCTTGAGTACCGCCGGGGTGTCCCGCAGCGGATCACTGGTAAGGGAAATAAAGGTGATGCCGTCCGCCTTGTCGCCCAGCACTTCGCGTACTTCCTTGAGCTTCTGGGTGATCAGCGGGCAGGCGTCGGTGCAGCTGGTGAAAATCACGTTGAGCAGCACCACCCGGTTCTGCAGCGCGTCGCTGTAGAAGCGCAGGGTGTTGCCGTTCTGGTCCTGCAACGGGGTGTCGGTGAACCAGGTTTTTGCGTCGTGGGTGCCGCCCGCCGGGTGTGCCGTGGTTGCAGCAGACGCCGGTGCCGGTTCTTGATGGCCTTCGTGGGCGAAGGCCAGCGCACTGAACAGGCAAAGGCAGGCACTCAGGGCAATGCGCTCGAGGGTTCTCATGGCTGATTCTCCATGGCAACGGCCGTGTGCTTGGCGTGGGCATTGCGCTGGCCGCTGAGTTTCTCGACTTCACGACTCAGCACCGCCGGGTCGGTGAAACCGTAATAACGCGTCCAGTGACGGCTGTTGCCATCGCCGACCAGAATCAGCGGCGCATGGTTCTTGAAGTCGCCGCTGAAGGTGCCAAGGCCCTTGAGGGTTTCGTTGACCGACTGCGTGGTGCCGGTCAGCCAGCTCCAGCCCGGGCCGTTCTGGAAGGTCCGGGCATAGTCGTTCAGGCGCTTGGCGTCATCGCGCTGCGGGTCGATGCTGATCGACACCAGTTGCACCTCGGTACCGACCCGTGCGCCGAGCTGTTTCTGCACCTTGCCCATGATCGAAGACACCACCGGGCAGACCGTGGTGCAGCTGGTGTAGATGAAGCTCATGACCACGATCTTGTTGCTGACCAGGTCTTTTTCCAGGCGCACGGTTTTGCCGTTCTGGTCCACCAGCGCCACGTCGGCGAATTTGACTTGGGTGCTCTCGGGGGTGGCGCTCTTGGCCTGCATGTCGTGACCGCCATGTTCATCCGCCGAGTGGGCCAGCGCCTGGCCGATGCCGACAGCCAACAGGCAGAAGGTCAGCAGGCCACGGTGTGCAAATCGGTTCATGTCGATGTCCTCTTCAATGAGTTTCGCCGGGGGTCACCCGAACACTGGCAAAGGTCTGGTCGCCGAAATTCGCCCCCAGTGACGCCGCCCGCACGTGCAGGTACCAGGCGCCTTGTCGATTGAGGTTGACCGGGGCTTCATACACCCCGTTGCCGACTTCCAGGGCCGCGACCTCCCGAGGCCGTGAAGTCGGGGCCAGGAAGTAACGCACCTGAACATCCTTCACCCCACTGCGCTCGGTTTTCTGCTTGCCCTGGACGATGCGAAAACGCACGACATAGGGGTTGCCCAACGTGGCGGTGGAAGTGTCGAGCATGAACTCCACGCTCGGCACGCCAGCACGAGGCTCGAGGTCCTTGTCGGCCTCGACCACGGTGGTGAAGCAATGAATGATGTTCGGCTGATTGAGCAGGAACGCCACGTCGAAGCGCCCGGCCGGCGGCAGCTTGATCCGCGCGCTGTACAACCCCGGCTCGACTTCGCGCAGGCTGCGGTCGATCACCAGCGCCGCCCGCGCCACTTGCCCTCGATTGGGGTAACCGGACATCGGGGCGTTCATGCCTTCGGCGTAGAAGTAGGTGGTGTTGTCCACCGGGTTGACCACGAACACCGCGTTGTCGTCCCGCGACACCGCCAGGCTCGCGGCCAATGGCAGGTCACCGGCCAGGCGTGGCGCCTGGGGCCCGGCTTCGAAGCCTTGGCTGATGGGCGTGCGGCCTTCGCCGAGTGACGCCAGGTTGATCATCGTCACCTTGGGCGAGGCCAGTCCGCGGATATAGGCGTAGGCCTTGGTGAACACCACCTGATAGGGCTCGGCGGACACGTCCAGTTCATGGATCAACGAGTCGGTGGCGGCGTCGATGACCGCCGCCTGGTTCTCCAGGGTATTGAGCACGATGCCGAAACGCCCGTCGGCGCTGAACCCCATCGGGCCGAGGCCCTGCTTGACCTTGATCACCCGCCGCACCGACTGGCTCGCTGCGTCCACAACCGTAACCGTGCCGTCCTTGCCGTCGGCCACATAGGCCGCGCCGGACAGTGGCGAGTACACCACCGACAACGGGTGCGAGCCGGTCTTGAGTTGTTTGACGATGGTCAGGCTGGCGATATCGATGATGCTCAGGGTGCCGTCGTCGCGATTGGTGACGAAGGCGAAACGGCTGTCCTTGCTGAAGGCAATTTCATGATGGCCGCCCCCGGTCGCCAGGTGCTTGAGGGTTTTCAGGCTGTGGGTGTCGATCACCGTGACCCCGGATTGCTCCGCTGTCTGTGCGTTGTTGCCGACCCACAGCAGGCGTTCGTCCGGTTGCAGCGCGACACGTACCGGGTTTGTGCCGGCCGCCACCGAATCCACCAGTTTGAATTGCTCGCTGTCGATCACCGCGACTTCACCCGCCGTCGGCATCGACACGAACACCCGCTTGTTGTCCCTGGGGGTGACCCAGTCCATCGGCGGTTGCTTGATGTCGATCCGCGCCAGGGTGCTGGTAATGCCACCCACCGACACCGACGGATCGACCACCGAGACGCTGGCATCGCGGTTCATCACCATGAGGAAGTAGCTGTTGAGATCGAGCAAGGGCCGCGCGCCGATGCTCGACTTGAGGAACACCCCGACCCGCGCCTTGCAACTCTGTTCGCGGCCCTGGGCCTGGTCGGCGGCAAGGGTTTGCGGGTCCAGCCAGGCGCCCGGCGCAACGCCCGCCAAGGGTTGGCCGGAAGCCTTGTCGGTAATGCGGAACTGCACGTCGGCGAACTGCCCTTCGCGCAATACGCCGTCCGCGGCCAGCGGCTTGACGTCGAGCGCCACCGACACGCCGTCACGCTCCAGCGACTGTCCGCTGCGGGGATCGGGCAACGCAACGTCGCTGAGCAAGGCCGCAGGTGACAGGCGCCATACTCCGAGGCAGATCAGCGCCACGCCGACAATCAACGCGCCGCTGGCGATTTTGATGGTCCTGTTCATACCCACACTCCCCTTCAGATCTGTGTCTGCCTCATCGCCCCCTGTGGGAGCGAGCCTGCTCGCGAAGAGGCCAGCACATCCAACATTCATGTGTCTGACACTCCGCCATCGCGAGCAGGCTCGCTCCCACAGGTGTTGCGTTGTTTCCCGGGCTTACGGCGCCGGTGCCGGCTCCGGTTCGTTGGTCACCCGCAGCAATCCCCACAACCCGGCGGTGTTGCCATAGGCGCCGTAATCGCGGAACAGGTAATCACCCGGTATCGCATTGCTGCCCCCGGCACTCGGGTGCATGAAGCTGAAATGCGCCGCCGGCAGGATGCTTTCGTGGGCGCCGACGTACATCGACATCGGGTTGTAGCCAAACCGCACCGAACCCACGCCAGGCGTGCCCATCGGGTAGCCACCGGTGTCGCTCTTCTCGGGCTGGAACGGGTTGACCGACCAGACGTGACCATCGAGCTGGAAGGTGGTGCCACGACTGCCGCCGGTCGGCATCAGGATGTGCGTGCGGAACGGTTGCCCCGGTTTGACGTACAGCACCGGCGTCTGCGGATCGCCGCCCACCAACGCGTTGCTGAAAGCCATGTGCGCGTTCTGCACATCGCCATAGCCATGACCGTCGGCGTGGCCGAACGGCGCATCCGGGGCGAGACCGAAGCGGTACCACATCGGCTCTGTCTTGAAGTTGATGGCCATGCTGGAGTTGTCCTGCGGGTCGGTCGGCACGCCCGCCTCCGAGGCAATGCCTTCCACCGGACGACCATTGGCCCAGCGCATGTTCAAGGCCTTCTGCCAGACCATGGCAAAGTCGCGATAGGGGGTTTGCCCCGGCGCGGTGACGGTCGCATTGACCTTGCGTGTGTCTTCCACCCAGGTGGCGCCCACCGGCAGGATGCTCATCGCTGCGCCCAGGCCTTTTTGCGGCTGCTTGATCACGTCTGCCGGCGTGATGTTCAGCCCGCCGAACTCCACCGCCGTGGCGTTGATGTTGTCGACACTGCGGCCCAGTTGGGTGATCGGCTTGCCTTCACGCTCCAGGTGCCCGGCGTAGTACTGATAGGTACGGGTCGGGTACGGTCCGGTGTTGCCCACCCGTGGCGGCACGGTCTGGATCGGGTTGGTGCCGACGTTGGTGCCGTCGGATTTGGTGATGTCGTAAGCCAGCAATTGCGCATGCAGGCCCACGGTGCTCGATGGCCGCAGCAGGTTATTGCTGAAGGTGGTCGAGCCCTCGCCGGCGTTGCGGTCACGCTTGACCATGCCCATCACGGTGGCCGTCTGGGGCAGGTCCGGCATCACGCTGGGCAGACGGTTTTCCAGGGTGATGTTGATGCAGTCACCCGCCGCCGCACGCAGCACCAGCGGTTCCACCGGCACGCCGGGTTTGAGTTTGCCGGTCACCGGATCGAGGTCGGCCTTGCGCACATAGAGGATCGCGGTCGGGTCATGCAACGGCCCGCTTTGCCCGCCGATGGTGAAGGTCAGACCGTCTTCAGGGTCGGTCACGGTGACTTGTGGAATGCTCACCGCCCGCGAGTTGAAGACCAGGGTGCCACCGGCCGGATTCAACGGCCCGCCGACATGTTGCCCAAGCCCCGCCGAGTCACCGATGGCCAGCCCCAAGGGGTTGCCGAGGATATCGTTGGCCAGGGCCGCGACCACTTCATAGTTGCGTTGCGGGGTCGGCCGGGTGCCGATGCCGTTGGGGTTGGCGCCGATCCGCGGGCAGGTGCCATCGAAAGCCACGGTGTTGCGCATGCCGGCCGGTTTCGGGTTGTTCGGCAGCGCGAACAGATCGTTGCGCTGGGCCGTGTAGTTGCGCATCACACCCCAGATGCCGCTCCAGTAACCTTCCAGCGAAGCGTCCATGGAGTACAGGTAGTCACCGGTGGTGGCCGCCGAACTGGAGAGCATCGAGACCGGCGCAATGAAGCCCATCTGCTCGGAGATCCCGATCATCTGCGACGCGCGCCAGCCGGAGTTGGAGCTGTTGCCGAAACCGGAACCGCTTTGCAGCCACTTCACGCCGTGCAGGGTGACGTTGTGCTCCTCTTCGTGGCCGCCGGCATGCACCCGCAGCCGCACGTTGTCGCCGGTGTAGGTGCGCAGCATCGGGGTGAACGGATCGCCCGGTTCCGCGCCGCCCTTGTTGATGTGCGGCGGGAACAGGGTGGTGCCGCCGGTGGGACCGGTGGCCGCGCTGATCAGGTTCGGCGCCAGGTTCATCGCCGGGATCGCACGGTCGGTACGGCTTTGCATGGCGTACGCCAGGTCGCCGCCCAGGCCATCGGCCTGCATGCCGCGCTTGCCGTCCGGGCCGACCTTGTTCGGGTCGTACACCCGCAGCGCCAGCGGTTCGTTGCGGTAATTGACCACGAACATGCCGGGGTCATCGACCGAAATCGCTTGCGGGCAAGGCCGGCTTGGGCAGCCCGGCATCAGACCGCCACGGGCTTCGACCACTTGCTCAAGCAGGGTCTCGGCTTCCTTGCGCACCGGCGGATTGATCGCGTAGCGGAAGCTGTTGGCGGTGGCCGGGAAGCGTTGCGCGTCAGGAATGCCATTGGGACCTGCGCCCACGTACACCCCCGCTTCATAGGCGTGCTGGAAGTCGCTGTATTCGAGGAAGAACTCACGGAAGCTGTCGTTCTTGCCGTCACCGTCCAGGTCGCCGGTGGAGATCACCGCTTGCCACGACGTCGGCCCGCCGTCCTGCCGCGCGCCGCTGTACAACGGCTCGCCGGTTTCGGCGTGGAACCAGGTGGAACCGGCCGGTTCGGCCAGCACGGTGGCGTACAGGCCAATCTGTTGGTGCGTCGATGGGCCGAGGTGGTCGTGAGTGAAGATGGTGCCCAGGCCACGGTCGACGCCCTTGGTGTTCACCACCGGATCGACGAACCAGCGTTGCATCGCCGTGCGCGCGCCAACCCAGTCGGCCCGGCCGTATTGGCCGAAGAACGGGTGCGCCTTGGCTTTCGGGCACGCGGCCGTGCCGTCGCGCGGGTCGGTGCCTTCGCACTGGTTGAACTGGCGAATGGCATGGATGCGCTCTTGCACGGCACCCGGGGAAAGGATGCCGTCTTCGTAGTTCCAGCCGTTGGCCGAACCGTCGGCCGCCGTCAGGTCCCATTTCGGCAGGTGGATGTGCTGGCCGATCACGTCGGTCGGTGTGCGCACCTGATAGTCGTCCATCTCATAGATGGCCGGTACCAGGTTGGTTTGCTGGTACTGCACGCAATCGAAGGTGTTCATGCGCATCACCAGTGGCTCTGGCGGACGCTGCTTGGTGATCACCGGCCAGGCGTCTTCCCACAGCGCGAGAATGCGCGCCTGCGGGAAGTGGTAGCCGACTTTGTTGTACACCGCGTCGAACTGAATGTTCGCCGCCTTGTAGATGCGCGGACGGTCGGCGGTGAAGGTCGAGGCACCGCTGAACGACATGCCGTCGATCCGTTCGCCGCTGTTGAACTCACCGCTGCCGGCACTGCTGGTCAGGCGCTTGGCCCGATCATCCATGCAGGGTTCGTAGTACGGTGCGCCCGCCATCGGCAGCGCGCCGTTGGTGCGGAAGTTGCGCGCCACCACCTGGTTGCCCGGCAGCACGGCGAAACTGGGGTGTTCTTTTTTGGCGTGGAACGCCATGGCTGCCTGTTCGACTTCGGTGCCTTCCTCAGGCAGGTACAGCGGTTTGGCGCGGGTCACTTCCTTGGAGAAATCCAGGGATGTGGTCACCGTGTGCGCCTCGCCGCCAGAGGCGAAACCGTCCAGCGAGTGACGCCCCAGGCCACCATCCCAGCCACCGGACTGCGCCGGATCGAGGTTGGCCCACAAGGCATTGCCACTCGATTTCAAGGCCTGGGCCTTGGCCGCGTCGAGCATGTCCAGCGGTGGGGTCGGCGGGCGTTGGCCGACCGAACTTTCCATACCGCCGATCCAGAAGGGATAGCCGGGGTTTTTCAGGCTGCCGTCGGCATTGCGGTTGGCTTCGCTGCGATCCACCAGCGCCAGCGAACCAATCGCCTGGCCCACCCCGTTGCCGCCATGATGCCCGCTGTCATCGTCGCCTTCTTCATCGTCGTCATCGTCATTGGCGGCCACCAGGGACTCGCTGATTTTCGGTACGACCGCGACTTTGCCCGGCATCGGCGCCATGGCTTTGCCAGGCAGCGGTACCACCGCCGGAATCGGCGTGCCGGCCACAATCTCACCGTCCGGCAAGGCCCGTGCACCCGCCGCCGGTTTACCGCTGCGCAGGGCATAGGGTTCGCTGTGGTAACCGTCGGCGCCCTGTTGCGAGACTTCGAGTTTGGTGCCTTCTTCAAAGACGTCATGGACCCGCCACATGCTCCACATGCCTTGGGCAAAGTGCGGGTAGAAGTGGCAGTGATAAATCGCATCGCCCGCTACCCGGTTACGGTTGCCCGAACCGCCGTTGGCGATTTCATAGGTGTAACCGGCGCCCGGCCCGATACCCTGGGCGTCCACGTAGTCGGAGTTGTCGTCGTTGGGGTTGAACAGCCACTGATGCCCGTGCAGGTGGAAGATGTGCTGCTCATGGCCGTTGTGGGTGTTGCGGAATTTGACGAAGTCGCCGATGTAGCTGTGGTTGACGTTGGACGGCTCGGACGGATACAGCGCCATGGTCGCCTTGACCCCGACCTGATCGGCCCTGGGCACTTCACCGGGACGAATGTTTTCCAGCCCGGCGTTGGCCGGTACGTCCACCAGCATCGCCACGTCGCCGACGGTGTGAGAGCTGAGGAAGAATTCTTCATAGGCACAGGACAGGCAATCGTGCATCGGCCCCACGCCCAGTCGGTTGGCCACGACTTCGGCGCCCATGCCGCCGGATCCGTAGTTGATCATGAAGCCATCGCGGGTCGGCTCCAGCACGTGGGCCATGACCGGGTCGGCCCAGTAGCCTGGAAACGCCTGGGTCGCGGCGGTTTCATCCTGGAACTGCGAAGCGAAGTCGCGGAAAGGCTCCAGACGATTGGGCAGCGCCGGGTTGCGTTTGCCCATGGATTCCAGCGGATAGGTCGATGGCGGGAAGCTGCCGTCGGCGTTGCTGCCCATGACAATGGCGTCGCTTTCGCTGGAAATGATTTCGTTGCCGTCGACCATGTTGATGATCGGCGTGCCGGCCTTGCCTTCACGTATCCAGGGCTGGCGCTGCGGGTAGCGCGCCTGGTAATCGACGATCGGCTGGCCGGCAGGGGTGCGCCCGGTGGTGGCCAGGCGCATCTCTTCTTCGGTCACGGTGTTGCGGTAGGTGCGACCGCCCTTGGGCACCACCACCACTTCGCCGAACAGCCCGTTGGCCACGTTGCCGGCCGCCCCTTCGCCACCGAAGGTCGCACCACGGCTGCTGGCGGCGAATGCGCCTTCACGCTCGGCGTACAAGGTGTAGCTGCGCGTGGCACCCGGCGGGATCAAGGTATTGGCGTTGCGTCCGGTAAACGAAGCGATGTCATCGATGCTGTTGACCGCTTGCATGCCGTTGACCTGGAAACCGACATGGCGGTCAGTGACCTGCTCATCGACCTTGAAGGCATTCTCGTTGCCGACTTCGACTTCGCCCTCCACGCCGCCATTTTCGTGCGAACCGGGGTTGGCCTGATAGGCCAGGAGGTTCTGCAGGTTAATGGTCAGGCAGTCGCCGGCAGCGACCCGCAATACCAGCGGACGCGGACGCTTGTCGGGGCGCAGCGACACCTTGCCCGGCACCGCGGCGCCGCCCTGAGCCAGGGATATCTCATGATCATCGACCACATCGCGACGCAGGGCGAACATCATGCCGTTAACGTTTTGCGCACCGAGGCGGTTGAACATCAGCGGCTGATCCAGCGCCACGACGTTGGCCACCAGATTGCGCTCACAGCGCGCAGCCGCTTCGGCCAACTCGACGCCGAACATCGAGGCCGCCAGCAGCAACAAATGAAAGACGGATGGAACGTGGAAAATGCCGGTCATGATCAAGGGCCTCGCTGTGGGTGCTCACAGGGAATAATTCTCGACAACTCCGTTGAGCAATCTGCATGCCATAAAAATTACGTTTACTTTTCATACGGTTACGATTGGCACTTGATACATCGGGGGATAATTCCCCACTTATTCCCCACTTTTTCGCCGGGGCCACCATGCCCCAATGTTGGGGAAAACCACCCCACGGCTTACGTTCACAGCGGGGCGTCGGCCGACAAGCCCTGCAAACGCCGGTACTGGCGCAGCACGCTGGGCACATAACGCTGGGTTTCGGCGAACGGCGGGATCACGCCGCCACGGCTGAGCACCGCTTGCGGCCCGGCGTTGTAGGCCGCCACGGCGAGGGCGATGTCGTTGTCGAACAGGGTCATCAGCCGCTTGAGATAACGGGCGCCGCCCTGGATGTTGGCCTTGGGGTCGTAGACGTCGGTCACGCCCATCTCGCGGGCCGTGTCGGGCATCAACTGCATCAAGCCACCGGCCCCCTTGGCGGACACCGCACTGGGGTTGTAGGCCGACTCGGTCTTGATTACCGCGTGCAACAGGGCGGCCGGCAACTGGTTGGCCGTGGCCGCCGCCGACACCAGCTCGGCGTAGGGTTGCGCGGCAATCATCTGCGGCTGTTGATCGAGGCTGACCACCGCCGCCGCGGGCTCGTGAATGACCCGTTCATAGTGCCGGCCGGGGCGGTGGACGTTGGACAGGACGAAGTTGCCGTTGGCATCCGTGGACACGAACACATCGGCTTGAGCGACGCCCGCCAGCAGCAGGCAGCCGAGCATTCCCGTGGTGAGTGTTTTCATTGTTATGCCTCCCCTGCCCGGCCCCGAAAATTGGGGGTTATGCCCCAATGGCCAGTCGTGAATCAGCCATACGCAAGCACTGTGCCGAAAGCGCAGAAGCCCGTGGCACGCGGGTTACAGGGAGACGCCCAAGCCTTGACCAACCCTTTGCATGGCAATTGCATAAGGCCCTGATGCGACCCTTCTGCCGACTGTGTGAGGTCATCATGAATCAGCGACTGTGTTTCGCCCCGCGTGCCCAACGCGGCTTCACTCTGCTCGAACTGCTGGTGGTGCTGGTGGTGCTGGGGTTGTTGGCCGGCATCGTCGCGCCGAAATATTTCGCTCAGTTGGGCCGTTCCGAAGTGAAGGTGGCCAAGGCGCAAATTGAAGGACTGGGCAAGGCCCTGGACCTTTACCGCCTGGAGGTCGGCCATTACCCGTCGACCGAACAGGGTTTGCAGGCGCTGGTCACCGCGCCCAGTGACGAACCCCACTGGACCGGTCCGTACTTGCAGAAAAAGCTGCCTCAGGACCCGTGGGGCCGTAACTACACCTACCGCTACCCTGGCGAAAACGGCGAGTACGACCTGCTGTCCATGGGCAAGGACGGGCAACCCGGCGGCGAAGGCGAGAACGCTGAAGTCACCAGTTGGCAGTGACGGACATGGCCACCATGCGATTTCATCTCAAAGCCGTCGGCAAGGCCGGCGTGGTTTCCATGACCGTCGAGGCACCGGGTCACAGCGAGGCGCGGCGCATCGCCGAAGACCAGGGCCTGCGGGTGGTCAGCCTGCACGCCGAACGTCATTGGCGGGCGTTGCGCCTGAAGCAGCGCGAGACGTTCAACCTGGTGTTGTTCAGCCAGGAATTGACCACGTTGCTCAATGCCGGCCTGCCGTTGATCGATGCCCTCGAAAGCCTGGCGGAAAAAGAAACCGCGCCCCAGGCCCGCAAGACCTTGAGCGAGCTGGTGCGCCTGCTTTATGAAGGCAAGTCGTTTTCCCAGGCGTTGGCCCAGTTGTCGGCGGTGTTCCCGCCGTTGTACGTGGCCCTGGTGCAGTCCAGCGAGAAGACCGGCGCCGTCGGCGAAGCACTGGGCCGCTATGTCAGCTATCGCCAGCGCATGGACGAGGTCCGCCAGAAGATCATCAGCGCCTCGATCTACCCCATGCTGTTGTTGGTGGTCGGGGGTGGCGTGGTGCTGTTCCTGATGGGCTATGTGGTGCCGCGCTTCAGTCTGGTGTTCGAAGGACTGGGGTCAAACCTGCCGTGGCTGTCGCAGATCCTGATGAGCAGCGGCATGTTCCTGCACGCCCACCAGGGCGAGTTCTTCGGCGCCTTGCTGGCCATCATCGTCGTCCTGGTGCTGCTCAAGCGCCAACCGGCCTTTCGCCGGGGCGTGGACCACCTGATCGAAAAACTCCCGGCGGTACACCAGCGCATTTTCATGTACGAACTGGCGCGTTTTTATCGCTCCCTGGGGATCCTCTTGCAAGGCGGCATTCCCCTGGTCACCGCCATGGGCATGGTCCGTGGCCTGCTCACGGTGGCCTCGCGCACACGCCTGGACCAGGCGTGCGAGCGGGTACGCGAAGGGCAATCGCTGTCGACGGCGCTGGAGCTCAATCATCTGGTGACCCCGGTGTCCCTGCGCCTGCTGCGTGCCGGTGAACAGTCCGGCAACCTCGGGCAAATGATGGAGCGCAGCGCCGACTTCTACGACGAAGAAATCAGCCGCTGGATCGAATGGTTCGTGCGCTTGTTCGAACCCTTGCTGATGACCTTCATTGGCCTGTTGATCGGGGTGATCGTGATCCTGATGTACATCCCCATTTTCGAACTGGCCTCGAGCATTCACTGACCGCTCTGGAACGGGGCCTGGCACCGCGACGGACGATTTATCGACGTCGCAAATGAATAAAGCGGGACGTTGAGGTGTTTATCGACAGTTCCTGCTGAATAAAGCAATGCATTGCATTGTTTATCAACGTTCCACCTGAAGAAGAAGACGGAGATCGATATGCACATGAACAAGCTTATGCTGGCTGTTGCAATTGGCGCAGTTCTGTCGGCATCTACCGTACTGATTCCGGACAACCTGTCCGGGGTTTCGAGCGCTCACGCAAGAGAAGGGGGTAGTGGTGGAGGTGGCGGCGGCCACGGTGGTGGTGGCGGCGGCGGTAGTGGCGGCGGTGGCGGCGGTGGCGGCCACGGTGGTGGCGGCGGTAGTGGCGGCGGCGGAAGTGGCGGCGGTAGTGGCGGCGGTGGCGGTGGCGGCCACGGTGGTGGCGGCGGTAGTGGCGGCGGCGGAAGTGGCGGCGGCGGTAATGGTGGTGGAAGCGGCAGTGGTCACGGTGGAAGTGGCAGCAGCGGCAACAGCGGCAGCGACCATGCTTCGGGGCACAGCGGCAGCACAGCCTCCTCCGGCTCGGGACGCAACAGCAGCCACGCAGAACCGGGTGATGACCATGGGGTTCATCGTGCCGGCGAGGTGGGCGACGACCACGGCGTGCACCATGCCGGACAACAGGCAGGCGACGACCACGGCGCTCATCATACCGGTGAGGTAGGCGACGACCGCGGAGCCCATCGTGCTGGCGAAGTCGGGGACGATCGCGGCGTGCATGTGGGTGGCGAAGCAGGCGATGACAAACGGACCTGACATTCACTCATCAACACACGATCTGTGGGAGCTCGCTCCCACAGATATCCAAGGCACCCACAACATCCGCGCCCGACACCAATCCCCCGTAGGAGCTGGCTTGCCAGCGAAGACGGTCTATCAGGCGCCATCCCTGTTGAATGGCCCGCCCCCATCACTCTGATCCAGCCGCTCGCGCAAAAACTCGATCAACGCCTGCACCGGTCGCGATGACTGGCGGTGTTGCGGGTACACCGCCGACAGGGTCAACGGCTCGGGTCGATACTCATCCAGCACCGACACCAGCCGCCCATCCTCCAATGCCGAACCGACAATGAAGGTCGGCAGGTACGTGATGCCCATTCCCGCAATCGCTGCGTCCTTGAGCAACTCGCCGTTGTTGACCCGCATGCGCCCGGTGACGTTGACGGCCAGCGGCTTGCCCTGCCCTGCGAAACGCCATTGCACCTGACGGCCGTGGCCATAAGGCAGACAGTCATGGTTGTGCAAGTCTTCGGGTTTGAGCGGCGTGCCGCGCTCGCTCAGGTAAGCCGGGCTGGCGCAATACACTCGCTGGATGGAGGCGATGCGACGGGCGATCAGCGTCGAGTCTTCGAGAATGCCAATGCGCAGCGCCAGGTCGTAGCCCTCGCCCAGCAGGTCCACCGGCCGGTCACTCAAGTCCACTTCCACCGTGACCTCGCGGTAGCGCTGCAAAAACGCTGGCAGCAAGCACCCCAGATGGGCCAGGGCAAAGGACAGCGGCGCACTGACGCGAAGGGTGCCGCGCGGTTCGGTGGTCTGGCCGGCGATACCCTGCTCCACTTGCTCGACCTCGCTCAGCAAGCGCAGGGCCGACTCGTAATAACTCTGCCCCAGGGGCGTGACGTCCAGTCGCCGGGTCGATCGATTGAGCAATCGCACGCCGAGGCGCTCTTCGAGTTGCATCAAGCGCCGACTGACAAATTGCTTGGACAGCCCCAGTTGATCGGCAGCGGCCGTAAAGCTGCCGGAGTCCATCACCTGGCAAAAAATACGCATATCTTCGAAGGGGTTCATTGTCACATCCCGGTTGACAGTCAAACACTTTATAGCGGCTTTTTCCCGTTTAGGCACCCTATTAATCTGTGCTCACGGTGTTGCTGAGGCCTGAATCACACAGCCACCAGCAGCCTGAAACCCAGGTACTTAACGTCCAAGAATTCAAAAAGGATTTGCCATGAACATCGTCAAGAAAACCCTGACCGCTTCCCTCCTCGCCCTGTCCATCGGCAACGCATTCGCCGCAGGCAGCCCCGGCGTCGAACACAACACCCAGGCCTTCCTCGACGCCCTCGCTGCCGGGGGTGGCAAACCGCTGGAGCAACTGAGCCCGAAAGAGGCCCGTGCGGTGCTGACTGGCGCCCAGGCCTCGGTGAAAGTGGACCTGTCTGGTGTCGAGGTGAGCGACCGCGCGATCAAGGTCGATGGCCAGACACTCAACCTCAAAGTCGTGCGCCCGGCCAAGGTCAACGGTGAATTGCCTGTGTTCATGTTCTTCCACGGTGGCGGCTGGGTACTGGGCGACTACCCGACGCACCAGCGGCTGATTCGTGATCTGGTGGTGGGTTCCGGTGCCGTCGCGGTGTATGTCGATTACACACCCTCGCCTGAGGCGCATTACCCGAGCGCGATCAACCAGGCTTACGCCGCGACCCG
>Ga0302263_10000292_pt1 | contig 19513 bp, 14 predicted proteins | sample II_Fen_N1_4_FD_194564 | JGI IMG/M metagenome (GOLD analysis project Ga0302263, IMG submission 194564) | Peat permafrost microbial communities from Stordalen Mire near Abisko, Sweden - II_Fen_N1_4 | ecosystem: Environmental > Terrestrial > Soil > Wetlands > Permafrost | place: Sweden: Abisko... | reverse complement strand
TCCGCGCCGGCGACATCACGCTGCCGGAGGGCTCCGTGCTGCTCACCGACCCCGAGCACATCGTCGTCGCCGTGTCGCAGCCGCGTGACTCGGCCGCCGACATCGCGGCCGACCAGGCCGTCGCCGGTCTGGCCGCGGAGCAGTCCGCCGCGTCGGCCGCCGCCGCCGAAGCCGAGCTCTGAGCGCACCCGCCGCCTGCGGCGGGCCGCAACCCGACCGACCCGATCGAGGAGGCGCGGTGGGCGAGGCGCGCTGGCTCGTCGTCGGTCTGGGCAACCCCGGTCCGCAGTACGCCGGCAACCGGCACAACCTCGGGGCGATGGTCGTCGAGGAGCTCGCACGGCGCCTCCGCGTCGTGCTGGGCCGGTCCGGGGGCCTGCTGTCGCGCCGCCCGCAGGCGGTCGTGGCGGAGGCCCGGCTGGGCGTGCTGCCCGGCGGGGCCCCGGGGCCCCGGGTCGTGCTGGCCCGCCCGACGACCTACATGAACGTGTCCGGCGGGCCGGTGGCCGCCCTGGCCCGGTACTACGACGTGCCGGCCGAGCGGGTGATCGTCGTGCACGACGAGCTGGACCTGCCGTTCGCCGAGGTGCGCCTCAAGCGCGGCGGTGGCGAGGGCGGCCACAACGGCCTGCGCGACACGACGAAGGCGCTGGGTTCCGCCGACTACGTCCGCGTCCGCGTGGGCATCGGCCGGCCGCCCGGCCGCACCGATCCGGCCGACCACGTGCTGCGCGACTTCACCGCCGCCGAGCGCAAGGATCTGGACTGGCTCGTCGACCGCGCGGCGGACGCCGTCGAGGCGGTGGTGGGCCACGGCCTCGAGGTGGCGCAGCTGAGGTACCACACCAAGCCCTAAGTCCCCGGATCGGGTGAAGTGTGGATGAAATCGGACAACTAGGACTTACCGGGACGTCTCCGCGCTAATACTCTCCTTTCCGGACAACTGGGGCGGGGAGGTTCTTCGATGACGGCCATCGACGACAGCGTGGTGACGACGGCGGAGCTCGTCGGACTCACGGAACGGCGGCGGCCGGCCGCCGGGCCCCGGCTGTCCTGGGCCTCCACCCAGCCCTTCCTTGCCAACGGCCGGGACCCGCGCGCTGCGGCCGATGCCTCGTCGTGGCGGGGCGTCTCCGGCGACTACACCCGCCAGGCGCTGGTGCTCGACGCGACCGTCGCCGTGCTCGCCGCCGTCGCGGCCTGGTTCGTGGCGGGGCGGAGCGCTCCGGCCACCGTCGTGGCCGGCGCTGTCGCCGTGGTGTTCCTCGTCGCCATCGGTGTCGGTCACGGCTACGACGGTCGGACCGTCGGCGACGGTCCGCGCGAGCTGCAGGCCGTGCTCCGCGCCGGCGTGGTGGCGGTCGTCGTCCCCGCCCTGGCCAGCGCCTTTCTCCAGGCACCGTTCCCGCGGTGGTTCGTCGGGGTGTTCGCCGTGCTGGCGTCCGTCGGTTCGGCCGCAGACCGCGTCGTGCTGCGCCGGGGGCTGCACCGTGCGCGGGCGCGGGGGATGGCGATGTCCCGGACCGTCGTGGTCGGCGACGCCGCGGCGGTCAACCGGACGATCACCGACCTGCGGCGCGCGACCCACCACGGGTACCAGGTGGTCGGCGTGTGCCTGCCCTCCGTGCAGGACAGTGCTCCCCTGGACGGCACGCCCTTGCTGGGCGCGCTCGCCGACATCCCGCAGGTGGCGCACGACCACCGGGTCGACACGGTGATCGTCACCGGCAGCCAGCTGACCGGCGACGCCCTGCGGCGGCTGTCCTGGGCGCTCGGGCGCGTGGGGGCCGACCTGGTCGTCGCACCGGGGCTCGTCGAGGTGCTCGGCCCGCGGGTGAACGTGCGACCCACGGCCGGGCTGTCCCTGCTCGAGGTGCAGACCGTGCCACCGCGCCGCCGTCTCTTCGCCAAGGCGGTCCTCGACCGCGCGCTCGGCACCGCGCTGCTGCTGGCGGCAGCACCGGTGGTGGCTGCGGCCGCGCTCGCCGTGCGCGTGTCCAGTGCGGGCCCGGTGTTCTTCCGACAGCGCCGGGTGGGCATCGACGGCCGTCCGTTCACCATGCTCAAGCTGCGCAGCATGTTCGCGGACGCGGAGGCGCGCCGGGACACGTTGCTGGCGCACAGCGACCGCGACGGGCTGATGTTCAAGATGCACGACGACCCGCGGATCACCCCGGTGGGGCGCATCTTGCGCCGGTTCTCGATCGACGAGCTGCCTCAGCTGTGGAATGTCGCGCGCGGCGACATGTCGCTGGTCGGCCCGCGGCCGCCGTTGCCCGAGGAGGTCAGCGGGTATCAGGACCAGGTGTTCCGTCGGCTGCACGTGCGCCCCGGGCTGACCGGCCTGTGGCAGGTGTCGGGCCGCGCCGACCTGTCCTGGGACGAGTCCGTGCGCCTTGACCTGCGGTACGTGGACAACTGGTCGGTCGCGATGGACCTGCACATCCTCTGGAAGACCGGCCGCGCCGTGCTGGGGTCGTCCGGGGCCTACTGAGCCGCCGCCACCGGTCCGCGGGCTCGGACCCGCGGGTCCGCGGCTCGGCCGTGCCGCCTCAGAAGTCCAGGGGCAGCAGCACCCCGTCGGTCTCGGCGTACCGCTCGCCCGTGCTCGGGCAGCGACGGATCCCTTCATCGTCCGGCTCACCCAACGGTTGCCCGGAGCGACCCACCCACCGCACGCGTCGCGCGGGCACGCCGGCCACCAGGGCGAAGTCGGGCACGTCGCGCACGACGACCGATCCCGCGGCCACCAGGGCCCACCGACCGACCGTCACCGGCGCGACGCACACCGCACGGGCGCCGATGGAGGCTCCCGTGCGGACGGTGACGCCCTGTGCGTGCCAGTCGTCGGCGGACTTCAACGATCCGTCGGGGTTCACGGCGCGCGGGTAGTAGTCGTTGGTGAACACGACGGCCGGTCCGACGAAGGCGCCGTCCTCGAGGACGGCCGGCTCGTAGACGAGGGCGTGGTTCTGGATCTTGCAGCGGTCTCCGACGACGACGCCCGGGCCGATGTACGCGCCACGGCCGATGATGCACTCGGCGCCGACCACCGCGCCTTCGCGGACCTGAGCGAGGTGCCAGACCGTCGTGCCGGCGCCGATGACCGCGCGGGCGTCGACATCGGCGCTCGCCGCGATCCGGACCGGGCGATCAGGCACCGAGCCGGGCGTCGGGCGCGCGGGCGTGGTGTCGCGGGCGGCGTCTTCAGCAGGGTCGGGCGCGGTCATGGGTTGCTCCTCGAATCGGATGGCCTCGATCATCGCGGCGGGCCGCGCACGACGGCGGGAGGTGGCGGGTGATCTTTGCCCGTGATGGCCCCCTTCGTACCGATAGAAGCCGTATTGTCCGTTATTGGCCGGCCAACTGGCGGCTGCACGTGGCGTGCCCACTGGGGCGACGTCGGGTGCGGGAGCGATCGACCGGAGTTCGCCATGGGTGCACGGACTGCACTTCGTCGTACTGCTGCGCTCGTGGCGGCCGTGCTGGGGACGACGACGATCGGACTCGCCGGGGTGGCGCTTCCGGCGTCAGCCGCGGACCCGTGCGCCACAGGCGGCAACCCGATCGTCTGCGAGAACTCCAAGCCGGGCACCGACCCGTCGGTGTGGAACATCGGCGACGCAGGCAGCGACAACATCCAGGGCTTCTCCACCGACATCTCGGTCAACGTCGGCGCCACCATCGGGTTCAAGATCGACACCGCGGTCTCCGCCTACACGATCGACATCTACCGCACCGGTTGGTACGGCGGGCTCGGCGCCCGCAAGGTCGCGTCGGTCACCCCGTCGGCCACGCTTCCGCAGCACCAGCCGCAGTGCCTCTCCGACGTCAGCACCGAGCTGTACGACTGCGGCAACTGGGGGCTGTCGGCAAGCTGGGCGGTGCCGAGCACTGCGGTCTCCGGCGTGTACTTCGCACTGCTGACCATCCCGGCGACGGGCGACTCGAGCCAGATCACCTTCGTCGTGCGGGACGACTCCAGCCACTCGGCGCTGCTCTTCCAGACGTCCGACGAGACGTGGCAGGCCTACAACACGTACGGCGGGTCGGACTTCTACCAGGGTGCCGCCAACGGACGCGCGTACAAGGTCAGCTACAACCGCCCCGTCGCCACCCGCAGCCATGAGGCGGGCCGGGACTTCTACTTCAGCTCCGAGTACGCCATGGTGCGGTTCCTCGAGCGCAACGGCTACGACGTGTCGTACTTCTCCGGGCTGGACACGGACCGCAACGGTTCGCTGCTCACCAACCACAAGACCTTCCTGTCGGTCGGGCACGACGAGTACTGGTCGACCGGCCAGCGCGCGAACGTCGAGGCAGCCCGGGACGCCGGCGTCAATCTGGCGTTCTTCAGCGGCAACGAGGTCTACTGGCACACGCGGTGGGAGCCGTCGGCCGCCGGTGCGACGACCGCGAACCGGACCTTGGTCAGCTACAAGGAGACCTGGGCGAACGCGAAGATCGACCCCTCGGCCACCTGGACGGGGACGTGGCGCGACCCCCGCTTCGCCTCCCCGGCGAACGGCGGAGGTCAGCCGGAGAACGGGCTGACCGGGACGCAGTACATGTCCAACGACACCGACCTCGCGGTGACGGTGTCGGCGACCGAGGGCAAGTTGCGGTTGTGGCGCAACACCACGCTGGCATCCCTGACCAGCGGTTCCGTCGCCCTGGCCGCGCACACCGTCGGCTACGAGTCCAACGAGGACTTGGACAACGGGTTCCGTCCGGCGGGCCTGATCCGGCTGTCGACGACCACGGGTGCCGCGCCGCAGTACCTGCAGGACTTCGGCAGCATCAACACCCTGCCGGGCACGACGACCCACCACCTCACCCTCTACCGCGCGCCCAGCGGCGCCCTGGTGTTCTCGGCCGGCTCGATCCAGTGGGCCTGGGGCCTGGACCAGACGCACGACGGCAACGGCGCGGCGGCCGACCCTCGCATGCAGCAGGCGACGGTCAACCTGCTCGCCGACATGGGCGCAACGGCGACGACGCTGATGTCCGGCCTGGTCGCGGCGACGGCCTCCACTGACAAGACCGCGCCCACCGTGACGATCACCTCGCCGACCGCCGGCGCGTCGATCGCCAACGGCACGCTGGTCACCGCCAGCGGCACGGCGGCCGACACGGGCGGTCGCGTCGCCGGTGTCGAGGTCTCCACGGACGGTGCGACGTGGCACCCCGCGACGGGCACGACGTCGTGGACCTACCAGTACACGCAGCCCGGTAGCGGCGCCGTCACGCTGCGTGTGCGCGCGATCGACGACAGCGCGAACATCGGCGCTCCGGCCACCCGGAGCGTCTCGGCCGCATGCCCATGCAGCGTCTTCGGCCAGGAGGTGCCGGCGATCGCGGCCAGCACGGACACGTCGGCGGTCGAGCTCGGCCTGCGACTCACGCCGTCGACCAGTGGGTTCGTCACCGGCGTGCGGTTCTACAAGGGCTCCGGCAACGGCGGGACTCACGTCGGGTCGCTGTGGGACGCCGCCGGCAACCGCCTCGCCACCGCGACCTTCACCGGCGAGACGACAACCGGCTGGCAGAGCGTCACCTTCCCGACCGCCGTCGCGGTCAGCGCGGGGCAGACGTACGTCGTGTCGTACACCGCGCCGGTGGGTCGGTACGCCGTGCAGTCGTACGCCTTCTCGTACGGGGGGCGCAGCCAGGCCCCGTTCCAGGTGGCCGGCGGGTGGGGTGCGACACCGGGCGGCGTGTACGGGACGTCCGGCACGTTCCCACAGCTGAGCTACAACTCTGCCCAGTACTACGTCGACGTGGTGTTCTCGACGACGGACACCTCTCCGCTGACGCTCACGACGGCGTCTCCGCTGGCTGGGGCGACGAGCGTGCCGGTCGGCTCGAGCGTCAGCGCCGTGCTGTCCCGGTCCGCCGCCACGGGCACGACGAGCCTGACGCTCGCCGCCGCCGGCGTTGCCGTGGCTGGTACGACCGTGTACACCGACGCGACGCGGACCATCACCTTCACGCCGTCTGCGCCGCTCGCGGCCTCGACGACCTACACCGCGACGGTCGCCGCGCAGACGACGACGGGCACAACCCTGACCGGGACGAAGTCCTGGACGTTCACGACCGCGGCTCCGCCGCAGACGGCGGGCGGGTCGCCGGTCTCGCTCTACAACGACTCCGACGTGCCCGGGACTCTCGAGGCCGCGGACGCGACCGCGGTGACGCTCGCCACCCGGTTTGCCAGCGGCGCGGCCGGCACCGTGACCGGCGTGCGGTTCTACAAGGGCCCGAACAACACGGGAACGCATGTGGGCGCACTCTGGGCGGTGGGCGGCAGCGCACCGCTCGCCCAGGCGACGTTCACCGCCGAGAGCAGCACCGGGTGGCAGACCGTCACGTTCGCCACCCCGGTGACGATCACCAAGGACACCGAGTACGTGGTGTCCTACCGCACCACGGTCGGCCGGTACTCCGTGACCGTGGGCGGCTTCACCGGCGCTGGCGTGCAGCGGGCCCCGTTGCGCACCGCGAGCGACAGCGGGATGTACACCTACGGCACGGGCTACCCCGCGTCCGTGACGTCGAGCAGCTACCTCGTCGACGTGGTGTTCGTCCCCGCCGCACAGCCCCTGACGGTGACCGCACAGCTGCCGGCTCCGGCCGACCCGGGGGCATCGACGACGGCACCCGTGTCGATCTCTCTGAACCAACCGCTCGCGGCGGGAGCGTCCCTGACGCTGGTGACCGGATCGACCCCGGTCGCCGGCACCACCGCGCTCTCGGCTGACGCCAAGACCCTGACGTTCACCCCGTCCGCATCGCTCGCGGCGGGGACGACGTATCGCGCGACCGCAGCGGGCCTGCGATCGCAGGCCGGGTCCGCCACGGGCGACATCACCTGGTCGTTCACCACGGCGGCGGCCAGCGGGTGCCCGTGCATGCTGTTCGCCTCGTCGGTGCCGGCCGTTGCGGCCGCGAACGACCCCTCGGCGGTCGAGCTCGGTGTGGCGTTCACCCCGACGCAGGCCGGGTTCGTCACCGGCGTGCGCTTCTTCAAGGGCACCGGCAACGGCGGCACGCACACCGGCACCTTGTGGAGCGCCACCGGCACAGCCCTGGCAACCGTGACGTTCACGGGCGAGAGTGCAACGGGCTGGCAGACGGCGACTTTCGCCACACCGTACGAGGTGACCGTCGGCGCCACCTACGTCATCTCCTACCTCGCCCCGCAGGGCAACTACGCGGCGACGGCGTCGTTCTTCACGGCCGACCAGACCGTGGGTCCGCTCACCGTGCCCGCGGTCGGCAACGGCCGCTACAAGTACGGCGGCGGCTTCCCGACCGGCACCTGGCAGCAGACGAACTACTTCGTCGACGTCGTGTTCAACTACGGCACGCCGAGCCTGCCGACCGTGACGGGCAGCGCCCCGGCGGCCGGCGTCACCGGCGTGCCGACGGGCGGTACGGTCGCCGCCACCCTGTCGAAGGTGCCTGCCACCGGCACGCCCGCCCTGACGCTGACCGGGGCGGCCGGAGCCGTCGACGGGACGGTGACGTTCGACAGCGGCACCCGGACGGTCACGTTCACCCCGTCGACGGTGCTGGCCTACGGCACCACCTACACAGCCGTCGTCTCGGTGGGCGGCACCGCCCTGGCGGGCGGGACGTGGGCGTTCACCACCGCTGCCGCCCCGGTGGCATCGGCGGTCAGCCTCTGGACGGACGCGGACGCGCCTGCCGTGGCGGCCTGGAACGACCCCGACGCAGTCCAGGTCGGCACTCGGTTCGTCGCGTCCGTCGCGGGGACTGTGACGGCGATCCGTTTCTACAAGGGCGCGACCAACACCGGCACGCACACCGTCATGCTGTGGGGCCCGGACGGCACACTCCTGGCAACGGCGCCGTCGACGGCGGAGTCGGCCTCGGGATGGCAGACCGTGGCGCTGCCCGCCCCGGTGACCGTCGTGGCCGGTCAGGTCTACACGGCCGCCTACCACTCGACGACGGGCCGCTACGCGGTGACCGCGGGGGGCCTGGCGGCGACCCGCACGGTCGGGCCGCTGTCCACGCCGACCACCGGGGGCGCGTACGTGTACGGCACCACGTACCCGTCGGGCTCGTCCACCGCCTGGTACGGAGTGGACCTGCTGTTCGTCCCGGCAAGCTGACGGACCGCATCGCGCGCGCGGCCGCCGCCCCTCGGTCGGCGGTCGCGCGGACTGCGCTGCGCCAGGTTCACCCTGCGCATTCGGGTGAAAAGGGTCCAAATCGTCCCACCGCCGCCCCGTACGACTGAGACTGGAACCCCCGACGAACTGAGGAACCCATGCCTGAGCAGTTGCGCGCGGCGGTGATCGGCGCCGGCTACTGGGGGCCGAACCTGGCCCGCAACTTCCGCACCAGCCCCGACTGGGACCTGGTGGCCGTGTGCGATCTCGACGAGGCCCGCGCCCGCAAGGTTGTCGGCGACCGCTCGACCGTCGAGGTGGTCACGTCGGTGAGCGACCTGCTGGCTCGCGACGACATCGACGCCGTGGCCGTCGCCACGCCCGCCCACACCCACGCGGGACTCGTCACCGCCGCGCTGCGCGCCGGCAAGCACGTCGTCGTCGAGAAGCCGATCGCGGACGGCGGCGAGGCCGGCCGGGCGATGGTCGCCCTGGCCGACGAGCTCGGCCTCGTCCTCATGGTCGACCACACGTTCTGCTACACCGCGCCGGTGCTCAAGATCCGCGAGCTGATCGCGGAGGGCGCGCTCGGCGACGTGCTGTACGTCGACTCGGTTCGCATCAACCTCGGCCTCGTCCAGCCCGACGTGGACGTGTTCTGGGACCTCGCGCCGCACGACCTGTCGATCCTCGACTTCGTGCTGCCCGGCGGGCTGGTGCCCACGGGCGTCGCCGCCCAAGGTGCCGACCCCCTCGGCGTGGGGCAGTCCTGCGTCGGGTACCTCACGTTGCCGCTGCCCGGGGGGGCTATCGCGCACGTGCACGTCAACTGGCTCTCGCCGACGAAGATCCGGCAGTTCGTCGTCGGCGGCAGCAAGCGGACGCTGGTGTGGGACGACCTGGCGCCCCAGCAGCGGCTCACGGTCTACGACCGGGGCGTCGAGGTGGGCCAGCCCACCGACAAGGTGCGGGCCAACGTCTCCTACCGGCTCGGCGACGCCTGGGCCCCGGCACTCCCCGAGCGCGAGGCGCTGGCTGTGATGGTCGGCGAGCTCGCTGCCGCGATCCGCGAGCACCGCCGACCGCGCACCGACGGGGCCGCCGGGCTACGGGTGCTCGACGTGCTCGAGGCGGCATCGGCTTCGCTCGCGGACGGCGGCCGGCTGACCCCGGTCGGCTCGACCGCGGGGGCGGCCGCCGCCGCCACGATCGGCGCGGCGCGTCTGGAGACCGTGGCATGAGCACGCTGAGCGGAGCGAACGTCCTGGTCACCGGTGGTGCGGGCACCATCGGTTCAACGATCGTCGACCAGCTGCTCAGCGCCGGCGCCGGCAAGGTCGTCGTGCTGGACAACCTGGTCCGCGGGCGTCGGGAGAACCTGGCGCAGGCGTTGACCAGCGGCCGCGTGGAGCTCGTCGTCGGCGACCTGCGCGACCGCGACCTGGTGCACGACGTCACGCGCGGCCGGGACCTCGTCTTCCACCAGGCGGCGATCCGCATCACCCAGTGTGCGGAGGAGCCCCGGCTGGCCCTCGAGGTGCTGGTGGACGGGACGTTCACCGTGCTGGAGGCGGCGGTTGCCGCCAAGGTGGACAAGGTGGTCGCGGCGTCGAGCGCGTCGGTGTACGGGCTGGCGGAGCAGTTCCCGACGACCGAGCGGCACCACCACCACAACAACGACACGTTCTACGGTGCCGCGAAGTCCTTCAACGAGGGCATGGTGCGCAGCTTCCGCGCCATGTACGGGCTGGACTATGTGCTGTTGCGCTACTTCAACGTGTACGGCCCGCGGATGGACGTGCACGGCTTGTACACCGAGGTGCTGGTGCGCTGGATGGAGCGGATCGCGGACGGGCTGCCGCCACTGATCTTCGGTGACGGCCTGCAGACGATGGACTTCGTGTTCACCGACGACATCGCCCGGGCGAACCTGCTCGCCGCCGGCAGCGACGTCGTCGAGGGCGTGTACAACATCGCCAGCGGCACCGAGACCAGCCTGCTCGGGTTGGCGCAGGCGCTGCTGCGCGCCATGGGCTCGGACCTGGAGGTCGAGCACGGGCCGGAGCGGGCCGTCAACGGGGTCACCCGCCGGCTGGCCGACACCACGGCCGCGCGCGTGGACCTCGGCTTCGAGGCGCGGGTCGGCCTGGAGGACGGGCTGCGTGCCCTCGTCGAGTGGTGGCGCCCGCAGCGCGAGCAGATCGCGGCCGGACGGGCGCCGACGACGGTGGGCGCATGAGCCGCATCAACGTCATGCAGCCCTGGTTCGGGGCCGAGGAGGTCGCCGCCCTGACGGCGGTGATCGAGTCCGGCTGGGTGGCGCAAGGGCCGCGGGTGGTCGCCTTCGAGGCCGCGTTCGCCGCGGCGATGGCGGTGGAGCACGCCGTGGCGACCACGTCGTGCACCACGGCGCTGCACCTGGCCATGGTCGTTGCGGGCGTCCGGGCGGGCGACGAGGTCGTGGTGCCCTCGTTCTCGTTCATCGCCACCGCGAATGCGGCGACCTATGTCGGGGCCAGGCCGGTGTTCGCGGACGTGGACCCCCTGACCGGGAACCTCACGGCGGCGTCCGTCGAGGCGGTGCTGACCGAGCGCACCCGGGCCGTGATCGCCGTCGACCAGGGCGGGGTGCCGGTTGACCTCGAAGCGATCCGGGCGGTGACCGACCCACGCGGCATCGTCGTGGTCGAGGATGCCGCGTGCGGCGCGGGGTCCACCTACCGCGGCCGGCCGGTGGGTGCGGGCGCGGACATCGCGGCGTGGTCGTTCCACCCGCGCAAGATCGTCACCACCGGCGAGGGGGGCATGCTCACCACGCCGAACGCGGCATGGGCGGAGCGGGCCCGGCGGCTGCGCGAGCACGCGATGAGCGTCTCGGCCGCCGCGCGGCACGCGAGCGTGCTGGCGCCGCCGGAGGAGTACACCGAGGTCGGCTACAACTACCGGATGACCGACCTGCAGGCGGCCATCGGCCTGGTCCAGCTGGCCAAGCTGCCCGAGGTGGTCGTCCGGCGGCGCGAGATCGCCGCCGGGTACGCCGCGGCGATCGCCGACATCCCGGGCCTTCGCCCAGTGGCGGACCCGGCGTACGGCACGTGCAACTTCCAGTCGTTCTGGGTGGAGGTCGGTCCGCCGTACCCCCTGGACCGCGACCAGCTGCTGGCGCACCTGGCCGACGCCGACGTGTCCGCGCGCCGCGGCATCATGGCCGCGCACCGTCAGCCGGCGTACTCCGGCGCCGACCACGTGCCGTTGCCGGTCACCGAGCACCTCACTGACTCGACGCTGATCCTGCCGGTGTTCCACCAGATGACGGACGCCGAGCGGGCCCGGGTCGTCGACGCGCTGCGCTCGGCGGGCGGCTGACGTGGGCATGCACCCGCCCACACCCGTCCTGCTGGTGGCGGCGAGCGGACTCGCGCGGGAGGTCATCGCACTCTCGCGCACGCACGGGCAGTTCGACGTGATCGGGATCGCTGACGACGACCCCGCGCGCGAGGGCACCACGGTCGACGGCGTCCCGGTCCTGGGACCCGTCGCGGTGGCCAGCGACCACCCCGATCTCGGGGTCGTCGTCTGCGCAGGGCACGGGTCCGTCCGTGCGGCGATCGTTCTGCGGCTGGCTTCCGCCGGGCTCGACCCGGTGCGCTACACCACCCTGCGGCATCCCTCGGTCGACGTGCCCGGCGGCTGCTCGGTCGGGGCCGGGTCGATCCTGCTGGCCGGCGTCGTGCTGACCGCGGCGGTCGAGGTCGGCGCGCACGTCGTGGCGATGCCGCATGTGACGCTCACCCACGACTGCCGGGTGGAGGACTTCGTCACGCTCGCCGCAGGGGTGAGCCTCGGTGGTGGCGTCAGAGTCGGGGCCGCCGCGTACATCGGCATGAACGCCGGAGTCCGACCGGGGGTGTCCATCGGCCCCGGCGCGACGGTGGGGATGGGGTCCGTCGTGCTGGGCGACGTGCCGACGCAGCAGACCTGGGCCGGCGTGCCCGCGAGACCGTTGGGAGCACACTCGTGAAGGTTCCGTTCCTCGACCTCGCAGCGCAGTCGGCCGAGGTCGCCGACGAGGTTCTGCCGGTCTGGCGCGCTCAGTTCGACGGGGCGTCGTTCATCGGCGGCCCCGAGGTCGCGGCGTTCGAGCAGGAGTACGCCGCGTACGTCGGTGTCGCGCACTGCGTGGGTGTGGGCAACGGGACCGATGCGCTCGAGCTCGCTCTGCGTGCTGCAGGTGTCACGGCCGGTGACGAGGTGATCGTCCCCGTCAACACGTTCATCGCGACCGCCGAGGCGGCCAGCCGTATCGGTGCCAGGCCGGTGTTCGTCGACGTCGATGCCGAGCACCTCCTCATCGACCCGGGTGCGGTCGAGGCGGCGGTGACCACGCGGACCCGCGCGATCGTCCCCGTGCACCTGTACGGGCAGACCGCGGCGGTGGAGGATCTTCGGTCGATCGCCGAACGGCACGACATCGTGCTCGTCGAGGACGCGGCCCAGTCACAGGGTGCGGCCTCGGCGGCCGGCCGGGCCGGCGCCCTGGGTCGCATCGCCGCCACGAGCTTCTACCCGGGGAAGAACCTCGGGGCTGCCGGAGACGCGGGTGCCGTGCTGACCGACGACGCGCGGCTGGCCGACCTCGTGCGCAACGTCGCGGCGCACGGGAGCTCAGTGAAGTACCGCCACGACCGCGTGGGGTTCAACTCGCGGCTCGACGCCGTCCAGGCGCCCGTCCTGCGGGCCAAGCTCCGGCGCCTCGACGGGTGGAACAAGGCTCGCGCCGAGGCCGCCGCCCGCTACGGCGAGCTGCTCGCGGACGTCGACGCGGTGCGCACTCCCGTGACGCGTCCGGGGAACGTGGACGTCTGGCACCTGTACGTCGTGCAGGTCAAGGAGCGGGACCGTGTGCTGTCCGAGCTGCTCGCCGCGGGGATCGGTGCTGCCCTGCACTACCCCACGCCGTTGCACCTGACCGACGCCTACTCCGCACTGGGACACCGGCCCGGCGAGTTCCCGGTGGCGGAGGCGGCGGCCGCTCGGATCCTCTCCCTGCCGATGTTCCCGCACCTGACCGAGGCCCAGCAGGTCGCCGTGGTCGGGGCGCTGGCGCAGATCGCTCGATGATGGACCTGTCGTCGCCCAGCGTGGAGCCCGCGACCCGGGAGCGGGGGCGGCCCGAGCCGGGGGCGCCACTGAGCATCGTGCTCGGGCTCGCCGGCCTCCAGCTCGGCGGGTGCCAGATCAATGCGATCGACCTGGGGCGCGCGCTGCGGCTGCGCGGTCACGACGTCGCGGTGTTCGCCGTGCGCGACGACGACGTCTCCGTGTCGGTCGCGCCCTACGCGGCCCGCGCGGGATTCGACATCGAGCTGATGGGCGACCGGACCACCACCTGGCAGACCGCACGCCGGATCACCCGGATCGCCGACCGCCACGGGGCCGACGTCGTCCATGTGTTCGCACCGTGGCTAGGGCGGATCGTCGGCGTGGCGTCCGCGTCCTGGGCCGGCGGCCGGGCGTGCGTCGAGACCAACTGGAACATGGAGAACGCGTTCTGGGGCTCCCCGCGTGTTCCGTTGATCGTCGGCACCGGAGCGATGCAGGCCGAGGCGCAGACGCGAGTGGCGGTCGCGCACCTCATGGAGCCTCCCGTCGACCTGGGTACCGACCGTCCCGACCCTGCCGCTGCGGCCGCGTTCCGGGTGTCGCACGGCATCCGACCCGAGGAGGTCGTGCTCACCATCGTCACCCGGGTCGATCGGGAGATGAAGGGCGAAGGGATCGTGCGCGCGATCGCCGCGGTGGTCGCGCTCGACCGACCCGGTGTCCGGCTCGTCGTCGTCGGTGACGGCGACGCGTACCAGGACGTCGCACGGGTCGCGTCGGACGCGAACACCCGCCTGGGCCGGCCGGCCGTCCTGCTCACGGGGTCGATGCTCGACCCGCGGCCCGCCTACGCGGCGGCGGACGTCGTCCTGGGCATGGGCGGGTCGGCGATCCGTGCCCTCGCGCACGGAAAGCCCCTGGTCGTGCTCGGTGCCGACGGCTTCGCGCTCACCTACGAGGCCACGTCGCTGCCGCACTTCCGACGTGAGGGCTTCTACGGCACAGGAAGTGCGACGGACCCGGTCGAGCACCTCACGACCCTGCTCGACGACCTGGTCGCCGATCCCGCCCGGCGCGCCGCGCTCGGGATGTTCGGGCTCGCCGAGGCGGAGTCGCGGTTCGGCCTCGAGGCCGCCGCCACCTCGCTCGAGTTGATCTATCGGTCGGCGATCGACCACGCGCCGCCGCGGCTGGTCCGGCTGCACCAGGCGGCCCGGCTGCTCACGCACGAGGCGGTCGCGCGCACACGCTCGGCGACGCGGCCGAGGACGCGGTGACCGTGTCCGAGCTGCCCACGACGGACCTGGACGCCGACCAGTCGCTCGGTGGCCAGGTCCGGCGCGGGACGCTGTGGCTCGGCGCCACCTCGGTGATGATGCGCCTGTCCAACGTGGCGATCATGGCCGTGGTCGCCCGGCTCATCACCCCGGACGAGTTCGGGGTCTTCACCCTCGCCATGGTGGCGCACGCCGCCATCGCCTCCTTCGCGGAGCTGGGCATCGCGTCGGCGATCGCGAGGCGGGACCTTGACGTCCGGTCCATCGCGCCGAGCGCGGTCACCATCTCGGTCGGTGTGAGCGCGGTCCTCGGCGGCCTCATGGCGGTCTTCGCGCTGCCGATCGCCACCGTGCTCGGGTCCGCCTCCGCCGCGCCCGCGCTGCGCATCCTGTCGATCTCGATCGCGCTCACCGGGGTGTTCGTGGTCCCGGCAGCCCAGCTGCAGCGGGACTTCCGGCAGCGGGACCTCTTCCTGTCGAACCTGGTCGGCACGATCGTCGGTGCAGCCCTGCTCATCGGGCTCGCGATGGCGGGCGACGGGGTGCTGGCATTCGCGTGGTCGCGGGTCGGGGGTCAGCTGGTCACCGGCACGATGATCGTGCACGCCCTCACCAGTCGGCACCGCCCTGGCTGGAACCGCGCGTCGGTGTCGCTCCTGCTGCGGTTCGGGCTGCCGCTCGCGGCCGCCAACCTGCTGAGCCAGGCGGTGGCCAACGTCGACTACGTCTTCGTCGGGCGCACGCTGTCGCTGCGTGACGTCGGGCTGTACACGCTCGCGTTCAACATCTCGTCGTGGGCGACGTCGGTCATCGGCTCGGTCATCAGTGGGGTTGCCCTGCCCGGGTTCTCCGCGGTGCGGGAACGGCAGGGCGACGTGCGTCGGGCGCTCTTCACCGCGACCCGTGCCGTCGCTCTCGTCGCCTTCCCGATCGCCGCCGTGACGAGCGGGCTCGCGAGCCCGTTGATCACGACGGTGTACGGCGGCCGCTGGGCAGATGCCGCACCGGTCGTCGTCATCCTGTCCGTCTACGGCGCGGCCGGTGCGGTCGGACAGCTCGTCGCCAACATCCTCATCGTCTGGGGCCGCACCGTCGTGCTCTTCACGGTCCAGGTCGTCGTGCTCGTCGTGCTCGTCCCGGCGCTCGCAGTCGGTATCACGCGGATGGGTCTGGTGGGCGCCGGCCTGGCGCACGTCGCCACCGTGCTCCTGGTGACCCTCCCGGTGTACCTGTACTCGCTGCGCAAGGCGCTCGGTGGCGGACTGGGGTCGATGGCCCGCGGCGCGTGGGGGCCGCTCGTGGCCGCCCTGGCCTGCGGAGCGACCGCGCACCTGGTCGCGCTCTCGCTCTCCGGCTCGCCGGCCTGGGTGCAGCTGGTCGCCGGAGGGACGGCGGCTGGCGTCGTCTACCTCCTCCTCACCGCTCGTCAGCTCGGGGTGCTCCTGCCGCCGGCGGCGCGGGCGCGTCTCGACCGGGCCATAGGCCGGCGCGGCGCAGGCCAGGCCCGGGACGACGTGGGGTCGCAGTGAAGGCGGCCGTCCGTCGGGCGCTCCTCCGGCTCGAGCGCTACGCGGTGCGCGTGGTTCCCCACCGCTGGCGGCAGCCCCTGCGTGCGCTCGTCCCCCGGCCGCGGGAGATCACCCTCGAGCCGTGGGAGTCCCCGTTCGTCCCGGGTCGTCCGGCGCCGACCTGGCCGCCCGCCTCGGCCGCCGACGTCCCTGCGGCCGCACCGTCGCCCGGCCCGGCCCCGCCGACGGTGCGCTGCCTGCTCGTGACGGACTCGATGGACGCCGGCGGTGTCGACGAAGTCGTCTCGCTCCTCGCGCGCCGCCTGCCCGAGCACGGCATCGCCGTCGCGGTGATGATGGCATCGGCCGATCGGACCAAGGGCATCGGCCGCCTGGGCCGCGCGCTCCAGGCGCAGGGGATCGAGGTCGTCGATCCCGAGCCGCCGGACGGACCGGGGTTCGTGGCGGCGTGGCGCCCCGACATCGTCTACGTCCACGGCGGCGGCATGGAGTGGCCGATCGACACCGCGGTGCAGGCCGGGATCCCCGTGATCCTCGCGCTGCACGGGATGCACGACCTGTTCGCCGTAGACGGGGCGCACGTGGCCGCGCTGGAGGGGAGGCTCGACGCGGTCGTGGCGGTCAGCGATCTCGTCCGGCGGGAGTACCTGGCCAAGTCCCCCGCGCTCGACCCGCGCAAGACCGTCGTCATCCCGAACGGGGTTGACCTGGGCAAGGTCACGGGTCCGAGCCGCGACGATTCTCGACGCGCCCTCGGCCTGCAGGACGAGGTCCTGTTCCTGTCACTGTCCCGGCACTGCCTGCAGAAGAACTCCTACGCGCTGGTCGACGCCTTCCAGGACGTGGCCAGAGCGCTGCCGACGGCTCACCTGCTGGTGTGCGGTCGGGTGGACGAGCCCGTGTACACGCGTCAGATCCTCGCTCTGCGGGAGCGGTCGCCGGTGCGCGATCGGATCCACCTCCGGGACAATGCCCAGCGGACGGACGTGCTGCTGGGCGCGGCCGACGTCTTCGTGCTGGACTCCTTCTTCGAGGGCTGGGCGCTGGCCTCGATGGAGGCGCTCGCCGCAGGCGTCCCGGTGGTGCTCAGCGATGTCGGTGGCGCGCGCGAGCAGCTGACCGGCTCGATCGTCGGCGGCGCCCTCGTGAGCAATCCGGCTGGCGACCCGACCGGACTGACCTGGGAGGCGATGATGCGCGCGCGCTATCTGCGTCAGGGCAACCGGGACGAGCTCGTCGAGGCGATGCTCCGGGTGGCGCGCGGAGACGGCGTGGCCACGCGGGCCGAGATCGCGGCCGACGCCCGGGAGAGGTTCGCGTCGGCCCGGTCCGTCGCGGCGCATGCCGAGCTGCTGCGTCGCGTCGCTCGGTCGGTGACGGCGGCGTCCACCGCCGAGCCCCGCTGATCTTCGGTCAGGAGTCGCCCGTCGCCGTCGTCGGGTCAGCGCCGGACGAGCGGCGTGCCGCGCTGGCGCGTTGGCCGATGGCTCGCGAGAGCCGGTGCGCGGGCGCCTCGGCGAACCGCCAGAAGAGCCATGCGGCCGCCAGTGACACGGGGACGCCGATGACCAGCACCCACCCCCCGTTCCCGGGTCCGAGCAGGAAGCCGAGCAGCACCTCGATCGGTTCGTGAATGAGGTAGAGGCTGAAGGAGATCATGCCCAACCACCGGGTGGGCCGCGCACTGAGAAGCTTCGAGGTCGGCTCGGAAGTCACGGCCAGCACGACCAGGAGGGCGGCGCCGGTTGTCGGCACAGCAAGGTTCGTCACACCGGGCCACCAGTACGCAGTGAGCAGCAGAAGTGACACGACCAGCATCGGCACACCGATCCACGGTCTGGTCCGCGCCAGACGGTCGGGCAGGTGGTCGACCAACGGCGGCAACGACGCGCCCAGCGCGAACATCGCCGCGAGCTGCACCGACTTGTGGCCGTCCATCGCGGCCACGAACGCTATCGCCAGGACGGCAGGGAGCCACGTCCAGCGAGAGGCCCGGCGCGCCCACCACAGCACGACGAGCCCGACGAGCGGCGCAGCGACCGAGTAGAAGACCTCGAACTGGAGGGACCACAGCGGAGGAATGGCGCCGCTGGGCCCGAGAACCAGCACCGCGTCCTTCAGCGAGCTCAGCAATGACGCGCCCGGATGGAGCGGTAACCACACGCCCAAACCATCCGTTGAACCTCGTGGTGTCACGGCGACGACGAGGGTTCCGACGATCACGGCCGCGAATACTGGAAGGTAGAGGCGGGTGAGACGCTGTGGGTAGTAGCCCGCAAGCGAGTAGCCGCGCTCCTGCCAACGCAGCAGCACATATCCGGACAGCACAAAGAAGACGAACACAGCCTCGCCACCGGCCCACACAATGTGCAGGGGGGTCCAGGCGAGCAGCCGAGCCAACGGGCCAGCCACGCTCGAAGGCGTGCCGCCGTAGTAGGGCTCTGCCAATGACGGGACGGACAGGAGCGCGTGGTGGATCACGACGACGAGTGCTGCCACGCCGCGCAGCCCGTCCAGACCGGGCTCCCGTGCCGGACCGTGCGCTGCGCGCGGGACGCCCGGTGATGCGATCGGCATAGCCGCCCCTTCCCGGTAGCTGGACTGTGCCGACGCACCTGCCGACGTCCACGATGGTAGATGGCCCTGCGCCGTGGGCCGAGCGTCGGATGAAGTCGACCCTCACCACATCATCCTGACGATGGCCGCGAGAGCGTTTCGGGTCGGCGTCGGCGCCATGACTGGCGGCATGGACGAATCCGTAGGATGGCGCGGTGAACCTGCGTCAGGTCATCGTGCAAGTCCTCGCTCCGTCACCCGTGCTCACCGCGCGGTGGCGCAGGCAGCTCTATCGGGCCGCGGGGCTTCGCCTCTCGAGTGCGGTCCGCATCGAATCCCGATCGCTGGTCAAGACGCAGCACTTCACCGTCGGTTCGGGGACCTTCATCAATCACGGGATCTTCGTCGACCGGGGGTCACTGGATATCGGCCAGAACGTCGCAGTCGGGCCCGGTGTCCGCTTCCTCACGACCACTCACGAAGTTGCGGGTCCGCTCTGCCGTGCAGGTGCCGCGCTCGAGGCGCCGATCGTCGTCGGTGACGGCGTCTGGATCGGCGCGTGCGCCACGATCGTCGGACCATCGAAGGTCGCGTCGGGCTGCGTCGTCGCCGCCGGCGCGGTGGTTGTCGGCGATACCGCTCCGAACGGGCTGTACGCGGGGGTGCCGGCGCGCCGGATCCGGGAGCTCTCCGCGGAGTGATCGGCGAGTCCCTGGCGACATGGTGCGTGTGCCGTGGTGGGGAGCGCCTTCGCGTGCTGACCTCGCTCGTGGCGGGGGGCGGGTCAACCCCTGAGGAGGTGCCCGTACGCAGCCTCGAGGTCAGCTCGCAGCCCGTCGGCGGCGTAGTAGCTCAAGGTGTGCTCCGACGCCAGTCGGCCGCGGGCGGCGAGCTCGTCCAGCGGTGT
>Ga0302263_10000289_pt1 | contig 19647 bp, 11 predicted proteins | sample II_Fen_N1_4_FD_194564 | JGI IMG/M metagenome (GOLD analysis project Ga0302263, IMG submission 194564) | Peat permafrost microbial communities from Stordalen Mire near Abisko, Sweden - II_Fen_N1_4 | ecosystem: Environmental > Terrestrial > Soil > Wetlands > Permafrost | place: Sweden: Abisko... | reverse complement strand
GTTCATCACCACAGAACTCGGATAGGCGACGCGTCCGCCGGGCACGTACAGGCCCACCCTGCCGACCGGCACCCAACGCTCGGTCACGCGGCAGCCAGGAGCGACCTCGACGGTCACGTCGGGGCGGAGCTGGGCCGCGTGGACCGCGCGGGCCCGGCGGGCCGCTTCCTCCAACGCGTCCCGAACGGCCGGATCGAGATCGTCCAAAGCGCGCTTCAACGCTGCCGGCGGCACCCGGACGCTTTCGAGCCGGACACCGTCGAACCGCTCGGTGGCCTCGATCACGGCGGCGTCGCCCCGCGCGCGCACATCAGCGCACACCCGGGCCACCGCGTCCACGGCCGAACCGACGTCCCCGCCCGCCCGGGGCAACGCGGTCAGGCCGGCAGGGCCGGCAGGGCCGGCCGGGCCCGAGGGCGTACGCCGATAGTCGATACGGGCCAGCACAACATCGAGCCTACGGGCGCGTTCCACAACGCGCTCACCCACGGCGGCTACGACACTCGGCTCGTCATCCGGCTGTCGGCGCGGCGTAACGGGTTGGCCGGCGCCTGGCAGGTGGCTGTCGCTGGCACCCGCCGCCTGAGTCCTTCGCGGCGCCTATGCGGCTGCTGATCGCGTCGGCTCGGACGCGCCGACATCGAGGGACCGCACGAGCAGGAACGGCGTGGACTCGCCGCCCTGGCCCAGTGGATTGTCGGCGAGCAAGTCTGCGAGCAGCCGTTCGTCCACGCCCGGGCTGGCACCCAGGATGTTGGCACCGATGTCGTTGACGTCGATGACCGCCACCTCGACCGGGCCGCCCGCGTCGGCGCTGAGCGCGCGCGACAGGGCGGCCGCGACCCCGGCCGGATCCTCGGGGGCGCGCTTGGCGTGGGTGTTGTACGGGGGGATCGTGTGCGGCGTCGGGCCGTCGATCGCCGACACCTGCGGGCCGACGATCCGGTAGAACACGCCGTGGACGCCGAAGGGCCTGGTCACCGCCGCCGCGACGGCCGCCCGGACAATGCGCGCCGGGCCCACCTCATCAAGGGCCAGCTGCATCGTCTCGGGCACGCCCAGCCCGATGCCGACGGGCGTTCGGCTGACGAAGCGGCTCAGGGTACGGGCGAGCCGCGTCGGGTGGATCTCGGCGAGCGGCAATGAGCGGCCCTGGCTGATCGCGACGACCTTCTCGCTGGTCGCCAACAGGTCACCGGGGCGCAGCCCGGCACCGGCCGTGGCGAGCGCCTCCCGCAGCGCCGCAGTCAGGTCGTCCCCACTGCTGATGAGCCTGCTGCGCAGCGGCGCGCGCAACCACGGGCGCGCGGGCTCGCCCGCGACCAGGACCAGATGGCGCCCCTCGTTCGCGGCCAGAGTGCCGACAGCCGCGCGAGTCTCCGCCGGCTGGTGGGCGAGGTAGGCCTCGTCGCCGATCGCCTGGAACGACGACTGGACGCTGTGTTTGCGGCTGCGCAGCCGGCCCTCGTCGAAGAACACGCGCAGCCAGATCTCCAGAGCGACGACCCGCCAGAAGAACAGGTGCGGCTCGATCTCTCCGGCGCAGGCGCGGCGCCACATCTCGGCGATCTTCAACCCGTCCCAGTACGGACGGCTGACGAACGCCGGGGAGCGGTAGATGCTCTGCAGGATCACCCGACGCGCCTTGAGCCAGCGTGCCTCCGGCGTCGTGAACCCGATCTTCTTCCGGCGGTTGCGGATCTTCTCCGGCAGCATGTCCCGAAGGCCCTCGCGGTTGATCCAACGGCTCCACCCGTCGCGGATGATGACGTCAGGCGGCAGCGAGAGCACCCACCCCACGAGCTCCTGGTCGAGGTAGGGCAGGCGGGCCTCGAGGCTGTGCGCCATCGAGTTGCGGTCCTCGTAGCGCAGCGCGGACGGCAGGCTGTACTGCAGGAGGTCCTGCAACAGGCGCAGCTTCAGGTTGTCGGTGCTGCGCGGGTCCTGCGGAGGGTCGAGCCGGCCCACCCACTCCGCGTTCAGCAGCGAACGGATGGGCAGCGCGTGCCGCCGGTTCTCCAGCTTGCGCCGGACCAGGGGCCCGACGGTGTCGCGCGCCCCCCACGCCTCGCGGGCGAAGACGCCGAACTTGCGCTCCTTGAGCAGTTGGCGCAGGTAGAAGAACTGATAAGGCACGTAGCCGGCCAGCAGCTCGTCCCCGCCCTGACCGTCGAGGAGTACCGTCACCTGCTCGCGCGCCTCCCGCTGAACGCACCACTGCGCGTACGGGCCGGTGCTCACGGTCGGTTCCTCGACGTGCCAGATGAAGTCTTCGACCTCGGTGAAGAAGCGCTCACTCGTCGGCCGAACTTCATACGACTCCGCGCCGGAGGCCGCGAGCACCACGTTGATGTACTCGCTCTCGTCGATCGGGTCACCGTCGTAGAGGGCGCTGAACGTCTTGAGCCGGTCCCCCATGCTGCGGGCGTCGGGCGCGTGCTCACGCAACAACTGGGTCATCGCCATCACGATGGAGCTCGAGTCGATGCCGCCGGACAGGCACGTCCCGACCGGCACGTCGGCGATGAGGCGGCGCTCGATCGAGCGCAGGAACAGCTCGCGGAACTTCTCTGGGCGCCCGTCGCCGTCAGTGGTGAGGACAGGCTCCCAGTAGGCCTCGTCGTGCACGTCACCTGCACCGTGGATGCTCATCCAGTGGCCCGGCTGGAGCTGGTGGACGCCGGCGAAGAACGTCTCGCTTGTGTGGTCGTGGATGCCGGTCACCAGGTAGTCCAGGATGCGCTGGTCGTTCGGGCGGACGTGCATCGACGGGTCCTGCAGGAGCGCCTTGATCTCTGAGGCGAACAAGAGGCGACCGCCGCTTCGCGCCCAGTACACGGGCTTGATCCCGAAGTGGTCGCGGCAGAGGACCAGCTTCGGGGCGGCGCCCCGCCGGTCGAGGATGCCGATCCCCCACATCCCGTTGAACCGGCGGAATGCGTCGGTTCCCCACTCTTCGTACGCGTGGACGATGGCCTCGGTGTCGCAGTCGGTTCGGAACGTGTGGCCGAGTGTGCGCAGCTCACCGCGCAGGTCACGGTAGTTGTAGATCTCCCCGTTGAAGACCACCTGAACGCTGCCGTCCTCGGTGCCCATCGGCTGCGCCCCATGGGCGATGTCAATGATCGACAGGCGGCGGAAGGCCAGGCTCGCCTCCTCCGACTCCAGGAAGCCGTCATCATCAGGGCCGCGGTGACACTGCACCTCGGCCATCGCGGCCAGCAGCGCACGGTCCGGCGCACCCCAGAAACCGGCGATCCCACACATGGCCGTTCACCCCTCGCTCGCGCACGCGGCAGCCTCGCCGCCCCTGGAGCCTATTTGGGCGGGCTCAGGTTCGAGAGTTGGCAGGCCGGTTGCCTGCGCGCCGGTCCGGGCCGGTGCCGGGCCGGAACTGCATGCGTGCCCCGCCCAATTCGTGATCGGGACGCCCGACAAAGTACAACTTGTCGGTCTAATCCGGGCGCCACCGGACCTTGATCGGAAGAGCTTGCATGCAGTTCCGGCCAACCTCACGTGGTGCGGCCGATCAACCCGCACCAGCGGGCTCATGATCTTGTGGCGGAGGTGCGGTCACTCGTGCCCGACGGCCGGACCGCTCGCCGGCAACATAGGACAACAGCAGGAAGACGACGAGCGCGGCCAGCGGGAACGCGAAATAGACCGATTTGGCGCGCACCTCGAAGCGAAGCAGGTCTTCGATGCTGGGCAGGCTGGCCCCCACCTGGTCAGTGACCCCCGCCAGCCCGGGCACGGTGGAATTGATCGCCGCACCGACCGCGCCGGCGACGAGCGCACCCACGCCGCCGCCGAGCGCAAGCGCGAGCGGCACGAGCCAGCTGGCCTCTCGAACGAAACGCCACACGAAGACCCCGGCCACGGCCCCGGCCACCGCTGTGATCACTATGAAACAGACGTCGGCCCCCATCTGTGCAGTGAGGGCTGTGTCCGCGCCGGCGAGCACCGCGGCGGTGTCGGGTCGTGGAGCGATACCGGCCCACAGGGCCCCCAGCGGCACGCCGACGAGAACGAGAGACGCCGCCGTGACCCCCGCACGACGCAGGTCGCGGCGGGCGCCGTCCCGATCGAGGTCGCGATGACCGAAGTCGCCTTCCGCCGCCGATGGATCCGGCTGCCCCGTCGGGACAGCCGGGTCGCTCGGCACCCGGGGTGGCGCCCCCTCTTCCGTCACGCAGCCGCCGGATGGTGCGCCCGGTTGACCGCGCTCGCGACCGCCAGGAGGGAGGCCGTGACGATGTTGCCGTCGATGCCCACCCCCCACAGAACGCGGCCGCCGACGGCCACCTCGAGGAACGCGACCGCCTGTGCGTCCGCACCAGCCCCCATCGCGTGTTCGCTGTAGTCGAGGACGCGGGCGTCGAAACCGCGCTCGCTGAGCGCCGCCACAAACGCCGCGATCGGCCCGTTGCCTCGCCCGGCCAGCATCTCCTCCACGCCGCCCACGCGCACCGCAACCTTGATCTCGTCCTCCTCGCCGTGGACGGAGTTGGTCGTCACGCCGCGCAGTTCCAGCGGCCGGGTCGGGCTCAGGTACTCAGCCTCGAAGATCGACCAGAGCTCGTCGGCTGTCACTTCCCCGCCCTCGGCCTCGGTGTGCCGCTGGACGACCTGACTGAACTCGATCTGCAGCCTGCGGGGCATGTCCATCTGATGTTCGGTCTTCATCAGGTACGCCACCCCGCCCTTGCCGGACTGGCTGTTGACCCGGATCACGGCCTCGTAGGTGCGCCCGACATCCTTCGGGTCGATGGGCAGGTAGGGCACCTCCCACAGGACCTCAGTGGCCCGTCCGGCCTCGATGCCCGCCCCCCGCTCCTGCTCGATCGCGTCGAAACCCTTCTTGATCGCGTCCTGGTGGGACCCGGAGAAGGCTGTGTAGACGAGGTCGCCCCCGTAGGGATGGCGTGGGTGGACGGGCAGCTGGTTGCAGTACTCGACGGTGCGCCGCACCTCGTCGATGTCGGAGACGTCGATCTTGGGGTCGATTCCCTGGCTGAACAGGTTCAGGGCGAGCGTGACCAGACACACGTTGCCGGTGCGCTCCCCGTTGCCGAACAGGCAGCCCTCGATGCGGTCGGCCCCCGCCAGCATCCCCAGCTCCGCGGCCGCAACGGCCGTTCCCCGGTCGTTGTGCGGGTGCAGGCTCAAGATCACGGCGTCCCGGCGCGTGAAGTTCCGGTTCATCCACTCGATCTGGTCGGCGTAGACGTTGGGGGTCGCCATCTCGACCGTCGCGGGCAGGTTCAGCACGACAGGGCGCTGGGCAGTCGGCTGCCAGACGTCCAGCACCGCCTCGCAGACCTCCAGCCCGTAATCCAGCTCCGTGCCGGTGAAGGACTCCGGGCTGTACTGCCAGGACACCTCGGTGTCGGCCAACGTCCGCTCGGCGTACTTGGCGCACCACTCGGCGCCGCGTACGGCGACGTCCCTGATCCCGTCACGGCCCAGCCCGAACACGACGCGGCGCTGCAACACGGAGGTCGAGTTGTACAGGTGGATCAGTGCCCGGCGCGCGCCGGTCACCGACGCCACCGTCCGCTCGATCAGTTCCTCCCGCGCCTGCGTGAGAACCTGGATCGTCACGTCGTCGGGGATGCGGTCCTCTTCGATCAGCTGGCGGACGAATTCGTAGTCGGTATGGCTGGCGGCCGGGAAGCCGACCTCGATCTCCTTGTAGCCCATCCTGACCAGCAGGTCGAACAGCCGCAACTTGCGCGCCGGGCTCATCGGGTCGATCAGTGCCTGGTTGCCGTCACGCAGGTCGACACTGCACCACTGGGGTGCGGTCGTGACGACGGCATCGGGCCAGCTCCGCTGCGGCAGCTCAACTGCCGGGTACGGGCGGTATTTGTGGATCGGCATGCCACTTGGCTGCTGCCGACTACTCATGGGGACTCCTCAACTGCGCTGTCGGCTTCGGGTCTGTTGGGGGGCTCGGGAAGACTCGCCCGAGTGCAACGGCCGGCGCGCAAAGCCCCGCGGCGAGGAAGCCGGCCTAAGAGAGGCCCCCGCCACGGCGGCTAAGGAGAAGCAGCGCGAACATGATGTCTCGATGGTACGCCACGCCACATCGGGGGGCGAGCCCTCAGGCCGCGCTGCTCGTCCACACCGCGATGTCGAGAACCCGCAACGGTGACAGTGGGGGGCCGTCGGGAGGGACGAGCCGCGAAAGCCTGCGAAGCTCGTCGGCGTTGGCCCGCAGGTCCTCCTGCATGGCCCGCAGCAGCAGCTGCATGTAGTCCCGCCAACTCCGGCCCAGTTTCGGTGCCGGCGGGACGCACGATTCGTGCTGGTAGAACACCCGCACCTTGCTGTCGAAGAGCGGGACGAGAGATGGCCGCTTGCGGTGGAGCACCTTCGCAAGCAGGGATCCCTTGACGTCACGATCCTCGACCGAGGGGTCATCCAGTGGGTCGTAGAGGGAGGCCACGAGATCCAGAGTGGTCTCGTCCGCCGAAGCCAGGTCGATGCCTGGCGACAGCGCGTCCAGCGATCGCTGCAGCAGCGGCATCAGCCGGGTGAGCGTGTGCATGCGGTCCAAGCTGACGCTGACGCCGAGCAGCGCCGGGGCCAGCAGGTCTCCGGTGCACAACGTCTGGTTGTCATTGTTGGTGACGAGACCGTCGTAGTACGGGTAGGCGTAGCGCAACCCGGGCTTGTGCGGGCTGACGTACTCGGTAACGAGGCTCTCGGCGTCGAGAACCTCGCGCGTGCCCCGGGCGAGCTTCATGGCGCAGTGCCTCCTGGCGACGACGTTGTCCAGACCCCTGGCAGCTTCCCACGGCCCACCCCGCTGTGGACGGCAACGCGGCCCTACCGCGCGACGCGTATAACTTGGGGACGTGACGACGGCGCAGGGCTGGACGCTGCTGAGCATCCTGGCGGTGTTCGCGAGCCTGGTCGTCACGCTCGTCCTCGCCCAGATCCACAGTCTGCGCAGCTACATGGACGCCCGCTTCGACGCCGTGGACGCCCGCTTCGACTCCGTCGATGCGCGGCTCGACCACCTCGACCGCGACGTACACGCCGTCGTGAACCGGGTCTTCCGGCGCGACGAGTAGGCAGGTTGGCCGTCAGCCCACGGTGCCTCAACCTACGACGCAGCCCGCGCCCAGCAGTTCCTTCAAGTCACCCATCAGGCTCGCCGTGACCTGCACCCGCAGCCGCTCGTCCAAGCGCAGGACGGTGCTACGCGCCGGCCCGAGCAGCTGAAGTCGCACCTCCGTCGTGCCCGGGTGGGTCGCGAGGACGTCCTTGAGCCGCTCGACCAGAGGCGGGGTACACCGTGCGGCCTGGAGGCTGATGGTGAGCGGCCCGCGCGGGCCCTGCGAGATGTCGGGCAGCGTCACCCCGGAGGCGATGAGGCGGGGAACATCGTCGCGCTTTTCGACCCGGCCCCGGACCAGCACCACCTCGTCCTCGGCAAGCGAGATGCCGCACTGGGCGTACGTGGCCGGAAAGAAGAACACCTCGACACTGCCGTCGAGATCCTCCAGGAGCGCCGTGGCCCAGGGGCTGCCCTGTTTCGTGACCCGGCGGCTGAGGCCGGCCAGGATTCCCCCGACGGTGACCGTCGCCCCGTCGTCCACTTCGTCCGCGGCGAGCCGGCGGACGGTACAGTCGGCGGCCGCTGCGATCACGTGCTCGACCCCCAGGAGCGGGTGGTCGCTGACGTAGAGGCCGAGCATCTCCCGTTCGAAGGCGAGCAGCGACTTCTTGTCCCACTCCCCGACGGGGATGCTGTGCTCGAACAGGGCGCCGGCCTCGCCCTCAGCCGGTTCCGGGGCCTGCTCCGGCTCGCCGAACAGCGAGAACTGCCCGGCGGCCTCGGCCCGCTTGGTGTCCAGGCAAGCATCGATGGCCTCGGCGTGGATGTGCAGCAGCCCGCGCCGGGAGTGCCCCAGCGAGTCGAACGCCCCGGCCTTGACCAGCGACTCGACGACCCGCTTGTTGCAGGCGACGGGCTCCACCTTGCGCAGGAAGTCGTGGAATGAGGCGAACCTGCCTTTGGCCCGGCGGGTACCGATCAGCGACTCGACGACGTTCGCCCCGACGTTGCGCACGGCGGAGAGCCCAAACCGGATGTCGGTACCGCGCGGCGTGAAGTCGGAATCGGAGTCGTTGACGTCCGGTGGCAGCACCTTGATGCCCATCCGCCGGCATTCGGCCAGGTAGACGGCACTCTTGTCCTTGTCGTCGCGGACCGAGGTGAGTAGGGCCGCCATATATTCGGCCGGGTAGCGCGCCTTGAGGTAGGCCGTCCAGTAGGAGACGAGCCCGTATCCCGCCGAGTGCGCCTTGTTGAAGGCGTAATCAGCGAAGGGGACGAGCACCTCCCACAGCTTGGTGATCGCGGCGTCGCTGAACCCGTTGCTGCGCATGCCCGCCGCGAACGGGACGTACTCCTGGTCGAGGATGGCTTTCTTCTTCTTGCCCATCGCCCGGCGCAGCAGGTCGGCCTGACCCAGGGTGTAACCGGCGACCTTCTGGGCGGCCGCCATCACCTGTTCCTGGTAGACGATGACGCCGTAGGTCTCGCCGAGGACGTCGGCGAGCGGCTCGGCCAGCTCGGGGTGGATCGGGTCGCGGGGGCGCCGCCCGTGCTTGCGCTCGACGTAGTCGAGGTGGGCCCCGACACCCATCGGCCCCGGCCGGTACAGCGCGATGAGTGCGGAGATGTCGTCGAACGTCGTGGGCTGCATCGCGCGCATGAGCGAGCGCATGGGCCCGCCCTCGAGCTGGAAGACGCCGACCGACTCGCCTCGGCACAGCAGCGCGTACGCCTCCGGGTCGTCGAGCGGCAGCTCTTCGATCACGACCTGCTCGCCCCGGTTGGCCTCGAGGTGGCGCAGGCAATCGTCGAGCACGGTCAGGTTGCGCAGCCCGAGGAAATCCATCTTGAGCAGGCCCAGCTTTTCCACGGTGCCCATGTCGAACTGCGTGATCACCGCGCCGTCGGCCTCGCGGCGCCACACCGGGATGTGCTCGGTCAGAGGGTCGCGGCACATGACGACCCCGGCCGCGTGCACCCCCGCCTGCCGTTTGAGGCCCTCAAGGCCACGGGCGGTCTCGATGACACGCTTCGCGTCCGGATCGGTTTCGAAGGCCTGCCGAAGTTCGGCCGCCTCCCCGTACCGGGACGACGAGGAGTCGAAGCACTCCTTCAGCGACATCTCGCGGCCCATGATCGGCGGAGGCATCGACTTGGTCAGCCGGTCACCCATCACGTAGGGGAAGCCCAGCACGCGCGCCGAGTCTTTGATCGCTTGCTTCGCCTTGATGGTGCCGAAGGTGATGATCTGGGCGACCCGGTCCTCGCCGTAGCGCTCGGTGGCATACCGGATCATGTCGCCGCGCCGGCGTTCATCGAAATCCATGTCGATGTCGGGCATCGACACGCGTTCCGGGTTGAGGAAACGCTCGAAGATCAAGCCGTAGCGCAGCGGGTCGAGTTCGGTGATGCCCAGGCAGTAGGACACCGTGCAGCCGGCCGCGCTGCCCCGGCCCGGGCCGACCCGAATGCCGTGCTCCTTTGCGTAGCGGACCAGGTCGGCGACGACGAGGAAGTAGGACGGGAAGCCCATCTGGACGATGACGCCGACCTCGTAGTCGACCTGCCGGCGCACCTCGTCGCCGGGATGGTCCCCATACCGGCGGCGCATGCCCTCGATCACCTGCTTGCGGAACCAGCTCTCCTCATCCTCGCCCGCCGGTACGGGGAAACGCGGCAGCAGGTCACGCTTCTCGAACACGGGCGGGACCACGCGCTCCGCTATGGCGAGGGTGTTGTCACAGGCCTCGGGCAGCTCGGCGAACAATTTCCGCATCTCGGCCGGGCTCTTGAGGTAGAACTCCTCGGCCTCGAAGCGAAACCTCGACGGATCAGCCAGGGTCGCGCCCGTCTGCACGCACAGCAGCACCTCGTGCGGCTGGGAGTCGGCCCGCCGGGTGTAGTGCAGGTCGTTCGTCGCGAGCATCGGCAGCCCGAGCTCGCCGGCCAGCCGCACCAGGTGCGGAAAGACCCGCTTCTCGATCCCGATGCCGTGCTGCATCAGCTCGACGAAATAGTTGCCCGGACCGAAGATCTCCGCATACTCCCCCGCGGTTCTCTTCGCCCTCTCGTAGTCGCCGCGCTCGATGAGCTGGCTCACCTCGCCACCCGGGCATCCCGTGGTCGCGATGAGCCCTCCGCTGAAGCGGCTCAGCAGCTCACGGTCCATCCGTGGCTTGTAGTAGTACCCCTCCAGGCTGGCGAGGCTGGAGAGCTTGACCAGGTTCGCCCAGCCCTGCCCGTCCGCCGCCAGGAGTGTCATGTGGCTGTACTTGTCGGTCTTGGCATTGCCGCCGTCGGGCAGCCGCTTGTCGAACCGGCTGCCGGGAGCGATATAGGCCTCCGTGCCGAGGATCGGTTTGACCCCGGCGGCCGCGCCCTGGCGAGCGAAGTCGTAGGCGCCGTAGAGGGAGCCGTGGTCGGTCATGGCCAGGGCGGGCATCCCCAGCTGCGCGCAGGACTCGAACAGCTCGCTGAGCCGCGCCGCCCCGTCCAGCATCGAGTACTCGGTGTGCACGTGCAGATGCACGAACGACTCGCGGGACGACATGGCCGCGGCCGACCTCCTCTGAGCATGCGGTCGTCGCCCACTGCGCCGAGCAGGCACCCCTCGGGAGGGAGGCTTCTGGTGGGCAGACCCCCTCAGTCTCGCACCGGGGCACGACGTTTCGGCCCTGCCGCGACCGTGGCGTGGGGACCGGTCAGTACGTGCACGCGTTGGCAGGGTCCGCCGCGGTCACTTGCGGCGGGCTCAGCGATGTGGGCAAGGCCGACGGGGCGGGCGCCGGCGGGAGCGCGCTGGATGGCGCGGCAGCCGGCGCACCGGGGGCGGCGACGTGCACCAGCGACGTGAACGAGCTGCCGACCACAAGGACGATTCCCGCCGCCGCCGGGTCCTCGCGCAGCTGGGCGCCGGGGACTGCCGCCGCGACGGTGCGGGCTGCCTCGACAGAACCCGGTGGGTAGCTCACGACCGAGTCGGCGTAGTCATGGCGGTGGGCGTTGGCATAGGCACCCACGTGGAAACCCTGGGCCGCGAGGCCTTGAGTGACGCTTCGCGCGATGCCGGGTGTCCCACTGCCGTTCTGCACCGTCACCGTCACCGCCGCCGGGGCCACCGTCACCGGCCTGCCGTCACCTGCGGTCGGACCCGGACTGGGCGAGGCGGGTGGCGGCGGCGACTGCGACTGCGGACGCAGCGGAGCGAAGAACGCGTCCACCGCTGGCTGGTCGTACATCAGGACCGAGCCGATTCCCTGCAGCTCCCAGAGCCCGTTGGCGTCCCGGAAGGTGCCGGGATCGGTGCTGCGGAGCTCTCGCACCGGGATGGTTGCAAAATGGATTTTGGCTGCATCGTTGCCGCGCAGCCGCCCGCTCAGCGACACCAGATCCCGCACGGACGTCGCGTCGTCAGTGGTCAGCGAGGACGCGGCCGAGTTCGCCAGCGACAGCAGCCGGTCCGGGTGGAACAGATTGCTGCTGGCGCTGGCCTTGCGGAACACCGCACCGAGGAACTGCTGCTGGCGCTGGATTCGGGCCAGGTCGCCGCGGGGCAGACCGTGACGCTGCCGCACGAACGCCAGCGCCTGCGTCCCGTCGAGGTGGTTCATACCGGGATGACCGTGGAAACCGCTGAAGTCGTCGTTGAGGTTGTCGAACCCGACGGCCTTGCGCACGCAGACATCCACACCGCCGATCGCGTCGGTAATGCGCTGGAAACCGGCGAGATCGATCTGGACGTAGTGGTCGACGCGCACGTCGCTCAGGCGCTCCACCGTCTGCACGAGCAGCGTCGGGCCGCCCAGATCGAGGGCCACGTTGATGCGATTGCGGCTCTCGGGGTGAGGCCGCCCGGACGGGTCGGTGTAGGCGGGGATGGTCACCACCGTGTCGCGCGGGAAGGAGATCAGCGTCGTCGTGCCGTCGCTGTCCAGGTGCGCCAGGATGAGCGAGTCGGAGCGCTGGCCGGTGACGTGGTCGCGCCCGGTCCCCTGGTACGTCGAGCCGGTGCCCGCGCGGCTGTCGGAGCCGACGAGAAGGTAGTTCTGGTCGCCGGCGGCCGCGGCCGGCCGCAGCCCGCCGGGCAGGTGGAACCTGCCGATCTGGCCGTCGTAGTACTTGTAGATCACCCAGCCGCCCAGGGAAATCACGAGCGTGCCCACCGACAGCGCGATGGCGAACCGTCGCAGCCAGCGCCGCAGCACCGACGGCCGAGACCCTCGGCGGACAGGCGTCCGACGGTAAGAGGCGGGCGAGCCTGCCGGCCGCTCCGGCCGGCCGGAGCGCACCGGGTACGTGGAGTTCGACGCCCCGTTCATCGCATCCCGGCCTGCCGCAGCGGGTCCGGAGCCGGCGCGGCCTGCCCGCGCCGGACGTTCGGAAGCTGTCCAGCCGGCATCGCCTTGCGCGTAGCGGCTGGTGGGGACCGACGTTCGCCGACCCTGCCGAGGCATGCCGGAGCGCCCCCCCGGCGCGGCGGCCGCCGAGGCGGAACGACCCACCACGCGCAGCCCCGTGTCGGACGGGTCGCCCGACGCCGGGCCGATCGCGCTCTGCCGACGCTCGTCACCAGGCCGGTAATCCCGCACGCGTCCCTCCGGTTGGCTGGCACTTCGGAGGCCTCGCGCCCCGAACCGGGACGGGCCGAACCCGTTTGGGACAGGCCCGACGCCCGGCGGTGCCGACGAGCGAGGATCCGGTGGGCGAGGATCTCGGTGGACCCTATCCTCGCAACCGCCTGTTTCCGCCGCTATCCACCCGTGTCCGGCGCAAGTGGCCGAATCCCGAATAGCTTTCCCGCCACCGGGTTGCCACCACCGGGTTGCCGCCACCGGGTTGCCACCACCGGGTTGCCACTGCCGGGTTCCTACTGCCGAGAGTACGCGTTGTGCGCCCCGTCCAGCGTGGCGACGAACTCCAGTTCGGTCGTATCCGACAGATCGTGCAGCTCCCGGCTGCGCCCGCTTCGGGCATAGCCCAATCGCTCGTAGAGGCGGTGCGCGTCGGCGAACCGCGCGTCGCTCCACAGCACGACGTGATCCATGCCGCGTTCGCGTACCCACTGCTCGACGCGGCGGACAAGGCGGGCCCCGTAGCCCCGGCGCCGGGCCCCGGCCGCCACGTACAGCGACTTGAGCTCGGCCGCTCTCCCCTGCCGGGTCGGTCGGACCCCTACGCACGCGTCGAGGTGCCGGCTGCCGGGTCGTGGCAGCACCCAGAACGTGCCACCCCAAGCGTCGAAGGAGGTCGCCGGGGCCAGCATCCACGGTTCCTCGGCATCCACGTCGAGGACGACACCGGGGTATTCGGCCCACGTCGCGCCGATGAGCTCAACGACCGCGTCCGCATCGTCGTCACGGCCAGGCCGCAGCCCGGGCAACGGATCTGTGCCCACCTCCGGTCACCGGTCCTCGATCAGCGCGAGAGCGGCAGCGAGGTCGGGCGCGTCCGGGCTTTCGAAGCACATCCACCGGCTGTCGGCCGGGTGGGCGAAGGCGAGCCGCCAGGCGTGCAGCCACTGCCGGGTCATCCCCAGGCGCACGGCCAGCACGGGGTCCGCGCCGTACTGGAGGTCACCCACGCACGGATGGCGCACCGCGGCCATGTGGACGCGGATCTGGTGCGTTCGACCCGTCGCGAGCCGGATCTCGAGCAGACTCGCCGCCCGGAATGCCTCGACGGTCTCGTAGTGGGTGATGCTGGGCCGCCCGCCGGCAACCACCGCGAACTTGTAGGGATGGGTGGGGTGCCGGTCGATCGGGGCGTCGATAGTGCCGCGCAGGGGGTCGGGGTGGCCTTGGACGAGCGCCCGATAGTCCTTGTCCACCGCTCGACCACGGAACGCGGCTTTGAGGGTGCGGTAGGCCACCTCGCTCTTGGCCACCACCATGAGGCCGGAGGTACCGGCGTCGAGCCGGTGCACCACCCCTTGCCGCTCGGCTGCACCACTGGACGCGATCCGGTGCCCGGCCGCCGCAAGCCCGCCGATGACGGTCGGCCCGTCCCAGCCGGGGCTGGGGTGTGCGGCCACCCCTGGTGGCTTGTCCACCACCACGATGTCGTCGTCGGAAAACACGACCTGCAGCCCCGGGACCGGCTCCGCCTCCTCCGGCTGCCCGTCCTCCGGCTGCCCGCCCGCGGGCTGCCCGTCCTCCGGCTGCCGGCCCGCGGGCACTCCTGCGCCCGCGGCGAGGTCGCGGCGCGGCGGCGGGATCACCACGTCGAGCCAGGTCCCCGCCACGACGCGCTCGGACTTGGCTCGCGCGACGCCGTCAACCAGGACGTCCCCCGCTTCCACGAGGTCGGCGGCACTGGTCCGCGACAATCCGAACAGCCGGGCCAGGGCAGCATCGAGACGCAGCCCGTCGAGGCCCTCCGGGACGGGCACGCGGCGGCGCTCAGTCACCCTGATCCCGGTCGCCACGCGGGTCGGCGGCTGGCCCCTGCCCCACGGGGCCGCCCGAGCCGCCCGAGCCGCCCGAGCCGGCCGGCTCCCGCCTCCCGTCGATGGGGATGTTTCGCGCGGTGAGCAGCACTGCCAGCAGGCCGCCCACGACGATCGCGCTGTCCGCGATGTTGAAAACGGGCCAGTGATGCAGGTGGATCCAGTCCACGACCTCCCCGCGCAGCAGCCCAGGGGAGCGCACGAGGCGGTCGAGCAGGTTGCCCAGAGCACCGCCGAGTAGCAGGCCCAAGGTGATCGCCCACGCGGTCGACCGCAGCCGGCGGGCGACGCGGGCGATGACCACGATGACGGCGACGGCCACCAGCGTGAACAGGATCGTCGCCCCGCCGGCGACGCCGAACGCCGCACCCCGGTTGCGGGTCAGTTCCAGGTCGAGGACGCCCGGGACGAGCTCGACGGACCGGTCCGACAGCTCGGAGACAGCGAGGATCTTGCTGATGACATCGGCTGCGAAGACGGCTGTGGTGGTGACGAGGAAGATCCCCAGTCTTCGGGGCGCCGCCGCGTCGACTGCGCGGTTCGCGTCCTCGTGCACGTGTCCAGCGTATGGGCGCGCTGCGGCGGTGGGGCCACACAACGCTGGGGCCACACCGCGGGTGGCCCGGAGGCCATGTCTGCGGGCCGCCCACGGCCCTACCCGACAGGCCACATCGCCAGACGGTTGGGGCAATTCGACCCTGCCCCACACTGGTTGGCCGGGCTAGGCCTCGTCGGACGTGGCTACCCGATGGCCAACCCGGTCGCACCGTCCGACGAGGACTGCGCCGTCCTCACACCGGTCGGGGACAATCGGTCGCGCCGGGTGACCGCTGGCCACTGGCGAGCGAGCCGCCCGGCGCCCGACCGTGCCCATGACCGTGCCCATGACCGTGACCCTGACTGACGACCGTGACGGAGCCTGCACCCGATGCCTTCTGCCCACCCGTCCCGCGCCGCGCTGCCGTTCGCCTCCTTGCCGGCAGCCGTTGACCTGCCCGCAATCGAGGCGGTTGTGCTCGAGCGGTGGCGGCACGAGGACGTGTTCCGCGCCACCCTCGAGCGCACGGCCGACGGCCCGACATGGATCTTCTACGAGGGCCCGCCCACCGCGAACGGACACCCCGGCACGCACCACGTCGAAGCGCGGGTCTTCAAAGACGTCTTCCCCCGCTTCAAGACGATGAAGGGATTCCACGTCGAGCGCCGCGCCGGTTGGGACTGCCACGGGCTTCCCGTGGAGCTCGCTGTGGAGAAGGAGCTGGGGTTTTCCACCAAGCAGGACATCGAGGCCTTCGGGATCGCCGAGTTCAACGCCCGGTGCCGGGAATCTGTCCTGCGTCACGTCGACGAGTTCGAGCGGCTCACCGAGCGGATGGGCTACTGGGTCGACCTCGGCGCGGCGTACCGGACGATGGACCCCGACTACATCGAAAGCGTCTGGTGGTCCCTGCAACGAATCTTCGACAGCGGCCTGCTCGTCGAGGACCAGCGGGTGACGCCCTACTGCCCGCGGTGCGAGACCGGCCTGTCCGACCACGAGGTGGCCCAGGGGTACACCACCGTGGTCGACCCGTCCGTCTTCGTCCGCTTCCCCATCACCAGCGGTCCGCTCGCCGAGCAGAACGCCGACCTGCTCGTCTGGACGACGACACCGTGGACGCTGGTGAGCAACACTGCCGTGGCCGTCCATCCCGACGTGACCTACGTCGTGGCGCGGGCCGGCGGGCACGTGCTCGTGGTGGCCGAACCCCTGCTGCGGGCCACGCTCGGCGAGGAAGCGGAGGTGTTGTCCTCGCTGCCAGGACGAGCCCTGGAGGGCACCGCCTACCAGCGCCCGTTCGAGCTCGTCGACGTGCCGGGCAGCGAGGCCGGCCGGGCGCACTATGTGGTGCTGGCCGACTACGTCACCATCGAGGACGGCACGGGGCTGGTCCACCAGGCCCCCGCGTTCGGCGCCGAGGACCTCGGCGTCGCCCGCATCTACGGGCTGCCAGTCGTCAACCCGGTGGGCACCGACGGCCGGTTCGGCGCCGACGTGCCGCTCGTCGGGGGGCAGTTCTTCAAGACCGCGGACAAGGCCCTTGTCGAGGACCTGCGCGAGCGGGGCATCCTCTGGCACTACGAGCCCCATGAGCACAGCTACCCCCTCTGCTGGCGCTGCGACACCCCGTTGCTGTACTACGCGCTTCCCAGCTGGTACATCCGCACGACCGCGATCCGGGAGCGGCTCCTGGCGGAGAACCAGCGCACCAACTGGTACCCGCCGCGGATCAAGGACGGGCGCTACGGCGACTGGCTGGCCAACAACGTCGACTGGGCGCTGTCGCGCAACCGCTTCTGGGGGACGCCGCTGCCGGTGTGGCGGTGCGGCGCCGACCGTGCCCACCTGACGTGCGTGGGCAGCCTCACCGAGCTGTCGGAACTCGCGGGGCGCGATGTGACCGACCTCGACCCGCACCGCCCGTTCATCGACCAGGTGAGCGTGCCGTGCCGGGAATGCGGCGCCGAGGCCCAGCGCGTCCCGGAGGTCATCGACGGCTGGTACGACAGCGGGGCGATGCCCTTCGCGCAGTGGGGGGCGCCCTTCCGCAACGAGGACCAATTCGCGGACAGCTACCCGGCGCAGTTCATCTGCGAGGGGATCGACCAGACGCGTGGCTGGTTCTACACGCTCATGGCCGTGGGCACGCTCGTGTTCGACCGCTCCTCGTATGAGAACGTGCTGTGCCTCGGCCTGCTCCTCGACGCCGAGGGCCGCAAGATGAGCAAGCACTTCGGGAACGTGCTGGACCCGTTCGACCTGTTCGAGCGGCACGGCGCCGACGCGGTCCGCTGGCTGATGCTCGCCGCCGGGTCGCCGTGGTCCGACCGGCGCGTCGGGCACGAGGGCATGGAGGAGATCGTCCGCAAGGTCCTGTTGACCTACTACAACACAGCGTCGTTCCTCACCCTTTACGCCAACGCCACGGGCTGGTGGCCGGGCAAGGAGCCGGTGCCGCCACCGGCCGAGCGGTCCGTGCTGGACCGCGGGGCCATCTCCGAGCTGCACCGGCTCGCCGCGGACGTGGACACCGCGCTGGAGAACTTCGACACCTTGACCGCCGGGCGCCGGATGGGCGACTTCATCGAGGGGTTGTCGAACTGGTATGTGCGCCGGTCCCGCCGCAGGTTCTGGAACGGCGACCCGGCCGCCCTTGAGACGCTGCACGAGTGCCTGGATGTGCTGACCCGGCTGCTCGCCCCCTACATCCCGTTCCTCACCGAGCACGTCTGGCACGCTCTCGGCCACGAGGAATCGGTGCACCTGCAGCCGTGGCCGCAGGCCGACGAATCACTGATCGACCCGGAAAACGTCGCCCGCATCCAGCTGGGACGGCGCATCATCGAGCTGGGGCGGGCGGCGCGGGCGGCGAGCGGAGTCAAGACGCGCCAGCCGCTGGCCCGTGTGCTCATCAGCAGCCCGCGCTATGCCAGCATCGGCCCCGAGCTGCGGGCGCAGATCGCCGACGAGCTCAACGTCGAGTCGATCGAACCGCTCGCGAGCGAGCCCGTTGACGTGACCGTCAAGCCCAACTTCCGCGCACTCGGCAAGCGTTTCGGCAAGCGGACGCCGCAGGTGGCGCAGGCTGTCGCGACGGCGGGCCGGCCGGGCAGCGACGGCACCCTGACGGTCGAGGTCGACGGGGAACGCATCGTCCTCGGCCCCGACGAGCTCCTCGTGACCGAGACGCCGCAGACTGGATGGGCAGTCGCCTCAGAGGCCGGCACCACCGTCGCGCTCGACCTGACCATTACCCCCGAGCTGCGGCGGGCCGGGCTCGCCCGCGACGCAATCCGGCTGATGCAGTCCGGGCGGAAGGACACCGGGCTCGACATCAGCGACCGCGTCGAGGTTTGGTGGCGCGCCGAGGACGGTGCCGTGGCAGCAGCCCTCCGGGAGTACTCGGACACGATCGCCGATGAGGTGCTGGCGGTCAGCTTCGTCGAGGACGGCCCGCCGGTGAACCTGCGCGCGCACCGCGACGGCGAGCTTGGTCTGACGTTCTGGCTCAGGGTCGCCGGCGGCTGAGCGCGCGATCGGCCGCAGCGCACGTCCGCGTCGCGGCAGCCGGGCGGGCGACCGGCTGGGGGCCGGGCCTACCCCGGGCCCGGGGTGGGCCCGGGCCCGGGGCCGGCGTGGCCCTGGTCAGCCGGCTCGGCGCGCTGCGAGGGGGCGGAAGCGGCCGAGGGGGCCGAGGGGGCCGCCCCGCCGGGCCCGGAATCCGGCGCCCCACCGGCACCGGGGGACACGGAAGCACCCTGCGGGAAGGCACCGGGCCCCTGCGCGCCCCCGACCGGCGGCGCAGCGGAGAACGGCGAGTCGGGACGCCCCGGCGCGGCGCCGGCGGCCCCTGGGCCGGGCCCCCCCAGGAGTCCCTGGGACTGCCCCGCGGCCGGCAGCCGGCCTGGGGCAGCGGCCGCGGTGCCGGCAGTGCCAGCGGCTCCCGGGCCGGCCGGACTTGGCGTTCCCTGCGTCAGCGGGGGCCGCGCCGACCCGGGCACAGCGCCCGGCCCGGTCTGCGGCGCGCCGGCCTTGTCAAGCTCACGCAGCTGCAACTCCAGGTAGGCGCGCAGGCGGGTGCGGTACTCCCGCTCGAAGGAACGCAGCTGATCGACTTGTCCCTCAAGTCGCCGCCGGTCCTCTTCCACACGACCGACCTGCTCCTCGTAGGTGCGCTGCGCGTCCCCGCGCAGGCGCTCGGCGTCGACCCGGGCTTCCTGAATGGCCTGCTCCGCCGTCCGCTGAGCGAGCACGAGCGTCCTCCTGAGCAACTGCTCCGCCTCGCTGTCGGGCAGCCGGTCCAGGTCGGCGGCAGGCGCGCCGGGCGCGGGTGCGACCGGCTCAGGATGCGGCGGCCGGTCGGCCGTCGGCTGGGGCGCCGTTTGCTGGGGCGCCGTTTGCTGGGGCACCTGCTGCCCGGCGGGCAACGCCGCCGCCGGAACGTGCTCGGCCGCTTCAACCGGAACGGGAGCGGCTGGCGACTTGGTCAATTCCGGACCCGTCGGGGCCCCCGGCTCACGTGCCTGTGCCGCGCCCGCTTGTGTGGGGGCCGGGTAGGGTGCGGCACCGCCCTGCGCCTGGAGCTGGCGC
>Ga0302263_10000286_pt1 | contig 19795 bp, 21 predicted proteins | sample II_Fen_N1_4_FD_194564 | JGI IMG/M metagenome (GOLD analysis project Ga0302263, IMG submission 194564) | Peat permafrost microbial communities from Stordalen Mire near Abisko, Sweden - II_Fen_N1_4 | ecosystem: Environmental > Terrestrial > Soil > Wetlands > Permafrost | place: Sweden: Abisko... | reverse complement strand
GGTCAGAGGCAATTTTCGGTCGGGCTGACAGGATTTGAACCTGCGACCCCTTGACCCCCAGTCAAGTGCGCTACCAAACTGCGCCACAGCCCGATGCCCGGGCGGACGGGGTCCGCTGGGCGGTGTGAAGGCTACCGCAGAGCCTCGGGGCTCCCGAATCCGCCCGGGCGCCCTCGGTCCGGCGTCCCGGCGACGTTCAGCATCTTCTTCGGATCACGACACCGGCCTCCCAGGCATCTCACAGGCATCTCACTGGATCGCGGTGCTGGATGGGTACATGCCGCGAGAAGGAGACCCCATGGAGGAGCACGACGCGCCGCCCCCGCACGACCAGGGCACCGCGCCCCACCAGCTGCCGCCGTGGGCACCGCCCGCACCGCCCGCACCGCCCGCACCGCCGGCCTACGTCGCGCCGCCCGCGGCCCCGGAGCCCCGACGTACGCGTCCCCGGCTCGTGGCGGCCGGCACGGCCGTCGCCCTGGTGGTGGCTGCCGGTGGCGCCGGCTTCGCGCTCGGCCACCACCGGGACCGGGCCGGTCCGGTGGCCACGCCTCCGAACGGCTACGTCGGCGGGCAGGGTCCTCAGTCCGGCGAGGGGGGTACGACGCCCTTCGGAGGTGCGCCGTTCAGCGGACCCGGAGTGGAGGGCAGCGCACCGTTCGACTCGTCCTCGGGCGGTACGCCGGCCAACGCCAACCAGCTCACCGGTCTGGTCCGGATCGCCACCACCCTGAAGTACCAGGGCGGCAGGGCCGCGGGCACCGGGATGGTCCTCACCAGCACCGGCGAGGTCGTCACCAACCACCACGTCGTCGAGGGCGCGACCAAGATCCGGGTTACGGTGATGAGCACCGGACAGCACTACCGCGCGACCGTGGTCGGCACCGACGCCAAGGACGACGTCGCCGTCCTGCAGCTGACCAACGCGAACGGCCTCTCGGTCGTGCAGACGTCCACCACGCCGGCCGCGGTCGGTGACGCCGTCACCGCCGTGGGCGACGCCGGAGGATCCGTCAGGACCTTCAGCGCCGCCGAGGGCACCGTCACGGCGCTCGACCAGCACATCACCACGCAGAGCCAGGGCGGCAGCACCGGCGAGAAGCTCCGTGGCCTGATGGAGATCAGCAGCGACGTGATCTCCGGTGACTCCGGTGGGGCCACCTACGACGACCAGGGCGACGTCGTGGGCATGACCACGGCCGCCTCCACCGGCGACAGCAACGTCGTCGGGTACGCCGTCCCGATCGCCAAGGTCGTCAGCATCGCCGACGACCTCGAGAGCGGCACCGCCAACGCTCGCTACGAGTACGGGAACCCGGCCTTCCTGGGGATCGGCCTCGCGCCCTCCGGCATCACCGTGGCCGGGGTCTACCCCGGTACGCCGGCGGCGGGTGCCGGCATCGTCGTCGGTGACCGGATCACCCGGGTCGGCGGCACCAGCGTCAGCAGCGCGGCGGCCCTCCGCCAGGCCGTCCAGGCCTACTCCCCCGGAGACCGCGTCCGGGTGGTGTGGACCGACACCTCGGGGACGACGCACGTGGCCACAGTGACCCTGATCGCGGGGCCGGTCGCCTGATCACCCGCACGAGGGATCACCAGAACTGGGGTTTGCCGGGCACGCCGCGAGGGTAAAGGATCGACACAACGCCCGACCGGCGTGGCTCAGACGACGGTGGGCGATCCCACTAGGACCTGCCATGACCAACCTCACCATCGCGAACATCTTCTTGTTCTGCGCGATCCTCTGTCTGGCTCTCAGCGCCATCGTCCAGTCACCCTTCTACTTCTTCTACTCGTTCGGGGCGACGGCGCTGGCCGGCGCCGTGCGTCACAGTCAGCTCCCGCACAAACGCTGACCCGCTCGGTCAGCCGGCGGTGGAATGTCTCGCACCGGCGGCGACGTTGCGCGTGTGTTCACACATCCGACGCGAGGAGATCGCATGCCCACCCGTACCGCACGCACCGCCTGGACCGGCACCCTCGAACAGGGCTCCGGGCAGGTCGAGCTCACCAGCTCGAAGATCGCGACGTACGACGTGTCCTTCCCGAAGCGGGCGGCCGACGACGCCGACGGGACGACCAGCCCCGAGGAGCTGATCGCAGCCGCTCACTCCTCCTGCTACGCGATGCAGCTCTCCTCGCTGGTCGCGGCGGCCGGCGGCACGCCGGTCGCCCTCGACATCCAGGCCGACGTCACACTCGGCCCCGACCCCGCCGGCGGCTTCCGCCTGACCGGGATCCTGCTCACCGTGCGCGGTGAGGTCGAGGGGCTCGACGCTGCCGGCTTCGAGAAGGCCGCCCAGGACGCCAAGGCCGGTTGCCCCGTCAGCAAGGCGCTGACCGGCGTGGAGATCACCCTGGACGCCGCGCTCGAGGGCTGACCCTGAACGCCCCCCGGCGAGGTGCCGTCGGCTCCGGTCGGCGGCACCGTCGGGGATCGGACCTAACGCGTGGCGCCGCTGCCGTTGGAGACCTTGAGCGACGACGTGTCGACCGCGACGAAGGCGCGTGCGGGGATCCGCTTGAGGTCCTCGATCATCGAGATCGGCCAGTGGGCGTTCTGCTCGCCCTGGAAGTACCACGGTGACCCGTTGTCGGCGAGTACCAGCCCATAGGTCTTCATCGCCTTCACCACCGCCCTCGCGGCCGGCCCGAGCCCCGACGGGTGGTAGGACGCGCGCAGCCGGAAGCGCGCACCCATCGGCGGGTAGTTCCAGCTGCGTGTCGACCCGGCGTCGTGCCGAGCCGGCCAGAGGTGGTGGTCGGAGGTGACGTCTGTGGTGAAGCGGATCGCGTGGTCGACGTCGCGGTTCTTGACCTCGTTCCACCGCAGCAGCCCGGGCAGGATCGGGAGCCCCGCGGCGTCGGCGGAGGTCCAGGTGTTGGGTCGGAGCTTGTCGGACGAGAGCGACCAGACCGCCCCCGAGCCCGCCGTCCACCGGCCGTGACGCTTGCGGGTCGCGAAGGTCTCGTAGAGCCTGCAGGAACCCTTGTCGACGATGATCGCGTGGCGGTCGCCGCTGGACCTACGGCCACCCTCGATACGGGTGTCGACACCCAGCGGGTAGCGCACCCTGTCACTCTCGGACGCGTATTGGAAGTGCACTCGCACCCGCGCGTGGGAGGACCCGACGACGGTGACCGGGATGCCGTAGTTCGGGCCGTCGCCGAACGACGGCCCGAAGTCGGGGTGCAGGTCCACCGACCGGCTCATGTGAGACAGCCACTGCTTGCTGCGCGGGTTCACCGGGAGGTGCCGGATGTCGGCGTGCCAGTAGTTGTCAGCCGGGAAGGTCGGGCACTGCGTGCCTGCCACCGGACGCCGGTCGACGCTGCTCGGGGCCGCGGACGACGTCGCGGCGGCGTACGCCGTGCCGGTGACGGCGAGCGCGACGACCAGACCGAGCGCCGTACCCCGCATCCTCACGCGTCCGCCCGGCCGGTCACTGCCACGGCTACTCCCAGCCCGATCATCGACATGCCGCCCACCGTACCGAGGGCACGCCCCCGAGCCGGGGAGGCGCGGAACCAACGACGCAGCTGGCTGGCCAGCAGGGCCCAGACGCTGTCGGAGACCAAGCCGATCAGAAAGGCGATCGACCCGAGCATCAGCATCTGCAGGCTGCCGTGGCCCCGGTCGCGGTCCACGAACTGGGGCAGCACCGCCGCGAAGATCACGTACGCCTTGGGGTTGGTGAAGCCCACGAGGAAGCCCTGACGCAGTGCGGTCGCCCCGTGCACCGCCGGGCCCGACTCGCTGTGCACCTCGAGCGGCTCGCGGTGGCGCAACGCGTGGATGCCGAGCCAGACGAGGTACGCCGCTCCCCCGATCTTCAGCACCTCGTAGGCGGTGTCCGACGTCGCGACGAGGTCACCCAGCCCGACCGAGACAAGGACCAGCGCGGCGAGCAGGCCGAACGAGTTGCCCAGCACGGTCATCAGCGCGACCGCGCGGCCGTAGCTGAGGGCGCGGCCGACGGTGAAGACGACGCTCGGGCCTGGAATCGCGATCAGGACGAGCGCGACCAGGCCGAAGCCGATCACCTGATCCGTGGTCACCATGCCGCGCATGGTCTCACGGAGAAGGGGGGTCAGCGCTTGCGTTTCTCCCGAACCCGCTGGGTCAGCACGATCGGCGTACCGACGAAGCCGAAGTCCTCGCGCAGGCGTCGCTCGATGTAGCGCTCGTAGCCGGCATCGAGCTTGCCCGACGTGAACAGCACGAACGTCGGCGGCGCGGTGGAGGGCTGGGTGGCGAACATGATCTTCGGCTGCTTGCCGCTACGCACCGGGTGGGGGTGCTCGGCCACGAGGCGCCCGAGGAACGCGTTGAGCGCGCCGGTCGGGACCCGCGTCTCCCATCCCTCCAGGGCCTTGTCGAGGGCCACCACCAGGCGGTCGACATGCCAGCCGGTGCGCGCGGTGATGTTGATCCGCGGCGCCCACTGCACCTGCACGAGCTCGCGCTCCACCTCCCGCTCGAGGTAGTGGCGGCGCTCCTCGTCCACCAGGTCCCACTTGTTGAAGGCGATCACCAGCGCCCGGCCCGCTTCGCGAACGGTCTGGAGGATCCGGACGTCCTGCTCGGAGATCGACTGGTCGGCATCGAGGACGAGCACCGCGACCTCGGCCCGGTCGATCGCGGTCGAGGTGCGCAGGGACGCGTAGAACTCGTGGCCGGAGGCCTCCTTGACCCGCTTCCGGATGCCGGCGGTGTCGATGAACCGCCACTCGCGGCCGCCCAGGCTGACCAGCTCGTCGACGGGGTCGACGGTGGTGCCGGCGACGGAGTCGACGACGACGCGTTCGGAGCCGGCCAGCTTGTTGAGGAGGGACGACTTGCCGACGTTGGGCTTGCCGACGATGGCGACCCGGCGCGGGCCGGGCTCCTCCTCGAAGGACTGCTCCGGCGGCTCGGGCAGCACGGCGAGGATGGCGTCGAGCAGGTCGCCGGAGCCGCGGCCGTGGAGGGCCGAGACCGGGTAGGGCTCGCCCAGGCCGAGGTTCCACAGCCCGTAGGCCTCGGCCTCGGCGCGCTGGTCGTCGACCTTGTTGGCGGCCAGGATCACCGGCTTCTTCGAGGCCCGCAGTACGCGGACGACGGACTCGTCGGCGTCGGTGATGCCGATCGTGGCGTCGACGACGAACAGCACCGCGTCGGCCAGCCCGACCGCGATCTCGGCCTGCGCCTTGATCCGCTCCGCCAGCCCGCGGGCGTCGGGGTCCCAGCCGCCGGTGTCGACGACGGTGAAGGCGCGCCCGGCCCAGGTGGCGTCGTAGGACACCCGGTCGCGGGTGACGCCCGGTACGTCCTCGACCACCGCCTCGCGGCGGCCCAGGATCCGGTTGACCAGGGTGGACTTGCCGACGTTGGGCCGGCCGACGACGGCCAGCACCGGTACCGGTCCCGTGGCGGGCTCGATGCCCGCGCCGATGTCTGGGTCGCTCATGAGATCTCCTCCGCGGACTCGGCCGGGATCGGGCCGGGCAGCGTCTGCCCGGTCAGCACCAGACCCGCCCTCAGCTCGTCCAGCATCCGCTCGTGCAGGGCCGCCGACGTGGCGGCCACGAGTGTCTTGGTCCGCGGCCAGGATCGCTTCTCCACGCGCATCGGCGCGCCGTACACCAGGTCGATGACGGCTCCCGGCTCGGGCAGGGCGTCCTTGCCGCCGCCGGCCGGGCGGGTGCCGTACATCATCAGCGGCACGATGGGCGCCCCGGTGACGAGCCCGAGGTACGCCGCCCCGTTGCGGAAGCGGGTCAGGTCGCCGGCACCGCGGTTCCCTTCCGGGAAGATCCCGACCGCTCCCCCGTGGTCGAGCACGTGCAGGCAGGCGCGGATCGCGCCCCGGTCGGTGGCCACCCGGTCGAGAGGGATCTGGCCGCTCGAGTGCAGGAAGCGCCCGAGTCGGCCGTCGAACATCTCGCGCTTGGTCAGTGCGTGCACCGGCCGCGGCCCGAAGATGGCGAGCAGCGGGCCGTCGATCACGCCGGTGTGGTTGGCGGCAACGATGACCGGCCCCTGGGGCGGGACGTGTCCGGTGCCGTGCTCGCGGACGTCGTATCGACGCCGGATTAGCCACCGGCTCGTCGGCCGCCCGCCGTGCAGCAGCCAGGTCGGCGGGTGCCGGCGGTGCGCTGCGCTCACCGTCACGACCGGTCCTCGACGAGGCCGGCAATGAGGTCGACGACCTCAGCCAGGGTGTACGGCGTGGTGTCGACGTGAACGGCGCCCTCGGCCATCGTCAGCGGCGACGCGGTGCGGGTGGAGTCGATCCGGTCGCGGGCGAGCAGCGACGACTCGGTAGCCGTCAGGTCGGAGCCGCCCTCCTCGGCGGCCCGACGCGCAGCCCGAGCGGCCGGGTCGGCGGTGAGGTAGACCTTGACCTCCGCGTCGGGGGCGACGGCGGAGCCGATGTCGCGACCTTCGACGACGATGTCGCCGCCGTCGATGACCGCACGCTGGAGATCGAGGAGCCGGGCGCGCACCTGGGGCACCGCGCTCACAGCGGAGACGGCGCCGGTGACCTCGGGGGTGCGGATCGCCGCCGCCACGTCCACGCCGTCGACGGTGATCGTCGGGTCAGCCGGGTCGGTGCCGGACACGATCTCGGGCTCAGCGCAGCGGACGGCCACGGCGGCAGGGTCGTCGACGGAGACGTCGTGGCCCAGCATCCACCAGGTGATGGCGCGATACATCGCACCGGTGTCGAGATAGCGCAACCCGAGCCGGGCGGCGACCCCGCGCGAGGTGCTGGACTTGCCCGAGCCCGAGGGTCCGTCGATCGCCACGACCACGCCGGTGCGTGCGGGAGCGCTCACGAGACCTGTCCTGACTCTGGTGGGGGTGCGGCCGACCCCGGAACCGGCGTCGGGCAAGCACTCAGCCTACCGGGGAGGTGCGCCACGGGCGGATTCGCCGGAGGCCGCCTCCGCTCCTGAGAACCGGTCCCCTAGCGGTGCGTCTGCCAGCCGCCGGACTCGAGTGAGGTCTGCAGGTGGTCGGCCCGGGTCTCGTCGACGAGCAGCTCGACGAGGCCGGTGTCGCGCGCCGGGTCGTGGTCGATGTGGACGTCTTCGATGTTGACGCCGCTGGCACCGGCGTCCGCGAACAGCCGGGCCAGCTCGCCCGGGTGGTCGGGCAGGGAGACGAAGACCGACGCCGTCGGCCGGCTCGGACCGCCGTGCTTGCCGGGGATGGCACGGGTGCCGGCGACGCCCCGCTCGAGGATCTCGCCCAGCGGCCCGCGGTCACCGACCGTGACCGCGTCGATCAGCACGTCGAGCTCGTCGCGCACCTGGGTGAGCAGCCCGGCGACGGCCGGCGCGTTCCCGGTCACGATCTGCTCCCACAGCCCGGGGTCGCCACCGGCGATGCGCGTCACGTCGCGGACACCCTGCCCGCTGAGCGCGAGGTGCTCGGCCGGGGCATCCGCCAGCCGACCGGCGACGAGGACGGCCAGAAGGTGGGGCAGGTGCGAGGTGCGCGCGACGGCGAGGTCGTGCTCCTCCGGGCTGAGTCGTACGACGCTCGCGCCGGCCAGGCGGGCCAGCGTGGTGACGGCCTCGGTCGCGGCAGGGGTGGAGCCCTGGTGCGGGACCACCGCCCAGGGCCTGCCGTCGAAGAGGGTCGGACTCGCGGCCAGGGGGCCGGAACGTTCGCTGCCCGCCATCGGGTGGCTGCCGACGTACCGCTCGAGGCCCAGGTGACCCTCCAGCGCGCGCAGCGGGGCGGTCTTGACGCTGCCGACGTCGGTCACGACCGCGTCCCACGTCGTCAGGGCGCGCGCGACCTCGGTGCCGACATGGTCGGGCGGTACCGCCACCACGACCAGCCCGGGCGGCTCGCCGGCGTGCTCGTGCCCGGCGCCGAGGCCGGAGGCGGTCCGGACGTGCTCGGGGTTGCGGTCGCTGAGCAGGACCTCGACGTCGCGGCGGCGGAGCGCCAGACCGAGCGACGTACCGAGCAGTCCGGTCCCGACGATCAGGACCGGGCCCGGCAGGTCAGCCATCGGCCGGCTCGTCGGGGACGGCCCGGACCCGGGCCAGGTCACGTCGGAGCGCGGCCGCTCCGTGGAGGTAGACGTGGGTGATGTCGGCGCGCGGGAGGTCGGACTCGACGTGCGCCATCATCCGCACGACCCGCGGCATCGAGCCCTCGATCTCCAGCTCGCGGGTGCAGATGAGGGGGACGTCGGTGAAGCCGAGCATCCTCGCCGCATACGCCGGGAACTCCGAGACCAGGTCGGTGGTGGCGGTGAAGATGATCGAGATGAAGTCGTCGAGCACCCAGCCGTTGGCGTCCATGACCTGGGTGACCATCTCGGCCACCCGCTCGAGCATGTGCTCGCGGTCGTCGACGTCGAGCTGAGTCGCTCCCCGTACCGCCCTGACTGCCACGGGAAAACCCTAGCCGCGCCCTCCCCTCCTCCCGGTCCCGTGTCCACGGGTCAGGGGTCTCGGTTCATCAAGGTATGTAGTTGAACCGGCTCTTCCCACGATCAATCGGGCTAGGGAGGAGCTGCTTTCCCTTCATACCTTGATGAACCAACCGCAGCAGCCCCGCGGCCCAGGGCTACAGCCGGGCGCTGTCCAGGAGGCTGCCGAGCTCGTCGTCGGTGAGCTCGCGGAGTGCGCCGCTGGTCATCCCGACCAGCGTGACCGGGCCGATGGCGGTGCGGGTCAGCTTGCGGACCGGGTGGCCGACGTGATCGAGCAGGCGGCGCACGATCCGGTTGCGCCCCTCGTGGATGACCAGCTCCACGAGGGACTTGTCGCGCGCTCCCTCCCCGATCAGCGTGACCGCCGAGACGGTGACCGGGCCGTCGTCGAGCTCCACACCGGCCAGGAGCGTGTCGAGAGTGGCGCGGGAGACGCGGCCCTCCACCTCGGCGACGTATGTCTTGTCGACCTCGTACGACGGGTGCGCCATGCGCTGGGCGAACTCGCCGTCGTTGGTGAGCAGGAGCAGACCCGCGGTGTCGGTGTCGAGCCGTCCGACGTGGAAGAGCCGCTCAGGGCGGTCGGCCACGAAGTCGCTGAGAGTCGGGCGGCCCTGCGGGTCGGACATCGTGGAGACGACCCCGGTGGGCTTGTGGAGGACGAGATAGACGTTCGGCGAGACCGGCGGCAGGCGCCGGCCCGACACCCGGATGACGGCGGTCGTCGGGTCGATCTTGGTCCCGAGGCGGGTGACCACCTCGTCGTTCACCGTCACCTCACCGGCCAGCATCAGCTCCTCGCACTTGCGCCGCGAGGCTACCCCCGAGCGCGCGAGGAGCTTGTGCAGCCGGACCAGGCCGTTCTCGTCGCGCTCGAGATCGGGGGTGGTCACTCCCCCGCGCTCTCGTCCTCGAGGTCACCGAGGTCGTTGAGGTCGGGAAGGTACGGCGCGAGCTCGGGCAGGTCGTCGAGGGAGGTGACCCCGATCCGCTCCAGGAAGTAGGACGTGGTGCGGTAGAGGTAGGCACCAGACGAGTGGTCCTGCCCGGCCTCCTCGACCAGGCCGCGGGTGAGCAGGGTGCGCATCACACCGTCGACGTTGACGCCGCGGATCGCCGACACCCGGGCGCGCGACACGGGCTGCCGGTAGGCCACCACGGCCAGGGTCTCGAGAGCGGCCTGGGTCAGTCGCGCCTGCTGGCCGTCGAGGACGAACGCCTCCACGACCGGGGCGAGCTCCTCGCGCGTGTAGTAGCGCCAGCCACCTGCCACGTTGCGCAGCTCGAAGCCGCGCCCCTGCTCGGCGTACTCCGCAGCGAGGTCGGCGAGCGCAGCCGACACGTCCGGCACCGGGTAGCCCACCGCGGTGGCGAGCGTGGTCTCGTCGAGCGGCTGGTCGGCGATCATCAGGAGCGCCTCCAGCGACGGCCGCAGCTCGGCGACGGCGACCTCCAGCACGTCCTCGATCATGGCGTCTCCTCTTCCTGGGACTCGGGGGGTGGGGCGTCGGCCGGTGGCTCTTGAGGCTCAGGCACGCCCTCGAACTCGTCGATGTGGACGTCCGCCTCGACGTCGAGGTCGTCCGAACCCGTCCACCGCACGGTCAGCTCCCCCAAGGGTGACATCTGCTCGAAGGCGACGGCGTTCTCGCGGAACAGCTCCAGCAGCGCCAGGAACCGCGCCACCTTGGTCAGCGTGTCGGGCGCGTCGCCGCACAGGGCCCGGAAGGTGATCGTGCTCGTACGGCGCAGCCGGTCGACGATGATCTCGGCCTGCTCGCGGACGCTCACCGCCGGGGCGTGGATGTGCTGGAGCGACACCTCCTGCTCGGGTCTCGGCTCGAGAGCCTTGGCCGCCATCGCGGCGAAGGCGTCGAGGCCGATCCCGATCAGCACCTCCGGCAGCAGCCCGGCGAACCGCTCCTCCAATCCGACGGCCCGGGGGTGCCGGCGCGACTCCCCCGCGAGCCGCTGCTCGAGGACGGCGGCGACCTGCCGGAAGGCGCGGTACTGCATCAGGCGCGCGAAGAGCAGGTCGCGCGCCTCGAGCAGCGCGAGGTCGTCCTCGTCCTCGACATCGCCCTGCGGCAGCAGCCGCGCTGACTTGAGGTCGAGCAGCGTCGAGGCGACGACCAGGAACGACGACGTCTGCTCGAGATCCCACGCGCCGCCGGCCGTGGTTCCTGAGGAGTCGAGGGACGAGGCGTCTCGAAGGGCCGCTCCGGCCTTCACGTGCGCGATGAACTCGTCGGTGACCCGCGAGAGAGAGATCTCGGTGATGTCGAGCTTGTGCTTGGAGATCAGGCTCAGCAACAGGTCGAAGGGACCCTCGAAGTTGTCGAGCCGGACCTCGAACCCCGACTCGGCGAGGGTCTGGGAACCGATCTCGGGTCCGGCGTCGGGGGCGATCGTCATCCAGGCATCATTCTTCGACGAGCCGCTGCACGAGGAGGCTGTCGTAGCCGTGCTCCTCGAGGTCTGCCAGCACGAGCGCGATCGCCTCGCGCACGATGCGTCCGCGGTCGACGGCCAGGCCGTGGTCGCGGCGCAGCGCCAGGCGGGCACTGTCGAGGTCGAGCAGCTCGTCGGCGGTGACGTAGACCGTCATCTTCTCGTCGTGCCGCACCCGGCCGCTCGGCCTGCGTGGCCGGGGCTCGTCGGCCTCCGGGACGGCCCGGACCCGGCGCTCGGGCCGAGGCTCCGCGACCTCGGTCGTGGTGCCGGGGGTGGCGGCGTCAGTGGGGCGGAACAGGTCGTCGGCGGTCGGAAGGCTCACACGTCGAGACACCGCAGCGCCACCTCCTTGGCCAGCTGGCGGTAGGACTCGGCGCCGCCGGAGGCGGTGGCGTAGGACGTGATCGGCTCACCCGCGACGGTGGAGTCGGAGAACTTCACGGTCCGGCGGATCACGGTGTGGAAGACCTTGTCGCCCCACGCCTGCACCAGACGCTCCATCACCTCACGGCTGTGCAGCGTGCGTCCGTCGAACATGGTGCCGAGCACACCGTCGATCTCGAGCCGCGGGTTCAGCCTCTCGCGGACCTTGTCGATCGTGGTCTTCAGGAGGGCGACCCCGCGCAGCGCGAAGTACTCGCACTCCAGCGGCACGATCACGCCGTCGGAGGCGGTCAGCGCGTTGACGGTCAGCAGGCCGAGCGACGGCTGGCAGTCGATCAGGATCACGTCGTACTGCTCGATCGCCGGAGCGAGCACCCGCTGCAGGGTCTGCTCACGCGCGACCTCGTGGACCAGCTGCACCTCGGCGGCGGACAGGTCGATGTTGGAGGGCAGCAGGTCCATTCCCGGTACGCCGGTCGGCACGACGACGTCGTCGAGGGTGACCTCGCGGTCCATCAGCAGGTTGTAGACGGTGAGCTCGATCTCGTGGGGGTTCAGACCCAGGCCCACCGAGAGCGACCCCTGCGGGTCGAAGTCGACCAGCAGCACCTTGCGACCGAACTCCGCCAGCGAGGCACCGAGGTTGATCGTGGTCGTGGTCTTGCCGACCCCGCCCTTCTGGTTGCACATCGAGATCACGCGCGCGTGGGTGGGACCGGTGACCGGCGACGGGTCGGGGAACTGCGGCATCGGCCGGCCGGTGGGGCCGAGCGTCACCTCGACGGCGCCCGGCTCGATCTCCTGGACGATCCCGTCGACCTGTTCGAGTACGCCGGCCTCGTCGGCCACCGCCTCGGGCGGGACGCTGGTACGGGTGAAGGGCACGGGGGCGCTCATCGGGGTCTCCACATCGTCGGACACCGGAGGGGCCGGGACCGGGGCCTGCGGTGGCATCGCGGGTGCGGTGGTGCCGGTGTGGCCGCGGCCGAAGATCCCCGTCATGTGTGCTCCAGTTGTGTCCGTGCTGGTTCGACGAAAATGTCGACTTTCCGACATCGTGCCCCGTGGCACGCCGTGACTGTAGGAGGGCGCGCCGAGCAGCCACAACACATCGGACGAATCCCCAGGCCCAGGACCGAATCTGTGCAGAGCGTGTGCACGAGCCACGAGGGGAGTGCACAGGGATGGCCCCGCCTGTGCACAACCCTGTGCAGTCAGGAACGGACCCGCGGACGCCGTCAGACCGGTTCGTAGAGCCCCGGACGCTGCTCCTGCGCGAGCTCGACGCGGCCGCCGTGGCGCTGCGACTCGATCGCCGAGAAGGCCGCGACGTTCGCGAGGTACCCGTCCCACGCCGAGGGCCCGGTGAGCGCACCCGCCCGGATGTCGTGGATCCAGGAGCTGACCTCGAGCCGGTACGCGTCGAGGTAGCGCTCGGTCCCGTCCTTGGTCACCACCCGGCCGTCGACCCCCGAGGTGTCCGACAGGCTGCGTCGCACTGACACGCCGTACGGCGGCGTGAGCGAGACCGTGCCCTCGGTGCCGGTGACCTCGGTATGGATGTCGTAGCCGTAGTTCGCGTTCACGAACACCTCGACGGTCACCACAGTGCCGTCGGCGGTCTCGAACACGCCCACCTGGAGATCCTTCAGCTCGCCGTCGGGGACCCGCGACGCGAAGACCGTCACCGCCGCCAGCGGGTCGTCGAGCAGCCACGGCACGCTGTCGAACTCGTGGATCATCGAGCCGAACAGCACGCTCTCGTCGGTGTGCGACGAGTGCGCACGGGGGTTCCGGTGGATGCAGTGGGCGGCCTTGACCTGGCCGATCGAGCCGCCGAGCACGGCCTCGCGCAGTGTGAGGTACGCCGGGTCGTAGTGACGCATGAAGCCGAGCTGGACCAGCCGGCGGCCGGCCGCGACCTCCGCGTCCACGACCCGCCGGGCGCCTTCGACCGTGCTCGCGATCGGCTTCTCCAACAGCGTCGGCTTGCCGAGCTCGATGCAGGCCAGGGTGAGCGGCTCGTGCAGCGGGTCGGGCGCGGCGATCAGGACGGCGTCGACGTCACCGGACTCGATCAGCGCCTCGGCCGATGGTGCAGCACTGGCGCCGACCTGGTCGGCGATCCCCTTGGCCCGCTCGGCGTCGACGTCGAAGATCTGCGCGACCCGGGCACCTGGCACCCAGCGGGACAGGTTGTCGACGTGCGCCGCCCCCATCGCACCGGTGCCGATCACGCCGACCCGGACGGTGTCGCTTCCGGAGCCTCCGGACGAGCTGTCTGTGGTCATGGGGTCACCCATCGTCTCTCTTCGTAGGAGCGCACCATCGCGTCGACCAGCTGCGCCGCCACCACGGCGTCGTCGATGGTCGCGCCGTGTGGCTTGCCCGTGCGGATGCTCTCCACCAGGGCGCGGCACTCGATGACCTTCAGGTCGTCGAAGCCCATCGCCATGCCCGACCCCGGCTGGAAGGCGGCGAGGTCGCCGTCGCCGGCCTGCACGAACCGGGTCTCCCACGGCGCGTCCAGGTAGTCCGTGCCGAGGCAGAGCCGGAGCTCACCCATCCGCCGGAAGTCCCAGGAGAGCGCACCGTCGGTCCCGCGTACGTCGATCGTGTACGTGCACTGCTCACCGACGGCGACCCGGGACGACGTCAGGTACCCACGGGCGCCCGCACCGAACCGCAGCAGAGCCGAGGCCACGTCCTCGTTGCCGACCGGACCACGCGGACCGTCGCCGCCCCGCGAGTAGTGCGAGACCGCGCCGGTGGCGACCGGGCGCTCGGTGATGAAGGTCGCCTGGTCCGCCACCAGCTCGGTCAGGCCGCCGAGGCTGTCCCCGCCGACATGGAGCGCGAGGTCGAAGCCGTGGCTGGCCAGGTCGCCGAGCACGCCGGTGCCGGCGTACTGCGGGTCGAAGCGCCACGAGAGCGCGCCGTCGGGGTGGGCGGAGTAGTCGGCCAGCATCCGGACGTCCACCGACTCCAGCCGCCCGAGGCGGCCGGCCGCGATCAGCTCGCGGGCGTGGGCGACGGCGGGCGCGTTGCGGTAGTTGAACCCGACCGCTGACCTCACTCCCGCCTCGTGGACGGCGGCCGCGATGGCCGCGGTGTCCTCGGCGCTGCGTCCGGCCGGCTTCTCGATCCAGAGATGACGGCCCGAACGGGCGACCGCCTCCCCCACCTCACGGTGCACGAAGTTGGGCCCGCACACGCTGATGACGTCGAGGTCGTCGCGCTCGAGCAACGTGGCCCAGTCCGCCACCGCGTCGGCGAACCCGTAGGCGTCGATCGCATGCTGTCGCCGACCTTCGTCCGGATCCGCCACGGCCACGAACCGGGGGCTGAGCGGCGCGTCCGGGTAGTGCTGGGCCAGGCGCGCCCAAGCGCGCGTGTGCACCTGGCCCATCCAGCCGAACCCCACCACCGCGACACCGATCTCGCGGTCTGCGGTCATGGGTGAGTGCTCTCCGGAGTCGCGTCGTCCGGGGTGGTGCGGAGCGTCTCCGCGACCTCGGACTCCAGGGTCCGGGAGACCTGGGAGTCTGGCAGCTGCCGGGCCAGCTCGTGGCTGAGGGCTTCGAGCTCCGTGCCTCCGGCCATCATCTGGACCAGCTCGTCCAGCGACAGCTCGGCTTTGGCGAAGTTGCCCATGCTCCGGCCACGGCGCAGCAGCATGAAGCGGTCACCCACCGGGTAGGCGTGGTGCGGGTTGTGGGAGATGAAGATGACGCCGAGGCCGCGGTCGCGTGCCTTCGCGACGTACTTCAGCACGACCCCGGACTGGCGCACGCCGAGTGCGGCCGTGGGCTCGTCGAGGATCAGGACGCGGGCCCCGAAGTAGACCGCCCGGGCGATCGCGACACACTGCCGCTCGCCGCCGGAGAGCGTGCCGATCGGCTGCTCCACGTCACGCAGGTCGATCCCCATCGCGCTCAGCTCGGTCTTGGTGATCTCCTTCATCGCCGCCACGTCGAGCCGGCTCGTGGGGCCCTTGCCCTTGGTCAGCTCGGAGCCGAGGAAGAAGTTGCGCCAGACCGGCATCAGCGGCACGACCGCCAGGTCCTGGTAGACCGTCGCGATGCCCAGGGCGAGTGCCTCGCGCGGCGAGGAGAAGGAGCGCTTCTCCCCGTCGACGATGAAGTCGCCACTCGTGTGGGAGTGCGCCCCGGCCAGGATCTTGATGAACGTCGACTTGCCGGCGCCGTTGTCGCCGAGCACGCAGGTGACCTCACCGGCCTTGACCGTCGTGGTCACGTCGCGCAACGCGATCACCGAGCCGTAGCTCTTGCCGATGTCGACGACCTCGATGATCGCCGTACCGGGAGGAGGGAGGACCGGCCCGCCGGCCTCGACCGGCGCCTGCCCGGACTCCATGGTGTCCTTCTCGGTGGTCATCGCACTCTCTCCGCTCGCGACTTGACGAAGTTGTTGACCAGGACGGCGCCCAGGAGCATCACGCCGAGGATGGAGTACAGCCAGTCGCTGTCCCACCCCGCGTACACGATGCCCTGGCCGACCATCCCGTAGATCAGTGCGCCCAGCGCGGCGCCGATCGCGGAGCCGTAGCCGCCGGTCAGCAGGCAGCCGCCGACGACGGCACAGATGATGTAGACGAACTCGGCACCGACGCCCGTGGTCGACTGCGCCGTGGTCGTCTTGAAGAGGGTGAGCATGCCCACGATCCAGGCGCCGAACGCCGTCGTCATGAAGAGACCGACCTTGGTCCGGAAGACCGGTACCCCGACCTGCCGTGCGCTGGTCTGGGCACCACCGACGGCGAAGATCCAGTTCCCGGCGCGGGTGCGCTGGAGGATCCACGTCGCGACGATGATGACGCCGAGCGCCCACCAGGTGGCGGCGTAGATCTTGAGGAAGCCGGTGGCCGGGACATTCACCCAGGGCAGCCAGCCGAGGTCGATCTTGATGTAGGAGCCGAAGAGCTTGTTGCCGGCGGCGTAGCCCTTGGCGGACTGGAAGTCCACCACCGAGACCTGGTTGATGATCTGCTTCACGACGGCCAGGTTCACGCCACGCAGCACGAAGAAGGTGCCGAGCGTGACGATGAAGCTCGGCAGGCCGGTCTTCATCACCAGGAACCCGTTGAGGAAGCCGATGCACAGCGCCACGATCAGCGAGGTGAAGACCGAGACCCACACGTTGACGTGCCAGTGGGACATCATGATGCCGGTGATCAGGCCGGTGGTGCCGGTCATCGCTCCGGCCGACAGGTCGAACTCACCGCCGATCATCAGCAGCGCCACGACGACGGCCATGATCGCGAACGAGGACGAGGTGAAGATCCAGGTGCTCGCGCCGGCGGGGAGCGCGAACGCGGTGGTGCTGAACGAGAAGTAGAGGAACACCAGCAGCGCCGCGACCGTCGCGCCCACTCCGGGTCGGCGCAGGACGGCCGCGAGCCGGGCGTGCTCACCGAGCCGCTCGTCGCGGTCGGGCGGGGTCTGCTTCTGATCTACCGGTGGTGCTGACGTGGTGCTCATGTGCCCTCCTCGGGCTGGTGTTCTTCCGAGACGGCGGAGGGGGCCCGGCCCGAGCCGGACCCCGCCCCGTCAGATCAGCGAGTGCCGTTCTGGGCGAACTTCAGGACGTCTGCTGCGTTGTCCTTGGTGATGATGGCAGGGCCGGAGTAGACCGGCTGGCCGCCACCGATGTCGTTGCCGTTGAGCGCCTTGAGGTAGATCCCCGTGACTCCCAGGTAGCCCTGGACGTAGGGCTGCTGGTCGATGGCGAACAGGATCTTGCCGTCGACGATGTTCTTCACCACGTCGGCGTTCACGTCGAAGGTCCCGATCGTGACGTCCGCACCGGTGGCGTCGACGGCCTTGACCGCCTGCCCGGACATGTCACCACCGAGGGTGAGGATGCCGTCGATCGACGGGTCGGCCTGGAGCTTCGACTCGATGGTCGCCTCGGAGCCGGCCAGGTCGGTGTTGTCCGTCTGGAGGTTCGTCAGCTTGCCCGAGAACGTCGAGGCCGCCCCCTTGCAGCGCGCCTCGAGACCCACGTTGCCGGCCTCCTGGATCACACACAGCGCGTTCTTGACTCCGGCGTTGTTGAGCTGCTCGCCGGCGGCCTTGCCCGCGAGGTCCTCGCTCTGGCCGACGTGGGTGATCGCACCGAACTGCTGCCACTGGTCGATGCCGGAGTTGATGGTGATGACCGGGACGCCGGCGGCGACAGCGGCCTTGATGCTCTTCTCCAGGCCGTCGGGGTTCGCCATCGAGACGACGAGGCCGTCCGTGCCGGCCGCGACCGCGTTGTCGATCAGGGTCGCCTGCTTACCCACGTCGGGGTCGCTCTGGTAGTGCAGGTCGACGTTCTCGTCCTTGCCGGCCTGCTCGGCACCGGCCTTGACGACGTCCCAGAAGGAGTCGCCGGGAGCGCCGTGGGTGATTACGTCGATCCGGATGTCGCTGGACGACGAGGCGCCGCCCGTGGTGGAGCTGTCGGCGCTCGGCGAACTGCTGCCGCTGCTTCCACAGCCGGTCAGCACGAGCAGCCCGGCCGCGATACCCGCGGTGAGCAACCGTCGGATTCTCATGGTGTTCTCCTTCTCAACCGCATGCGCGGACTTGTGTTACTCGGTGGACCGGAGCCCGGGTGGCTCATCGGGCCGTAGGGAAGCTGAACTGTGCCTGCTGGTGCTCGGCGAGGTCGACGTGCGGCCAGCGGGCGGTGACGACCTTGGCGCGGGTGTAGAACGCGACGCCCTCGGGGCCGTGGATGTGGTGCTCCCCGAAGAGGGAGTCCTTCCAGCCGCCGAAGGAGTAGTAGGCCATCGGTACCGGGATCGGCACGTTCACGCCGATCATCCCCACGCGTACGCCGCGCTGGAACCGCCGTGCCGCCTCACCGCTGGAGGTGAAGATCGCGGTGCCGTTCCCGTAGGCGTTGGCGTTGATCAGGTCGATCGCGCTGTCGACGTCGTCGAGGTGCAGCACCGACAGCACCGGGCCGAAGATCTCCTCGCGGTAGACGTCCATCTCGGGCGTCACCCGGTCGACCACGGTGGGGCCGACGAAGAAGCCGTCCTCGTGACCGTCCACCCGCAGGCCGCGGCCATCCACGCTGAGGGTGGCGCCCTGCTCCTCACCCGACCCGATCAGGCCGACGATCCGGTCGCGCGCCTCGGGCGTGACGACCGGACCCATGTCGCTGTCGGCGTCCCGACCCGAGCCGACCTTCACCCCCCGGGCCCGCTCGGAGACCAGCGACACCAGGTCATCGCCGACGCCGCCGACCGTGACCGCCGCCGAGATCGCCATGCAGCGCTCTCCCGCCGAGCCGAAGGCCGCCGCCACGAGCTGGTCGGCGGCGTACTCGAGATCCGCGTCCGGAAGGATGATCGCGTGGTTCTTGGCGCCACCGAGGGCCTGGGCGCGCTTGCCCTGCTCGGTGGCCTTGCCGTGGACGTACTTCGCGATCGGCGTGGAGCCGACGAACGACACCGCCGCCACATCGGGGTGCTCGAGCAGCGCGTCGACCGCCTCCTTGTCGCCGTGGACGACGTTGAAGACGCCCTCGGGCAGACCGGCCTCGGCCCACAGCTCGGCCAGGCGCAGGGCTGCCGAAGGGTCGCGTTCGCTGGGCTTGAGCACGAACGTGTTGCCGCAGGCGATCGCCACGGGGAACATCCACATCGGCACCATCGCCGGGAAGTTGAACGGCGTGATGCCGACGCAGACGCCCAGCGGCTCACGGAACGAGTACAGGTCGACCCCGGTCGAGACCTGTGCCGAGAAGTCACCCTTGAGCAGCTGCGGGATGCCGCAGGCGAACTCCACGATCTCCAGCCCGCGCTGGACCTCCCCGCGGGCGTCACTGAGCACCTTGCCGTGCTCGTCGGTGATCGCCTCGGCAATCCGGCCGATGTTGGCGTTCACCAGCTCGCGGAAGGCGAACAGCACCTTGGTCCGCTGGCTCAGGGAGGACTCCGACCAGGTGGCATAGGCCTCACTGGCAGCCCGGACGACGGTGTCCACGTCGTCGCGGGTGGCCAGGGCGACCTCTGCCTGCTGCTCCCCCGTCGCCGGGTTCCAGACGCGGCCGCGGCGGGTGCCGTCGCCGCTCGCGGTCTTGCCTGCGACCCAGTGCTCGATGGTCCTCATGAGTGGTGCCTCTCGCTCGTGGCGGGGCGCAGGTGGCTGCGCTGTCGCGACTTGTGGTCCTCGTAGGCGGCCCGGGCCTCCCGTGTCGACTCCAGCGACGCGACCTCCGCCACGGGCACGTCCCACCAGGCCGGGCTGTCAGGGGCCGGGACCAGGGGGTCGGTCTCCACGTGGATGACAGTGGTGACGTCGGCTGCCTGGGCCTCGGCGAAGGCCTTCCCGAGCTCGGCGATGCCGCTGACCGACCTCACGCGAGCCCCGAGGCTCGCGGCGTTCGCGGCCAGGTCGACGGGGAGCACGTCGCCGTCGAGTCCGGTCTGCGTGCGGTAGCGGTAGCGGGTGCCGAAGCGCTGCGACCCGAGCGACTCCGACAGCGCACCGATGGAG
>Ga0302263_10000282_pt1 | contig 19913 bp, 16 predicted proteins | sample II_Fen_N1_4_FD_194564 | JGI IMG/M metagenome (GOLD analysis project Ga0302263, IMG submission 194564) | Peat permafrost microbial communities from Stordalen Mire near Abisko, Sweden - II_Fen_N1_4 | ecosystem: Environmental > Terrestrial > Soil > Wetlands > Permafrost | place: Sweden: Abisko... | reverse complement strand
CGCCAATACCAAGGGGCTGCTCAATGGCGATGCAGCCGACTGTCCGCGCTACCTTCGCTCCCTGACGCGCCAGTTTCCGGTGTATGCCAACCTGGGTTTTGTGGGGCTGGATGGCTACGTTTCCTGCGTCAGCGAGAAGCAAAACACGGCTGTGTTTGTTGGGGACCGGGATTATTTCCGCCAGACGCTGGCGCGCCACAGCTTTACCCTCACCGGCTACAAGGTGGGCCGGATAAAAGGCAAGGCCATCATCACCTTCGCGCTGCCCGTGATGAGCAGCCAGGGCGATGTGAGCGCAGTGGTCTTTGCCGCCGTGGACCTCAATGAGATCGCCAAGGCGGTGGCGGCTATCCCCGTGCCAAAAGGCAGCCGTGTCACCCTCATGGACAGGGATGCCACCGTGCTGGCCACCAATCCGCCCCAGCCGATGCTGCTTGGCAAGCCAGTTCGACTTGTCCTGCTCCAGCAGGCGGTCAAAAGCATGAGCACCGGGGTGGGTGAAGCGTTGGACAGACAGGGCCAGCGGCGCCTTTATTCCTTTTTACCCGCAGGACTGGCGAGTGACGCCGCTTTTTTTGTGGCTCTCAGCGCCGACAGAAACGAGGTGCTGGCGCCGACTTTGCAGCAGCTCAAGCTGCAACTGGCTGCGCTGACGCTGATGGCGCTGCTGGGCGCTGCGCTGGCCTGGCGCGTCAGCGGCAGCGCCATCGTCGCGCCCGCGCTGGCGCTGGTGGCGGCCACCGGGCAACTACGCCAAGGGCGGCTCGATGTACGCATTCCGATCGGCTCGCCCGATGCGGTCGATGAATTTTCCCGCATTGGTGCCGGTTTTAACCTGATGGCCGAGTCGCTGCAGCAGCAGCGCCAGGCGCTGGAGGCCGAACTGGCGCACAGTCGCTCGGTCCAGGAGAAGCTGCACGATGCCCAGCGTGTCGGCTGCATAGGCTACTGGCAGATTGATCTGGTCAGTCGGCAGATGTGGTGTTCGCACGAGGTTTATGAGCTTCTTGGCGTGGACAGCGTTGCCAGTGAGTGTGCGTTCGATGGGTTTTTCGAGCGGCTTCATCCGGCGGACCGGGACGCCTTCAAGCTGGGCTGGGATGCCGCCATTGAGGCAGCGTTGCCACTGGAGAGCGAGTTCCGCATCCTGACTCCGGCTGGTGAGGTGCGCTGGATGGTCTTGTTTGGCCGGGTTCATGCCGACGTGCAGGAAGTGCCCGTGATGCGCCGCTCCGGCGTGATTCAGGACATCACCCGGCGCAAGCTGGCCGAGCAGGCGCTGATTGACAGCGAGCAACGCTATGCGGCTTTGTTCGAGTCGGCGCCGGTGCCGATGTGGCTGCATGACATGGACGGCGCGCAGTTTTTGACCGTGAACCAAAGGGCACTTGAGCACTATGGTTACGGCGCCGAGGAGTTTGGCGCCATGACGCTGTTCGACATCACGCCCGAGACCCAGCACCCGTGTCTGCGCCAGCAACTGGCCGCAGGTCTGCCTGCATTTCGCAATGTCTGGCAGCACCGGCGCAAGGATGGCTCGGTGCTGTCGGCAGATGTGGTGTCGCACTTGGTCCAGTATGGCGGGCGGGTGGTGTGCTTTGCCGTGGCTTTGGATATCAGCGCCCAGCTCAAGGCCGAAGGCGCAGTGCAGGATCACCTGTTCACGCTGCAGCGCGCCGCCGATGCGGCCCAGGCCATCACTTGGCACCAAACGCTCGAAGGCACGATGCAGGAGGTCGCCGAGCAGGCGCGGGGCGTGATCGGAGCGCATCAGGCGGTGGTCAGCCTGCGTCTGGGGGGCGCCCAGGGGCAGCGTTTGCAGGCGGTGTCGTTGTCGGAAAAATATGCGTTCAACCAGCACTTTGAGGCCTTGCCTGATCGCGCTGGCATGGAGACGCTGGTCTGCGAGAGCGGCCATGCCATGCACCTGACGCAGGCTGAATTGCAGGCACACCCGCGCTGGCGTGGCGCGGGACTGCAGGCGACTGCGCGCCCTGCGCTGCGCGGCTGGCTGGCGGTCCCCTTGGCTGGCCGCGACGGAAAAAACATCGGCCTGCTACAGCTATCGGACAAGTACGAGGGCGACTTCACCCAGCAAGATGAATATGTCGTCCTAGAGATGGCCCACCTGGCTTCGGCTGCGATGGACAACACCCGGCTGCTTGAAGAGGTGGGCCGCCTCAACGCCGGTCTGGAGCAAAAGGTGGCCGAGCGCACCGCCGAGCTGGCGCGCCAAGAGGCCTTGTTCCGCGCCCTGGCGGAGCAGGCGCCGCAGACGGTCTGGACCGCCAGCCCCGAGGGCGCCGCCACCTATTACAACCGGGCCTGGTTTGCGTTGATAGGTGGCGAGCTCAAGGACTGGAGCGGCTACCAGTGGCTGAGCATTATTCACCCCGACGATGTGGACGGCATCAAGGCCCGCTGGAAAACCGCCCGCGCCAGCCTCCAGCCCTACAGCGGTACCCGGCGCTTTCTGGCCAGGGATGGCTGCTTTCACACCATGACCTACCGCGCCTCGCCGGTGTTCGACGCCCAGGGCCGACTGGCGTTCTGGGTTGGCATTGATGCCGACATCACCGAAATCAAGGCGATTGAGGCGGCGCTGCGGCTGTCCAATCAGGAGCTTGAAGCGTTCTCTTATTCGGTTTCCCACGATCTGCGTTCGCCGCTCAATACCGTCGATGGCTTTAGTCGCCTGCTGGCCAAGCAGCTCGGCGACGCGGCCAATGACAAGGTGCGGCATTACCTCGCGCGCATTCAGGCCGGTGTGGCCCAGATGGGCCAACTGATCGAAGACCTGCTGCTGCTGTCGCAGACGACGCGCGCCCAACTGCGCAGCGAGCCGCTGGACTTGACGGACGCCGCCACCCGTAGCTTGGCCGAGTGGCACTCGCGCCAGCCCGAGCGCCAGGTCCGCGTCTCGGTCCAGCCGGACCTGCGCGCCGTGGGCGATGGGCGACTCCTCGAGGTGGCGCTGGAAAACCTGCTGGCCAATGCCTGGAAATTTACCTCGCAGCAAGAGAACGCCGAGATCAGCGTGGGCCAGCAGATGGATGCAGCAGGCCAGCCGATCTTTTTTGTCCGGGATAATGGCGCCGGTTTTGACATGGCTTATGCTGACAAGTTGTTCCTTCCCTTTCAGCGCCTGCACGCCGCGTCGGAGTTTCCCGGCACCGGCATCGGACTGGCCATTGTCAGCCGGGTGATAGAGCGCCACGGCGGGCACTTGTGGGCCGAGTCGGCGCCCGGCTGCGGGGCGACTTTCTTTTTCACCCTGCCCCGGTTGCCCTTGTCGGTCTGACCTTCAGGCGCATTTTTAAATTCATTGACTTGAGAAGAGATGACAAGTGATTCCTTTATTTCCTTTGGCACGACACCATGTCAAGTGAGCCAAAATCTTTTGAAACAGCCATCACGGCGGCTGATTTTTCCAGCGATGACTATTGCGGCACCAGTTATGCCTCCCGTCTGCTGGGCCTGTCGGTGGCCACCGTTCAGTCGCTGGTGGAAAAAGGCGAAATCGACGCCTGGAAAACGCTGGGCGGCCACCGCCGCATTGCCCTGCATTCGATCAACGCCTACTTGGCCAAGAACAGCCCCCAACTGTCGCGCCCCGACATCCCGCTGAAAAACCGCCTGCGCGTGCTGCTGGTCGAGGACGACGAGAACACCCGCGAGCTGTACCGCTGCCAGTTTGACGACTGGGATCTGCCGATTGACTGCACCTGGATGTCGTCGGCCCTCGAAGCACTGATGGACATTGCCAGCATGCAGCCGGACTTGCTGATCACCGACTTATCCATGCCGGGCGTCGATGGCATCGAGATGCTCAGAACCGTCAAGCGCAACCACCATTTGAGCCAGATGCAGATCATCGTCATCAGCGGCGTGTCGGCCCAGGTGATTGCCGGGCGCGGTGGTCTGCCGCCGCAGACCCGGCTGCTGCAAAAGCCAGTCAACCCCGACTGGCTGCAGGGCTACATCACGGCGCTGGTGGACAGTCGGCGTCAAGGGGCCGGGGGCAACCGCCGCTGACGCGGGACTTGGCGCGGGCCGGGCGCGGCGATTCACGTTATATTGGCCGTTTACGTTAACGTCACATATGGCCACCACCTACACCATCAGCGATCTTGCCAAAGAGTTCGATCTGACCACGCGCGCGATGCGCTTTTATGAAGACATGGGCCTGCTCCAGCCCGAGCGCGAGGGCGCTGGCGGGCGCAACCGCATCTACAGCGCGCGCGACCGCACCCGGCTCAAGCTGACGCTGCGCGCCAAGCGCCTGGGCCTGTCGCTGACCGAGGCCAAGGAAATCATCGACTCCTACGACAGCCCACGCGACACCGCCCCACAGCTGAAAAAATTCCTCGCCATCCTGGCCGATCACCGCCAGAAGCTCGAAGACCAGCTGGTCGATTTGCAGGCCAATCTGAAGGAAATCCGCACCCACGAAAAAGAAGCCAACGCGCTGCTGGCCAAAGCCGAGAAGGCAAAATAAGCCATAATTGACGTTTACGTAAACGTCAATTAAAAATCATGAACACACCGGACCCATCCACGGCGGATGTGATGCAGCAAACCATCATGGTTGTGCCGAAAACGTATTGAATTTTCTGGCTGCCCGCCTCTGTGACCGGCTCGTGGCGGGCGGTTTTTATAAAGGCCCGCAGGGCCGAGCCGATTCACCCACGAGGAGACAAACTCAATGAACAACATGCCCGGACTCAACTTCCAGCTTGGCGAAGACATCGACGCGCTGCGCGACGCGGTGCGCGATTTTGCCCAAGCCGAAATCGCCCCGCGCGCGGCTGAAATCGACAAAACCGACCAGTTCCCGATGGACCTGTGGCGCAAGATGGGCGACCTGGGCGTGCTCGGCATCACCGTCGGCGAGGAATACGGCGGCTCGGGCATGGGCTACCTAGCGCACATGATCGCGATGGAAGAAATCAGCCGCGCCAGCGCCTCCGTCGGTCTGAGCTATGGCGCGCACTCCAACCTGTGCGTGAACCAGATCAAGCGCAACGGCAGCGACGCGCAGCGCGCCAAATACCTGCCCAAGCTGATCAGCGGCGAACACGTCGGCGCGCTCGCCATGAGCGAGCCGGGCGCGGGCAGCGACGTGATTTCGATGAAATTGAAAGCCGAAGACAAGGGTGGCTACTACCTGCTCAACGGCAGCAAAATGTGGATCACCAACGGCCCGGACGCCGACACGCTGGTGGTGTACGCCAAAACCGAGCCGGAACTGGGCGCACGCGGTGTCACCGCCTTTTTGATCGAAAAAGGCATGAAGGGCTTCAGCGTCGCGCAAAAGCTCGACAAGCTGGGCATGCGCGGCAGCCACACCGGCGAGCTGGTCTTCAACAACGTCGAAGTGCCCGAGCAGAACATTCTGGGCAACCTGAATGGCGGTGCAAAAGTCCTGATGAGCGGCCTCGATTACGAACGCGCCGTGCTGACCGGCGGCCCGCTGGGCATCATGCAATCGGTGATGGACAACGTGCTGCCCTACATCCACGACCGCAAGCAGTTCGGCCAGAGCATCGGCGAGTTTCAATTGATTCAGGGCAAGGTCGCCGACATGTACACCGTGCTGCAGGCCGGGCGCTCGTTTGCCTACACGGTGGCCAAGAACCTGGACATGCTGGGCGCCGAGCACGTTCGTCAAGTCCGCAAAGACTGCGCCAGCGTGATCCTGTGGTGCGCCGAGCAGGCCACCAAAATGGCGGGCGACGGCGTGCAGATCTACGGCGGCAACGGCTACATCAACGAGTACCCGCTGGGCCGCCTGTGGCGCGACGCCAAGCTGTACGAAATCGGCGCCGGTACCAGCGAAATCCGCCGCATGCTGATCGGGCGCGAGTTGTTTGCTGAAACCTGCTGACTTTTTTAAACCGCTCCGGGGCTGTCTTGGCAACTGTTTAAGATCGTCTTTATGACTACATCGCTTCAACACTTACTCGATAACAACTGCTGCTGGGCTGCCCGCATGGCTGAGCAGCGCCCGGATTATTTCAGTCGGCTGGTCGGCCAGCAGACGCCCAAATACCTGTGGATTGGCTGCTCGGACAGCCGGGTTCCGGCCAATGAGATCATCGCGCTCGATCCGGGCGAGGTGTTCGTGCATCGCAACGTGGCCAACGTGGTGGTGCATTCGGACTTGAATGCGCTGTCGGTGATCCAGTACGCCGTCGATCATCTCAAGGTCGAGCACATCATGGTGGTCGGCCACTACGGCTGCGGCGGCGTGCTGGCCGCGCTGCGCGGCACCCGCGTCGGCCTGGCCGACAACTGGCTGCGCCACGTCTGCGATGTCAAGCTGCGCCACCTGCAGCGCCTGGAGCATCTGCCTATCGAGCGCCAGGAAGACGTGCTGTGCGAGATGAACGTGATTGAGCAAGTCGGCAACGTCGCCATGTCCAACGTGATGCAGGACGCCTGGAGCCGGGGCCAGAAAGTCGAAGTGCATGGCTGGTGTTACAGCCTCAAGAACGGTCTGGTCAACGACCTCAAGGTCAGCATGAAAAACGCGGATGAGGTGGTGGAGGTTTTTCGCCATGCGCTCAAGCGCTACCCGCGTCGCACGATGAAGCCGAGCCTGCCAGACGGCGGCGCCAAGGTGTAAGGCGCGCGATGTTTCCCCAACGTCTGGATTCCACCGTTGCCTACGACATCGCGAAAGCGATGATGGACGGTTTCAATCGCCACTACCGTTTGTTTCGCACCGAATCGAGCCGGGCTCGGCACCGTTTTGAAACGGCCGACTGGCACGGCCAGCAGCGCGCCCAGCGCGAGCGCATCGAGTTCTACGACCTGCGCGTCAAAGAATGCGTGAGGCGCCTCGAAAAGGAATTCAAGGCCGGTGCGCTGCCGATGGACGAGTGGCACCAAGTCAAGCTGCATTACATCGGCCTGCTGGTGAACCACCTGCAGCCCGAGCTGGCCGAGACGTTTTTCAATTCGGTCACGACGAAAATCCTGCACCGCAGCTATTTTCAGAACGACTTTATTTTCGTGCGGCCCGCCGTCAGCACCGAGTACATCGAAGACAGCGAGCCGCAGGCCCAGCCGACTTACCGCGCCTACTACCCGGCGCCGGGCAGCCTGCCCGAGACGCTGACCGAGCTGGTGCGCGATTTTGGCCTGCGCGTGGCTTTTGAAGATCTGGAGCGCGACGCGGCCTACGTCGCTGGCGCCATCAGCGCCAAACTGGGCGATGTTAAGCTGCGCGCCAATTTTCAATTGCAAGTGCTGTCCAGCCTGTTTTTCCGCAACAAGGGCGCTTACATCGTCGGCAAGGTCATCAACGGCTTTTTTGAAGTGCCGTTTGCGCTGCCGATTTTGCACAACCCTGACGGCAAACTGCGCATCGATGCGGCGCTGTTTGGCGAGAACGATTTGTTGATTCTGTTCAGCTTTGCCCGCGCCTATTTCATGGTCGATATGGGCATTCCGTCGGCTTACGTCCAGTTTTTGCGTAGCATGATGCCGCGCATGCCGCGTGCCGAAATCTACAACGCGCTGGGCCTGGCCAAGCAAGGCAAGACGCTGTTTTACCGCGACTTTCTGCACCACCTGCGCCATTCGAGCGACAAGTTCCGCATTGCGCCCGGCATCAAGGGCATGGTGATGCTGGTGTTTGACCTGCCGTCCTTTCCCTATGTGTTCAAGGTCATCAAGGACTACTTTCCCTTGCAGAAAGAGACCACCCGCGAGCAGGTCAAGGGCAAGTACCTGCTCGTCAAGCAGCACGATCGCGTCGGCCGCATGGCCGACACGCAGGAATACCAGCTGGTGGCTTTTCCGCGCGAGCGTTTCAGCGACGAGCTGATCGCCGAGATCGAGAAATTCGCGCCCAGCCAGTTAGAGATCAGCGACCGCGATGGCGACGGCCAGATGGAAGTCATCATCCAGCACGTCTATATCGAGCGGCGCATGATTCCGCTGAATATCTACCTGCAAGAAGCTTTTGACCTCGGCGCCGAGCAGCCCGCCGGGCAGGCGCAAATCGAGCGCGCCGTCGTCGAGTACGGCAACGCGATCAAAGACCTGGTCGCGGCGAACATCTTTCCCGGCGACATGCTGTGGAAAAACTTCGGCGTCACGCGCAACAGCAAAGTCGTCTTCTACGACTACGACGAGATCGAATACATCACCGACTGCAACTTCCGCAAGGTGCCGACGCCGCGCAACGAGGAAGAGGAAATGAGCGGTGAGATCTGGTATTCGGTCGGCCCCAGAGACGTGTTTCCCGAGACTTTTGCGCCCTTTTTGCTCGGCAACCCTGCCGTGCGCGCCGTGTTCATGCAGCACCACGCCGACCTGCTCGACCCCGCTTTCTGGCAGGGCCACAAGGCGCGCATTGCCGCTGGCCATGTCCACGACGTTTTTCCTTACGAGCGCGACCGGCGCTTTTTGCCAAATCGCCCTATTTTTTGACCCACCGGAGAAAACCATGTCTGAATCCATCGTCATCCTCAGCGCCGCCCGCACCCCTATGGGCGCGTTTCAAGGTGAATTTTCTAGCCTGTCTGGCAACGACTTGGGCGGCGTCGCCATCAAGGCCGCTGTCGAGCGCGCTGGCGTCGCGCCTGCCAGCGTCGATGAAGTGCTGTTTGGCAACTGCCTGATGGCGGGCCAGGGCCAGGCGCCAGCGCGCCAGGCTGGTTTCAAGGGCGGCTTGCCGAACAGCACCGGCGCCGTCACGCTGTCGAAAATGTGCGGCTCCGGCATGCAGGCGACGCTGCTGGCGCACGACCAATTGCTCGCAGGCAGCCGCGACGTGATGGTCGCTGGCGGCATGGAAAGCATGACCAACGCGCCTTACCTGCTGCCCAAGGCACGCGGCGGCATACGTATCGGCCACGACCGTGTGATGGATCACATGATGCTCGACGGCCTGGAAGACGCTTACGAGCCAGGCCGCTCGATGGGCACTTTCGGCGAAGACTGCGCCGCCAAATACGGCTTCACCCGCGAACAGCAGGACGCTTTTGCCACCACCAGCGTGCAGCGCGCCAAGGCCGCCATTGAGGCCGGTGTTTTCACGGCTGAAATCGCCCCCGTCAGCGTCAAGAGCCGCGCTGGCGAGACGGTGATTTTCAACGACGAAGGCCCAGGCAAGGTCAAGCTCGACAAGATCAGCTCGCTCAAGCCCGCGTTCAAGAAAGACGGCACGATCACCGCCGCCTCCAGCTCGTCGATCAGCGACGGTGCGGCTGCGCTGGTGCTGGCGCGCGCTTCCACCGCCAAGGAACTCGGCTTGACGCCGATTACCCGCATCGTCGGCCACGCCACGTTTGCGCAGGCGCCCGAGTGGTTCTCCACCGCCCCGGTCGGCGCGGTGCAAAAACTGCTGAAAAAAATCGGCTGGGACGTCAAAGACGTGGACCTGTGGGAAATCAACGAAGCCTTCGCCGTCGTGCCAATGGCCGCGATGGCTGACCTGAATCTGAGCCATGACATCGTCAACGTCAACGGCGGCGCCTGCGCGCTGGGCCACCCGATTGGCGCCAGCGGTGCGCGCATCATCGTCACCTTGATTCACGCGCTGAAGGCGCGTGGCCTGAAAAAAGGCGTCGCCACCCTGTGCATCGGCGGCGGCGAAGCGACGGCGCTGGCCGTTGAAGTGCTGTAAACGCAAATCGCGCTGACCTAACCAACACCGGAGACAACATTGATACTGAACAATGACCAAGAACAAGTGCGCGACGCCGTGCGCGCCTTCGCTCAAGCCGAACTTTGGCCCCACGCCGCGAAGTGGGACAAGGAACACTATTTTCCCAAAGAAGCGCACCGGGGGCTGGCCGCGCTCGGCGCTTACGGCATTTGCGTGCCGGAAGAATTCGGCGGCGCCAACCTTGATTACGTGACGCTGGCGCTGGTGCTCGAAGAAATCGCCGCTGGCGATGGCGGCACCAGCACCACTATTTCCGTGACCAACTGCCCAGTCAACGCCATTTTGATGCGCTACGGCAACGCCGCGCAAAAAGCCCAGTGGCTGACCAAGTTGGCCCAAGGCGAGCTGCTCGGCGCTTTTTGCCTGACCGAGCCGCACACCGGCAGCGATGCCTCGTCGCTGCGCACCACCGCTAGCAAAGATGCTGACGGCTACGTCATCAACGGCGTCAAGCAGTTCATCACCAGCGGCTTGAACGGCCAGGTTGCCATCGTGATTGCCGTCACCGACAAGGCGGCGGGCAAAAAAGGCATGAGCGCCTTCATCGTGCCGACCGACGCGCCCGGCTATTCGGCGGCTCGGCTCGAAGACAAGCTGGGCCAGCATTCCAGCGACACCGCGCAGGTCAACTTTGACGACTGCCGCATCCCGGCTGAAAACCTGATCGGCGCCGAGGGTGAAGGCTACAAAATTGCGCTGTCCGCGCTGGAAGGCGGGCGCATCGGCATTGCCGCGCAAAGCGTTGGCATGGCGCGCAGCGCCTTCGAGGTGGCCGTGGCCTACGCCAAAGACCGCCAGAGCTTTGGCACCGCCATCATCAACCACCAGGCCGTCGGTTTCCGGCTGGCTGAGTGTGCGACGCAGCTGGAAGCGGCGCGCCAGCTGATTTGGCACGCGGCCAGCCTGCGCGACGCCGGATTGCCCTGCCTGAAGGAAGCGGCGATGGCCAAGCTGTTCGCCAGCGAAATCGCCGAAAAAGTCTGCAGCGCCGCGATTCAGACGCTGGGCGGCTACGGCTACGTCACCGACTTCCCGGTCGAGCGCATTTACCGCGACGTGCGCGTGTGCCAGATCTACGAAGGCACTAGCGACGTGCAAAAAATCATCATCCAGCGCGCGCTGTAAGCTGCCCGCCTTTCAGGAGACAAAACATGCCCATTACCAAAGGTTTTCAGGCGCTCGTCGATGAGGCGATGGAAGAGGTCAAAACCTACTCCGTCGCCGACGTGCAGGCGCGGCTGGCCGACCCGGCTGTGCAGATCGTCGATATCCGCGACCCGCGCGAACTGGAGCGCGGTGGCACCGTCACCGGCGCGCTGCATGCGCCGCGTGGCATGCTCGAATTTTGGGTCGATCCGGCTTCGCCCTACTTCAAGCCGGTGTTTGCCGACGAGAGCCGCGAGTTCATCCTGTTTTGCGGCGCGGGCTGGCGCAGCGCGCTGGCCACCAAGACGCTGCAGGACATGGGCATGCGCAACGTCGCCCACATCGATGGCGGTTTTGCAGCTTGGGTGAAAGAGGGCGCGCCGACGGAAACGCTGGAAGCGCGCAAGGCGAAAAAGGCTTGACGGCCATCGTTTCGGCAACGCCTGCAACTCCGGCGCCGCAGATCACGCCGACAAAACCGATGAAGTCCGTGCTGAGTGCTGCCGCCTGCCCTTGCGGGCGGCTGGACGCACGGCAAAAGCCGCTGACGTTTGCCCAGTGCTGCGGCCCGTATCTCGACGACTTCGCCGCCACGCCCGCGCCCGATGCCCAAAGCCTGATGCGCTCGCGCTACAGCGCGTTTGTGCTGGAGCGGGCCGACTACCTGCTGGCGACCTGGCACGCCTCGACACGCCCGGCGGCGCTGGAGTTCGAGCCGGGCGCGAAGTGGCTGGGGCTGGAAGTGCGCTCGCAGCGCCTGCTGGTGCCGCCGGAGTACGCCGAAGTCGAATTCGTCGCCCGCTGCCGTGCGGCGGGCCGGGCCACGCGCCTGCACGAGCGCAGCCGGTTTATCTGCGAAGGCGGGCGCTGGTTTTATCTCAATGGCGACCAGTTTTAAACCATCCAAAGCCCGCCTGACGCTGTGCTGGCCGGGCTGAAAAAAGCAAATCCCATGAAATTTGAAGCCGTTTTGTTTGACTGCGATGGCGTGCTGGTGGACAGCGAGCCCATCACCAACGGCGTGCTGCGCGACCTGCTCGAAGAAAGCGGCTGGACGCTGACGCCCGAGGAATGCTTTCGCCTCTTCATCGGCAAGGCGGTGCGCGACGAGCGCGTTGCCATCGAAACCAACACCGGCCAGCCGCTGACCGAAGCCTGGATGGCCGAGTTCTACGCCCGGCGCAACCGCGAATTGCAGGCGCGCTTGACCGCCATCGCGGGCGCGCACGAAGCCGTGGCCGCCGCCCACGCGCACGGCGCGCAGCGCATCGCCTGCGCCTCGGGCGCGGATCGTTTCAAGGTGGAAATGCAGCTCGCCCAAGTCGGGCTGATGCGCTACTTTGAAGGCCGGATTTTCAGCGGCCACGAAATGCCGCGCTCCAAGCCCGCGCCCGATGTCTATCTGGCCGCTGCCGCCCATTTGGGTGCGGCGGGCGAGCATTGCCTAGTGATCGAAGACACGCCCACCGGCGTGACGGCAGGCGTCGCGGCGGGCGCGACCGTATGGGCCTACTGCCCGCAGCCGGAACATGGCGCGGCGCTGAGGCAGGCGGGCGCCAGCCACCTGTTCGGCCACATGGCCGACTTGCCGGGGCTGCTGGCAGCGGCTTGATTTCGGGGGCGCTTTTTGCCCGGCACGTTATGATGAATTTGGCCTTTTCCAGCCGAATTTCCCCCACTCATCACGCCAAGGATTCCTATGCCCGGACTGCTGCCCAACATCGACCCTGACGGCCTGCTTGAATTTTCCGTCGTCTATACCGACCGCGCGCTCAACCACATGTCGCGCAGCTTTCAGGGCGTGATGAACGACATTTCAAACATCCTGAAAGACGTTTACAAAGCCCATTCCGTCGCACTCGTGCCCGGCAGCGGCACCTACGGCATGGAAGCCGTGGCGCGGCAGTTTGCCCCTAGCAAGCACGTTCTGGTGCTGCGCAACGGCTGGTTCAGCTACCGCTGGACGCAGATTTTCGACATGGGAAACATTCCCGCCTCCAGCACCGTGCTGAAGGCCCGCCAAACCGGCCCCGGCGCGCAAGCCCCCTGGGTGCCCGCGCCGATTGCCGACGTGCAAGCGACCATCATCCGCGAAAAGCCCGCGCTGGTTTTTGCGCCGCACGTCGAAACCGCCTCCGGCATGATCCTGCCCGACGACTACCTGCGCGCCGTCGCCGACGCGGTGCATGAAGTCGGCGGACTGTTTGTGCTCGACTGCATTGCCTCGGGCGCGATGTGGGTCGATATGCAGGCCACCGGCGTGGACATCTTGATTTCCGCGCCGCAAAAAGGCTGGAGCAGCTCGCCCTGCTGCGCGATGGTGATGCTCAGCGAGCGCGCCCGAGCCGCCATCGACGCCACCACCAGCTCCAGCTTTGCCTGCGATTTAAAGAAGTGGCTGCAGATCATGGAAGCCTACGAAAAAGGCGGCCACGCCTACCACGCCACGCTGCCCACCGATGCCTTGACGCGCCTGCGCGACGCGATGAAAGAGACGCAGGATTACGGCTTTGCCAAGGTGAAAGCCGAGCAGGTGGCGCTGGGCCAGCAGGTGCGCGCCCTGTTTGAAAGCCGTGGCCTGCCCAGCGTGGCCGCCGACGGTTTTAAAGCGCCCGGCGTGGTGGTCAGCTACACGACAGACCCCGAGATTCAGTCAGGCCGCAAGTTTCTGGCGCAGGGCCTGCAGACCGCTGCGGGCGTGCCGCTGCAGTGCGACGAAGGCGCGGATTTTATGACCTTTCGCGTCGGGCTGTTCGGGCTGGAGAAATGGCACCAGGTGGAGCGGACTGTGGGGCAGCTGGCGGCGGCGTTGGAGGGGATTGGGGTTGCTGGCTAATAGTTGGGTGTCTGGCTTGAACTGGTTGAGGATGGTTTTGTGAGGCTTTGCGGGCTGATGTTTCAGTTTTGTACATTGCAGCGGAAGATAGATGTCGCGCTTGAAGCTCGTACCGGACTTCTGCAATAGATTGTTGACAGCCTTTCAATCGGAGCCATTCGTAGTACGCCGAGCATGCTTGATAACCTTTATCAGGTTTACCTCACTTGTCGGCGTACTGAGTGGCTACTACTCAGGAACCGGCTCAGTGGGGGTGTTCATTAAAGCCTTCATTCCTTTTTTGCTAATCAGCATGCGACTAGACGCTGCTGAAGTCACCTCCAAGTAACCGTTGATTTTCACAGCAGTGAGTTTGAACTTATTGTCAGTCTCGTCGTTGATGACGCTGGCGATGCTTGTATCGCTGTATCCAGCGGTTTTGAGCGTGTGAATTCGAGAAAAGTTGAACTCTCGAAATCCAGGGGCAAGAATAGGCATATTTTTCTCCGTAAAAAGTCAATAGCCGACTCTGTTTGGATAAGCTGGTCGGCTGCAGTGATCTTAGTTAGCCCGGTTTGAGATGGCAATTCCAAACTGGGAATACCCAATTTGGAATTGACAGATGAGAGACGTTCAATACACGGATTCAGAATTATGGGTAAAAGATGAGCTTGAACGGCTCTTTTGGATTGAGATCGCCAAGAGGAAGGCTTGTATGGTGCAGCGCAAGCTCTTTTCTATGCTTCTGGAATTAAGGAGTGAGTTGGACGCTTTCTTCAAGGGCCAAGATGCCGACTTGGAGTCGCAACTAGAGAACGGCGTTGACATCTTCTGGGACGTTATCCAATTTCATCGAACTATTGCCGAAGTGACTGCAACCTCAGAACACGCTGTTCTAATGCACAAGGCATTGGAAAATTTCGCAGATAAAGCGAATTACGTTCTGAATAACCTCCCTTACTACAAAGGATTTTGTCTTTCCGACTTCTCGACTTTGACTGACCTTGAAATGCTTCATGATTGGTGGATGTATATAAATTCTGGCGACGGGCGTAGGGCCTTGAATGCAGAAGGGAAGTTTTCGAGCAGTGGAAAGCAAAGATTGCTCCCGGCAACTAGCGAAATTTGGTTTGCAGGGGAAGATAGTCCGATGACTAGAGTTGGGGAAATGGTAATGACCATTTCGTCAATATCGAACCCGGTTCGGATGCCAAGAAGAGTAACTGAGAGGCGGATATGGAACTTTTCAACTGACGATCATGAGATCAGGGTTGATGGGCACCCTTTAAAAGATCGAGTAGTCTTTGCTTTTGATTTGCTGAAACCATTGCCTTCCATTCGAGAAATTGAGAAAGCTATTTGGAGTGCGCATGGTTTGGCTCAAGCTCAAAGAAGCTTGGCAATGCTGGAGGCAGGGATTTTTCCAGATGAGATTCAGTCTGCTTGGACCAAAGACGGTGCTTTTGATATAAAAAGGGCCATTACTACACTGCCGGAAGAGTATAAGCTGATGGTTGCACAAAATAGCGTTCGCCCATTGATCTTCGGTCTATGCTGTTGGGATCTTGTTGCTGATGGGCAAACCGATGCTCAGGCCTGCAAAAAAGCTGTGAGTAAATTAGTTGGCAATAAAGGGAAGCCTGACTATAGTCAGAAGCGCGCGATGTACGGATTGAAGCTTGTCAGGTCTAAGATCGAAGCATACGAGCCGGATCAGCTTCCCTGGAACCACTGAAAGACCTAATGCAACTGTACCGGCCGGCACCTGAAGCAAATGCACCGGCCCGGCTCTCTGTCTTTGTGCAATTTGCTTTTACCGAAGCCGCCCAATGTTGTCGTTAATCCGACCCTGAATCACCCGCAGCGTGCCCTGCGTGATCTGGCCAGGAAGCATGCTCTTGGCCGTGGTCGTCAACGTGCTGGCCACGTCGCAAATCTGTTCAATGAGGGCCGCTGCTTCACTGGCTGAAAGCTCGGCTTCGTGCGTTCCAAGCCGGAGCATGGCCTCGCGGCCAATCTCCAAAGCCTCGCCCATCACGTCCATCTGGTGGTAGCCGCCTGGCCCTTCGCAGAAGGTCACGTCGTAAGCGGGGGCCAGCGACCATTGGCCGGTTTTCGACATCAGGTAGGCGAAGTTCTTGGGGTGATCGTCCCGGTTGTTGAACGCGACATTGAAGACGGCGCGCCCGAAGGCGACCGCTTTCTCCCGCACGTCGTTGGTACACATCTGGGTGGCGCGCAAAAAATTGACGTAATCCAGCGTTCCGGGTGTTCGGAAATCTGCGCCGGTAAAGGCGGCGAGGCTTTGCATGGGTACGCGCATCCCGTCTTGTCGGTCAAACCGTTGGGTGGCGAAGGCCGCTTGCCCGTTGGGGAGATCGAAGTACGCCGTTTCCGGGGTCTTGATGCCGCACTGGCGCAAGCATTGCGCGTAAACGGCTTCGATAGCGCACACTTCCGGGTGCTCCTGCCGGGCCGGGAACTTGATCAGCCATGCGTCCAGACCGGGCGCGGCAGCCGTGCTGAAAGCGCCATTTTCCGGGTCACGGTAGAGCAATGCCTTGGGCCGGGCACCTTGTGGCGAGCCGCCCATTTGCAGCAACTTTTGCAGGAACGCGCCACCTTCGCCATTCAACACGTCCTGAACTTCTGCGGCCAGTTGGGCAAGGGTGATTTCCTCTGGCGGTGCCAGCATTTCTGGCGCGACCGGCTCAAACGACATCGCGCCCATTGCATGACTGCCGATGTAGCTCAGCCGCTCCAGCGGGCCGATACGCGCAGCATTGAGGCCACGGCGCTTGAACAGGCGGTCCATCAGCAGCATGCCCCAGCCGTCAGGCAGCGCGTCATAGACCGGCCCCGGCAGTCCCATTTGATGCGCAGGGAAGTCTTTGCGCAGTTTTGGCCCGTTCAAGGCCAGCGTATAGGCCGACAGTTCCAAGCCTCTGCGCTTGGCTTCGTCGCTGTACTCAAACGCAATCAGCGGGCGGCCTGTGATGGCGTTCGAGGAAACCAGCCTTCCCCAGCGCCAATGCTCACCCCAGCCATCGTAGTAAACGTCCACTTGCTCAGGCATTGCTGGCCTTCTTCTTGATGCGCTGACGCTTGGCGCTGTTTTCGTAGCGAAGCATGTCGTCCAGGCTGTTCAATTGTGGCTTGAACAGTTCTTGTAACTCTTGGAGCCGCCCCAGTACCGTGGCCACGCGGATCACGCTCTCAAACCCCACATTGCGGCCCGCCTCCAGATTGGACACGGTGTTGACCCCGATACCGGCGCGTGCCGCCACCTCCGCCTGAGTCATCTGCCGGGACAGCCGTTCCTTGCGCAGCCGCTCACAGAGCAGCTTGACAATCTCACCGGGTTTTCTGAAGCTTAAATCCATAATATTATGAATTATGTCGTGAAATACGACTTAACCCTCAAAATTATAGATTTATGGTTAGGCGGCTATTTCAAATTTCCCCAGCCGCCCCAGAAACTCCGCACGACTGCCTAGCCGAGCTTGTGCGGGTCAATGGCTGCAGCAGAGTGCTTTCCTCGTGTACATGCCAAGTTGAAATTACGTGTTTTTGATTCGAGTCGATAGCAAAAAAACTTAATTGAATCATAGGCTTAGGCGTACAAGCAACGTAAGGTAATAAAAATTACCTTATGGAGTTCACTTTAAACTTCCCCAACCACCCCACACCGAAACTCCCCCGGCGACCGCCCCGTCCAGCCCTTAAACGCCCGCATAAAGCTCTTTTCGTTCAAAAACCCCGCCGCCTCGGCGATCTGCTTGATGGGGCGCTGGGTGCGCAACAGCAGTTCCATCGCCCGTTCGCGGCGCACTTCGTCTTTGAGCGCCTGCAGCGACGCGCCTTCTTCCTTTAACTGCCGGTGCAGCGTGCGCGCCGAGACGTGCAGCAGCGCGGCCAGCGCGTCGGCGCTGTGCGTCTGCGCCGGGTGCGCGGCCAGCGCCTGACGCACGCGCTGCACCAGCAGGCGGTCGCGCCGGTAGGGCAGCACCGTCAGCGGCAGGGCGCGCTGGAGCATCTGCTGCAGCGCCCGCTCGTCGCGCCGCAGCGCCAGCGCCAGATAGCGGGCGTCAAAGCGCAGGCCGGTCAGCGCCGCGCCAAAGACCGTCGGCCCCGGAAACAGCACGCCGTAAGCGCCCGCGTGCGGCGGCGCGGCAAAGGCAAACTGCGCGCCCAGCAGCGGAATGCGCGAGTCGATCAGCCAGCAGCCCAGGCCGTGGATGTTGCGCAGCACCGACACCAGACAGAACTCGCGCAGCGCGCCCAGATCGCGCTGCTCGGCAATCGTGAGCAGGGCCGTGTCGCCCGCCACGGTCAGCGTCAGCGCGATGTCATCGGCCAGCAGCGCGTGGTGGCGGCACCAGCGTTTCAGCGCCACGCCCAGGCTGGGCGCGCTCAGCGACGCCCGCGCCAGCATGCCGTAGCTGCCCCACGGCAGGCGGCGGCTGAACCAGCCCAGCGCCTCGTCGTCCAGCTCCAGCATCGCCGCGCCGGAGATGCGCTCCATCTGCCAGGCGGTGATGCAGGCGGTTTGATCGAGCAGGGCGGACGGCGCGATTTGTGCCTGCGCCAGCGCGTTGGCCGGGTTCAATCCTCGGCGTTCGTAGGCCAGCGCCATTGCCTGAACAAAAGCGATGGGCGTGAGGGCGGGGTGTTTTGACATGCGCGCCAGTGTGCCTTTTGGTAGCACGATTTGCAACCATCCTGGCGACGCCCTCTAGCTCGTCCTGCGCACAATCGGTCATACTGAAAAACGGCCCGCGCAGAACGGCCACCAGGAGACAAAAACCATGAGCGAAGAAATTTCCGCCCCGGCGCCATCGGCCACGCCGCCCGCGCCCCTTTTGACCCGCAGCTACGCCCGTGGCGCCACCGATACGCCGCTGATCGAGCAGCCGATAGGCGCTTTTTTTGACGCCGTCGTCGCCTGCCAGCCTGAGCATGAGGCGCTGGTGAGTGTGCATCAGGGGCTGCGCTACAGCTACCGCGAGCTGCAGCGCGAAACCGACCGGCTGGCCAGCGCGCTGCTCGGCCTGGGCCTGCAGCCCGGCGAGCGCGTCGGCATCTGGTCACACAACAACGCGCAGTGGGTCTTGATGCAGCTGGCCACGGCCAAGGCCGGGCTGATTCTGGTCAACATCAACCCGGCCTACCGCACCGCCGAAGTCGAGTACGCGCTGAACAAGGTCAACTGCAAGGCGCTGGTGACGATGGCGCGCTTCAAGACCAGCGACTATTTAGGCATGCTGCGCGAGCTGGCGCCCGAGTGGGAACACGGCCAGTGCGGCCAGCTCGAATCGGCGCTGCTGCCGCACCTGCGCAGCGTGATCTGGATTGACGAGCCGGGGCAGGGCGGCGCCGAGGAAGATCAACCTGGTTTCATGCGCTTTTCCGAACTGCTGGCCAGCGGCAACCCGGACGATGCGCGCCTGCACGCCATCGCCGCCACGCTCAAGGCCACCGACCCGATCAATATCCAGTTCACCAGCGGCACCACGGGTTTCCCCAAGGGCGCGACGCTGACGCACCGCAACATCCTGAATAACGGCTTTTTTATCGGCGAAGCGATGGCGCTGACGCCCGCCGACCGGCTTTGCATTCCGGTGCCGCTGTACCACTGCTTTGGCATGGTGCTGGGCAATCTGGCCTGTTTGACGCACGGCGCCACCATCGTCTATCCGAACGACGGTTTCGAGCCTTTGAGCGTGCTGCAGACCGTGCAGGACGAAAAATGCACCGGCCTGCACGGCGTGCCGACCATGTTCATCGCCGAACTCGACCATCCGCGCTTTGCCGAGTTTGATTTATCCACACTGCGCACCGGCATCATGGCTGGTTCGCCCTGCCCGACCGAGGTGATGAAGCGCGTCGTCAGCAGCATGCACCTGTCCGACATCACGATTGCCTACGGCATGACGGAAACCAGCCCGGTCAGCTGCCAGAGCGGCACCGACACGCCTTTGGCCAAGCGCGTGGCCACCGTCGGCCAGGTGCAGCCGCATCTGGAAGTCAAGATCATCAGCCCGGACAGCGGCGAGATTGTCGAACCGGGCGTCTCGGGCGAACTCTGCACCCGTGGCTATTCAGTGATGCACGGCTACTGGGACGACCCGGCGCGCACCGCCGAAGCGATTGACAGCGAAGGCTGGATGCACACCGGCGACCTGGCCACGATGGACGCCGAGGGCTACGTCAACATCGTCGGGCGCATCAAGGACATGGTGATTCGCGGCGGCGAGAACATCTACCCGC
>Ga0302263_10000281_pt1 | contig 19972 bp, 13 predicted proteins | sample II_Fen_N1_4_FD_194564 | JGI IMG/M metagenome (GOLD analysis project Ga0302263, IMG submission 194564) | Peat permafrost microbial communities from Stordalen Mire near Abisko, Sweden - II_Fen_N1_4 | ecosystem: Environmental > Terrestrial > Soil > Wetlands > Permafrost | place: Sweden: Abisko... | reverse complement strand
GCGCGGATGCGGCCCAGCACATAGTCGCCGGTCTGGCGTTCGAGAATGATGGCGTCAATGCCAGCTTTGTGCAGCAATTGGCCGAGCAGCAGGCCCGAAGGTCCGGCGCCGATGATGGCAACTTGAGTACGCATGGATTTGTCTCCTGTGAAGGTGTAGTGAGTCCTGGCGGTGCAAGGCCCGCGCAGGTTCTGGGGGGGAACGACTCAAGCTTAGGCGCCCAAGCGGCTCGCGGCCAGAGGCTAAAAACGCCTTTGCGCGGTGTTCAGCCTGTTTGTGCGATCATCGCGCAATGACTGATGCCAACCCACCCAAAACCCAAAGAGCGCCGCGCACCGTTCCCGCGCCCCGTGCCTTGGCGATTGCCAAGGCTGACAAGATCGAAGGCATGGCCAAGGGCATGGCGGTGCTGGAGAGTTTTGACACCCAGCGCCAGCGCCTGAACGCCACGCTGGCCGCCGAGCGGGCGGGCCTGACGCGGGCGGCGGCGCGGCGCCACCTGCTGACGCTGACGCATCTGGGCTACCTCGAAACCGACGGCAGCTATTTCTGGCTGGCGGCCAAGGTACTGCGCTTTTCGGGCAGTTATCTGGCGACGGCGCGGCTGCCGCGTGCGGTGCAGCCGATCCTGAACCGGCTGGCGCTGCAGACGCGAGAATCGTTTTCCGTGGTGGTTCACGATGGCGACGAGGTGGTGATCGTGGCGCGCAGCGGCTTTGACTGGAAGCGCGCCCCCGACGACAAGGCGCCGCCCAGCGCGATGCTGCTCGCTTACGGCCTGCACCTAGGCGCCCGGCTGCCGACGCACGCGACTTCGACAGGCCGGGTGCTGCTGGCGGCCAGATCAAAAACCGAGGTCAACGCCTGGCTAAAAACCCGCTCTGAAAACGGCGGCCTGCCCCGGCTGACGCTGCACACGCTGACCGATGCGCGCAAGCTGCGGGCGCTGGTCGATCAGGTGCGGCGCGATGATTACTGCGTCGCCAGCGAAGAGCATGAACTCGGCGTGCATGCGCTGGCGGTGCCGCTGCGTGACATGCAGGGGCGCACGGTGGCGGCGCTCAATGTGGTGACCTCGCCGCAGCGGCTGATGGCGGATAACCTGCGCCGCGACCTGCTGCCGCTGCTGCTGGACGCAGCGCGTGAGCTGCGTCCGCTGCTGTAAAAACTCTAGCCCTAGCGTGGCACTAGGAACACTGATTTTTCCTCCAGCTTGCGGTCTGTTTCTTTCGAGCTGATCTCGAAGTGGATGGTGTGCGAGCCCGGAGGCGCGGCTTCAAACGGCGCCTGTACCCGCACCGCGAACCAGCGTGATTGGGTCGCCTCTACCGTCACATCAGGCTCGGAGGCCAGCACCAAGCCCGGAAAACCCTCAACCTCAATGTGGAACTGCTGGGCGTTCTCGGCGGCATTCATCAACTGCAGGCGATAGACATTCTCGATGCGCCCGCCCTGGACAATCTGCGCCAGCGAACCCCGGTCGCGCTCGACATCGACCTTGAACGGCAGGCGCGTGGCCAAGCTCACTGCCATGGCCGTTACCACGGTGCCCAGAATGGCGACGTAAATCAGCACGCGCGGACGCAACACATGGCGCAGCGTCTGCGACTGGGTCCAGTGCTGCTTGACAGCGTTTTCGGTCGAGTATTTCACCAGGCCGGGCGCGTAGCCCATCTTGTCCATGATGGTGTCGCAGGCGTCGGCGCAGGCGCCACAGCCGATACATTCATATTGCAGGCCATTGCGGATGTCGATGCCGGTCGGGCAGACCTGCACGCACAAATCGCAACTGACGCAGGCGCCCAGGTTCAGCGCAGCCGGGTCGGCCTTTTTCGAGCGGGCACCGCGTGGCTCGCCGCGTTCTTTGTCGTAGGTGACGATCAAGGTGTCTTTGTCGAACATCGCGCTCTGAAAACGTGCATACGGGCACATGTGCTTGCAGACCTGCTCACGCATAAAACCGGCATTGCCGTAAGTGGCAAAGCTGTAGAAAAACACCCAGAAGTTTTCCCACGAACCCATGTCCATCTGCAGGAATTCACGGCCCAACTCATGAATCGGCGTGAAGTAGCCGACAAAGGTAAAGCCGGTCCACAGCGCCAGCGACAGCCACAGAACATGCTTGGCTGTCTTGCGCCAGATTTTGTCCAGCGTCCACGGGCCGTTGTCGCGGCGAATGCGCGGGGCGCGGTCGCCTTCAGTGAGCTTTTCGAGCCACAGGAATATCTCGGTATAGACCGTCTGCGGGCAGGCGTAGCCGCACCACAGCCGCCCGGCCACCGCCGTGAATAAAAACAGCGAGAACGCTGAAATCACCAAAATCCCGGTCAGATAAATGAAATCCTGCGGGTACAGCACCAGCTTGAAGATGTAAAAGCGCCGCGAAATCAGGTCAAACAGGACCGCCTGACGCTCGCCCCAGTGCAACCACGGTGTGCCGTAAAACACCAACTGCGTCAAAAACACCAGCGCCCAGCGCCACCGGGAGAAAAATCCCGAAACGCTGCGCGGGTAGATTTTTTTATGCGCCTCATACAGCGAGACCATCTCCACGTCCGCGCCGGGCGGCAGTTTGCCCGTGCCACTGCCGGGCGAAACAGCGATGGGAATCACTTTTCGCGTTGAAGTTTCCTGCTTGTCCATTTGCGAGTCCTTCTCAATATTTGAAAAATTAAAATACGGCCGGTCCAGGCGCCTCAGCGCCAACCTCGGGCCGCATGGCCATGCGTGCCAGAAATTCATCCCGCGACAGTGCGGCAAAAAACGGGTGCCAGCGCCGCTGCTCCAGCACGGTGCTGACAGAACGCGCCCGGCGCCCGTGGGCGCAAAACAGCAGCGTCTCGTCGGGCAGCGTGAAAACCCGCTGCCTGACACTGTCCCACCAAGCCTCGGGTGTGCTTGGCCAAGGCTGATGCGGACAGCCACCGACGGCGAGCAGGCCGCCGCAGAACAGGCGGTCGCGCCAAGCAAAGCTCAGGCAGCCAGCGGTGTGGCCCGGCGTGGCCAGCACGCGGATCAACTCATGGCCGAAAGGCCGAACTTCGCCCTCGCTGACACGCTCGGTGCCGGGGCCGCCGTCCTGGCCTTGCACCAGCGGCGCGCCAAGGCGCGCTAGCAGCGCCACTTCCTGCGGCATTTGTTCATCGTGCTGATGGGTGCGCAGCACCCAGCGCAGGCGCAGCTCACGCTCGGCCAGCAGCGCGCTGAGGACAGGCAGGTCGCGCCCGCGCGGATCGACCAACACCGCCTCGCGGGCGTCCAGGTCGGCCAGCAGGTAAGTTGTTTCGCCGCTGGCGTCGTCGTGCAGGATGCGGAAATACATGGGTTCTTTCTTGGCGCAGTGCGCCAGGCGAAATATTCCTTTCTTGTTATCAAAAATCATGCCATCCATGATTTTCTTAAATTTCTTTTTAAATCAATGATTTAGAAAAAATTTCCGAGCGCAAAAAGGCTTTATTATGACAGCGACTGCCATTTTTGGCGCATTTATGGCAGTGCAATGGCAGAATCCGGCAGCTCTTCGGTGTGACCCGCCGCAGCGCGATGGCGCATTTTCCTGACACAAAGGCCAATCTTTGAAACCCCTGCCCGAACTGGTCTCCTACCTCGAAGGCTTGAGCGAGCCCCATATTTTGTTTGACACGCAGTACCGCATCCTGGCGGCCAACGCGGCTTATCGGCGCCAGTTCAGCCCGCAGCGCAGCGTCGTGGGCCGCACCTGCTACGAGGTGTCGCACCACTTCAGCGTGCCGTGCGACCAAGCGGGCGAATCCTGCCCGCTGGTCAAGGCGCGTGAATCGGGCCAGCGCGAGCGCGTGCTGCACCTGCACCACACGCCGCAGGGCGAGGAGTACGTCAACATCGAGTTGGCCCCGCTGCTGGACGCCAGCGGCGCGCAGGCGTTTTTTGTCGAAAAGATGGCGCCGCTGAAAGTGGCCAAAGGCCAGCCGCTGGCGCAAGGCCTGATCGGGCGCTCGCCCGCGTTTCAGCGCATGCTGGCGCTGGTGGCGCGCGTGGCGCCGTCCGAGGCCACCGTGTTGTTACTGGGCGAATCCGGCACCGGCAAGGAATTGGTGGCTCACGCCGTGCATGAAGCCAGCGCCCGCGCCGCCCGGCCACTGGTGGCGGTGGACTGCTCCAGCCTGCCGGAAAACCTGTTCGAGTCCGAGCTGTTCGGTCACGAGCGCGGCGCCTTCACCGGCGCCACGGCGGCCAAGGGCGGGCTGGTCGAAGCGGCCAGCGGCGGCACGCTGTTTCTCGACGAGGTCGGCGACATTGCGCTGAGCATGCAGGTCAAGCTGCTGCGTCTGTTAGAGAGCGGCACTTACCGGCGCGTCGGCAGCACCGAGCTGCGCCACGCCGACCTGCGCGTCGTCTCGGCCACGCACCGCGATCTGGACCGCATGGTCGAGGAAGGGCGCTTTCGCGAAGACCTGTATTACCGGCTCAGCACGTTTCCGATTCGCCTGCCCGCGCTGCGCGAGCGCCGGGACGACATTGCGCTGCTGGCCGAAGCACTGCTGGCGCGGGTGGCACCCCGGCGGCGCTTGAGCCTCACGCACGAGGCACTGGCGCTGCTGCAAATGCCCGACTACCGGGGCAATGTGCGCGAGCTGCGCAACCTGCTGGAGCGCGCCTCACTGCTGTGCGACGGCGCGGTGATTGAAGCCGCTCATGTGCAACAGGCGCTGCAGTCGGGCCGCCGGACGCTGGCCGCGCCGCTGTTGGCCGCAGCCGTAGCCGCGCCTGCCAGCTTGAAAGGCCTGGAACGCGCCGCGCTGCAGCAACTCGTGGCCAGTCACAAGGGCAGCCGCGCCGAACTGGCTACCCGGCTGGGCATCAGCCAACGCTCGCTGTACCGCAAGCTCAAGGCGCTGGGATGCTGACAGAACCTGCGCCGGTTCTACCAAAAACACGTTTATCAACCGGCAACGCGATAGAACCCTTTTCTTTGGAGGTTGAGACATCAGGAAACAAAGGGAAGGGACACGAAGGAAAAACGCTACACGGTGGCCACTGGCATTGAGCTTGAAGCCAGCTTGCCGCCCTTGCGAAAACGCCTCTTCAGTCCCTGTCCGGCGTCATCGACATAGGTGAAGATGACTGGTATCACCATCAGGCACAGGACGGTGGACGCCAGCAGGCCGCCAATCACGACAATCGCCATCGGCTGGCGAAAGCTCGGCTCGGCGCCCAGGCCCAGCGCGTTGGGCAGCATGCCGAAGGCCATGGCAATCGTCGTCATCAAGATGGGCTGGGCACGCTTGTGGCAGGCGTCCATCAGTGCGTCAAACCGGCTGATGCCCTGCTCGCGCCTGGCCATGATGGCGTACTCGACCAGCAAGATGGAGTTTTTGGTGACCACGCCCATCAGCATCAAGAGGCCGATGATGGCGGGCATGGAAAAGCTCTGATTCGACACCCACAGCGCAAACAGCGCGCCGCCCAACGACAGCGGCAAGGCACACAAAATCGTGGCGGGCTGCAAAAAGTCATGGAACAGCAACACCAGCACCGCGTAGATGCAGAAGATGCCAATCGCCATCGCCAGGCCAAAGTTGTCGAAAAGTTCGCTCTGGCGCTGCAATTCGCCCTGCTCGATGCGCTTGACGCCTGACGGCAGTTGCTGCAGGGCGGGCAGCTTGGCCGCTTCAGCCGCCACTTCGCCCAGGGCGCGTCCGGCCAGCTCCACCGACACCGTGACATTGCGCTGGCGGTCGAGCCGGTCGATCTGCGCTGGCCCGCTGCCCAGTGACAGTTCACCGACCGAGGCCAGCGCCACGCTCCCGCTGCTACCAGCCACGCGCAGCTGGCCAATGGTTTGCAGGTTATCGCGCTGCGACGGGTCGATGCGCACCCGCAGCGAAATCTGCCGCTGCGCCAGGTTGAGCTTGGGCAAGGCGGTGGAATAGTCGCCGTAGGTGCCGATCCGCACCGCGTCAGCCACCGCCTGCGCCGTCACGCCGAGCGCGGCAGCCCGGGCCGTGTCAGTCCTGATCTGCACCTCGGGGCGTTGCAGGGCCGCGCTTGAGCGAACATTGCCGATCCCCTTGAGCGACCGAAGCTGCGTCTCCAGCGTGTCAGCGGCCAGCGCCAGCGCCGCCGCGTCATCGCTGGCCAGCGTGAGTTCGAGCTTTTCGCCATTGGCGCCGCTTCCCACCGCCACCCGCACGCCGGGCAGGCTGCGCAGCGCCTCGCGGATGCGGACTTCGACCGCTGATTGCTTGCTGCTGCGCTCGCCGCGTGCCACCAGGTCTAAGGTCAGCGTGGAAGTCAGGGCATCGCTGCTGGTGCTGGTTGTCAAGCCGCTGCTGCTGGAACTGCTGCCCACCGCGCTATAGATCCGCTTGATCTCGGGCACTCGCTGCAACAGCTGCACCGCGCGCTCACTCATGCGGCGGGTGTCCTCCAGCGTGCCGCCCGGCGGCATGGTCAGCGTGACCTGGGTCTGGCTGTTGTCCGACGCCGGGAAAAATCCGGTCTTCAAGAAAGGAATCATGGCCAGCGCCGCCAGAAAAAACGCCAGCGCCACCAGCATGGCCGACTTGCGCCAGACCAGGCATGTGCCCACCCAGCCCAGGTAGCGCCTCATCAGCGGGCCGTCTTTTGCTTGCTGCTCCTGGGCCGATTTGCCCTTGAGCAGGTAGGCCGCCATCATCGGCGTCAGCAGCCGGGCCACCACCAGCGAAGCCAGCACCGCCACCGACGCGGTCACGCCAAACTGGCGAAAAATCAAGCCGACGACGCCCGACATGAAGGCGGTTGGCAAAAACACCGCCACCAGGGTGAAGGTGGTGGCAATCACCGCCAGGCCGATTTCGTCGGCGGCCTCCATCGCCGCCTGATAAGGCGTTTTGCCCATGCGCAGGTGCCGGGCAATGTTCTCGATCTCGACAATCGCGTCATCGACCAGGATGCCGACCACCAGTGACAGCGACAGCAGCGTGACGGTGTTCAGGCTAAAGCCAGCCAGGTACATAAAGCCAAAGGTCGGGATGATCGACAGCGGCAGCGCCGCCGCTGCCACCAGCGTCGAGCGCCAGTCGCGCAGAAACCACCAGACCACCAGCACCGCCAGCAGCGCGCCTTCGAGCAACAACTCCATCGAGCCGGTGTAGTTGTCTTCAATCGGCGTGACGGTCGTGCTGACCTCGGCGAGCACGACTTCGGGATGGGCCAGGCCAAACGCCTTGATGGCGGCGCGCACCTCACGCGACACCGTGACATCCGAATAGCCCTTGGAGCGGGTCACCTGCACGCCGACGGCGGGCTTGCCATCGACGAACGCCAGCGAACTGCGCTCGGCATGGGTATCGCGAATGCGAGCGATCTGATCGAGCCGTATATAGCGCCCGTCGCCCAGCGCGATGTTCATGGCGGCCAAGGCCTCCACAGAATCGACTGCCGCCAGCGTGCGGGCCGACTGGCGCTGGCCAGCGATATCACCTTGCCCGCCCGAGCCGTCTTTTTGCGCCGCCTTCAGCTGGGTGGAGACCAGCGACGGGCTGATGCCCAGCCCGGCCATCAGGGCCGGGTTCAGGTCGATATGCACCTCGCGGTCCATGCCGCCCATGCGTTTGCTGGAGGCCACGCCCTTGACCGACAGCAGGGCTTTGTTCAGCTCGTTGTCCACAAACCAGGACAGATCCTGCTCGTCAAGCTTGTCTGACGTGGCTGAAAAGGTCAGCAGTGCCGAACCCGCCGACGTGCTCTTGGACACCGTCGGCGACGCCATGCCAGAAGGCAGGTCGGCGCGCGCGCTGTCCACCGCGTTGCGCACCTCGCTCAGCGCGGCTTCAGAATTTTTTTCAAGCTCGAACGACACGCTGATGCTGACCGCGCCATCGGTGATGGTGGTAGTGATGTGGTCAAGCATCGTCAGGGATGCGAGCTTGTCCTCAATCTTGCGGGCCACCTCGGTTTCAAGCTGACTGGGCGCGGCGCCCTCCAGCGCGGCGGACACCATGATCGTGGGCAAGTCCATATCCGGGAAGTCCTGGATTTGCAGCTTTTGAAAGCCGATCAGGCCGAACACCGTCAGCAGCACGAACAGCAAGATGGCGGGAACTGGGTTGCGGATGGACCATGATGAAAAGTTCATGCTTGGCCTTGCAGTGGGGTGGCTGGGTTCAGGCGCAGGCCTGTCAGCAGGTTTTTGGGCGTTATTTTTTGGAGGCTGACAGGCGCCTGGGTCTTGGCCTTGCTGCTTTCAACCTGAACCCGCGAACCTTCCGACAGGAAAGCGCCGCCGCTGGCAACCACGCGAGCCTTGGAATCCAGGCCCGACACCACTTCGACCCGGTCGCCCTGGCGGCGTCCGGTCACGACCGTGCGGCGGCTCACTGTGACGCCGTCCGGGTTCATCTGATAGACATCGCTGCGGCCATCGCGCAGTACCACGGCTGACTGGGGCAGCGTCAAGGCCGGTGCCTGGGCCAGCTCAATCGTGCCACTGGCGAACATGCCGACCTGCGCGCCACTGCCGGGCGCGAGGCTGACATAGACGGTTGCCCGTCCGGTGCTGGTGCTCAGGGTGGGCGCGACCAGCCGCACCGTGCCGCTGGCAGCAACGCCGCCCGGCAGCGTCAAACGGGCAGCCTGCCCCTGCTGCACCCGCGCCAGTTGCTGCGCATCGAGTTCGGCATGCCATTCGATGCGTCCCTGGCGCACCAGACGAAACAGCTCGGTGCCAGCGGGCACCACGTTGCCCAGCATGGCCGAGCGCGCCAACACCACGCCGTCATCGACCGCCACGATGCGGGTCTGGGCTAGCCGGATGCGGGTGCTTTTCTGGTCTGCCTCGCTGGACGCCAGCGCCGCCCGCTTGAGCGCCTCTTCGATTTTGTATTCTTCGATTTTCTGGCCCGACAGGGCGCCGCTGTCGGTCACCGCTTTGGTGCGCTGCAGGTTGGCCTGTGCCTGGGCTAGGTTCAGTCGGGCCTGATCGAGCGCGGCATTTTGCTTGCTCAGGTCGGCCTGCAGCATCTCATCGGCCAGACGTGCCATCAGTTGCCCGCGCTTGACGCTGCTGCCCACGTCCACCAGCAGCTCGGTGATGCGCAGGCTGCCGGTCTCGGTGCCGACAACCGCTTCCTGCCAAGCGGCCAGTGGCCCGCTGGCCTGCACGATCTGGGGCCAGTCCTGGGTGCTGGGGGTGACGAGCTGCACCGTGAGCGCGGCGCTGGGCGCTACCACGGCGTCCTCGGTTGATTTGGCCATCGCTGGCATGGAATGCACCCCCCATGCCACGGCGGCCAGACAGACCGTGCTGCCTACAGCGAGCCGGGCAACCGTCGTGCGGGTCAGGCCGCCCTTGAAACGAAAAACAGTCATCGTAAAAATCCTTGGGTTGATGAAGCCGCGCTGGCCAGCGTGTCGCTGAGCGGGCTGATGCTTTGTCAGGTTGGCGGCGGATTGGCGCCCGGGGCAGAAGTCGGCATGGCGTTTGGCGTCTGGCTTGACCAGCCGCCGCCCAGCGCCTTGTACAGGGCAATCCAGTAGCGCAGCCGGTCGCGCCTGAGCGTGACGAGCGTGCTTTCCGCCGTGATCGCCGAGCGGCGCGCTTCCTCCAGGCCAAGCAGGCTGACATTGCCAGCCTGCCAGTTTTTTTCAACCGCCTCGAAGTAGCGCCTGTAACCCTGTGCAGCGCGCTTTGCATCCAGATAACGCTGCGCCGTGCCGTCCAGCCTGAGCAAGGCCTGCTCGACCTCCTTCACAGCACTGCGCACCGCGTCTTGGTAGCTGGCCAACGCTTCTTGGTAGCTGGCTTCGGCCGAGGCCACGGCTGCCTTTCGCTTGCCGCCGTCGAACAAGGGGAGCGACAGGGCTGGGCCAAAAGACCAGCTGGTGGCGGGCGAGACCAGGCTGGAAGCGGCCAGCGAGATCGTGCCGCCCAGCGACAAGCTGGGATAGCGGTCGGCGTCGGCCTGCCCAATGTCTGCATAGGCAGCGGCCAAGGCGCGCTCGCTGGCCGCCAGGTCGGGGCGCTGGCGCAGCAAATTGCTAGGCACGCTGGCCACGCTGATGCCCTCGGGGTCGCGCAGGGTCGATGGCTGCGTCTCCAGCGCACGCACCAGCGCGGATTCGCTGTCGCCCGTCAGCGCCACCAGCGCCTTGCGCAGGACACCGCACTCGACGCCTTGGGCGATGGCGGTGACATTCGCATTGGCAGCACTGGCCGCCGCCAGATCGCCATCGGCTTTGGCGGTGAACCCGGCGCTGATGGCAGTCTGGGTGATGCGCAGGGTGCTGGCCTGAGAAGCGGCTTCGGCGCGGTAGGCCTCGGCCAGCATCCGGCAGCCCAGGAGCTGCACATAGTTATCGGCGACTTCGGCGGCCAGCGACACCCGCGCATCGTGCCAGTCGGCGACCCGCGCTTCGAGCCGGGCCTCGGCGGCTTCGCTGCCCTTGCGCAGCTTGCCGAACAGGTCGATTTCCCATGAGGCATCCAGGCCAGTGCTGCGGCTGGTGAGGGTGCTGCCGCCGCTCTGCTGCGTCTGCGCCTGGCGTGCCCGGCTGAGGCCCGCACTGGCGCTCACCGAAGGAAATGCGCCAGCTTGGCTGGAAGCCAGCGTGGCGCGCGCGCCGTCAATGCGCGCCGCTGCCTGCGCCAGCGAAGGGCTGCCCTCTTCGGCAGTGCGAATCAGCTGGCTCAACACCGGGTCGTCAAAGCGCGCCCACCAGTCGGCCAGTTGCTGGCGGCTGCTGGCATGCGGCTGGGGCGCATGCCAGGCGGCGGGCATGCGTACTTCGGGCGTGCGGTAAGCGGGCTGGGTCATGCATCCAGCCATCAGCAAGCAGGCCATCAGGCCGATGGACAGGCTGGAAAAATTCCCGGCATGGCGGCTTGGCAAAGCCATTGTCTCGATTCCTGCTGTCACGTTTTCTCCTGAAATACCCCTCTGGCACCTGTGGCGTCAATGCTATGCAATCGCTCTGTCGCTTGGGGTAAGCGTGCGTCAAGTTGGGTAAAAGGCAGGGCTGCGGCCTGTTTGCGCCTGCACTGCATCGCGCTGGCGTCATACTCATGGTCTGAACCACCGGGCGGCCCTGCTTGAAAAATCATGATGAAACTCACGAGACCACTGCCCGCCTGCGGCCACAACGCAAGCGCCGGGCGCCTAGGCCTGATGAAGCACCTTCAACATGACATGCGGGTGTCGCCATGATTTCTGTATTGCTGGTTGATGACGACAACGAGCTGACCTCAATGCTGGTGCAATACCTCAGCCTGGAAGGGTTTTCGGTGCAAGCCAGCAATGACGGTGAAACTGGCGTTGCCCAGGCGCTGAGCGGCGACTTTGAAATCGTCGTGCTCGACGTGATGATGCCGCGCCTGTCGGGCATGGAGGCGCTGCGGCGCATCCGCGCCAGCAGTCAGATTCCGGTGCTCATGCTGACGGCGCGGGGCGACAACGTTGACCGCATCGTCGGCCTGGAAATGGGCGCTGACGACTATGTGCCCAAGCCCTGCACGCCGGGCGAGCTGGTGGCCCGGCTGCGCGCCATCATGCGCCGCGTGCGCCCGTTCGCCGATGACAGCCAGCCCGCCGCCAACCACCTCAAGGCCGGAAGACTGGAACTCTGGCCTGGCCGCAGGCAGGCGGCCTGGTATGGCGCGCCGCTGGAGCTGACGGGCACCGAGTTCAGCCTGCTCGAAGTGCTGGCGCGGCAGGCAGGCAGGCTGGTCAGCAAGCAGGACTTGTCCAAGCATGTGTTTGGCCGACCGCTGGCGCCGTTTGAGCGGCGCATTGATGTCCACATCAGCAGCATCCGGCAAAAGCTGGGACAGCGGCCCGACGGGCAGCCCTGGATTTTGGGCGTGCGCGGCATGGGCTACCAGCTATTGAGCGACTGAGCGGCCATGCCATCACCGAGCGCCATGACCATGAGATTTTCCACAAGCCGCTTGTTCTGGAAGCTCTTTCTAGCCATCTGGATGGCGACGATGCTGACGTTTGTCTGCGGCGCGTTCTACATCATGCTCAGTGGCCAGCATTTCCCAGAGCATCCAAGGAGCGGCTTTCCCTGGATGCCCGTGCTGTCTGCGTCAGTGGCCAACGGCCTGGTCAGCATGGGCCTGGCCTGGTATTTGTCACTGCCGCTGCGGCACCTGCGCTGGGCGCTGCGCCGGGTCGCGGATGCCCAATTCGACACCCGCATCCTGCCCCTGATGGGCGCCCGGCGCGATGAAATCGTGGACTTGGCGAGCGAATTCGACAGCATGGCGGCACGCCTGCAACTGCTGACCCAGCAGCGCCAGCAGCTGTTTCACGATGTCTCGCACGAATTACGCTCGCCCCTGGCGCGCATGCAGGCAGCCATCGGCCTGATGCGCCAGAACCCGGCGCAGACAGTGCTCATGGTCGAGCGCATCGAATGCGAGACGCAGCGCATGGACGTGCTGATTGAGGAGCTGCTCACCTTTCACCGGCTGGAAGCTGGCACGCCCATCTGCCAGCGCAGCCGCACCGATGTGATGGAGCTGCTCACGGCGATTGCGCATGACGCCTCTTTTGAAGCGGGCATGCGCGGCTGCTCGGTGGTGTTCTCGGCGAACGACGAGTTTGTGGCCGAGGTCGATGGCGAGCTGATCTACCGCGCTTTTGAAAACGTGATCCGCAATGCCGTCAAGTACACGGCGCCCGACAGCTCGGTTCGGATCAGCGTGTGCATTCTGGAAGACACCCGCAGTGTCAGCGCGGCAAGCCCGGCCAGACGCATGCTGCAGGTCACAGTGCAGGACCAGGGACCGGGCGTGGCAGCGGAATTTTGCGAACGCATCTTCGAGCCCTTCCAGCGACTTGAAGACATGGCGCCCAAGCTTTTGACGCCAGCCACGCCGGTGCCGGGCACCGGCCTAGGACTGGCCATCGCGCGGCGCGCCATCGCCGCGCACGGCGGCACAATACGGGCTTTTCCGGGCAGCAGCGGCGGGCTGTGCGTGACGATTCTGATTCCTTCGAGCTGAAGCCGGAAAAGCTAGAGCGCATCGGTTTTAAGCATTGGCAGGAAAATCCGTGCTATTTGAGGCGCGGGCATCCATTTCTGCCCCAAATACGCTTAGTCAACGCAACAGAACGAACCCAGCCAGCGTCACCGCATCGGCGAGAATAGCGGCAATGCCTGACCGTACACCATTGACTGAAAATGTGATGACGGGCCAGACCGGGCGCATCACACCTTTGCCAACGCAGCGCACTTCTTTAAGAAGCCTGGTCATCGGCCTAGACGCGGCAACTGCGGCTCCCGCCTGAGCAATCAGCCTGCGCCGCCACGAAAAAACAACCCGAAAGCCTCGAACATGCCGTATCAACTCCGGCGCATCATTGCCATCAACATCCGCAACCCAAAAGACGGCCAGCCGTCCGGGCGGATCGCCGAGCTGGACCCGCGCGGCGGCGTGCTGGCCGTCGGCGACAACGGCGTGGGCAAAACCACTTTTTTGCGCCTGCTGCCGCTGTTTTACGGCGCCACGCCGCAGCAGATTTTGCGCGGCACGGGCCTGTCGGCGATGCTCGGCCACACGCTGCCCGACGCCAGCAGCGCCGTCGCCTTTGAATACGAGCGCGAGACTGAAAACGACCTGCGCTGCGTCGTCATGCACTGCCGCCCCGGCGAGGACGCGGCGCAGTTTCACATCATCCACGGCGGCTACAACGAAGCGTTTTTCTGCGACGACGAAAACCAGTTCGTGCTGCGCGAAGATTTCAAGGCGCGCGTCGAGTCGCTGGGCTATTCAATCAGCCGCAAGCTGTTTTTGCACCAGTACCGTAGCGTGATTCTGAACGAACGGCTGCTGACCAAAGAAGGCGGCGAGCTGCGCCGCCTCGCCGCGCTGCACTCGCTGGGACCGGCGCCGCTCTACAACCTGGACCAGATCGCCGCCGCGATGGCGAACGAGAAAATCTCGTTTCGCGACCTGCAGAACATCGTCATCGAGCGCGTCTCCGACACGCAAGCCGACGCCAGCCCAGCGGCTGCCAGCCGCGAGCTCAAGCGCAACCGCGACGATGTCTCGCGCTGGCTCGACGACCGCGACCATCTGGCCAAAATCATGGCCGCCCGCCCCGACGCCGAAAAAATGCTGGCCCGCGCAGGCCGCGTCAAAGGCCTGCATCTGGCGCTGACGACGCTGCATCTGGCCGTCCAACAGGCGCTGAGCCAGAGCGAGGGCGAGTTCGCCGAACTCGACCGCCAGCAGGCCGATCTGGATCAGGCGTTTGAAGCGCAAAAAAGCCAGACCCGCGCCGCTCTAGCTGCACTCGGCGAGCAAACCGACGCGGCCCGTCAGGCCCGGCAATCGCTGCGCCAGGAAGTGGCCGCCGCCGACGCCCGGCTGGCGCATTTCAAGGCCATTGACGTGGAGGCGCTGGCCGCCGCCCAGGCGCAGGAAACGGCGCTGAAAAATGAAAAAATCGCGCTGGAACGCGATTTCTCGGCGCTGAACGCGGCTGCTGGCGGCATTGCGCTGGACGCCCAGCAGCGCCAGGCCAGCCTCGAAAAAGCCGCGCAAACGGAACTCAGCAGCATCGACCAGCGGCTGCTGGCGCTGTCCAACGACAGCCACAGCCGCAGCGACGCGCTGCGCGAGGCCGAAACCGACGCGCTGCAGGCGCTGCAGCAGCCCGAACGGCTGAAAGAAATCGCCAGCGAGCAGCGGCTGATCCTGTCGCGGCTCGGCGAGCTGAAGGTGATGGCCGCCAATCCGTCGGCCAGTGCCGAAATCCTCGAAAAACGCCGCATCGCCGCCGACAACGTGGGGCGGCTCGACGAGGAAAGCCGCAAGGCGTCGAAAACCGTCACCGCCGTCAGCGACGAATCCGACAAGGCGCGGCGGCTCGCCGACGGCGCGCTGGCGCGGGTCACGGTGGTCGAGGGCCATCAGGCGCGCATCAGTGGCCAATTGGCCGACGCGCAGGCTAGGTTGGCGCCGCCGCCGGGCAGCCTGCTGGCCTTTTTGCGCGCCCTGCCTGCGCCGCTGTGGGCCGACAGCGCCAAGCTGATCGACCCGCAGTTGCTGAACCGCTGCGACCTGCTGCCTGAGCTGGCCGACGGCCTGGCGCAACTCGACGCCAGCGCGGTTGAAACGCCCGCTTCGGGCCGGGTCAATCTGGGCTGCCTGACGCTGGATTTGAAAGCCTTGAGCCTGCCGTCCTGGGTCGATATGCGCGAGGTGCGCGGGCAGGTCAGCGCCGTGCAGGGCACGGCGGACGGCCTGAGCGCGGGCTTGCAAGGCAGCCGCGCCGAAGCCCAGCGGCTGGTGCGCGAGATGAACCTGGCGCTGACCAAGCTCGACAACGCCATCGCCGCCGAAGCCTTGGCCGAAACCGCGCTCGGCAACGCCAAAGCGACGCTGACGCGCATGGATCAGGCGGCGCTCGCAGACAAGGCCGAGGCCAAGCGCCGCGCCTTGGCCGAAACCGAAGACAAGCAGGTCATCGCCGAAGCCCTGCAAGCCGAAGAGCTGCAACTGACGAGCGCCAGAAATGAGGCCAAAGAGCGCATCCGCGCCGATTTCAGCCAGCAGCGCAGCCGCCTGCGCGCCGACATGGCCGCCGCCCAGGCGCGGCTGGACGCCGAAAAAGCCGCCGTGCTGGCGCGGCTGCAGCGCGAAAGCGCCCAGGTCGAGGCCGACGTGGCCAGAGCCCGAGCCGGTCTGGGCGTCGATCCGCTGCGGCTGGCCGCGCTGGAGCAGGCCATCGCCGCGCTGGCCGAGCGTCTCGATCTGATTGCCGGTCAGCGCCACGAGGTCGCCGACTGGCAGCGTTTCAGCCGCGAGACCCTGCCGACGCTGGCGGCCCGGCGCGAAGCCCGCAGCCAGCTGGACGCTGACTGCGCGGCGCTCGAAATCCGGCGCGAAACCCTGGAGCGCGCGCTGGCGGCGCTGGCGCTGCAATGGCGCCAGGACACGGACGCGCTTGAAAACAGCCGGATTGCCGGGCGCGCCGCTGCGCTCAGGCTGCAGGCGCTGACGCTGTCGCTGGCCGAGTTCGCCGCCGACGAGCAGGCGCCGCCGTCGCTGGCGTCGCCGCTGCACTGGAACGTCCCCGATCTGGAGCGCGAAGTCGCCCAGCGCCGCGCCGCGCTGGCCAGCGAGTCCGATGCGCTGCAAAAAGACATCCGCAGCCTGCGCAACCTGATGACGCTGCGCAGCGGCCCGGTCGAGAACTGGCTGGCGCTGAAGGAGCAAGAAATGCCTAACGCCAGCGCATTGCTGGAGCACCAGACGCGCTGCGCCCAAGCGCATGCGCTGGGCGACTGGTTCAAGCCCGCCGAGCACGCGCCTTACGTCGAGCAACTGCACCAGGAAATGAACGGCTTCATGGCCGTGGCCAGCAATTTTGTCCGCGACCTGACGCTGTTCGAGCGCCGCGTCGAGGGTTTTAACCGCGAGCTGCAAAAAGCCCTCGGCGAGACCGAACGCTTCGAGCGTTTTCGTGATTTGTCGGTCACGGTGCGCTCCGATGTCGGGCAGATCGGCCCGATGAAGCTGCTGCGCCACATGCAGGAAGTCCACGACGGCAAAAGCTCGGCCAGCGGCCTGTTTGGCACCGCGCAGGGCGAGCTGCCCGGCGAGGACGAGGCCGCGCTAATCCGCGCCTTTCGCGACATCCTGCCCGGCGACGGCGTGCTGCGCGTCAATTTGAACGAGCAGGTGCGCCTCGAATGCTCGCTGATCGAAAACGGCCAGCGCCGCATCATCCGCAGCGAAGAAGATTTCCGCGCCGTCTCGTCCAACGGCAACACGGCGCTGATCACCGCGATGTTTTTGATGGGCTTTGTGCAGATGATCCGGGGCGCCGATTCCCCCGTGCGCCTGACCTGGGTCACCGACGAAATTGGTCGCTTTGACCCGAACAACCTGGGCGCTTTTTTGCACACGCTGGACGCGCACCGCATCGACGTGATCAGCGCCTCGCCGAGCGTTGATCCGGCGCTGGCGCGGTTTTTCCCGAGGCTGTGCATTTTTGAGGACACCGGGGCGATTGCCACGTCGGAAACTCCGATGCAGGAGGGCGTGTATGTCCCGGCTTGATCTGGCCCTCAAACGCCTAGCCGAAGGCTGCTTTGTCTGCGCCGTGCATTACCCCGACGAATACGCCGCGCTGCAGGAAGCCGACGGGCGCGCGCGCGCCGAAGCCTGGTTGTCGGCCATCGGCTACCGGCTGGCGCGGCTGGACGCGGAAGGGGCTTTTTTCATGGCCCACGCCGTTGTCACCGCCGAACTGAGAAACCGGCTGCGCGACGAATTGCGCACGGTGCGCGGCAAACTGGAGCCGGTCGTCGGCTTCATGGAGACGCTGCGCCAGGCGCAGGGGCGGCACCCGCAGATTCACGCGGGCGACATGCTGTGGGAGTCGGAAATCAGCGAAGCGGTGCGCGGCTCGGCACTTTTAGAACGGCGGCTGCTGGAGATGCGCGAGATCGGCGGCGCCCGCGTCACCGACTCTGCCATTGACCGGGTCCGGCGCATGCTGGCCCAGCTGCAAAACGACGGCTACCTGGTCGAAACCAACCCGACCAACAAGGGCTACTGCGTCACCGGCAAGATTGATTATTTATACCAGCTGATCGGCTTTATCGCCGAAAACACGACGCATCTGTCGGACGACGCGGTGACGGATCAGTTAGGAGCCCAGTCGCGGCTGGACGGCGCGCTGGTGCCGGATGAGGCGCGGGCGGGCGGCACGGCTTTTTCCGAACCCGGCGCTGACGCTGCCCCCGATGGGAATTTGCGCGACGGTGCTGGCGGAGACGCCGCCGCATGAGCTCGCCGATCAAGGATTTGCTGCAAATCCTCAGCCGCCATGCCGATCTGGTGCAAAGCGGCCTGCTCGACGTGGTCTGCAGCGAAGCCGACAGCTCGCCCGCCGCCATCGCCGCGCTGCGCCAGGCCAGCGCGCTGCGCCCGGCGGGCGACGAAGGCTGGCGCCTGCACCCGAGGCTGCGCGACTATCTGCAAGACCATTTGCAGCTGTTTCCGGCGTTTCAGAGTCTGGCCGAAATCGGCTCGCGCATAGTCCAGCTGGGCGCGCTGTGGGCTGAAATCGGCCAGGTGCGCCAGGACGCCGATCAGGAGGCGCTGGCCGGTCTGATGCTGACGCTGCACAGCACGGTGTTTGACATTGTGGACAGCATGGAGCGCAATCTGCTGCTGCTGCAAACCCTGATGAGCACGCGCTTTGGCAATGTCAAAACGCTGCAGGCCAAAAAAAGCCAGAACCGCTATTACCAGCAGCAAACGGCGACGCTGGCGGCTGACCTGAGCCGTCTGGCCGTGATGGCTGGCGAGCTGGAGCGCCAGGCCAGCGCCTGGGCGCTGGAGCCGCTGGCGCGCTTTGTCCGGCGCAACCTGCTGGCGCGCCTGAGCGTCTGGCAGCAAGGCCTGTCAGAAATGCAGACGCTGATTCGCACCGAGATTTTCCGGCTGCGCGAAGTCGAGCAGCGCCATCAGCAGCTCTCGCGCATGGATTTATTGTTGCGCCAGCAGCCGGGCTGGCGCGGTTTTGAAGCGGATCTGAGCGGCGCGATTCCCGACTTTTTGCTGGCTGCGCGCCTGCCGCCGCTGGTGGCCCACGCCGCGCCGCTGGACAGCGAACACGCGGTGCGCCAGGAAATGCGGGCTTTGGCGCGGGCGCTGCCGCCCAAGACGCCGCCAGTGGCCGACACCGCGCCGCCGAAACGCTACACCCGCATCATCGACGCGCCGCGCCGCGCCGCCGCAACTACGGCCACGCCAGCGGCGCAGGCGCTGGAGCGGCTGGCACGAGACGTTCTCGCCGCTGGCAGCGCCGGGCTGCATCTGGCCGCTTGGCGCCAGCGCGACGCGGCGGCGCTGGCGATGGCGCCCCACGTCTGGCTGGTGTTTGCGGTGATGGCGCTGCGCGGGCGCGGCATGCGGGTGGAATTGCTCGGCAACGAGGCGCGGACGGGCGAGCATTTTGCGCACCGCTTTGACGATGCGCTGGCCCGCGTTGCGCCAAGCGCCTGAAAGGGTGCGCTGCTGACTTAGCGCCGACTCAGCAGGCGCTGCCAGATATTGGCAATCAGCGATCCGACAGCGGGTTGAATCGCTTCCGAGACTTGAGTCTCCGGCTTACTGGAGAAACTGTTGCCATCCGGATTTGCTGCCATATCGGCCACCTGAATATGGCCGTGCAGATGCAATGCCTCGATCAGCATAAACACCTGCGACTCGGCTAGGTTTAGCAGCAGCGGGAGCAGCGAAGCGGCGCTGGGTTTGCGCGCCAGCAGCGCACACAGGCGTGCCATTGACGGCTGGACTTCTGGCGGAAGGTGTGTCAGCGAGGGCCAAGATACCAAACGCACCACCTTGAACTGAAACGGATAATCCTGTGGCTGGCGTTGCAACTGTGTCAAGTGCTGGAGCAACAAATTCCAACACAGTCCGACCAACGGCCGACCCTGCGGTTTGGAGTTATCCTCCTGCATGTAGGTCAACGGTGCCATATCTGGGTTGACAAGAGACGGCAGCGTCCAGTCCTGGATATTGCTGTCGTAACGACCATGATCTGGAAACACGGACACATAGTGGGAGTCAGTAAAACACACACGTGTAGGATGGGGAAGGCTCATTGCTTTTTGCAACCAGACTGGCATGTAGCTCGCAGAAAGTGTCATTTTGCAAACCCTCTTCTTGTAAAAAGAAAACCCAGTGTCGTCCTGGAAAAACAGCCAACCATCGGGCCACAATTCATAAAACTCTCCCAATGGGGACAGGTCAATTGTGACGTTTTTCTTGAAAACTTACGGAGAAGAAGTCCCGTGACGTCAAGCGCAAGTGTGACTTTTTAGGCAACTTGAAAAAGTTAATTTTTCTAAAATGTCTATGACATTATTTGGTTCTGTCGCATTAGCGGTCAAGCAGGCCGTTCGACTATGCTGAGTGTTTGACTGAAAAGGCTTGAAACGAGATGCTGGCTGCCAAAGGAATGCGCTTCCCGATCGA
>Ga0302263_10000279_pt1 | contig 20002 bp, 12 predicted proteins | sample II_Fen_N1_4_FD_194564 | JGI IMG/M metagenome (GOLD analysis project Ga0302263, IMG submission 194564) | Peat permafrost microbial communities from Stordalen Mire near Abisko, Sweden - II_Fen_N1_4 | ecosystem: Environmental > Terrestrial > Soil > Wetlands > Permafrost | place: Sweden: Abisko... | reverse complement strand
TGAGCACTCAGGCCGCCCCGGTCGTGGTCTGGGAAAACGAGTTCTTTGGCGAAGTCAGCCGTGATGGCAAGCGTTTTACCGACTCCAAGCTGTACGAAAAAAACAAGGGCCGCATCGCCGGCATCGTGACGCTGCACAAGCGCAACCAGGACACCTTTGGCAAGGACATGGAGCTGCTGGTGAGCAACAAGCTGACGTTTGACGAGGCGATGACGTCGCCCATCTTTAGCCTGATGCCGCGCCAGCGCCTCAAAATCATCCAGAAATCGGTGTTTGACCAGCTCGGCGCGATGGCGCTGTGAGCGCAAGCGCTCAGGAAAAACCAAAGGATGCGGGCCGCGCAGCAGGTACGGGGTGCTGCGCGGACGTGACGGAGCCGACTGGCGCGAACGAGGTTCAGGCGCTGCTGGTGGACATCTTTGCGCTCACCGGGCAAAAGGTCGAGATCAACGACCCGCTGGTGGCCGCCGCGCTGATCCACAGCGCCCTGCTCAGGCGCGCCGGCCAGGACGCCGCCAAGGCCATCAGGGAAGCCGCACAGAGTGCCCGACAGGACGCCGAGCGCAGTGCCCGTGAGCAGCAACTGGCCAGGCAGTTGAGTCCAGGGCGCACCATGACCCTTGTGCTGCTTTGCCTGCTCGCCGGTGCGCTGGGCGCGGGTATCACCCTGGCCGCTCACCGCTGGCTGGGCTAGGGTTCTGAAAAGGCTGGGGTGTTATACCGTATAACACCCCAGCCTCTCCCCTTCAGTTCGCAAGGGCCTGAAGAATGGCTTTTTGAATTTTTTCAATTTTCTCCGTGCTCAAGGTATCAATCTCAAAAGACACTTTCTTTTCGGTCATCTTGACCACCATCACCGTCGCCCCATCCAATTTGACTTCCCGGGAAGATTTTCCCGAGGCGCTTTTGCTGACGCCCACGAGTTCCTGATAGACATCCATCGCTCTTCTTGGCACGACGCTTTTTTCTGCGGCAATCGCTCTTGCCCTGGCCAGAACCATGTCCGGGTCTTTTTCCAGCGCATCGGACAGAGGCGCCCCCCAGCGGTACTGAATGTCCAGCCGGGAGGGAAAGGCATCTAACACATCGGCCGGCAAACGCGCGATCTTCACGGCCACAGAGACGTTGGGCGCCTGCACGCCGATGGCATCGGCCAGCTTGCGCAAGGAGACATAAAGTCCTTCGTCGAGCGCGCGCCGGTACATTTCGCCCTGCTCGTAGGGCCGCAGGTCGGCGCGCTGGCGGTTCTCCCGGTCCATCTCGACAAACAGCGCCTGTTCATTAATCGACTCGATCACCGCCAGCACCGGCAGGCCGAGTTCCAGACAGGCGCGATGGCGGCGATGTCCGAAAACGATTTCATAGCGCTGCGGTTGCGAACCCAGCATAGGGCGCACCTTGATGGCCTGAACGTTGCCCCCGGCCGACTGGATATCCGCTTTAAGCGCCTCGAAATCCTCGCTCTCGAAACTGTCACTGTGACGGTTGGCCCACTTGCTGGGCAGCACGCAGGCAGGCTCCAGCTTCTTGGTCGGCGCGGCGTCCGACCAGACCTTCAGTTCATTCTTGAGAAGCTGGTTCTCGCTGAAAACCTCCGATTCCCTGGCCAGATGGGCGACAAAGGCGCCGGGGCCGGTCTTGGCTTTGAGCACAGGCGCCGGCTCTGCCGGGCCGGAACGGGCGGGCGTCACGGCAGGCGTTTGCATCGCCTGCATCGCCCGGTCCTTGACGCTGAGCTTCTTACTCATGATGGACCGCCTTGCCCTCGACCTTGGCCTGCAGCTTGAGCATGGCCTCCGCATTCGACGCCCACACACCCATCACCTGCAGTTCGATGTATTCGACCAGTTGGTCGTAGGCGTCGCGCGCCCGCTTCAGGGTCTTGGCTTGGGCGCTGCTGGCGTCCATGTCATAGACCGTGCCGAATTCGGCAGAGGCAGTCGCGGCGATCGAAGTCTTGGGGATTTCGATGGGCAGCACCTTGGAGCCGTAGGCGCTGATGATCCATTCGCGCACCGCCGCACTGACCGCATCAGAGCGATCCACGCGGGACAGAACCACATCGACAAAATAATACTTTTTGTCGTCGCCTCGGGAGCGGAACAATCCGCCACAGACCTCGGTGAACAAGCTCCAGAACTGCGCACTCGACGCAAAATCGAGGGCATTCGGCGGCAGCGGCATCACGATGCCCTCGGCCGCGATCAGGGCGTTGATGGTGATGTAGCTCAGCGACGGCGGTGTATCCACCAGGATCACGTCATACACCTCGCGTGCCTCATCCAGCCCGGAGTCGAGCACGCGCCAGAAGGCGAAATCGGGCTCGTTCTTCTGGCGCGCCGGCAGCAGAAACTCGGCATTGAACAGCACCGGGGCGGCAGCGACCAGGTCGATGCCATCCCAGTAGGTCTGGCGCACTGCTGGCATGATGGAGTCGGTTTCGCCAGCGCATAGGGGAAGGATGGTCTGATCTTCCTCGACCTCGGTATCGGGCATCACGCCGAACAGAGTGGTGAGTGAGCCTTGCGGATCGGTGTCGATCACCAGTACCTTGTGGCCGCGCAAGCTCAAGCCCTGTGCCAGCGCGGCGGCCGTTGTCGTCTTGGACACCCCGCCCTTGAAATTGGCCACCGAGATGCACACGCCCGCAGCCAGCTTGGGGTCGCGCAGCTTGTTGGCCTTTAGGGTGCGCACCCACTGGCGGGCCTCGATTAGGCTCCATTCGCGTCGGCCAGACCCCGGCTTGTTGCCTGAGGGAAGCTCGCCTTTCTTGGCTAGGTACTGTACCTGGGAAATCTCCAGGCCGCACAGATCGGCCAGCTGAGCGGAAGTGAAGGTGGGGGGCGACTTGCGAGATTCGGGCGCCAGCATGGATGTGCGGACTTGATGAACAACCGCAGCCGCATGCTCCGAGATGGCATCCAGCATTGCAATATCGATCAATGGAGAGAGCGGGTTGGTTTTTTGCATACATGTTTCCTTTTCAGCAATTTTAGTGGGTGTTGGTGAAAAACATGAAATCAGATTTCGTGCGCGTATTGCCTTTTTTGAAAAAATTTGGCGCGCGAATCGAAAGCCGGGATCTATTGTGGCGGCTTGCGGCGCTGCTGGTGTGTCCTCCTGTTTCGAATTGGAAGTTATCCACAGTCATCCCTGTCTTTAAGGAAAGTCTTTAAGAAAAAGTCTCTAATACAATTTAAGCTTCTAATTTTTGGTAAATTTCACTTATGAATCAATAACTTAACTTTTTCAACTATCCGTCTTTTTATACCTAACTATCCTGTTTTTTATACTTTCCTCTCCGCTTTTTTATACCTAGCCATCCGTCTTTTTATAGATGAATGGGGCGTGATACACCGCTTCGATGCGATCGCGGTACAACTGTCCGCATGTCGGGCAGCTTTGCCACAGGCCGCAATCTTGCCGCGCAAAGGCGTTGCGCAGGCCGAGAAGTGGGCGGTATCGGCTGCAAAATTGGCTGGAAATCCAGAACTATCCGTTTTTTTATACTTTGCCAAAGTGCTTTTTTGAGTCGTCAACTTTCCTTCTATCCAGTAATCTAATAAACTTGGATACTTGATGGCAAAGAGAAAAAATGAAAACAGTCAACTCCGGTCCGGTGTTCAAGAAGCCCAATTCAGCGCTGGTCATGATGCCTAAGCTTGGCAAGCTCACGGCTGTGTCCAGGAAAATCTTCAACGTGCTGCTGCACGCGACCCAGCGGCAGGTGCATGCCTTGGCTCAGGAGGGAAGAATTGTCGAAGCCACCCATTACTTCAGCGCACGCCTCGATGAACTGGTCACGCCGGTGGAAAGGGGGCATTCCAATCTGACCTCCTGCGCGAAAAAGTCGCTGCTGGAGATGCGCCGCACTGAAGTTGACTGGGAAGCACCGGACGCCCACTCTGGGGTGATCTGGAGCAACATGAGCCTGTTGTCTGAGGCCAAGATTGTCAAAAACGGTGGCATTTTGTATGCTTACTGGGCGCTTCCGCCGGGTTTGCTGAGTGTCATTGCGGACCCGCAGCGCTTCACGCCGATCGACATCGTCCAGCTTTCTCAATTGAAGACCTACACGGCCGTCGCGCTTTACGAGATCTGCGTGCGCTACAAGAACAACCCGACCGGCCTGACCAGCGAGAATACGCTGGAGTGGTGGGTCGATGCGCTGACTCAGAGCCCGCCCAAGATCGATCCTAAGACCAAAAAGCCCAAGCTGCGGCTGTGGAGCAAGTTCAAGAGCGAGCAGGTCAATGCGGCCATTGATGAAATCAACACCAAGTCCGACATCGGCGTGGAGCTGATCGAGAAAAAGACCGGCAAGGCGGTGACATCTGCGCAGTTCAAGGTCTGGCGCAAGTCGGTGAATGCGGTGGAGATGGTGAGTAGCCCCAAGCTCACGCCGGCCATGGCCGAGATGGTGGACAAGCTGGGCCTGCAACTGGGCGACATCTCCAATCTCCTCAAGCTCGGCCACAGCGAGAGCATTTTGAAAATCGCGCTGACCAAGCTTCAGGCCCGTCTGCAGCGCGAAGACCTCACGCCGGTCGAGTCGAAACTCGCCTACCTGAAAACCGTGCTGGCCGAAACCAATGGCTATGTTGCACCGGCCGCTTCAAGAGTCACACTCGCTTGCGTGCTGCCGACTTTGAGCGCCGTGGCCGATCTGCCAAAAGTGCTGAGCTACCAGGAACACCGCCGCCAGCAGATCAAGGAGGAAGTGCTCAACATGGGCAAGGACAGGCAGAAAAAATACGCCGAACTGGCGCTGGAATACCTGCAAAAAGCCGGCATCGCCACCACCACCCTGAGCCGCAAGGTCGAGTCGGGCGTCTGGACGACCGGGGTGTTGTTCAGCAAGATGATCGAGATTTATGCCCTTGAGCAGTACGGCCCCGATTGGGGCGTTGATCATCAGCGCGGCAGCGATGCGGATACGGATAGGCCTGCCTTCAAAGTGAGCGTATCAGCGAGCGGGTTAGACAATTTGTCACATCCCGGATGATCATAAGGTCTCTTATTGAACAGGTGTAGATGGGAATGGTACCAATCTTTCATGGCCTGCATCGGGGTTTTGCTTTTCAAGGCTGACTGGGGCAGTTGGAGACTGTATGAGAATGCCAACTTCGATGGCATTTAGGGGGTTACGTTCATCGAAAGCGGCGATCCCATTGTCGCCACCGATGAGCACGATGCGCCGTCCGCCCCAATTGAGTCGCACTACGCTGGGTAGAAAGGTGGCGGGAGGTTGTGCCGAGCCGACTCGTTGCCAGGTCGGGTTGCCAACATCGGTATCTGTCCACCACCAGTCCAGCTGGCCGTTCCCGTCGGAAGCACCGACAAAGACGGCGCCGGCCAGCAGTTCGCCGGGACTCATAACAGCCAGTACCCGACACAGGTCGATACTCGCGCGGCCTTGCAACGGCGGCGGAAGGGCAAGTCGCCTCCAGTTCGAAGCCGATACGTTCGAGACTTCCAGAACTGCTGTCTTTCTGACGATGGGTGAGGGGCGGTTCTCGGGGTTGGGGAATTCTTCGGTCAGCTCCCCCAGCTTGGCCACGCGCCCGTCGCGCAAGATGGCGGCCGGACCGCCGACCGCCAGCGAGGCGGCCGAGCTGATCCAGCGCTGGCTCAGAGGGTCGAAAACATGGTAATTTTGTGCACCTGCGGTCGCCACGATGCGACCGTCGGCAAGAAGGCGGCTCGAACCGATCAGTGAACTCGGGGGACGTGGCGCTTCAACAACGGCGGATGTGGCGAGGTCGAAACCATACAGTTGCCCCCCGTTTTTCAGAAGCCATGCTTGGCCATTGCTGATACCGATGAGTTTGAGGTTGTCGTTCCAACTCGCCGGCGCCACTGTGGCGGGCAGATTCAGCTGCGTTTGTGCGCCATTTTCCGTGTCGATGATGCCAAACCAGGTGGGCGCCTGATCGCCGGATCCGCGCGCCAGCGTCAGAACCCTGCGGTCGTCGATCCAGGCCGCCTGCGCCTCCTTGGTCCCGATCGGCAGTGGCGGCAGGGTCTTGACTTCGTGTTTTGGTCCCTGCATCACTTCGACGAGCGCCGTTGCCTCGTCCTGTACGCTGCCTTCGAAAGTGCTGGTCAGCAAACCGCCTGCGGCGAACAGGCGAGAGTTATGTACGGCGAAAGCTCCCTTTTTCAGCTGCATCAGGCCGATCGGCAAGCCGGTTCGCACCGCGCCAAGGGCCAGATCGACGACGGAGTAGCCAGGGGTGCGGCGTCCCCAGCCTTCGTCGTAGATGCGGGCATGCCAGCCGCCAACGATGGCCAAGCGGTCGTTGGGCAGCAAAACCACCCCGCCTCTGGCGCGGGACACCGCGTGCTGTCCAACGACGCGCCAGGATGGCGCCCCAATATCCCAGGCCAGCACGCCTGCAAAACGGCCACCAGCAAGCACCACTGTCTTGCCTTGCCACAGCACGGCGCTGTGCTCACGCATCGGAACCGGCAGCAGCGGGCCTGGGTTCCATTGCTCGGTCTTCGGATCCCACAGTTCGGTGGTCATGCCGCCTACCGTGTAGTCTTCATTGCCGCCGGTAGCCAAGACCCGACCGTCGGGTAGCAGGGTCAATGTGAAATTGGAACGCGCTTGCGCGAGCTGGCCAACGGTTCGCCACGTGCGACGGCTTGGCTCATAGAGGTAAACGCTGGGATTGCCGTAGCCACTGGTCAGCATGATGCGTCCGCCGCCAAGGTGAAGCACGGCGAAATTCCAGATCCCCGTGTTGGCGTCGGCATCGCAGGGCTGCTTGGCGCAAGGCGGCGGTAGGGGCGGCAGGAATTCGCTGCGCAGGTGTCCATCGGCGCTGACGCTGACGCGTTCGACGCTGCGGCGCTCGGGTGCGGAACGGGCGACCTTGACGTTCCAGCCCTCGCTGCCGAAGACGGCAATGCTGCCGTCGTCGAGCGCCACCGCCTTGGGGTTGTTGCGAGGCCACAGCAGCTGCCCCGTCAAGCGCGGCTGATCCGGACGGATCAACTCAACCGTGGCGCCGACCAGCCAGACACCGGCGCTGCTCGCAACGCTGGCGTAGCGAGCAGTGGCCATTTCGCTGGAGTTCTCGCTGTGGCCGAACGGTATTGGCATGTTCTTGAGCATGTCCACCGTGTTGTGGGCTGGCGGCGACGGCCACAGGCCCACCAGCTTCACATCATCGCTGTCGCGGGAGAAGATCAGCACGCGGCCATCGGGCAGTGGGAGCATTGGCGCGAACCAGTCTTCCAGACCAAGATCCTTGCCATCGGCCCACTGTTCGCCGGATAGAGGATTGGGCATCGGCAAATCGGCCCCGGCGCAGGGCAAGCCCAGGAGCGGTAGGGCGATCAGGGCGGCCTTGAGACAGCGCCGCAGCGCTTTCCTGAGGCGCTGGGCCGGGATTCGGGACAAATTGATCATTGCGGTGTCCTTTTTCGCAGTTCGGCGTTGAGTTTGCAGACGTTCCAGTAGTCGTTGCCAGCCTTCTTGCGATCCGGGCAGGCAGCGCCCAGTTCTTGGACCAGTTCGTCGCGCGCTGCGCCCGGCTGCTCAAGATAGTTTCTCAGTCCAGCAATCGGCTGCAGTAAATCGGGGTTGCCCGCCTTGCGTGCTTCTTCGTACAGCTGGCCGGCCTTGGCCTGCGAGAACGCCCGGCAAGGCGACTCGCTGCGGGCCAGCTTTTCAAATCCGTAACCCAGCCAGAAGGGCGCTGGCAGCATGTCGTATCGGTCAGCTTGCTCGCAGCGCCACTTGGTGGCTGATTTGCGGCCGAGATCCTGCAGCGCACGCCGCACGTCCTCTGACCGCTCCGAAGCACTTGCCATCGGTCCCCATGGGTCGGCAAACAGCTGACGGCCCAGCTCGAGACCATTGTTGAACCCCAGGAGTGGAATCCCGGTGTCCTCCAGGATCATGGTGAGCTTGAGCAGGATGTCCAAGTCCTTGTCCAACTCTGACGCGGGCCATTCGGAGAGCCTGCCCAGCAACACGGGAAATTTCATGGTCAGAAAAATGGCCTTGCGCATCGCAGCACGGCGCATCACATGCACGATGCCGTATTCCGCTTCATTCAATTGGCCCCGCTTGGTCTGCAAGGCTTCAGGGATGTGCAACTCCTCGGAGGGCGCGAAATCAGGCTCGATGCGCTGCACGATGGCGGCAAGCTTGTCGTGTCCCGGGTTCAGCGACTGCAGCGCGTAGAGCAAGGGCAGGCAGCGATCCGGCCCCTGGCCCGTGCAGCCGTGCTCCAGCAAATAGCGGCTGAACTTGACCTCCAGGATCTGGGCCGACACCTTGCCGCGCGGCGCCTCGGGTGCGCGTGGCGAATGCGCGTCGTCGTTGTCGTCCTGCTGGCGTACGCACTGGCCGAAAGCGTACGCGTTCGCGCTCGGCACGTCCCAACCGACGCCTTGCTCCATGACCCAGATCATCGGCTCCTGGTGCCGCACATTCCACGCGGCAGCAGGCAGGCACTTGAAGAGCGCCATCATGGCGGCGGACTCGGGCGCCCAGCGCGCATCCACATCGAAGGCCTGCGGCTGCTGCGCGCTGCGATCAAAAGGGCCGACTGGAATGCCGATGCGCTCGGGATACCAGCGAGCCCACATGGCCATCGCATCCGAGGGCTTGTCAAAGCGCATGAGTTCCCAGGCGCCGGCCTGTTTGACCAGCGTCCTCTTGACCTCATCCGGCAGACTCACGAATTCGGGCATGCCCATCAGGCGAACCAGCTTCTCGCGGTCGAGCAACTGCCAGTCGCGTCCGATCGGGTCTTCGCCGCGCATGCGGCGCTTGGCTTCGGCAACGACGGCCTTGAATTCCTCAGGCGGCAGGGGCGTCGCCGAAGCCAGTGTCACGTCATGCACCTCAAGCCGGTTTCCTTCAGAGACAGACATACCGATATTTTTCGGCTGACGCAACACGCGTTCCGAGGGTACGTGGGCGCAGGAAGTCAACACAAGGCTGACAGTACACGCCGCAAGTAGCGCCACAATCGGCAAGATGGAGGAAGTATGGCGCTTCATTTCGGCACTGAAACCTGTTCAAAGGAGCTACCGTGACGAAGGAGGACATGATCGCGGTCAATGGGAGTGACCGACAGGACGGGTAGCTTGGATGGTTTTTTCCAGACCGACCATTTGCGTTTGCTGTCGTCCCAGATGACGATCTTGTCTTGGTTGTTGCCTCGGTCAAAGATGGTGGGAAGGATCAGGACGCGATTACCAACTACCTGCACGTTCAAAGCGATGAACTCGCGCAGCGGCAACGGCGGCAGCTTCGTCCAGCGACGCAAGCGGGCGTCGGCCATTTCGGCGCGGTAGCCCTCCTCGGCGGACCATAGGTTGGCCAGCGACAATTTGAACACGCGGCCGTTGGCCAGTTTGACCGCCAACCCGCCGGGGAAGTGCGCTTTGGGTCCCAGTGCCCACTTTCCGTCGTGCAGGATTTCGGTTGAAGTAGCGAATTCGAGCGGTCCGATGCTGTCGGTATCGAAGGCGCAGCCAATGCAGTGCTGGCCGATATTGACCTGCGCCTTGCCGCCCATGACGGCCAATCGTCCGTCGTCGAGTTCGAGCAAGGTGGCCTGCGTGCGGCCCTGCTGCAAAAGGCCCAGCGATTTCGACTGTCCGCCGGGCCGCCATTCGTGGGCGGTGGTGCGGATGCGGCTCCAGTCGCTTTTCTCGCGCAAGCGATCATCTTCACCGTCCAGGAAAGCCAAACCGCCGTTGCGGCGGGCGACTGCGTCCCGCCGGGGACTGGCGTAATCGAGCATGCCGGAATCCAACGACTCCCCATTGGTGAAGCGGATGGAAAGATCAGGTACTTCCAGCCAGCGGTTTTCACTTGGCAGGTAGCGATAGGCCGGCTGCGGTCCGGAGCTTGCGCACTTTTGCTCCAAGATCGATGGGAAGCATCTTGGTGGCAAACCACCGAACAGCACGATGCTGCGATCAGCCAGCTGGACGCCGGAGAGGTAACCCAACTGCTTGGGCAGTGGCGCGATGAGTTTGGACGCTGGCGTCGGCGCCAAACGGAGGATTTCCAAGCGGTTCTGCGGGTACCATTTGTTGTCGCCGCCGCTCAGCAGAATTCCGTCGCGCAGGCGGACTTCGCCCGGGAAATCATGGCCGTAGGCGAAATGGCCGGCCGGCACCTGCCGCAGCGGTCCGACCTTGAGCACGCGACCGCCTCCGTTCCAGAGAAACACCAAGGCTTCACCTGTACTCAGCGGCCCGACGCTCTGCCCGTTGGACTCCGGGAGTCTCTGCTGTGAACGGATCCAGCGCATGGTCTTAGGGTCAAGAAACTCCACGAATTCCGCACCGCTGGTCGGGAGCGACACCACCGGGTCATCAATGCCGTAGGCTCGGAACGGGTAAGGGTCGGTAGGGGCCTGAGCCGTGTTATCCAATGTTATCCAGCGCTGTTCAGGTTCGCTCCATAGCAGTGGCGCCGCGAGGCTTGTCGTTTGGCCGTCCGATGCCCTGTCCCAACGTGCGTGGGAAACCACGATGCGGCCATCCGGCAGGCGCTGATGCATAAGATCCAGCGATTTCACATCTTGCATTTCGACAGGTGGATGACGGATTCCCCATCGGCAAGTCGAGGTGTTGAAGAATACCGGTCCCAGCTTGGCGGCTTCGGCCGGCTCGGCCACCGTTCCCACGCCATCGACTGGCCCGAGGATATTGGCGTCTTGCAGAGCTTGTGCAGTGGCTGATCCCCAGCGGGGTGCCGCGTCTTGCACCTCGACCACAGCGGCGCGAAAATGGGGCACGTCGTCGCTGTTCCAGCGCGGATTATTGGTCGCCAAGCAAGCAAGGGCGCGGTACTCGTCAATGCGCACCAAAGCCCGGACTGAGACGGCAGGCTGTGCAGCCAGCGGGGCGCTGAAGCGCCGACTTGCCGCATCCCACCAGACCAAGGCTGGCAGGGCTTCATCCTTGTCCGAATGCGATTCGGCAACCACCAGGGTGCCGGTGGCCAGCCTCGCCCAAGCGTGGTCTTCAAAGCGGTTGTGAACTGGCCAGCCGTCGGCCTCTTGCAGGCGGTTGTGCAGCGCATCCCAGACCTGCATGCCGGACTTGGTTGAAATGAGGTACTGATCGGCGCCCAGATGCACATAGCGGGCTGAACGGTCAGGCCAGTCGAGCACCGCGTAAACCGGCGCTTCGTCAGCCGCCTGATCATCCGGTATCCCTGCGATCACTGAATTACTGGTGACCCAAGCGATCAACATCGTTGTGATAATTCGGCGTGGATGAACATTACGCATAAGCAGTTCTCATTGTTGGAGGATGTGACTGAAGTGACCCCATATTCCAGACACCAGTCTAAGCGGACACTGTCGAAGAAATGGGGAAAATCATGAGCGAAACGAGAAAGCGCAAAGTCCACCCGCCGGAGTTCAAGGCGAAGGCATGACAAAATCCGCGCGCTGCTCCAGGCCAGCCACCACCTGCGCATCCTCGTGCAACTGCGCCAGCGCCGCCAGATCCAACAGCAGCGGCGCCACGCTCACGTTCGCCGGATTGGCCCGCGCTGCCAGCGCCGCTTCACCCAAGGTCTGGAGCTGGCGCGCCAGGGTGTGCAGGCTCTGGCCCGCCAAGCCTCGCACGGCCTGTGCGCAGTCCTGCTGCCAACTGAGCGGCAGCTGGGCGGTTCCGTGGTGCAGCAGCGCGGCCAGAACGTCACGCAACGCACGCAGGGCAATAGAGATCGGATCCAGCGCCTCGCCCGGCACCACGCCCAGCGGGGTCTTGCCCAGCGCGCCCGTGCCGGCGGCGAAATCTGGCACGACGATGGTGTTGCAGGCCACGGCCCACGGCTCGATGACGGGCAGGCCGCCAGCCCAGTGCAGCAGCCCGGCTACATAGCGAACCGGGCCGTTGTCTCCCGCGAGCGCGGCGGCCAGTGCGTCCAGCGCGTGCCGCGCATGGCTCTGATGGACTCGGCGCACGATCACGGCTTCATCGCTCGCATCGCGCAGCACCGCCACGATGGACTGGCTGTCGGGGTCATAGGCGAGCTGCTCCAGGCTCTGGGGCGTGAAGACGACAAAACTGCGCGCCGCGTGGCGCGGGAGTACCTGCGCCGTCGGCTGAGCCTGCTGCCGGGCGGCCAGGGCCTGCACGCTGTCATAGCGCAAGGGCGGACCCAGCAGTGACCAGTCAGGCACCTGCGGCAGCACGCTGTTTTGCGAACTGCGGCTGCCCGCCAGCTTGATGGTGCCATCGGCCAGGCGGCGCGCCTGCGTCGCCAGCAACTGGCCTTGGGCCAGCGATTCGAGCAGCACGCCGGGCGCCAGCCGCACGCTGGCGCGCAGCGCGCCTTCGCGCTCGAACTCGGTGGCTGGCACGCTCCACTCCTTGACCAGCGCCAGGGCCGTGCCGGTGTCGGCATCGGCCAGCATCAGGCGGGTGCGCCGGGTTTCACCATCGCGGCTGGTGCGCGCGCCCAGGCAGATCAGGCGCAGGCGATCGAGTTCGGTTTCAGCGCCCTGGCCTATGCCCAGGACGGCGCGGGCGTTGCCGGGCAGAACGCCCGCGCGCAGCCGCAGGGACAGCTCGGCCAGCAAGGCCACGCCTTCCCCGGCGTCGTACAAGGCGCTGCGGGCGGCGTAGCTGGCGCCCCAGCGCTCCAGGTCCTGCAGCAGGTGTTCCAGCCACGCGGCCTTGACGGCGCGCGCGGCATCCATCGCTTGGCTCAGCGCCTGCGCCATCGGCGCGGCGCCAGCGGTGACGCCGTGGCGGATCAAGGCTTCGGCCAGCGCCAGCCAGGGCGCCGTGTCCAGCGCCAGGGCGTCGCCCGCCTGACCCAGGCGGATGCGCGCGGCAGGGGCGGCGGGCTCTTGCGCATCGGCCTGGCGGAAGGCCCACACGCCCAGCGCCACATGTTCGCAGGCCGCCTTGGCCAAGCAGTCGCAGCGTGCCGCTTCAATCGCGGCGCCGGCCCAGAAGCGCACGGTGGCGCTCGGCAGGCGCGCCGTGTCGCAGAGCTCGCCGCTGGCGCGGCGACGTATGTCGATGGCCAAGCCGCCATCGCGCGCCAGCGCCGCCTTGGCCAGCAGCGAGGCCGGAATGACCCGCGCCAGCTGCTCGTCGCTGGCTTGACCGGGCGAAGCTAGCTCCACGTCAACGTCATCGCTGGCCGCCTCGCGGTAAGCCAGCGCCAAGATGATGCGATGGCGGCACACGCTGGTAGCCCCGCAACTGCAGACCACCTGCTGCAGCGGCGTGGCGGCGGGCCAGCGCGTGCGAATGCCGTCGCTGAAAGTGGCCTCCAGCGTGCCATCGGGCGCCAGCACCCACTGGGGCCGATAGCCGCCCTGCAGCTCGCGCTGGGCGCGTTTGACCACGCCGGCATTGGCCGCCTGAGCCAGCGCCTCCGGGCTCAGGTGCAGCAGGTCCGGGCGCGCGTTCATTGCAGTTTCTCCGCCAGCCAGGCGGCTAGCTGGCCCGGCGTCATGGCGCCGATCTGCGCTCCCGCATCGGCCAGCTTGCTAGCCAGGACGCGGTCATAGTCGGGATTGGCCTTGTCGTCGAGCGCGGCCAGGCCTAGCACCTGCGTGCCCTGGCCGCACAGCGCACGCACCCGCGCGATCAGCAGGTGCTCGGGCGCGCCTTCATAAAAGTCGCTGATGATGACCACGATGGCGCGGCGCGGCGCCTCGATGCATCCGGCGGCATAGTTCACGGCCATGCCGATGTTGGTGCCGCCGCCCAACTGCACCCGCATCAGCACATCCACCGGGTCTTGCACGCTGTCGCTCAAATCCACCAAGCTGGTGTCGAAAGCCACCAGGTGGGTGCGCACGCCCGGCAGACCCCACAGACACGAGGCGGTCACCGCCGAGTGGATCACGCTGCGCACCATGCTGCCGCTCTGATCGACCAGCAAAATCACCTGCCAGGGCTGTAGCGTGCGGCGGGTGTTGGCGTAAAACAGCGGGCGCTCGATGACCAGGCGCCGGGCTTGCGGATCGTAATGCCGCAGGTTGCGCAGCAGCGTAGGGCGCGCGGCAAACTGGCTGAAAGAGCCGCGCGGCGAAAGCCGCTGCTTGCGCGGTGTGCCGCTAAAGGAGCGCGTCACCTCTTTGGCCAGCTTGTCGATCAGCTCGGCGACGACCTTGGCCACCAGCTTGCGGGCCATGGCCAGCACCAGCGGATTCATCAGGTGCTTGGTGCGCATGACCGCCTGCAAGAGCGCCGGGTTGGGCGTGGCGCGCTCCAGCACTTCCGGGTTGGTCACGACTTCGTCAATGCCATAGCGCTCGATCGCGTCGCGCTCCAGCCGCTCGATGGTCTCTTTCGGGAACAGCTCGTGGATGGCGTTGATCCACTCCGGCACGCTGAGCTGCGAGGCCTGCGCCCCGCCCTGGCGCTCTAGGGTGTCGCTGTCGTGGCCGGGAGCCTGACGGCCATACAGCCAGGCCAGCGCCTGATCCATCGCCAGCGTCTGATCTGACGATCCAGCCAGCGCACTACCCAGCGGCTGCTGCGCCGCTTCACCGAGCAACAGCCGCCAGCGCTCGGCGGCTGAGAGCGTCAAGCCCGGCTTCATGTCGCTATCCCCAGCGCGTGCGCCCAGGCCAGCGCCTGCAGCTCGATAGCCTTACCGTCGAGCATGGCGGCGCTGCCCCCGCGCAGGGACAGCAGACCGGCTTGCTCATCGCAGGACAAACCCAGCAGTCTGGCCACCAGGGCGGCAATGGCGCCACGCTCACGCGGGGGAAACCACGAAAAGGCCGCGCGCAGCTGCGGCAGGGCGACGAGGTAATCTTCGGTACTCATCGCTTCGATGGCCTCGTGAACAGCGCCGGCAATGACATCAGAGCCGGTCGCCAAAGCCCTGGCGCAGGAAAACAGGCCATAGAGAAAATCCCCCAGTTCGTCGCGCGGCGGCACGGCGCGCACCAGTGCCAAGATGCGCTCGGCGGCGTGATCGCCCAGCGCGCCCTGCCCATACGCCACCGCCAGCGCGCAGCCGCGCAAGGCCGGCGGCGAGCGGCTGTCGTGGGCCAGGCGCAGCAGCGTCTCCAGCATGGCCGTGCGCTCCAGTCCAGCGGCGCCTTCAAGCTGCAGGCGCAGCAAGGTGTCGAGGACGCTGACGGAGGCCACATCGGCCTCCATCTGCCGGCCTTGCGAGCCCTGGCGCCCTTCCAGCAGCCGCAGCAGGCGCGCCGCCAGCACGGCCAGAGCGCTTTCGAGCACGCCGCGTGTGTCCTCGCCCCAGAAACCGGCGCGCACGACTTCGAGCAGCACCTGCGCCGCAGCGGCCAGCGCGCCGAGGTCATGCGCCTGCGCGGTGGCGGCTTCGAGTTCGTGCCCGAGCGCGGCGCCCATGTCATGCAGACCGGCGCGCACCGCCTTGAGCAGGCAGTGCGCGGCCAGGGCCACGTCGCCCTTGGCCTTGCGCACTTCCTCGGCCAGACGCTGGCGCGCGGCGCCTTCGAGCGTCGCGCCGTAGGCGGCGGCCTCGATCAGGTTGGGGAACCAGTGCGCGTCCCGCGTGAGCGTCCAATGCTCCTCGAAGGCCAGCGTGGGCGGCAGGCTGCGCGCGGCGTTCGGCGAGCGCGTGGCGGTGAGCTGCACGCCCTCCAGCCCGATCAGGCGCAGCTGCCAGAGCAGGCGTGCGCGCGGCAGGTCGGCCACCTGCCTGCGGTCCAGCACGACCATCTGGCGTGCGGCCACGGGCGCCAGGCCGCATTGCGCCAGCCGGGCCGCCACGTCATGCACCAACGGTGGCAGCGGGGTGTCGGCGTGCAGGCTGCCGCCGCCTTCGCCGGTCAGCGCAATCAGCGCCTCGCGCAGCGCGGGGTGATGCTGCGCGCCGAGGAGTCCCTGCGTCACCCAAGGCGGCGGCGCTTCGAGTGCTTCCTTGATGATGCTCGACTGCAGCGCGTCCAGAATATCGCCACGCAGCGGGACGCTGCGTCCGCGCAACTGCGCCAGCATGTGCATCGCCTGACGCATCGCCACCAGATCGGCGGTGGACAGGGACACGCCCTTGGCGCGCAGACGCTGGGTCAGGCATTCGATGGCCCGCTCGCCGGCCCCGCCCAGGCCATGGCGCCAGACCCACTGGTAAAACATCGGCGACTGCATGCCGGACCAGTAGCCGCCCAGGGCATCGACCTGGCGGTATTCGTAAGGCACCAGATAACACCCGGCGGCACGCACATCGGCGGGTATCAGCGAGACCGGCTCTGCTTCAACGGCCTGCAGCGGCCACAAGGTTTCAATCGCCCGCTTGTGCCAGCCGCCGCAAATCACCAGCACGTCGCCCCTTGGAAATTGCCCCTGCGCCCAACTGACCCAGCGGGCCATTTGCAGCTCGCGGGCTTGGTCCTGCGGTGTGCCCGCGTCGTCGCCGCGCAGCTCGTCGAAATACAGGTCCAGGCGCTGGCGCAGCTCGGCGTCTTCGATGTCGGACTCGAACAGATGGTCCCACAAGGCGTTCTCGCCGTCACAGCCCAGGCGCTGGCACAGCTGCTGCACCACCTGCGCGTAACGCGAGCGCGGCGGCGCCGCCGACGGATCGGCAATCTGCTCACGGGCATCGGGAATCGCGCGGTACTGCCAGTGCGGCAGGTCAATGAAGCGCAGCAAGGCGCCGCTCGCATGGGCCGCACGCAGCGCCACCCATTCGGGCGAATAGTCCAGAAAAGGAAACCAGCACTGGGCCGGCTCCTGGTTTTCATTCGCATAGCTGTAGAGCGCGATGGGCAGCGTGTGCGCCAGCAGCAGCTCGCCGATGCGGGCGTTGAAGTCGCCCGGCCCCTCGATCAGCACCGCAGCAGGGCGCTGTTCTTCGATGGCGCGCCGCACCAGCCGGGCACACGCCGGACTGTGATGGCGCACGCCCAGAACCTGGACCGTCATGCGGACGCCTCGTTTGTTGCCAGGCCGGGGGCGCTCATGGCGGCAGCAGGTGCCTGGCGGCGTGGAAGTCGCGCCAGTGCTCGCCCTTGCGCTTGGCGGCCTTGTGCTCGATGTAGCGCCGGATCTTGGCCAGATCCTCGGGGTTGTCTTTCGCGGCGGCGCCGGCCAGGGCCTCGACGATGTCCGAGGGTTGACCGGCGTCGCCGCGCAGGTAATGCCCGCGCAGCGCCACCCCGTAGGCCACGCTCACCGCCTCGGCCGTGCTCACCACGGTGGACAGGCGCTCGCTGGCGCCGCCGTCGCGGTCCACGCCCTGGCGCAGCTCGCGAAAGGTGGTGACCAGCACTTCGAGTACTTCAGGCGCTGGCCGAACGCTCAGGTTGTCGTGCGCCAACATGCGCGCCACCTCGCGCTGCACCAGGGCCAGCTCCTGCTCGTAGTCGGCGATGGGAAACACCGTCTCGAACGAAAAGCGCCGCTTGAGCGCGGCCGACATCTCGTTGACGCCACGGTCGCGCGTGTTGGCCGTGGCGATCAGGTTGAAGCCCGGTACGGCGAACACCGCGCTGTCGCCCGGCAGCTCGGGCACCATCAAGAGCCGCTCGGACAGGATGGACAGCAGCCCGTCCTGCACCTCGGCCGGGCAGCGTGTGATTTCTTCAAAGCGCACGATGCGCCCGTCCTGCATGGCGCGGTACAGCGGCGAGCGCACCAGGGCGCGCGCGCTCGGCCCTTCATTGAGCAGCAGCGCGTAGTTCCAGCCGTACTTGATCTGGTCTTCCGTGGTCGCGGCGCTGCCCTGAATCGTCAGAATGCTCGAACCGCTGATGGCCGCCGCCAGCAGCTCGGACAGCAGGCTCTTGGCCGTGCCCGGCTCGCCCACCAGCAGCAGCGCGCGGTTGGACGCGAGCGTGACCATGGCGCGCTCGATCAGGCTGGGGGCGCAGACGATTTTTGCGCGGATGTCCTGGTCGCCGATGATGAAGCGGCGCACGGCCTTCATCGACAGGCGCCAGCCGGCGGGTTTGGGGTCGCTGTCGCTTTGCTGCAGCCGGAAAAGCTCGTCGGCGTAGAGCTGCTCGGCAGGCGGGCGTTGCTGGCGGTGTGGCGGGGTGGGGTCGGTCATGACGGTCAGTCCTTGGCGGGAGCCAGCAGTTCGAGGTCGCGCAGGACCTCGCTGAGAAAAATCGGGTCGAGTCGGTCAAAGGAGGCGGCGCCCGGCGTGGCGTCCTGCGCGGAAGAGTTTACCCAGAGCAGGTCCAGCATCTGGCGCGGCTCATGCACATTCCCTGCCACGAAAATCCCTGGGCTGATGGCGATGCTGACCGTCAGCCCGCCTGGGGCCTCCCGCCAGAACTCGCAAATCATGCCGCCGTCCTGGGGCAAGGCGCGCTTCCAGCCCTTCTGGGTCAGTCCGATGACCGCACCGGTGGCAGCATCGCGCCCGAGGAAGCGCTCCAGCTTGCCGCGCCCCCGCTCGTCGGGCGTCAAGGCATAGGTCTCGCGCATGAGCTGCCTGAAGGGCTGGACGATCTCGTAGTCGGCCAGCAGCTGATGCAGCGCGGGCAGCAGCTCGCCGGGCAGCTCCAGCACATGCGCGATGCCCACCACCGCGTCCTCGGCCAGCTCGAACCGTTCGTCGGCCACGCTGGCCAGCGTCCAGTCCTCGGCCAGGCGAAACGGCTGCGCCAGGCGCTCGCCGTCGTAGCGGGCCCAGACGATGCGCGCAGCCAGGTGGCGCAGCACGGGATGCTCAACGAAGAACTGGCGGAACTCGGCGGCCGGCCAGCGTCGGCGGTTCACCATGGCGCGCTCCAGCCGCGTGATCTGCAGGCTGGCCATCGCCTTGGCTTCGCGGCGCAGCAGCTTGAAACGCTCGGTGGCCTCGCTGGCGAGTTTCGGGTCGTCGCTCTTGTTCGGCTTGGGCAGATCCTTGAGCCGCTGGCCGCGCGCGTCGCACAGCCGTGGACGCAGGCCTTCGTCGAAGTCCAGGAAGAACTGGCGCGGCCCGAAGTCCAGCGTCGTGGCGTTGGGTTCATCGAGGTCCAGCGTGGGCGCGAGCCGGTCTTCCAGCGCTTCCCTGTCCAGCCCGCGCGCATGGGCGATGGCCTGGATGATGCCGGCGGCATGCTCGCGGGTGCGCCTGTGCGATCCCTTGGTGGCAATCGCGTGGATGCGCATCAGGGCGGCATCGCTGCCCATCGCCGCCAGCAGGTCCAGCGCATAGGCGGCCCGCCCGCGCATGCCCGGCTCGCCGGCCCATGCGCGGAGGCGCGTGGCCAGGCGCCGGGCGGTCTCGGCGTCGCCCAGTTGCGCCAGGGCGCCGAAGGCCCAGCGGCCGCTGGCCGTTGCCTCGGCGGCCATCCAGGCCTCGTAAATGTCCCAGGCGAACTTGGCCAGGCTGGCCGGCGTGCAGGCCTCTTTCACCAGGGCGATGCCGGCGTAAGGCGCATCCGGCAGGCCGATCATCAGCATGTGGGCGATATGGGTCATCGCGCAAACCGGCAGCACGCCGCCCGTGCGCAACTCGGGCCGGCGCAAGGCCTGGGGCACGAAGAACGCCGGCAGCGCTGGCATCTGGCCCGGCACGGCGTCGAGCGGGTCGCTGGCGATCAGGGCCTGCAGCGCCGCCGGCATGAGGCCGCCATAGGCCTGCGCGGCCGCGCGGGCCTCCTCCTCGAAGCCTTGGCTGACCAGCCAGTGGATGCCATGGCGCGCATCGTCGCGCGCCGCGCTGTGGGCGGGCGCGAAGGCCTGCGGCAAGGCGCTGTGCAGCGCAGTGCCCGCAAAGGCCTTGAGCCACTGCATGGCGCTGGCCCGGTGCAGCCGCACGTTGCGCAGCACATGCAGCATCGGCGCCACCAGACCGGGGGTGTCGAGCATGAAGGTGAGCCAGGGGGACTTGCCGGCGTGCGTGCTCAGGTGACGCACGAAGCCGGGAATGACGGCCGTGCCGTGAATCCAGAGAAGTGCCAACATCGGGTTGTAAAAATAACCTGAGTTTTGGATAAGCTGCGCTCTGGTTCCAGGGTGACAGCAGGCAGGCGTTGGGTCAAAAATAGGGGAAAACCGCAACCAATGGAGGTACACCGTCATGGATAAAGCCACAGAACTATTC
>Ga0302263_10000276_pt1 | contig 20293 bp, 31 predicted proteins | sample II_Fen_N1_4_FD_194564 | JGI IMG/M metagenome (GOLD analysis project Ga0302263, IMG submission 194564) | Peat permafrost microbial communities from Stordalen Mire near Abisko, Sweden - II_Fen_N1_4 | ecosystem: Environmental > Terrestrial > Soil > Wetlands > Permafrost | place: Sweden: Abisko... | reverse complement strand
GTGCGCGGCGAGGAGTGGATCTCCTCGACGCCCAAGCACCTGCTGCTCTACCGCTGGCTTGGCTGGCAGACGCCGGCCTTCGCGCACATGCCGCTGCTGCGCAACACGGACAAGTCCAAGATCTCCAAGCGCAAGAACCCCGCAGCCCGGCTCACCTGGTTCCTTGAGCAGGGCTACCTGCCCGAGGCGCTGCGCAACTTCCTGCAGCTCCTCGCCTACCCGCCGGTCGACGAGGAGCACGAGGTGTCGACCTTCGACGACTTCGTCGCCAACTTCGACTGGGCGAAGGTCAACACCGTCGGCCCGATCTTCGACCTGAAGAAGCTCGACTGGCTGAACGGGCACTACATCCGCTCGCTCGCCCCGGAGGAGCTTGCCGACCGGATCATCGGGTTCGCCGTCCGCGAGGGCCAGTGGCCGACGATTCCCACCGCCGCCGACATCGACCTGCTCAGCCGTGCGGTGCCGCTGATCCAGGAGCGGCTCGTCCTGCTGTCGGAAGCGCTGCCGAAGCTCGCCTACCTGTTCACACCCGACGCGGACCTGAAGATCGACGCAGACTCACTCGCCCAGGCCGGCGACGACGGGGCGTTGGTCGTTTCCGCGGCGATCGAGGCGCTCTCCGGGCTGGGGGATTGGACGACAGAGGCAATCCAGGATGCGCTCAGGGCGGCGCTGGTCGACGGGCTGGGCATCAAGCCCAAGTTCGCCTTCGGGCCGGTACGGCTGGCGATCACCGGGTCGAAGGTGTCGCCGCCACTGTTCGAGTCCATGGAACTGCTCGGGCGCGAGTCCAGCCTCGCAAGGCTGGAGCTGCTGAGGGCTGTGCTGTGAGCCAGGTCGTCGCTGTCTTCGGCGGGCGCAGCGAGATCGGGCTCGCTGTCGCCACCCGACTCGCAGCCGGCGCGACCATCGTCCTCGCCGCACGTCCGGGACCGATGGACGAGGCGGTCGCAGCCTGCCGTGCCGCCGGTGCCGCCCGGGTCGAGGTGGTCGAGTTCGACGCCGACAACATCGCCGCCCAAGCTGGCATCGTCGACGGGATCGAGCAACAGGTAGGGCCCATCGATGTGGCCGTGCTCGCCTTCGGGGTTCTGGGCGACCAGTCGGTGGCAGAGCACGACCCGCAGGCCGCGGCCGCTCTCCTGCACACCGACTTCATCGCGCAGGCAGCCCTGCTGACCGTGTTCGCCGAGCGCATGCGCGCACGAGGCGCAGGGACGCTGGTCGCCTTCTCCTCCGTCGCGGGCCAGCGGGTGCGCCGCGCCAACTACGTCTACGGATCGGCGAAGGCGGGCCTGGACGGGTTCGCCTCCGGGCTCGCCGACGCCCTGCACGGCAGTGGCGTCCACCTCGTGATCGCCCGGCCCGGCTTCGTGATCGGACGGATGACCGCCGGCATGAGCCCCGCACCGTTCTCGTCCACTCCTGAGGTGGTGGCCGACGCCGTCGTGCGGCGCATCCGCGCCGGCAGCGGCGTCGAGCTGTGGATCCCGTGGCAGCTGCGGATCATGTTCATCGTCGCCCGGTTCGTGCCGCGCGCGCTCTGGCGGCGGATGCCGCGCTGAACGGGCGCTACTCCTCCTCGACAGAGAATCGGGGGCCGTCGGTGCGACACACGGCCCTCACCGTGGACTCGCGATCCGCCTGATTCTGCGTGAACTCGATCTCGAGCGTTTCCGGCCCCCTGTTCCCGACCTCGACGGTGAACCCGTCGGCCGGGACTGCAGCGTCCAGCCTGATCTGCTGCGCCCGGCAGGTCGCCGTGACCCGGCCTGCCTGCCCACTCCACGATCCCTGCACCGCCACGGGCCCGGGTTCCTGGGTCCTGGTCTCACTCGGCGTGGGTCGGGACGTGGGACGGGTGGTGGGTCGTGCCGTGGGGAGTGAACTGGCCGGCGAACTGGGTCGGGAAGTGGGTCGCGCAGTGGCCGGGGGAGTTGTTCCGGGTGTGGGCAGGGGTGTCGTGGGGGTGACGGTGTTGTTGGGCACCGGGAGCGTTGCCTGGTTGGTCACATGAGCGCCGGCCCGCGAGATCGCCGACCACACGACGACGGTCGCCAGCGCGACGACAATGGTCCAGACCACAGCCCAGACCATCATGGGAAGCCCGCGCTTCATCCGCCCATCATGCCGCACGTGTCCGGATTCCGGTGGCGTAGGGTCATGCCCATGGCAAGGGTCCTGATCATCGAGGATGACCCGGCCATCCGTTCTGCACTGAAAAGAGTCCTCACCGAGCGTGGGGATGTCGTGGCCGTGGCCGGGACCGGAATGGAGGGAATGACGATCCTGATGCGGGAGCAACCCGACATCGTCCTGCTCGACCTCGGGCTTCCCGACATCGACGGGTTCGGGGTCCTCGGGATGCTGCGGGCGGTCAGCGAGGTCCCGGTGATCGTCATCACGGCGCAGGACGACGACCGCTCCACCATCCGCGCTCTCGACGCCGGAGCCGACGACTACGTCACCAAACCGTTCGGCGCCGACCAGGTGGCAGCAAGGATGCGCGCGGTCCTGCGGCGCTCCCGGCGCGACCAGGACGAGGAGGACCCCGCGCTGGTGATCGGCGACCTCGTCATCGACCCCCGTAGCCGTGAGGTCACGCTTGCCGGCGAGCAGCTGGGTCTCTCGCGCAAGGAGTTCGACGTCCTGCTCGTGCTCGCCCACCGCGTCGGCGCTGTCGTCACCAAGCGCGAGCTGCTGGCCGAGGTGTGGCGCCAACCCTACGGTGGTGCCGACCGGACGGTCGATGTCCACCTGAGCTGGCTTCGCCGGAAGCTCGGTGAGACGGCAGCAGAGCCGCGCTACCTGCAGAGCGTCCGTGGCGTCGGGGTGCGGTTGGTGAACCCCCTCGAGGGCCTCCCGTGAGGCGTCGCATCACCGTCCTCGTCGCGCTGATCTCGATCGCGTTCCTGATCTCCTTCCTCGTCCCGCTTGCGCTCCTTGTCAGGACCCTCGCAGAGGACCGGGGCATGGCGATGATCGACCAGACGGCCCGCAACGTCGGGATCCTGGTGTCGGGGATCAGCGACCCCTCCCAGCTCGCGTCGCTCGTCGACGTTGCGGTGGCGTCGTCGGGCGTCGCCGCCGGCGTGATCTCACCCGGCGGCGCACAACTGGGGAACATCGACCACCTCAATGAGGGCGAAGTCGCCCGCGCCCGCGCGGGAGAGGCCTTCTCGGTCATCGATTCCCAAGGTGGACGGGTCTATGTGCCGATCGCCCTGGACGCCGGGATCAGCGTTGTCGTGGCCAGCATCCCCGTTGAGGAACTCTACGCAGGGGTTCCCGAGGCGTGGTGGATCATCGGCGCAACGGGAACGGGGCTGCTCGCTGTGTCGCTGCTGATCGCTGCCCAGGCCTCGCGCCGCATCAGTGAGCCGCTGCTCGAGGTCGCGGCGACGGCGCATCGCCTCCGTGACGGTGACCTCGCCGCGCGGGCGCAGGAGTCCGGACCGTCAGAGACCAGGGAAGTGGCCGCAGCCCTCAACGGGCTCGCGGACCGGATCAGCGGGCTGCTGGTCGAGGCGAGGGCGGATGTGGGCGAGTTGGCACACCGCCTGCGCACGCCGGTGACGGCCCTGAAGCTCGACCTCGACGCGGTGGCAGAGCCCGACTTGGCGGCAAGGCTCCAGGAGAGGGTCGCCGCACTGCAGCTGGCCATCGACGTCATCGTGAAGGATGCGCGCCGGGAGGTCAGGGAGGATCTGCCCGAGGGCTGCGACCTCGCGGAGGTCGTCCGCGAGCGCGTCGAGTACTGGCGGGCGCTCGCGGAGGACCAGGACCGCTCCGTGCGGGTTGACCTGCCGTCGGGAGCCGTGACGGTGGAGCTGAGCCGGCTGGATGCCGGCGACGTGGTCGACATCCTCATCGACAACGTCTTCGCGCACACGGGCGAGGCAGTCGATTTCGGTGTCTCGGTATGGCTGAGTGAGCGCGAAGTCCACCTGCAGGTCGACGACAGCGGACCCGGATTCGCTCCGACCGCTGCACAACGGACCGGGTCGACAGGTCTTGGGCTCGACATCGCCCGGCGAACCGTTGCCACGTGGGGCGGTCGGCTCGTCACGTCACCCGTCGGACGACCGGGGGCCAGCGTCGAAGTCATGCTCCCGCGGGAGCGGCGCACCCCTGCGGGGTGAGCCGGGCCCCGTCAGCCGCGCGTGGGTGTGGGCGTGGGAGTGGGAGTCGGATGGTCCTCGCCGTCGTGATCGCCCTCGCCCTCGCCGTCGTGGTCACCGTCGTCGGGCACAGGGACCGTGGCGGTGCTGCTGGGCTTGGGCTTCTGCGCCCGGCTCTTCTTCACCGTCGTGACCACGATCGGTTCTGCCGTCTTCACGACCGTCTTGACCACCTTGGTCACGCAGACGCCGCCCTTGAGCCTCGCCGGTGGTTCGCACGGAAGGTAGTGGGTGAGCGTCACGGGCTGCAGTATCGGTTCCGTGTGGCCGACGGGCGCCGTGTTCATGGCGCCATACGCCGCGGTGGCGCCGACGGTGCCGGCGAGTACCGAGGCCACGGCGACGGCTGCGTTCAACAGACGCATGGGTACCTCCTTGGGTCACCACCCATCTTCGGTGCGCTCACGGGCCGCGTCACGCCACCCAAGAGGAACTTAAGAAAACCATGAGGATTTCTTATCTTTGGGTGGTGCAGGGTGGGGAATGAGCCAAAGAAGGGGACACCCATGACCTACTCCGCCCGTCACCGGGATCGCTACCGTGCTGTGGCCACAGCCACCACAGGGGCCGTGGCCGCGGTGTGCCTTGCGGGTACCGGCGCCGTCATGGGAACGGCAGCTGCAGCGAACGCCCAGAGTGAGCATGACAAGGCCGCAGCCAAGCAGCGGGAGCTGAACGCCCAGCCCATGATCAATGAGATCGCCCGGCCCACGGCCAGGGTGGTGAAGATCAAGACGGTGACCAAGCCCGGCAAGGGTCCGAGTGTCCGGGTGGTCACCAGCCGGAACGGGAGTACCCGGTCCAGTCCGGCCAAGGCCAAGCCGAACCCCCCGGCGACCTCCTCCGGATCGTGACGACAACCCGTACCGAACAACTGCGTTGGCAGTCGCTGGGCACCTACGTGCAGCTCAGCGTCTCCCATCGGGACAAGCTCGCCGCGGCCGAAGGGCGGGCTCGCGCCCTCCTTGCCGCCGTCGACTGGGCCTGCAGTCGCTTCCGCGACGACTCGGAGCTGAACCGCGTCAACGCCGGTGCGGGAACCTGGGTCCGGGTGGACCCGCTGCTGGTGGCTGCGACGGTCGCCGCTGTCGAGGCAGCCGAGCACACCGATGGCATCGTGCACCCGCTGCTGGGAAAGGTGATGATCGGGCTCGGCTATGACCGTACGTTCACCGAGTTGCAGCCGGGCAGGCCACAGGGTGCACGCATCGAGCCGCCACCGCTGGGCGCCTGGCGATCCATCGAGTGGGAAGCCGGGGCGATCAGGATTCCCGCAGGCACAGCCCTCGACCTGGGAGCGACCGCAAAGGCGTGGGCAGGCGACCTGATCAGTCGGACCATCGCAGAGGAGGAAGGTGTCAACGTCCTGCTCAGCCTCGGAGGGGACGTGGCCATCGCGCGTGGCGACCGGAGGCCGACGTGGTGGCCGATTGCGATTCGTGAGCACCCCGAGGGTGAGGCGAGCGCAGAGGTGGCCCTGACCTGGGGCGGGCTGGCGACATCATCGACGCTTCTCCGGCGCTGGACTGTGGCGGGTGTCACGCATCACCACCTGGTCGACCCCCGGACCGGGGAGTCGGCACGGACGCCCTGGCGCCTGGTCAGTGCCACCGGGCCGTCCGCGACAGCTGCGAACATCGCGACAACGGCGGCGGTCGTGCTCGGCGATGATGCGGTGCGATGGCTCACCGAACGGGAGGTGGCTGCCCGACTCGTGTCGGAGGACGGCACCGTGACACTGACATCCGGATGGCCAGAGAAAGGAGGGGACCGATGAACGGGCCCCTGCTGTGGTTCCTCAACCGGGGAACGGGAGTTGTCCTCCTTCTGCTGATGACCCTCTCGGTCGTGCTGGGCATTCTCAGTGCGCGATCGCGAGCCGGTCGCGGCACCCCCGGTTTCGTCCGCAACGTGATGCACCGCAACGTCTCCCTGCTCGCTGTCGTGCTGCTGGCCGTCCACGTTGTCTCTGCCGTGGTCGACACCTACGTCGACATCCGGTGGTGGGACGCGCTGGTTCCGTGGGGAGGGCTCTACCAGCCGGTCTGGCTCGGACTGGGTGCGCTCGCCCTTGACCTGATGGTGGCGATCACGGTGACCAGCCTGCTGCGCACCCGTCTGCCCCACGCAGCGTGGCGGCTGGTGCACTGGTCCAGCTACCTCGCCTGGGGGATCGCGCTGGTTCACGGGATCGGGATCGGCACCGACAGCGACGCGACCTGGTCGGTCATCATCACCGCCGGCTGCGGCGTGGCCGTCGGTCTTGCGCTCGCCGTGCGGATCGGTGGGTCCGTGTGGAAGGCGGTGCGCGCATGAAGGCAGCTGTCGCCGAGGGCCCGCGCCTCCTTGCACACCTGGCCGACGGCCCCGGCCTCGCCCGCCATCGACTCCGCCACGCCGCCCCTGGTCGGGTGACGGTGGAGCAGTTGGCGCTTGCTGCGGAAGCTGCGGACCTTCGCGGGCGTGGTGGCGCAGCCTTCCCCTTCGCGACGAAGCTGCGCACCGCTGCCGCCCGTCGCGGTGCTGTCGTGGTTGTGAACCTCAGCGAGGGTGAGCCGGCCAGCCGCAAGGACGAGGTGCTCGCGACCCGCCGGCCGCACCTCATCCTCGACGGTGCTGTCCTTGCCGCCCGTGCACTCGGTGCGCGCAGGGTCCATCTGGTCCTGCCGGGCGACAAGCCGATGGTCCGGATCCGGATGACAGAAGCACTGGCAGAGCGCGAGGGTGGCGACAAGGTCGAGTGGCGGATCGACACGGCCGACGCGGGATTCGTCAGTGGCCAGGCCCGTGCCGTGATCGAACTGATGTCGGGGCGTCCGAACCTCCCGGTCACCGCCTGGGCGCCGGAGGCCGTGTCGGGCTATCGCGGACGTCCGACACTGCTGTCGAACGCAGAGACCTACGCCCAGCTCGCCAGCATCTGGGCCCACGGTCCCGACCCTGCGACGATGCTCATCACGCGCGCCGGCGACACGCCGGCGGCGAAGGTCGGCGAGGTGGTCATCGGTGCGTCCTGGGGGACGGTGCTGAGCCCGACGGAGCTCGAACGTCCTGTGCTGCTGGGCGGGTACCACGGGGTCTGGGTCCCGGCTGGGGCGCTCAAGGGTCGCCGCATCGCCGCCGAGGATCTCGCGGGTCTCGGTGCCCGCCTGGGTGCGGGGGTGGTGCTGCCACTGCCAGCGGGATCTTGCCCGGTCCACGAGACTGCCCGGATCGTTTCCTACCTCGCGGGCCAGTCGGCCGGCCGGTGCGGTCCCTGCAAGTTCGGGCTGCCCGCCCTTGCGCTGGCCGTCGATGCTGCGGATCGCGGCGACGGCCCGGTCGAACGCATCCTCGAACTCACGGGAGTGCTGAACGGGCGTGGCGCCTGCGCGCATCCCGACGGCACGGTGCGCCTGGTCGCATCGCTGCAGCGCTGGTTCGGCGAAGAGCTGGGTATCCACCAACGAGAGGAGTGTGACTATGGCGAGCTCGAAGCTACGGGTTGACTGGCCCGCGTGCCAGGCGCGGGGGCTGTGTCACGAGTTGCTCCCCGAGCTGATCACGCTCGACGAGTGGGGCTACCCGATCATCGCCGGTGAGGTCCCCGCCGACCTTCTCCCCGCTGCCAGGCGTACCGTCGCCGGCTGCCCCCGTCTGGCCCTCCGCCTGCAGCGGCTTCCACTTCGTCGGGAAGGGTAGGAAGGCCCGCGGGGGAGCTGCCGCTGGCGAACCGGATCAGCACAACACCCGCGACGATCAGCGCGCCGCCGAGGATCTGGATCGGGCTCGGGATCTCGCCCAGCACGGCCGCGGCGATGAGCGCTGCGAACAGCACCTCGGAAAGGCTCACGAACGAGGAGAGCCGCTCGCCCATCAGGCCGATCCCTGCGACGCCGAGCGCGTACGCGAGGGCTGTCGCTGCCAGCACGACGACGCCCAGCGGAACCCACCACGGCACCATCGCACCCATGACCTGCACGTCGACGAGCGGCGCGGAGTAGGGGAGGGCGCCGACAAGGGTCGCAAGACCCAGCACCACTCCACCCACCGGTAGTCCGAAGGCCGGCAGCGCCAGCGGGTGCAGCTGCGTCGACCGGGCCCCGAGGACGAAGTAGGCGGCCGCACCGATCATCGCGCCGAAGCCGAACAGCACGCCGAGCGCATCGGGGCGTGCACCGGTGAGATCGAGCACGCAGAGCAGCCCGAGGACGCGGGCCAGCGTCCCCGACATCACCAGGCGGGACGGCGCGTGCCGCGTCCTGGCCCACGCCAGCAGCACCAGCAGCACCGGGGCCATGTACTCGATCAGCAGCGCGATGCTCACGCTCATCCGGGAGACGGCCGCGAAGTACATCAGCTGGGCGGTGGCGACTGCCAGCGCGCCGAAGGCGACGATGATGCGCCATTCCGCCAGCACGACGCGCAGCCTCCCGCGCATCACCCACAGCCCGACCGGGAGCAGCAGGACGGCTGCGCAGGTCACGCGCCAGAGCACGGCAGCCCCCGGCGACCAGCCCGCGTCGAACAGCGGACGCACGAACGTTCCCGACGTTGCGAAGGCCAGCGAGGCGGCCAGTCCGAGCAGGACCCCGAGCCCCGCGCGGCTAGGCTGGACGTGTTCTGCAGCCCCGTCGGCGGATGTGGTCACCCGGGCAATGCTGCCTCACGTGGGTGATTTGGCAACCCGGCGCCCACCATGAAAGAATCGACAGGTTGCTCCGACGGGGACGCCACCTAGGCGGCCCCCCGGCAAGTCTGGTGATCGAAGCCGGGCCCTACCACGATCCGTCAAATGATTGGTCATGCGCGGCCCAGAACGGCCCGACACGCCCGACCCCGGGGGTCGGAGTAACAGCTCCACCGGAGATGCACCGGAGGAGCCCGACGAGAAGAAGGACGAACCAGTGGCGGGACAGAAGATCCGGATCCGACTCCGGGCCTACGACCACGAGGTCATTGACTCTTCGGCGAAGAAGATCGTCGACACTGTGACCCGTACCGGCGCCAAGGTGGCGGGCCCTGTGCCGCTGCCGACCGAGAAGAACGTGTTCTGCGTGATCCGTTCTCCCCACAAGTACAAGGACAGCCGCGAGCACTTCGAAATGCGCACGCACAAGCGGCTCATTGACATCCTCGACCCGACGCCGAAGACCGTCGACTCGCTCATGCGACTCGACCTTCCGGCCGGTGTCGACATCGAGATCAAGCTTCCGTGAGGTCACCTGCGATGAGCGAACGAAACGTGAAGGGACTGCTGGGCACCAAGCTCGGCATGACCCAGGTCTGGGACGAAGCCAACAAGGTCGTCCCCGTCACCGTGATCCTGGCCGGCCCGTGTGTGGTCACCCAGGTCCGGACCCCGGATGCCGACGGCTACTCCGCCGTGCAGCTGGGCTTCGGCGCGGTCAAGGCGAAGAACGTCACCAAGCCGGATGCCGGCCACTTCGAGCGCGCAGGGGTCACCCCGCGCAAGCACCTCGTCGAGCTGCGCACCGGTGACGCCAGCGAGTACACCCTCGGTCAGGAACTGACCGCAGAGGTGTTCGCAGCTGCCGACATCGTCGACGTGACCGGCGTCACCAAGGGCAAGGGCACCGCGGGCGTCATGAAGCGCCACGGTTTCCACGGCCTTCGCGCCAGCCACGGTGTGCACCGCAAGCACCGTTCCCCGGGTTCGATCGGCGCCTGCGCCACTCCCGGGCACGTGTTCAAGGGCACCAAGATGGCCGGCCGCATGGGCGTCGAGAAGGTGACCGTGCAGAACCTCACCATCCATGCCGTTGACGCTGAGCGCGGGCTGATCCTGGTCAAGGGCTCCGTGCCCGGCCCCAAGGGCACCCTGATCGTCGTGCGCTCGGCTGCCAAGAAGGGAGTCCAGGCATGAGCGAGACCCGGACCGTCAAGGTGCTCGACACCAAGTCCGACACCGCAGAGCTGCCCGCAGAGCTGTTCGACGTGCAGGCCAACATCCCGCTGATCCACCAGGTTGTCGTGGCCCAGCTCGCCGCAGCCCGTCAGGGCACGCACTCCACCAAGACCCGGGGCGACGTCTCCGGTGGTGGCGCGAAGCCGTGGCGCCAGAAGGGCACCGGTCGCGCCCGTCAGGGTTCGCGCCGTTCCCCGCAGTGGGCAGGCGGCGGTATCGCCCATGGCCCGCACCCCCGCAGCTACGCGCAGCGGACGCCCAAGAAGATGATCGCCGCCGCCCTGCGCGGAGCGCTCTCCGACCGGGCCCGCGACGGCCGCGTGCATGTGCTCGAGGCCATCGTGAAGGGTGAGACCCCGAACACGAAGGCAGCGCTGCTGTCGATCGCAGCCATCGGCAGCGCCAAGCTGCTCGTTGTGCTCGACCGCGACGAGGACGTGGCGTGGCTGAGCCTGCGCAATGTCGCCGGCGTCCACGCACTCGCCTACGACCAGCTGAACGCCTACGACGTCCTGGTCAACGACGACGTGGTGTTCACCACTGCCGCGCTTGCCGGCTTCGTTGGTGGCCCGCTCAAGGGCAAGGTCACGCTGACCGAGGCCCTCGAGACCGAGACCGAGACCGAGGAGGACGCGAAGTGAGCGATCTCAAGATCCGCGATCACCGCGACATCCTGCTGGCCCCCGTGGTCAGCGAGAAGAGCTACGGACTGCTCGACGAGAACAAGTACACGTTCCTCGTCTCGCCCGGGGCCAACAAGACCGAAATCAAGATCGCTGTCGAGGCCGTCTTCGGCGTCAAGGTGACCGGCGTGAACACCATCAACCGGAACGGCAAGCGCAAGCGCACCAAGGCCGGCTGGGGCAAGCGTCCCGACACCAAGCGGGCCGTGGTGAGCATTGCCGAGGGCCAGCGCATCGACATCTTCTCCGGCCCCCTCGCCTGAGCCTGAGCCGAGATAGGAAAACGAACTCATGGGTATCCGTAAGTACAAGCCGACTACACCGGGCCGTCGTGGCTCGTCTGTGGCCGACTTCGTCGAACTGACTCGCTCCACTCCGGAGAAGTCCCTCCTCGCCCCGAAGCCGAAGACCGGTGGCCGTAACAGCTCCGGCCGCATCACCACCCGGCACATCGGCGGCGGCCACAAGCAGGCCTACCGCCTGGTCGACTTCCGTCGCTACGACAAGGACGGCGTGCCGGCCAAGGTCGCGCACATCGAGTACGACCCGAACCGCACAGCCCGCATCGCGCTGCTGCACTACGCCGACGGCGAGAAGCGCTACATCATTGCGCCGAACGGCCTGACGCAGGGTGCGATCGTCGAAGCCGGCGAGGCCGCAGACATCAAGCCCGGCAACAACCTGCCGCTCCGCTTCATCCCCGTGGGCACGACGGTGCACGCCGTCGAGCTGCGGCCCGGTGGCGGCGCGAAGATGGGCCGCTCAGCCGGCGCCAAGATCCAGCTGGTCGCCCGCGAGGGCAAGATGGCAACGCTCCGCCTGCCGTCCGGCGAAATGCGCCTTGTGGACGTGCGTTGCCGCGCGACCGTCGGCGAGGTCGGCAACGCTGAGCAGTCGAACATCAACTGGGGCAAGGCCGGCCGTAACCGCTGGAAGGGCATCCGCCCGACCGTCCGCGGTGTGGCAATGAACCCGATCGACCACCCGCACGGTGGTGGCGAGGGCAAGACCTCCGGTGGTCGTCACCCGGTCACCCCCTGGGGCAAGCCGGAAGGCCGCACCCGGGACAAGAACAAGGCGAGTTCTCGCCTGATCATCCGTCGCCGCAAGTCCGGCAAGAAGCGTTGATTGGACAGGTGGAATAACACATGCCACGCAGCCTGAAGAAGGGTCCCTTCGTCGACGATCACCTGTCGAAGAAGGTAGACGTACAGAACGAAAAGGGCACCAAGCAGGTCATCAAGACCTGGTCCCGGCGCTCCATGATCATCCCGGACATGATCGGCCACACGATCGCGGTGCACGACGGCCGCAAGCATGTGCCGGTGTTCGTGACCGACTCGATGATCGGACACAAGCTGGGCGAGTTCGCCCCCACCCGCACCTACCGCGGGCACGTGAAGGACGACAAGAAGGCACGCCGCCGCTAGGCGGGCGAGAAGAGGAACTGATTCACATCATGAGCAAAAACGAGCGACCCACCCGTCGCGCAGCCCTGCTCGGGGATCGTCCTGGCTCGTACGCGATCGCGCGTCACGTCCGGATGTCCCCGCTGAAGGTCCGTCGCGTCGTCGACCTGGTCCGCGGCCTGAGCGTCACCGATGCCCTGAACGTGCTCAAGTTCGCCCCGCAGGCAGCTTCCGAGCCGGTCTACAAGGTGGTTGCCAGCGCGACCGCCAATGCCGAGAGCACCGAAGGCCTCCGGGCCGAGGAGCTGTTCGTCTCCGCTGCCTTCGTGGATGAGGGCATGACCCTGCGCCGGATCCGTCCGCGCGCCAAGGGTTCTGCCAGCCGCATCCTCAAGCGAGCCAGCCACATCACCGTTGTCGTTGAACCGAAGATCGAGAAGGGAGCCTGAGCATGGGCCAAAAGATCAACCCCAATGGCTTCCGCCTCGGGATCACCACCGACCACAAGACCCGTTGGTACGCCGACAAGAACTACGCAGGTCTCGTCGCGGAAGACGTCAAGATCCGTCGTTTCCTCGCCAAGACCCTCGAGCGCGCCGGCATCTCCAGCGTGGAGATCGAGCGTCGCAGCGAGCGGGTGACGATCTTCCTCTACGCAGCGCGTCCCGGCATCGTCATCGGCCGTAACGGTGCAGAGGCCGAGCGTGTCCGTGCAGAGCTCGAGAAGCTCTCCGGCAAGCAGGTGCAGCTGAACATCCTCGAGGTCAAGAACCCCGAGACCGATGCGCAGCTGGTCGCCCAGGGCGTCGCCGAGCAGCTCGGTGCACGCGTGGCCTTCCGCCGCGCGATGCGCAAGGCGCAGCAGAGCGCGATGCGGGCCGGTGCCCTCGGCATCCGGATCCAGTGCTCCGGTCGTCTTGGCGGCGCCGAGATGAGCCGTTCGGAGTTCTACCGTGAGGGTCGCGTGCCGCTGCACACCCTTCGCGCGGACATCGACTACGGCTTCTACGAGGCGCGCACGACCTTCGGCCGCATCGGCGTGAAGGTCTGGATCTACAAGGGCGACGTGTCCGGCAACCGCGCAGACCGGGCTGCCCAGCGGGCCGCCCGCCAGGCTGCCGGCGGCCAGCGCCGTCCGGCCCGTGGTGGCCCCCGTCGCGATGGCGCCGGTGCCGGCGCCCCCCGTGGGGACCGTCCGGAGCGTGGCGGACGCCGTCGCGCAGAAGGTGTCGCCCCCGACGCAGCTGGGCAGAGCGCAGCTGCGCCCGAGGCAGTCGAGAACGTAGGAGCCTGACCATGTTGATTCCCCGCAGACTCAAGCACCGTAAGCAGCACCACCCGAACCGGACGGGTGCTGCCAAGGGCGGAACCAAGCTTGCCTTCGGCGAGTTCGGTATCCAGGCCCTCGAGGGCTCCTACCTGACCAACCGTCAGATCGAGAGCGCCCGTATCGCCATGACCCGTCACATCAAGCGTGGCGGCAAGGTGTGGATCAACGTCTTCCCCGACCGTCCGCTGACGAAGAAGCCGGCCGAGACCCGCATGGGTTCCGGCAAGGGTTCCCCGGAGTGGTGGGTCGCCAACATCAAGCCCGGACGCGTGCTCTTCGAGCTGTCCGGCGTCGACGAGGACGTGGCCCGCGAGGCCATGCGTCTCGCCATCCACAAGCTGCCGTTCAAGGCTCGCTTCATCAAGCGGGAAGCAGGTGAGATCTGATGGCCAACATCACAACGGCCCACGAGCTGCGCGGGTTGTCCCGCGAGGAGCTCAATGCCAAGGTCGTCGAGCTGAAGGAAGAGCTGTTCGGGCTGCGGTTCGCCGCTGCCACGGGCCAGCTCGAATCGCACGGTCGGCTGCGCGAGGCCCGCAAGGACATCGCCCGCATCTACACGGTGATCCAGGAACGCACCCTCGGCATCGTGCCCGACCCGGATGAGGACAAGTGAGTCAAATGAGCGATAGCGACGAGAAGCGCGCAGCGCGCAAGGTCCGTGAGGGCGTTGTCGTGTCCGACAAGATGGACAAGACCGTCGTCGTGGCCGTCGAGATGCGGGTCAAGCACCCGCTCTACGGCAAGGTCATGACGAAGTCGGAGCGTCTCAAGGCGCACGACGAGGCCAATGAGGCCGGCGTCGGCGACCGTGTTCGGGTGATGGAGACTCGACCCAGCTCGGCCACCAAGCGGTGGCGCCTGGTCGAGGTCCTCGAAAAGGCCAAGTGACCAGGAGATATTGAGATGCTTCAGCAGGAATCGCGAATGAAGGTCGCCGACAACACCGGTGCGAAGGAACTCCTTTGCATCCGCGTTCTCGGTGGGTCCAAGCGCCGCTACGCCGGCCTGGGGGACAAGATCGTCGCGACGGTCAAGGACGCCATCCCCGGCGGCGCAGTGAAGAAGGGCGAGGTCGTCAAGGCGGTCATCGTCCGTACGGTGAAGGAGACCCGTCGTGCAGACGGCTCCTACATCAAGTTCGATGAGAATGCCGCCGTGCTGCTGAAGAACGACGGGGAGCCCCGCGGCACCCGCATCTTCGGCCCGGTCGGCCGTGAGCTGCGCGAGAAGAAGTACATGCGAATCATCTCGCTCGCGCCGGAGGTGTTGTGAGCAATGGGTAAGACCATCGACAAGACGCATGGCGTCCACGTCAAGAAGGGTGACCGCGTCAAGGTCATCGCGGGCAAGGACAAGGGGCGCATCGGAGAGATCATCTCTGTCGACCCCAAGGCCGGCCGCGTGATCGTCCAGGGCGTGAACCTGGTCAAGAAGCACCGTCGCGAGACCCCGAACACCCAGACCCGGCAGAACAACGCTTCCGGGATCATCACCACCGAAGCCCCCATCGACGCGTCCAACGTGCAGCTGGTGGTCAAGGTTGATGGCAAGGACGTCGTGACCCGCGTGGGCTACGACCGCGTCGAGGTGACCAAGCGCCGCGCTGACGGTAGCGAGTACACCGCAGAGCGCAGCGTCCGGATCGCCCGCAAGACCGGGAAGGAAATCTGATGGCGGACACCGCTACCAAGACCCTGCCGCGGCTGAAGGAGCGTTACCGCTCCGAGATTGCTCCGGCTCTGAACACCGAGTTCGGCTACGCCAACCCCATGCAGATCCCCGGTCTCGTGAAGATCGTCGTGAACATGGGTGTCGGCGAGGCCGCGCGTGACTCGAAGGTGATCGACGCAGCAGTGCGTGACCTCACCGCGATCACCGGCCAGAAGCCGACGGTCACCAAGGCACGCAAGTCCATCGCGCAGTTCAAGCTTCGCGAGGGCATGCCGATCGGCTGCCACGTCACCCTTCGCGGCGACCGCATGTGGGAGTTCGCCGACCGGCTGCTCACCCTTGCGCTGCCCCGTATCCGTGACTTCCGCGGCCTGTCCGCACGGCAGTTCGACGGCAAGGGCAACTACACCTTCGGCCTGACCGAGCAGGTGATGTTCCACGAGATCGACCAGGACCGCATCGACAAGCTGCGTGGCATGGACATCACGTTCGTGACGACCGCTCGCAACGATGACGAAGGTCGCGCGCTGCTCAAGGCGCTCGGCTTCCCGTTCAAGGCTGCGGCGGACGAGCCGGCACCTGTCACCAAGAAGCGTCCGGCGTTCACCGGCAAGAAGAAGAAGTGAGCTGACATGGCTAAAACCGCTCTGAAGGTGAAGCAGGCCCGCACGCCGAAGTTCGCCGTCCGCGCTTACACCCGCTGCACGAGGTGCGGCCGGCCGAAGGCCGTGTTCCGCAAGTTCGGCCTGTGCCGGATCTGCGTCCGCGAGATGGCCCACAAGGGCGAGCTGCCGGGCGTCACCAAGTCCTCCTGGTGAGTATCACCGGAACCCATCACAACCCGCTGAAGGTCCGCGATTTCGCGGAAACCGTGGCGAGAAAGAAGAACCAGACGTCATGACAATGACCGATCCGATCGCGGACATGCTGACCCGCTTGCGGAACGCCAATCAGGCGTACCACGAGACGACCAGCATGCCGCACAGCAAGATCAAGGTGGGTATCGCCGAGATCCTCAAGGCGCAGGGCTACATCAGCGGCTTCGAGGTCCTCGACCCCACCGCCGGCGAAGTCGGCAAGACCCTCACTCTCACCCTCAAGTACGGCACGAACCGCGAACGCTCCCTTGCCGGAGTGCGTCGCATCTCGAAGCCGGGCCTGCGGGTCTACGCGAAGTCCACCGCGCTCCCCAAGGTGCTGGGCGGCATGGGCATCGCGATCATTTCCACCTCCCAAGGTCTGCTGACCGACAAAGAGGCCAACTCTCGAAGCGTCGGCGGAGAAGTCCTCGCCTTCGTCTGGTGAGCGAAAGGAGCATATAGATGTCACGAATTGGCAGGCTTCCGATCGCCATTCCGGCCGGAGTCGAAGTCAACCTCGACGGTCAGACGGTTGCGGTGAAGGGCCCGAAGGGCTCGCTGCAGCACATCGTCTCTGAGCCGATCAGGGTCGCACGTAATGAAGAGGGCCAGCTTGAGGTCACGCGCCCGGACGACGAGCGCGAAAGCCGCTCGCTGCACGGCCTGACCCGGACCCTCGTGTCCAACATGGTCGTGGGCGTCACCACTGGCTATGAGAAGAAGCTCGAGATCGTGGGCGTCGGCTACCGGGTGATCTTCAAGTCCCCCGCGCAGCTCGAGTTCGCGCTCGGGTTCTCACACCCGGTCATCGTGAACGCACCGGAGGGCATCACCTTCTCGGTGGAGAGCAACACCAAGTTCACCGTCTACGGGATCGACAAGCAGGCTGTGGGCGAAGTTGCCGCCAACATCCGCAAGATCCGCAAGCCTGAGCCGTACAAGGGCAAGGGCGTGCGCTACGCCGGCGAGCGGGTTCGCCGCAAGGTTGGAAAGGCGGGTAAGTGATGGCCATTTCACTTTCGACGAACAAGGGCATGGCCGACAAGGCTGCTGCCCGACTGCGCCGCCAGGCGCGTGGTCGCAAGAAGATCGCCGGTACGCCGGATCGTCCGCGGCTCGTTGTGTTCCGGTCCAGCCGGCACATCGCAGCCCAGGTGGTCGACGACACCGCCGGTGTGACACTTGCTGCCGCGTCCTCCCTGGAACTGCGGTCTGCTGCCGGCGACAAGTCGGCCAAGGCCAAGGAGGTCGGCAAGCTCGTGGCCGAGCGCGCCAAGAAGGCCGGTGTCGTTGACGTTGTCTTCGATCGCGCCGGCAACAAGTACCACGGACGGATCGCAGCGCTGGCTGACAGCGCTCGCGAGGCCGGCCTCGGATTCTGACGGAAGCGGAAGGTAGATAGCGATGAATACAACCCAGCAGCGCCGCGGATCCGGTACCGGTTCCGCAGCCGGCGGTGGTGAGCGTCGCGGCCGCGAGGACCGTCGTGGACGTGACTCGGCCGCAGAGAAGGAAAAGAGCCAGTACCTCGAGCGGGTCGTCGCGATCAACCGCGTCGCGAAGGTCGTCAAGGGTGGTCGCCGATTCAGCTTCACCGCGCTCGTCGTGGTGGGCGACGGTGACGGCATGGTCGGTGTCGGCTACGGCAAGGCCAAGGAGGTGCCCGCGGCAATCGCCAAGGGTGTCGAGGAGGCCAAGAAGAGCTTCTTCCGCGTGCCGCGCATTCAGGGAACCATTCCTCACCCCGTCCAGGGCGAGAAGGCTGCCGGTGTCGTGATGCTGCGTCCGGCTTCCCCGGGTACCGGCGTCATTGCCGGTGGCTCGGCTCGGGCAGTGCTGGAGTGCGCCGGCGTGCACGACGTGCTGGCCAAGTCCCTTGGTTCGGACAACGCGATCAACGTGGTTCACGCCACGGTGGCTGCGCTGAAGAGCCTCGAGAACCCTGAGGATGTGGCCAAGCGCCGCGGCCTCTCGGTCGAGGACGTCACCCCCGCTGCGATCCTTCGGGCTCGTGAGGAGGGTCGGCACTGATGGCACGTTTGAAGGTCACCCAGGTGCGTTCCGGCATCGGTGGTAAGCAGAATCAGCGCGACACCCTGCGTTCGCTGGGTCTGAAGCGCATCGGCGACGTCGTGGTGAAGGAGGACCGTCCGGAGATCCGGGGCATGGTCCTCACGATTCCCCACCTGGTCGCCGTCGAGGAGGTCGAGTGACATGGCACTGAAAGTTCATCACCTGCGTCCCGCTCCGGGAGCCAAGACCGCGAAGACCCGTGTGGGTCGCGGTCAGGGTTCCAAGGGCAAGACCGCTGGCCGGGGCACCAAGGGCACCGGAGCACGGAAGAACACTCCCGAGAACTTCGAGGGTGGTCAGATGCCGCTGCACATGCGGCTTCCGAAGCTCCGTGGTTTCAAGAACCCCTTCCGGGTCGAGTACCAGATCGTCAACGTTGCGCGGCTCGCTGAGCTGTACCCCGATGGCGGTGCGGTGACTCCGGCCGACCTCGTGGCCAAGGGCGCCGTCCGCGACGGCGAACTGGTCAAGATCCTCGGCAACGGCGAGATCGCCGTGGCCGTGACGGTCACAGCGAACGCGTTCTCCGCGACAGCGAAGGCCAAGATCGAGAAGGCCGGCGGAAGCGTCACCGAGCTCTGATCGCTCACTGAGCAAGGAAGGCCCCCGGCAACTGCCGGGGGCCTTCTGCGTCCCCGGCCCCCCGTCCCCGTCCCGCCCCTCAGGTCCGACGTTGCGCCAGTTGGTGCACGTTGCGCCTCCTGGAGCGGGCGCAAGGTGCACTAGCTGGCGCAACGTGGTGCAGTGAGCGGGCGGACGGGGGAACGGGACGGGCTCGGCGGGCGCGATCAGGACCGGAGGGCGTTGGCGAAACCCGTCTCGATGATTCGGCGGAACCCGACGGGATCGTGAAGGTCAGCCATCACCCAGCGGACGACCCACCAGCCCTCGGAACGAAGCAACGTCTCGCGATGCTTCTCCCGCATGACCACATCCTCCGCGCGCTCACCGGGACGCAGCAGTTCGCAGTACTTCACCCGGCCATCGAACTCACCTAGCAGTCTGCGGTCCTCCCATGCGAAATCGGATCGGAACAGCCCGCCAGCGGTCTGCACCTCGTACTGGAGCGTCGGCGCTGGCAAGCCCAATCGCCACATCAGGACGCGGCTTCGGGTTTCGCCGGGGCTTTCGCTCCGTCCGTCCGCCATAGCGAGGGCCTTCCTGGCAAGGCCAATCCCGCGGCGACGCGGCCAGGCGTCCAGCTGTTCGGCGAGCGCGCTCGGATCGAGTCCAGCGTGGAGGGCAGCGTCCGCCGCAACAACGGTGTCGTCGAACCGCTGCCGCCGGCCGAGGTCGACGACCGTCCGCGCAAGACTCGTCACCCTCAGTGACCCGAGCCCGATCACGTCGCCGGGACGGAGGGCGGCCTTCAGCTCATGAAGGGCCGGCCGCGAGTGTCCGCCACCTTTCGACCGGCCAGTCACCCAGACCTGGCCAAGAAGGGCTTCGGGAACCGGGAGTCCGTGAATGACTCCTGCAGAGGCGTGGCTCAGGATCACATCGCCGCTGAGCTGGGGAATCGTGGCCTCGATGAGGCGCAGATGTCGAGCAGCCTGATCCAGAACCTCCGGATCGACGTAGGCACCTCGACGCAGTCGCTCGAGCTCATTGTCCCTCACCATGCGGCGAAGCTGGGTAGGACCGATTCCCAGACGGCGGAGGTCGCTGGTTTGATGAACTGCCATCACCACACCCCAGCACGCTGGGGGAGCCCCACGCCTGGTTATCCACAGGTCAGGTGTTGTCAGAGTGTTGCCGGTTTCGATCAGACCAAGGTCGGCCACGACCTGTCCCGCTGACGTTGCGCCAGCCAGTGCACGTCGCGCCTCATCCAGGGGGCGCAAGGTGGACTAATTGGCGCAACGTGGTCCGGGGCGGCGATGAGGACAGTTGCTGGGGGCCCGATGCGCGCATCCGGGGTTTGCCTTGATAGAGTTTGCCGGGTTGCCGCGCGCTGTGCGCTGCGGCGGCCCCCGGTGCTGCGGTCATGCAGTGCTGACGCAGAGTAAGGAGTAGGTCCTCTTCATGCTTTCCGCCTTCGCGAATGCGCTCCGGACGCCTGACCTGCGCAAGAAGATCCTCTTCACGCTCTTCATCCTCGCGGTCTTCCGGCTCGGTTCGGTCATCCCGACCCCGAACGTGAACATCGTCAACGTGAACCAGTGCCGTGCC
>Ga0302263_10000275_pt1 | contig 20331 bp, 20 predicted proteins | sample II_Fen_N1_4_FD_194564 | JGI IMG/M metagenome (GOLD analysis project Ga0302263, IMG submission 194564) | Peat permafrost microbial communities from Stordalen Mire near Abisko, Sweden - II_Fen_N1_4 | ecosystem: Environmental > Terrestrial > Soil > Wetlands > Permafrost | place: Sweden: Abisko... | reverse complement strand
GCCGCTTCACCGCGACCGCGTCGTCCCAGTCGTCGGTCGCCTCGTCGCGGATGCGGTCCGCGACCGGCGTCCAGTCGGGGGTCACGGTCGACGAGCCGGCGAGGGCTTTGACGCGTCCGGCCTCACGCAGGGTGTGAGCCGCCGCGATCATCATCTTCGAGGGCACGCAGCCGAAGTAGGGACACTCCCCACCCACCAGCCGCTCCTCCACACCGAGGACTCGGAGCCCGGCCTCTGCGAGCTTGATCGCCACATGCTCGCCGCCGGGGCCGAGGCCCACCACGATCACGTCGTGCTCGGTGCCGTCCTGACTGCGGGTCATGCCCCCACCCTTCCATCGCTGCGATGACGCGTCACGAGGCGTCGACGTCGCGGAACCACGACTCGGTCACGTAGTCGGTGACCCAGCCCAATGCCACGTACAGCCCGTCGGCCCTGGTCGGCGAGTCGTCATCCACCTCGAGCGAGACCCGGTCCCGGCCGCGGTCGGCCGCGTCCGCCAGCACCGTGTAGAGCAGCCCCTTGGCCACGCCCCGGCCGCGCGCGGCCCGGTTGACCCCGATGTAGTCGACGTAGGTCCCCTCGGCACCGGTCCGGTCCGCGGGCAGGACCGAGCAGACGATCGCGCCCGCCGGCACCTCGCGAGCGGCATCTGCCGCGACGCCGGTGTCGAGCGACGGCGAGACGAAGGCCAGCCACCAGTGGTCCCAACGATGGCCGGGATCCTCGCGGAGTCGCTGCACGAACTCGGGGAAGCTCTCGCGGTAGGAGTTGAAGTGGTCCTGGAACGACTCCTCCAGCATCAGGTGCACGATCTGCAGGTCCGAGGCGAGGGGTACGCCGTTCTCGTGCCGCCGAACGCCACGCACGGTCACGCCCTCGCGCAGCGGCGGCAGCATCTCGGTCGGGTCCACCGGACGGCTCATGTGCAGCCACCGGCGCCGGCGTGCGTAGCCGGCCGCCTCCAGCCAGCGGCGCTGCTCGTGGTCCACGGCGTTGGGTGAGGCGTCCATCCGGGTGCGTTCCAGGCCGCGCAGCCGGGCGATCGCGCGCCCTTCAGCGTCCGCCCAGGCGTAGAGGCCGACGGCGACGGCCTCCGCGTGGGCCACGTCGCGGTCGAGCCACAGGGCGACGACGGTGCGGCCGCCGGCGCGGTCCTGGACCGAGATCCAGCCGCGCAGTCGTCCGCCGGGATCGGTGACCACCAGCTGCCGGCGCGTCCATGACGCGTAGCCGACCACCTCGGACTCCACCGCGGCCTCGTCGACCGACCGCTCCTCGGTCCACGGGGTGCGGTCGGCGAGGCGCAGTGCGACGAGCGCCGGTACGTCGTCCTGGTCCGGCAGGCGGGCGCTCCACCCCTCCGGCAGCGTCGGCCCGGAGGTCGACGCGCCTGGCTGTTCGGTCATCGGGACAAGTGTCTCGCACGTGCGAAGCAGAAGAGGCCGTAGCAGGCGATGCCGGCCGCGACCAGGATCAGGAGCACCTGGCCGAACGGGTAGTCGAGGAGGGAGTGGAGGGCCTGGTCGAGGTTCCCCGACTTCTTCGCGTGATGGGTGACCGCGGCCGTCAGGAAGAGGCCACCGATCAGGATGAAGGCGATCCCCTTGGCGATGTAGCCCACCTTGCCGATCAGCCGGTAGGCGCGGCCGACGTCACCGGCGGAGCCACGCGCGTCGAGGTTCTCCATGAACTTCTTGGTCCAGCCGCGCCGGATCTGCGCGACGCCGTACGCCGCGATCGCGACCCCCACGAGGCCGACCAGGAAGCGCCCGAAGGGTGCGTCCATGAGCTTCGCGGTGGTCGCGTCGGTGTTGCCGGAGGAGCCGACGCCGAGCGCGTAGCGGAACGCGAGGTAGGCGACGTAGGCGTAGATGACGGCCTTGCCGGCAGACATCAGCCGCTTGCGGGTGCGCTGACCGCCGTCGTACTCCTGGTGCCCGACCAGGGCTTCCAGGGCACGCCAGACCACCAGGACCGTGAGGCCGATCGCGACCAGCCACAGGAGGACCGGGCCGAACGACTGCTTGGCGAGCAGCTGGAGCGCTCCTTTGTTGGAGGCGTTGGAGCCCTGGTGGCCGAGCGCCAGCTGCAGCGCGAGCCAGGCGACCAGGAGGTAGACGACGCCGTCACAGACCATGCCGAACCGGACGCCCCGGTCCATCCACTCGTGGTCGTTGGCGCGGCGCCCCAGCTGCTCCGCCTGGTCGCTCACGTCTGCCATGCCACGGACCCTAGTGCCGGCCACCGGTCCGCTGTGACCACCCTACGGGGTGATCGAGTCGCGATCACGGAGCATGCTGCCGAGCACCCCGTTGACGAAGGACGGGGAGTCGTCGGTCGACAGGTCGCGGACCAGGGCCACGGCCTCGGCGACCGCGACGGCCGGCGGCACGTCGTCGTCGTACAGCAGCTCGAAGACACCGATCCGGAGGGCGGTCCGGTCCACGGCCGGCATCCGGTCGAGCGTCCAGCCCTGGGAGTAGGTCGCCAGCAGCTCGTCGATGCGAGCACGGTGCTCGGTGACACCCCGGACCAGGGTCTCGGTGTGCGGGTTGGTCGGGCCTTCGCCGTCCGCGATGGCCGCGTCCAACGCCGCGACGGGGTCCTGCCCGCGCATCTCGGCGGCGTACAGGATGTCGAGTGCGCGCTTGCGTGACTTCGAGCGTGCGGCCATCAGGGAGTACTGACGGGGTTCAGGACTTCACGCGGCCGAGGTACGACGAGTCGCGGGTGTCGACCTTGACCTTCTCGCCCTGGGTGATGAACAGCGGGACCTGGATCTCGTGGCCGGTCTCGAGGGTCGCCGGCTTGGTGCGGCCTGTGGCGCTGTCGCCGACCACACCGGGCTCGGTGTAGGTGATCTCCAGCTCGACCGACGCGGGCAGCTCGACGTAGAGCACGCGGCCCTCGTTGGTGGCCACGATGGCGTCCTGGTTCTCGAGCAGGAAGTTCTTGGCGTCGCCGAGGATGTCGGGGCCGATCTCGAGCTGGTCGTAGGTACCGGTGTCCATGAAGACGTAGGAGGTGCCGTCGTTGTAGAGGTACTGCATCGTCCGCTTGTCGACGCTGGCCACGTCGACCTTCACGTCGGCGTTGAACGTACGGTCCACGGTCTTGCCGGACTCGACGTTCCGCAGCTTCGACCGTACGACGGCACCGCCCTTGCCGGGCTTGTGGTGCTGGAACCAGATGACCTGCCAGAGCTGGCCGTCGAGGTTCAGGACCATGCCGTTCTTCAGGTCGTTCGTGGTGGCCATGACGGAGTTGCCTCTTCTGTCGCGGGCGAGAGCCGGGTGGGCCCACCCCCGTGGCACGGTCCGGGCGGGCGACCTCGGATTCTAGTACGGCGGCCGCCCCGGCCCGGAATCCTGAGGTCAGCCGAACGACCACTCGATCCGTACGGTCACCGCGAGCCGGTCCTTGCCCGCGCGGATCGGCAGCGCGCCCTGGGCCGCGGCGAGGGCAGACCGGTCGAACTGCAGGGGCTGCGGGGCGACCGGGGTGGCGTGCACCTCGCGCAGCGTCAGCACCGGGCCGAGCGTCTGGCCGGTGGCCTCGGCGTACTGCTGCGCCTCGGCCGTCGCCTGCTTCACCGCGGCGTCTCGCGACTGGGCGAGAAGGCTGTCGGTGTCGGCGATCCGGAGCCCGATGTCGCGGACCCGGACGTCGTTGCCGCCGGCGCGGACCGCCGCCGAGACGGCCTGACCGCCGGTGGCGAGGTCGCGCACGAGCACCTGGGCGCGCTGCCCGACGCGGTAGCCGCGCAGGGTGGGCGGGCCGTAGGGGTGGTAGTCGTAGACCGCGTTCATCGACAGTCCCGTGGTCTGCACGTCGGAGGTACGGACGCCGAGCCGGTCGAGGGCGTCCAGCACGCGTCTCATGGTCGCGTTGGTGTCCGCCAGCGCGGCGTTCAGGTCGGGGCGCACCAAGCCCACCGACAGTGAGAACGACAGCTCGTCCGGTACGCCGACGGTGCGGCCCGTCCCGGTGGTCACCAGCGTCCGCGGATGGTCCGCGGCGGCCGTCGCGGTCTGCTGGGCTGCGGCCTGGGCACTGCTCCCGGCGTTGCCCAACAGATAGGCGACGAGGAGCGCGAGCGCTGCGACGAGGGCGACGAGCACGCCCTTGGCACTGAGGGTGACTGATCGGTTCATGAGGGCTCCTGGGTCCGAAACGTTGGGGTTCGGACGGATCGCCCTGTCGCCCGGTTCCCTCCGTCCGTCCGACCGGCGGGTGCCCGGTGCGCCCATCGCTGGGGTCCTTCGGCCCTACGTCGGGCTCCCAGCGCTTCCTAGCGTCGGACACGGACGGGATGCCGGCCGGGCATCGGCACGCGAGGAGGTGGACGGCTCGCTATGGACACTGCAGCCCAGGACCGGGCCACGAGCCTCACGGGGCCCGGCGTCCCGCGGCCGTTCCACGTGATGGTCAAGCCGACGGGCGCGGTGTGCAACCTCGACTGTGAGTACTGCTTCTTCCTGTCCAAGGAGATGCTCTACCCCGGCAGCAGGTTCCGGATGGCATCGGACCTGCAGGAGACCTACGTCCGGCAGATGCTCGAGGCACAGCCTGCCGGCACGGAGGTGGTGATGGCCTGGCAGGGCGGCGAGCCCACCCTGATGGGGCTCGACTTCTTCCGTCGGGCGATCGAGCTGCAGGAGCGCTACCGACGTCCCGGCCAGCAGATCCTGAACACGCTGCAGACCAACGGCACCCTGCTGGACGACGAGTGGGGCGCGTTCTTGGAGGAGAACGACTTCCTGGTCGGGATCTCGATCGACGGCCCGCCGACGATGCACGACACCTACCGGGTCGACAAGGGCGGCAAACCCACGTCGCACCGGGTGCTGAGGGGTCTCGACGTGCTCAAGAAGCACGGGGTGGAGTGGAACGTGCTGACCACGATCCACGCCGTCAACGGCAACCACGGCGGCGAGGTCTACCGCTACCTGCGCGACGACCTGGGCGCGTCGTTCATCCAGTTCATCCCGATCATCGAGCGAGCGACCCCGCAGACCCTGCAGATCGCGGACGAGGGCTGGGGAACCGGCGTGCACGGCCGCCCCCTCTACGTGCAGGAGGGCTCGCTGGTCACCCACCGCTCGGTGTCGCCCGAGCAGTACGGCCGGTTCATGATCGACGTCTTCGAGGAGTGGGTCCGCAGAGACATCGGGGAGGTCTACGTCCAGACCTTCGACACCGCCCTGGCCTCCTGGTTCGGCGAGGGCGGCGGGATGTGCATCCACGCCGAGACCTGCGGCGACCAGCTCGCGCTCGAGCACAACGGCGACCTCTACTCCTGCGACCACTTCGTGGAGCCCGGCTACCTGCTCGGCAACATCGGCGACCGGACCATGCTCGAGCTGGTCGACCTCCCGCAGCAGCGGACGTTCGGCCAGGACAAGCGCGACACCCTGAACCGGTTCTGCCGCGAGTGCGACGTGCGGTTCGCCTGCCAGGGCGGCTGCCCCAAGGACCGGTTCGCCACCGCTCCCAGCGGTGAGGACGGGCAGCACTACCTGTGCCCCGGCTATCTCTCGTTCTTCCACCACGTCCGCGCACCGATGGAGGCGATGACCCTGCTGCTCCGGCAGAACCGCGCGCCGTCCGACCTGATGGCCACCTACGCCCGCGACGACGCCGCGCGCGGCCGCAACGAGCCCTGCCCGTGCGGGTCCGGCACGAAGTGGAAGAAGTGCCACGGACGAGGCACGTCGCGTCAGTCGGGCGCAGGCACGAGCGCGGCGAGGGCCTGACGGTAGCCGTCGATACCCTGGCCGGCGACGACGACGCTCGCGTACGGCGTGACCACCGACGTGTGCCGGAACTCCTCCGGCCGCGAGGCGGGGTCGCTGATGTGGATCTCGACCAGCGGCGCGGTCAGCTGGGCACAGGCGTCGGAGAGGGCGAAGGAGTAGTGGGTCCAGGCGGCCGCGTTGAGCACGACCGGGGTGCGCTCGTCGGCGGCGGTGTTCAGCCAGTCGAGCAGGTCGCCCTCGTGGTTCGTCTGACGCACCTCGACCTCGAGCCCGAGCTCGCGCCCCCAGCCGACGCACAGGCCGACCAGCTCGTCGTACGACGTGTGGCCGTAGATCTCTGGCTGCCGCCGGCCCAGGCGCCCCAGGTTGGGGCCGTTGAGCACGAGCACTCTCATCGCACAGCTCCCGTCATCACGTCGTACGCCCTGCGCAGGTCGTCCTCGTGGGGCCCGGCCAGGATCCGCGGGCGGGCCAGGTCGGCGAGCACGACGAAGCGCAGCTCGGACCCTCGCGACTTCTTGTCGACGGCCATCCGCCCCCGGAGATCGTCGTAGGACGCGCCGTCCCAGCCGGTCGGGAGCCCGACCCTGTCCAGCACGGTCCGGTGCCGATCGGCGACCGGGTCGTCCAGGATGCCGGCGGCTCGGGCCAGCTCGGCGGCGTACACACAGCCGATCGCGACGGCCTCGCCGTGCCGCAGGCCGTAGCCGCTGGCCAGCTCGACCGCGTGGCCCATGGTGTGACCGTAGTTGAGCACCTCGCGGCCGGGGTGCTCGGCGCTGCCTCCGGTCTCGGTGAGGTCGCCCGCGACGACGTCCGCCTTGACCCGGACCGCTCGCTCCACGAGCTCGCGCAACACCTGGGTCCTGGCGACGACGTCGTGCTCCTCGACGAGCCGCAGGATGCCGGGGTCGGCGATAAAGCCGCACTTGACGACCTCTCCCAGCCCGGAGCGCAGCTCCTCGGCGGGGAGCGACGTGAGCAGGGTCAGGTCGCACAGCACGCCCGCGGGCTCGTGGAAGGCGCCGACGAGGTTCTTGCCGGCCGCGGTGTTGATGCCGGTCTTGCCACCGATCGCCGCGTCGACCATGCCGAGCAGGGTGGTCGGCAGGTGCACCACGCGGACGCCACGCAGCCAGGTCGCGGCCACGAACCCCCCGAGGTCGGTCGTCGCTCCCCCACCGACGGTGACGATCGCATCGCTCCGCGTGAACCCCGCGCGGCCGAGTGCCTCCCAGCAGCGGTCGGCGACCGCCGCGGTCTTGGCCGACTCCCCCGGCGGCACGGGCAGGTCGAGCACGTCGTAGTGCTCGGCCAGCAGCTCCCGGACGCGCGCCGGGAGGTCGGGCAGGTCCTCGGGGAACACCAGGCCGACGCGGTGCACGCGCTCGCCCAGCATCGCCGGCAGCCGACCGACGAGCTCGTCGCCGACGAGCACGTCGTACGGCGCGCTGGTGGCGACGTGGATGACGGTCGCGTCGTGGGGCTCAGCCACGCAGCACCTCCTCGACCCGGTCGGCGACCTCGCCCGGCGTCAGGCCGTCCGTGTCGACCGAGCCGCTCGAGACCGACTCGTACACCGGCGTGCGCTCGTCGAGCAACGCCTTCATCGTGCCGCGCACGTTGCCCAGCAGCAGGGGTCGCGAGGTGCCCAGGCCGACGCGGGCCGCGGCGTCGGTGAGCCCTACCCGGAGGAAGACGACCGCATGGCCGGCCAGCGTCGCGCGCGTCTCGTCCGACATCACTGCTCCGCCGCCGAGCGCGAGCACCCCCGGGTGCTCGGCGAGGGCCCGGGTCACCGCCGCTCGCTCGAGGTCACGGAAGTGCTCCTCGCCGGAGTCCACGAAGATGTCGGAGACGGTGCGCCCCTCGGCCTGCTCCACCACGTCGTCGGTGTCGACGAAGGGCACGCCCCAGCGCTCGGCGAGCAGCCGGCCGACCGTCGTCTTGCCCGCGCCCATCGGGCCGACGAGCACCACCCGCGGAGCGGTCATCGCACCTTCAGGTGGTCGGGCAGGTGCTCCAGATAGCTCTCGACGTTGCGCCGGGTCTCCGCGACCGCGTCCCCACCGAACTTCTCCAGCACCGCGTCGGCCACCACCAGGGCGACCATCGCCTCCGCCACCACACCCGCGGCCGGCACGGCACAGACATCCGAGCGCTGGTGGTGGGCCACGGCTGCCTCGCCGGTGGCGACGTCCACCGTGCGCAAGGCCCGGGGCACCGTCGCGATCGGCTTCATCGCGGCCCGGACCCGCAGCACCTCACCGGTCGACATGCCGCCCTCGGTCCCGCCGGAGCGGCCGCTCGACCGTCGTACGCCGTCGCCGGAGGGCTCGATCTCGTCGTGCGCCAGGCTGCCGCGGGTCGCGGCCAGCTCGAAGCCGTCGCCCACCTCGACGCCCTTGATCGCCTGGATCCCCATCAGGGCGCCGGCCAGCCGGGAGTCGAGGCGGCGGTCCCAGTGCACATGCGAGCCCAGCCCCGGCGGCAGGCCGTGGACGACCACCTCGACGACACCACCGAGCGTGTCGCCGTCGCGGTGTGCCTCGTCGATCGCGGCCACCATCGCCGCGCTCGCCGCGGGGTCGAGGCAGCGGACCTCGTCGGCATCGAGCCGTGCCACGTCGCCGGGTCCGGGGATGACCCCGGCCGGCGCGCGGACGCCGCCCAGCTCGATCACGTGGGTCACCAACCGGGCGCCGGTCGTCTGCTCCAGGAAGGCGCTCGCCACGCTCCCGAGGGCTACCCGGGCGGCCGTCTCGCGCGCCGAGGCCCGCTCCAGGACGGGACGCGCCTCGTCGAAGGCGTACTTCTGCATGCCGACCAGGTCGGCATGACCCGGCCGCGGCCGGGTCAGGGGTGCGTTGCGGGCCAGGTCGGCGAGCACGTCCGCGTCGACAGGGTCGGCGGACATCACCTGCTCCCACTTGGGCCACTCGCTGTTGGCGATCTCGATCGCAACGGGGCCGCCCTGGGTCTCGCCGTGGCGCACCCCGCCCAGGATCGTGACGCGGTCCTGCTCGAACTTCATCCGCGCGCCGCGTCCGCGCCCGAGGCGTCGTCGGGCGAGGGCCTGGGAGACGTCGTCGGTGGTGATCGCCACGTGCGCCGGCAACCCCTCCAGGATGGCGACCAGGGCGGGGCCGTGGGACTCCCCAGCAGTGAGCCAGCGCAACATGGGCGTCAGTCTTCCATGCCGAGTGAGGACGCTCCGCCCGGGCAGCGCCGGGGCGGAGGGGCCGCAGCGAGCGGCGAAGCGAGCTTGCTCGCGAGCCTGACGGCGGCCTCCCTAGCCCGAGACGAGAGACGACCACAGCGGCTCGCCCCACAGCAGACCGACCAGCGCACCCAGCAGCATGAACGGTCCGAACGGAACACCCTTGCGCTCCACGATCTTGAGCACCGCCAGGAGACCGCCGATGACGCCGCCGAGGAGGAAGCCGGCATACACGCCGACCAGCAGGGTGCCCCAGCCGACCCAACCCAGGGCGATCCCGAGCAGCCCGGCCAGTCGGACGTCGCCGTACCCGAGCCCGCGTGGGTAGATGAACCACAGGATGGCGAAGAGTCCGCCGGCCACGAGCCACCCGAGAGCGGCGCGCACCACGGTGTCCGAGTCGCCGGTGACCGCCCAGCCGAGGAGCACGAGCACGACCAGCGCGGCGTACGTCGGGCGGATCACGGCGGTGGGCAGCAGGCGGGTGCGCCAGTCGACGACGGCGAGCGCGACCGAGACCGGCACGAGCGGCACCCAGAGCACGAGCGCCCAGGTCCAGCCCAGCGCGACGCCGACGAGAGCGCCGGCCACGGCCGCGGCGACAGCGCTCTTCCAGCCGAGCCCTGGCAGGCGCGCGATGTCGGCGTACGGCTCCGGTGGCTCGGGCGGGGCGGTCGCCGGGGTCGCGTCGACGGTGCCGTCGATCTCGGACCCGACCGGCGTCGGTTCCTCGACCGTCTCGTCAGGCACGTGCGGAGGGATCCGACCGATGAGTGCCGGCACGAAGAGTCCGCCCAGCGCGGCCAGCACGGTCGCGACGACGACGGCCAGCACGGTCGAGTCCACGGGCTGCACCCTAGTGGCCGCCGGCGCCTCAGCGGCGGCGTTCGGACAGTCCCGCCTCACCCGCCGCGCGCATCGCCGCGACCGGGACGTCGAAGCGTCCGGTCATGGCGCGCACCTGGTCGACGGCCTGCCACAGCAGGAGATCGAGCCCACCGACGACCACACGGCCGTCGGCCTGCGCCGACGCGGCCAGCGGCGTCGGCCACGGGTCGTAGACGACGTCGAACACCACCGGGGCGTCGGCCACCGCCGCCAGCACGGCCGCGGACTGGGCGTCGGCCGGGACCGTCGACACGACCACGTCGGCGCCGAGGAGCGTCAGCTCGTCGAGGAGCACCGTCTCGAGACGCGGCGGGTGCGCGTGGCGCCGCACGGCCTCGAGAGTCTCCGCGGCGCGGGCGGCGTCGCGTACGGCCAGCACGGCCGAGCCGCAGCCGAGCTCGGCCAGGGCGAGCAGGACAGAAGCGGCCGTGGCGCCACCCCCGAGCACGACCGCTCGGTCGAAGGACGCGGAGGTCGCCTCGCGGAGGGCAGCGATCGCACCGGGCACGTCGGTGTTGAGCCCGTGCACGCCGTCGCGGTCGAGCAGCAACGTGTTCGCGGCGCCGGCCAGACCAGCCCAGGCGTCGCGTGAGGTGAGCAGCGGCATCGCCTCGCGCTTGAGGGGCATGGTGAGCGACAGACCGCGCCACTCGTCGTCCAGACCCGTCAGGAAGTCGGCCAGGCCGCCGCTCGGCACCCGCACCGCGTCGTACGTCCAGTCCAGGCCCAGCGCGGCGTACGCCGCCCGGTGCAGGGCGGGCGAGAGCGAGTGCTCGATCGGGTCACCGAGGACGGCGCAGCGCATGACCGGTCCTCAGCACGCGGCCGACGTCTCGCAGTACGTCTGCAGCTCCTGTCGATACTGCAGGAACGTGTGGTAGCTGTCGGTGAACCTGGTCTCGCCCGTCTTCAGGTTGACGGTCACGTAGTAGTACCAGGGCCCGTCCGCCGGATGGACCGCCGCCTTGATGGCCTCGTCCCCGGGGGAGTTGATCGGGCCGGGGGGCAGCCCTGGGTACAGATAGGTGTTGTAGGGCGACTGGGTGTTCTGGGTCTCGTCGGTGGTGACGGCCACGACGCCCTTGCGGTCGAGCGCGAAGTTCACGGTGGCGTCGATCTGGAGCAGACCGTTGGTGCCGCCCTGGTCGCCGGGCCCGTCGAGGCGGTTGTAGATCACCCTCGCGATCTTCGGCATGTCGGAGCCGCGACCCTCGGCCTGCACCAGGCTAGCGATGGTCATCAGCTCGCCGGGCGTCTTCCCCTGTGCCTTCGCCCCGGCGATCAGGCCGTCCTCCTGGGCCGCCTGACGCCAGCGGTCGACCATGGCCTTGAGCATGTCGGCCGGCTGCTCCTTGGGACCGAAGGCGTACGTCGACGGGAAGAGGTACCCCTCCGGATCGCCCTTGGCGTACGGCGGGAGGCCCAGCGCAGCGGTGTCCTGGAGCGCCTTGTCGAACTGCGCGGTGGAGAACTTCGTCTTCGCCGCCAGGATGGCCACGGTGTCCGAGACGCGGAGGCCCTCGGGGACGGTCACCGTCGTGGTGAGGATGTGCTGGGGGTTGATCAGCACGTCGAAGGCGTCCTGGGCGGCCATCTTCTTCTTCAGCTGGTAGAAGCCGACCTGGATGCCGGTCTTCCCGTGGGAGGCGTCCATGAACGCCTGCACCGACGCCACGACACCTTTCTGCTTCAGCTCGCGGCCGATCTCGGAGACCGTGTCGCCCGACTTCACCTCGAACAGCACCTGACCGTGGCCGGGACCTGGGTAGTCCTCCGCCGACGACAGGTGGTCCTTGAGGTAGTGGTAGCCCTTGCTGCCCACGAAGTACGCGCCGCCGAGGATCACCGCGAACGCCACGATCACCGCCAGACACCCGGAGAACCCGCGCTTCTTCTTGCGCGAGCCACCGAGATACTGGGGCACGTAGTGGTCACCCGACCCCGTACGGGGCTCGGCCGCCGCATCCTCGGTCACCGGTGTCGTGCCGGGATCTGCGTCGTAGTGCTCCTCGTGGGCGTCGCTCATGAGTCTCCTGTGACGATCTCTCCTGGTGGACGACCGGTCTCCCGCTCGGTGTCCAGGGCGTGTTGCAGGATGAGCACCGCCGCAGCCTGGTCGACCACGGCCCTCCGTGAGGCACCCTTCTTCCCCCGGTCGCGCAGCATAGCCTCCGCCGAAACCGTGGTCAGCCGCTCGTCCTGCAGTCGCACCGGAACGGGCCTGACCCGCACCGCGAGCGCGCCCGCGAAGTCGCGCACCCGCGCAGCCGCCGGCCCCTCACCTCCCGAGAGCGAACGCGGCAGCCCGACCACGATCTCGACCGCCTCGGCCTCCCGGGCCAGCCGGGCGATCCGGGCGAGGTCGCCGCGACCCCGGCGAACGGTCTCGACCGGTGTCGCGAGGAAGCCGGTGGGGTCGCTCCGGGCGACCCCGATCCGGGCGTCACCCGGATCGATGCCGATGCGTACGCCGGGCCGCAACGCCTCAGGCCTGTCCTGAGGAGTCGAGGGACGACACGTCTCGCAAGGCCCCGGTGGCGCTCGCGACGGCGGCACTCGCTGCGGCCAGGGCCTCGTCGACGCGGCTGGCGTCGGAGCCGCCGCCCTGGGCGACATCCTCCTTGCCACCGCCACGGCCGCCGACGAACGGCATCACCGCGGCCAGCAGGTCGTTCGCCTTGACGCCACGGTCGCGGGCCCGGTCGTTCGTCGCGGCCACGACCGCGACCTTCCCGTCCTTGACCCCGATCAGTACCGCGGCTCCGGCCTGCTCCTGGCTGAGACGGCTCCGGAGGTTGAGCGCCATCGTGCGCACGTCGCCCCCGTCCGCGCCGTCGATACGCAGGCTGATCAGTCTGACGCCGTTCACGTCCACGGCATCGGCCGCGAGCTGGGCGCCCTCCGAAAGCAGCTGCGCGATCCGCGTCTGCTCGAGAGCCTTCTCGGCGGCCCGCAGTCGCTCGACGATGTCGTTCACCCGCTCCGGCAGCTCCTCCGGCCGTGCCTTGAGCGCCTCGGAGAGCTGGGCGACGAGCACGTGCTCACGCGCCAGGAACCGGTACGCGTCGGCGCCCACGAGCGCCTCCACCCGGCGTACGCCGGACCCGATGGACGACTCGCCCAGCAGCTTGATCACACCGAGCTGGCCCGAACGACCCGCGTGGGTGCCTCCGCACAGCTCCCGGGCCCAGTCCCCGACCGAGACCACCCGGACCTGGTCGCCGTACTTCTCACCGAAGAGCGCCATCGCCCCCGAGCGCACGGCCTCGTCCTGGCTCATGATCTCCGCGTGCACGCCGAGGTCGGCCAGCACGAGGTCGTTGACCCGCGCCTCGACGTCCTCCATCACCGACACCGGCACCGCGCCGGTCGCGGAGAAGTCGAACCGGAACCGGCCCGGGGCGTTCTCCGAGCCGGCCTGCGTGGCCGTCTCGCCGAGGGCCTCGCGGAACGCCTTGTGCACCATGTGGGTCGCCGTGTGGGCGCGCGAGATCGACTTGCGTCGCTCGACGTCGACGGTGGAGTGTGCTCCGAGGCCAGGGGTCACCTCGCCGCTCAGGACCTTGACCGTGTGCACGACCAGGCCGGTCACCGGGGTCTGCACGTCCCGCACCTCGACCCGGGCGCCGTTCTCCAGCTCGATCACGCCTTGGTCGGCCAGCTGTCCGCCGCCCTCGGCATAGAAGGGCGTCCGGTCGAGGACCAGCTCGACCTCGTCACCCTCACGCGCGGAGTCGACGACACCGCCGGCCGCCACCAGCCCGCGCACGGAGCCCTCGGAGACGACCTCGCGGTAGCCGGTGAAGTCCACCGGCTTCCCGATCGAGTCGGCCACCTGGCGATAGGCCGTCGCATCGACGTGCCGACCCTTCTTGGCGCGCGCATCGGCCTTGGCACGGTCGCGCTGCTGCCCCATCAGCTCACGGAAGCCCACCTCGTCGACCAGGAGCCCCTGCTCCTGCGCCATCTCGAGCGTCAGGTCGATCGGGAAGCCGTAGGTGTCGTGCAGTGCGAAGGCACGTTCACCGCTCAGCACGGTGTCGCCGGAGCGCCTGACCTCCGCAGCGGCCTGGTCGAAGATCGTGGTGCCGGCGCGGAGGGTCTGCCGGAAGGCGTCCTCCTCGGCGTAGGCGACCTGCGAGATCCGTTCCCAGTCGCGGAACAGGTCGGCGTACGTCTCGCCCATCTTGTCGCGGCTCACGGGGAGCAGCTCGGGGAGCGCACGGTCCTCGTACCCGAGCAGGCGCATCGAGCGCACGGCGCGCCGGAGCAGTCGGCGCAGGACGTAGCCGCGGCCCTCGTTGCCCGGCGTCACCCCGTCGCCGATCAGCATCATCGAGCTGCGGACGTGGTCGGCGACAACCCGGAAGCGGACGTCGTCCTCGTGGTCGGCGCCGTAGGTGCGCGACGTCAGCTCCTCGGCACGCTCGATCACGGGATACATCACGTCGATCTCGTACATGTTGTCGACGCCCTGCAGCAGGTACGCGACCCGTTCGAGGCCCATCCCCGTGTCGATGTTCTTGCGCGGCAACGAGCCGACGATGTCGAAGTCCTCTTTGGACCGCACCGCGCTCAGCTCGTCCTGCATGAAGACGAGGTTCCAGAACTCCAGGTAGCGGTCCTCGAGCTTGGTCGGCATCTCGATCCGGTCGGTCGTCTCGAACTCGCCGTCGGGGCCGTGCTCCGGCCCGCGGTCGTAGAGGATCTCCGAGCAGGGCCCCCCGGGCCCGGGCACGCCCATCGACCAGTAGTTCTCCTTCGGCCCGAGCTTCACGATCCGCTGGGTCGGCAGGCCGGTCACCTTCATCCACAGGTGCAGCGCCTCGTCGTCACCATGCAGGATCGAGGGCCACAACCGGCTCTCCTCGAGTCCGAGGCCGCCGTCGGCCTGAGACTTGGTGACGAAGTCCCAGGCGAGCTCGATCGCGCCCTCCTTGAAGTAGTCGCCGAAGGAGAAGTTCCCGCACATCTCGAAGAAGGTGCCGTGGCGGGTCGTCTTGCCGACGTCCTCGATGTCGGGTGTGCGGACGCACTTCTGGATGCTCACGGCACGGGAGTACGGCGGCGTCTCCTGGCCCAGGAAGTAGGGCTTGAACGGGACCATGCCGGCGTTGACGAACAGCAGGTTCGGGTCGTCGAGGAGCAGGGACGCCGACGGCACGGCGGTGTGCGCGGCGCGCTCGAAGTGAGCCACGAACCGTCGCCGGATCTCCGCGGTGTCCATCAGTCGTCGCCTTCCTCGTCGATGTGCCGCCCGGGCAGGGGCGTGCTGGTCGAGGCGACCAGCTCAGGGGGTCCATGAGGCACGAGCCCGAAGCGTTCGCGCAACTCGGTTTCGGCCTCCGCCTGTCCCTGCGCGACCTCGTCGCGGAACAATCGCATGCCGAGGGTCAGCGCCTCCCACCGGTCGTGCAGCCCTTCGGCGGTGAACGCCTGGGCGACGCGGCGTCCACGCACCATCGCGTAGACGCCGGTGCCGGCTCCGGCCACGAACCAGAAACCGCGTCTCACGTGGCCTCCGCCTCCTCCGCGAGCATGGCCCGCTGTCGTGCGTGCAGGTCGCGCTGGGCCTGCTTGAAGTCGGCACGGCGCTGCCGGCGGGCGCGGCGCACCTCCTGCTTCATCTCGAAGCGGATCCGGTTCCGGGTGGCGGGAGCAAGGCCACGTCGTACGCCGTGAGCGAGCGAGGCGGCCTTGACGACCGTCTCGCGCAGCACGGTGTCGGCGAAGGCTGCGCCGTCGATCGGCGTGGGCGCCGGCGCAGGCTCGGGCTCCGGCTGCTCGCTGCCGAGCCCGATGATCACGAACTCCGCCTCCGTCGCCGCGACCGGGGTCTCGCGGTCGTGCTCGAGCTCCTCGAGACGGGCCCGGAGCTCGGCGACGTCGGCCCGCGCGCTGTCCCGCTCACGCGCCCAGGAACGGCGACCGCGGACCGTGACCACGAGGAGGACCAGGCACAGCACAGCCAGCCCGCCGACGGCGAGCCACACGGCCTGGTCCCTGGTCACAGCCACCGACCCTATCGCCCGCGAATGAGCCGCCGGATGCGCTCCCAGCGCTCCTTGACCGCGGCCTCGGCGCCCAGCGAGGTGGGCTGGTAGTACTCCGCGTCCGCAATCACATCGGGGGCGTACTGCTGCTCGGCGATCCCGAAGGGCTCGTCGTGGCTGTAGGTGTAGGACGTGCCGTGGCCGAGGCTCTTCGACCCCTGGTAGTGGGCGTCGCGCAGGTGGGGCGGCACCTGCCCGATCTTGCCGGCCCGGACGTCGGCACTCGCGGCCTCGATCGCCTTGATCACCGCGTTCGACTTCGGCGCGACGGCCAGCGCGATCGTGGCCTGGGCGAGGTTGAGGCGCGCCTCGGGCATGCCGATCAGCTGGACGGCCTGCGCCGCGGCGACCGCCGTGGTCAGGGCGGTCGGGTCGGCCAGCCCGATGTCCTCGCTGGCGAGGATCACCAGGCGTCGTGCGATGAAGCGTGGGTCCTCCCCTGCCTCGAACATCCGGGCCAGGTAGTGCAGGGCGGCGTCCGCGTCCGAGCCGCGGAGCGACTTGATGAAGGCCGAGATCACGTCGTAGTGCTGGTCACCCTGGCGGTCGTAGCGGACGGCCGCCCGGTCCACCGCGGTCTCGGCCGTGGCCAGGTCGATGGCGTCCAGGCCCTGGCTGCTCGCCGCGCCGGCGGCCGCCTCCAGGTAAGTGAGCGATCGCCGGGCGTCGCCACCGGCGAGGCGGACCAGGTGCTCGCGTGCGTCGTCGGCCAGGGTGAACGCTCCGGCCAGCCCGCGCTCGTCCACCAGGGCCCGCTCCATCACCTCGGTGATGTCGTCGTCCGTGAGCGTGTCGAGCTGGAGCAACAGGCTCCGCGAGAGCAGGGGTGAGATCACCGAGAAGAAGGGGTTCTCGGTCGTCGCCGCCACCAGGGTCACCCAGCGGTTCTCCACTCCGGGCAGCAGGGCGTCCTGCTGCGCCTTGCTGAACCGGTGGACCTCGTCGACGAAGAGCACCGTCTCGCGTCCGCGGTGGGTCAGGTCGCTCCGGGCGCGGTCGATCGCGGCACGCACCTCCTTGACCCCGGCCGAGACCGCCGAGACCTCCACGAACGAACGGTCCGTCTGACCGCTGACGATCGCCGCGATGGTCGTCTTGCCCGTGCCGGGCGGGCCCCACAGCAGCAGGGACAGGGCCTTCCCTCCCTCGATCAGCTGGCGCAGCGGTGAGCCCTCGGCCCGGAGCTGGGGCTGGCCGACGAGCTCGTCGAGGGTCCGCGGCCGCATCCGGACTGCGAGGGGTGCGGACGCGTGCGTGTTGGCCTGGAGCGAGCCGCCCCCCGGGGTCACCTGGCCGACCGGCCGCAGGGCGTCGGTCTCGAACAGCTCGTCGTCGGGCACGTGAGGCAGCGTAGGCGGTGTCCGGAGCAGCCGAGGGACTGCGGTCTGGCGGCTGCCGTCAGCTCGGGGTGACCGACTTGGTGTTCAGGTCGAACCAGGTGTCGGCGAAGCCGGGCGCGTTGTGCAGGTCCTGGACGGGGGCGACGCCGCCGTCGGGGTTGCCCTGGTCATCGACCCCGAGCAGACCGGCCGTCACCGGACGATCGGGCTGCTGGCCGTACTCACCGGCGAAGTGGCAGGCGACCTTGTGCTTCTTGCCGATCTGCATCAGCGGCGGCTCCTGCTTGGCGCAGATCTCCTGCGCCATCCAGCACCGGGTCCGGAAGCGGCAGCCGCTGGGCGGGTTGATCGGTGAGGGGACGTCGCCCTCCAGCCGGATCCGCTCACGACGGCCGCCGACCGCAGCCTGCTTCACGTCGGGCGCGGCAGAGAGCAGCGCCTGGGTGTAGGGGTGGTGCGGGTGCTCGAAGATCGTCTCGCGGTCACCGATCTCGACGATCTTGCCGAGATACATCACCGCGACGTCGGGGCAGAAGTGACGGACCACCGCGAGGTCGTGGGCGATGAACAGGAAGGCGATCCCGAACTCCTCCTGCACGTCCTTCAGCAGGTTGACCACCTGGGCCTGGATCGACACGTCGAGCGCGGAAACGGGCTCGTCCGCGACCAGCAGCTTGGGCTGGAGGGCCAGGGCACGGGCGATGCCGATGCGCTGCCGCTGACCACCGGAGAACTCGCTCGGGTAGCGGTTGTAGTGCTCGGGGTTGAGGCCGACCACCTCGAGCAGCTCCTGGACCCTGGGCAGGACCTTCTTCTCCGGCACCATCTTGTGCACGCGCAGCGGGGTGCCGACGATCGTGCCCACCGTGTGACGCGGGTTCAGCGAGGAGTAAGGATCCTGGAAGATCATCTGGATCTCGCTCCGGATCGGCATCATCTGCCGCCGCGTGAGACCCGAGATGTCGGTGCCCTCGAAGTTGATCGCACCGGACGTCGGGTCGTAGAGCCGGGTGATCAGGCGACCGGTGGTGGTCTTGCCACACCCGGACTCCCCCACCAGGCCGAGCGACTCGCCCTTGCGCAACGAGAAGGACACCCCGTCGACCGCTTGGACGTGTGCGACGGTACGGCGGACGACGCCGCCGGACTTCACCGGGAAGTACTTGGTCAGGTCACGGACCTCGAGCAGGGGATCACCCGACGGTGCCCCGGAGTGTTCCGGGGCACGCTCGACGTCTGCGTTGGTCACGGTGCTCATCCTGCCCTCAAATGTCGTTCGGGTCGACTGCCGCCAGCTCCGGGATCATCTCACCGGTGCTGGGGTCGATCAGGTCCGGCGCGATCTCCGGCAGGATCTCCTCCTTGTAGATCTCGCCCGGATTGGGGAGGTGACAACGCTTGACGTGGTTCTCGCCGCGCTCCCCCGGCACGAGGTCGGGGAGCGTGGTCCGGCACAGGTCACCGGGCACCTTGTCAACGTGAGGGCACCGGGGATGGAAGGCGCACCCGGTCGGCGGGTTGAGCAGGCTCGGCGGCGTACCGGGGATCGGGATCAGGCGAGCGTTCGCATCGCCCCCGACCTCCGGGATGCTGGCGAGAAGCCCCCACGAGTAGGGCATCTCGGGGTGCGTCAGGATCTCGCGCGTCGCGCCGTACTCCACCGCGCGACCGGCGTACATCACCATCGTCTGGTCGGCCATCTCGGCGACGACGCCCAGGTCGTGGGTGATGATGATGACCGCGGAGTTGAACTCCCGCTGGAGGTCCTGGAGGAGGTCGAGGATCTGCGCCTGGACGGTCACGTCGAGGGCCGTCGTCGGCTCGTCCGCGATCAGCAGCTGCGGGTCGTTGACGAGCGCCATCGCGATCATCGCGCGCTGCCGCATGCCGCCCGAGAACTGGTGGGGATAGTCGTCGACGCGACGGTTCGGCTGCGGGATGCCGACGCGGTCGAGCATCTCGATCGCGCGCTTCTTCGCCTCGCCCTTGGACACCTTGTGGTGGATCCGGTAGCCCTCGGAGATCTGGTCGCCGATGGAGTAGAACGGGTGCAGCGCGGTGAGGGCGTCCTGGAAGATCATCGCGACGCTGTTGCCGCGGATCTTACGCATCCGGTCCTCGGCGGCACCGATCACCTCGAAGCCGTCGACGTGGATCGAGCCGGACAGCCGGGTGTGCTTCGGGTCGTGGAGGCCCAGCACCGCCATGGACGACACCGACTTGCCCGACCCGGACTCCCCCACGATGCCGAGCGTCTTGCCGCGCTCGACGCTGTAGGAGAGGTCGCTGACCGCCTGCACCAGGCCGTCGTGGGTGGGGAACTTGACGGTGAGGTTCTCCACCACCAGGAAGGGTTCGTTCGGGTCGGCCGGCGCCGCCATGCCGTCGGGGCGCTCGCTGATCTCGGTGCTCATCCCACACTCACCCGAGGGTCGAGGAAGCTGTAGAGGATGTCGACGAGCAGGTTCGCGATGACGATCAGGACCGCCGCCACCAGCACCGTGGCGCTGATGACGTTGATGTCGATCGGGTCGTGCAGGGCCTGCAGGCCCCAGTGCCCGATACCGTCGATGTTGAAGATCTGCTCGGTGAAGATCGTGCCTCCCAGGAGGGTCGCGAAGTCGAGGCCGAAGATCGTGATCACGGGCACGATAGCCGCTCGCAGGGCGTGCTTGAACAGCACGTTGTTCGTCTTCACGCCCTTGGACGCGGCGGTGCGGATGTAGTCCTCACTGAGGGTCTCCACCATCTGGCCGCGCGTGAACCGGGCGTACGACGTGCAGTTGGTCAGCCCGATCACCAGCCACGGCAGCATCATGTAGCTCACGGTCTTGGCTGGGTTCTCGGTGATCGGGTAGTACCCGGTGTTCGGGAAGATCTGCAGCTGCAGGGACAGGTAGATCCAGGCCAGCAGCGCGACGACGTAGAACGGGATCGACGAGATCACCAGCGTCCCGCCCACCAGTAGTCGGTCGGCCGAGGTTCCCCGCCATCGGGCCGCCAAGGCACCGAGGAAGACCCCCAGCGTGAGGTAGATGGTGGCCCCGCCGACGGCGAGCACCAGGGTC